>Ga0187817_10000496_pt1 | contig 16937 bp, 12 predicted proteins | sample NC_wetland_sal_i_17_FD_132431 | JGI IMG/M metagenome (GOLD analysis project Ga0187817, IMG submission 132431) | Wetland sediment microbial communities from Neuse River Estuary, North Carolina, USA - SO4_2 | ecosystem: Environmental > Aquatic > Freshwater > Wetlands > Sediment | place: USA... | reverse complement strand
TCGCCGCCCGCACAGGGCCCAGCGACTCGCCAAATTTGCTCTCCAGGTATCGTTCCACACTGCTCCCTTCGATGGGTTGGTCCTTTATAACCGCCCGAACTCCCTCCGCAGTATTGATTGCCGGGACTTGTCTCCCGCAAATCTCAACCCAGAATTCCTCTCCCCGTTTGCGTGCGCGCGCCTCTTTGATCTCGCGCGGCGCAGGCTTGAAGATACCCAGTCGCCGCCGTTTGGATTGCGCATTCAGTCCAGCCACCGCCTTGCCGAGCGACAGCGCTTCGTCCCGGTCAAATCCCAACCGTTCGGCGACGGCGCTCGCCCACAACGTCAGGACGGGAGCGCGATTGATCAGAATCGTCCGTTCGGCCGGCATGTGATTCGCCCGCGTCATCCGATAAATCATATCACCGGCATAATCAGACAAGTTCCCCTAGCGCTCCGAATCATGATCCTCGGAGTATGGGTCAGCGACGAAAAGGCCAATTTCCGATAATCTCGTCTTATCAGGCACTAGGCATTCGCTCGGTCTTAAACACGAATTAAGCTAGTCTTTCTCTTTGATCCTCCACGATTGGCCCTAAATGGCTGGCTTCTCACGCGCGGCGTTCGAAAGTACGGCTTTCAAGACCGGGGTGATCAATCATGGCAGGGCATCCGAGTCAGACCAGTTGTGAGCGGTAGCACTTGCGGAAAGCGCTCTATTCGGGCAACCAGCGTCTGAGGATGGGCTTGAAACCCTGCTTTTCCAGTTCGTCCTTCACTCTGAGAGCGGAATCGGCATCGCCGTAGACTCCTACGGCCACCAGGTAGAAAGGACCAGCGCCGCGTTTGAATACAAACACCGGGAAATTCTTCTGATGCAAGGTCCCTGATAGAGCATCCGCGTTCTCTTCGTGCTTCATGGCGGCCACTTGAAGCACGAAACCGGGAAGGTTCGAGGAAAGCGCGGCGGGAAGAGCCACGGTTGGCTGCTCAACAGTTGAGACTGGAGGGATAATCCCAGGCGCTTTCTCCGCAGCCGTGTTCGCTATGGCTCGCCGATTATCCCCTAGGGCGCGCGCGGAGTGGCGCAGGAAAAAGACGGCCGCCGATATGAGCAATACACCTAGAAAAAACCAGATCAGATAGTGCGAAGTGCCACGGCGACTCGACCCCTCATTGGCCCTTGCCTCTGGCTCACGATAGTCCACGGGATCTGTTGCGTGGAGGACAAAGACAGTAAGGGCAGACTTTTTCCGAGTCTCTGCTAGCCGCGAACGTGATTGGCTGGCAAGCTCGGCTTGCTTCAGGGCGTCAAAGATTCTGCTCATCGCCGCTGCAACCGTTTCTTTGAGTTACAAGGGGGACGCGAATTGCAGGGCGCCCAAGTGTTGGTGCTCTTGCCATACGTCATCTTGATGCTATTTAGGTCCGCCGGGAGGCCTTTCAATGCGCGCACCATCCGTCAGCGTTTTGGGCGGCATCGATACTCTTGGATGAAGTGATACGGAATCCAAATTAGGAATATGACCACAACCCCCAATGGGATGACGACGCCCGCTCCCAGAATAACTGACCAAAAATTATCGTCAGCGGAACTCATCAGCTCTTTCCTTTCAGTAGAAATGCTCACTGCCTCTGTGACTTAGTTGCACCAGGGAAGGAAACCGAAAGCGATACCAGGGAAGGGCCGAAAATTAAAACCTGTAAGTAACTACACTAATTAGATCACAGCGTGCTTGTGGATTTCCTCGCAAAGCTTGTGGATTTCCCCGCAAAAAAGAGATGCGAAAATCAGGGCTTGGCAGGTTGCGGAAAAACTCGGATTGGAGCGTTGATGAGAATGAATTCTCCTCGGCAGGGCAGTTTCATCTACCAATCGAAGATGTCGTCAACGGCTAGGCATTGATGCGCCGCGCCAACTCCTGCTATCGAAATGTGACCAAACCGACGATGCCATTCCCGCCCTGAGGTTCCGTCCCGGATCGAGAACAAAACCTGCCATGCAATCGGATCATTCACCCCACGGGCCTTAGCGAAGCTAATTTTGAAATCTGGCATGCGCTCTCGTGCGTGGCGCAAGCCATTTGTTGCTCCAATTGTTAGCAGCGACGTGGCTTCGGAGAAGCAGATGTCAGCGGCCAGCCGTTCCTAATCAAGTGCCTAGAAAGGGTATACAATCGCACCGCCAAGTTCCGCGGAGTGCTCGACTGGAAACGGCGAGCGGTTCTGGATTCCTATCTCAGGGTTAGGAGGACGGCATGATTTTTCGCTGCTTGAACGGCGGCAACTTTCTGGCGCGGGCGTCCCTGGCATTGGCGCTATTCTTCGCTTTTTTCCCAGTAGCTTCGGCTCGGCAGAACTCCACCGAAGCGAATGCCGCAAAAAATTCAGATAACACGGCGGACGCTGCCATTAAGCAGGTTCTCGATACCTATACCGAGGCCTGGAATCGCTACGATTCGCACGCATTGGCCATGCTATTCACCGAGGACTGTGACTACGTCATAGTGAGTGGAGGCAATACCCACGGCCGCGAAGCGCTGGAAACAATGTTCGCCAAGAACTTCAACAGCAATCTGAAGAATAGTACGAGGACCGATTCCATCCGGCGCATGCGCTACCTGACCCCGGATATCGCCTCTCTTGACGACTATTGGGTGCTGAACGTTCCGGGCACGGACAAGCCGCGCCGCGAGGGCTATTACACCTGGATTCTGGTCCGGCAAGGCGGGCGCTGGCTCATCGCGGTGCACCACGCTGCTCAATTCGTCATGCCTCAGCCTGCGCCCGCAAAGTAGACCGGCATCGTCAGGAAGGACTGCGCGCTCATCCGTTTCGCAAGTCGGGTAGCGTTTGAGAAATCCATACATCGGAATATGGCTTTTTTGCCTCGTGCAGTTTGAAATGTGAATATCCTATTCTGCCTAATACTGACCAAGGGTGATTTGACCCTGCGGTCACTAGCGCTGCCGCCTAATTGAATGATTTTCTTCCATCAGGATCCGCAACGGGAGGATAATCACTCCGCTTTACATATTCCGAAGCGAGGAAATGATGATGGAAACCAAGCGAGTCTTGCTTATCGCAAGTGGGGCCCTTGCTGCCATCCTTCTTCAAGCCGCGCCCGCTCGACCTCAAGCTGAAACTCAGCCTGCATCAGCATTGAGCGGGCAGGTCACCTCTGCTGAGGAAGGTCCGATGGAAGGTGTGGTGGTCAGCGCGAAGAAGGACGGTTCGACAATCAGCATCAGTGTTGTTACGAACGCCGCGGGCCGCTTTGCTTTCCCATTCGCAAGACTCGAACCGGGACACTACACATTGAGCGCACGCGCAGCCGGCTACGAGCTGGACGGGGGCATGGCCGCGGATGTTGGCTCAGGGCAGGAAGCCAAAGCTGAGATCAAGCTCAAAAAAGCGAAGAACTTGTCCGCTCATCTCACCAATGCCGAATGGTTGATCAGCATGCCGGGCACTGACGAGCAGAAACGTTTCCTGCTCAATTGTACGACCTGCCATTCGCTCGAACGCATCATGAAGTCGACGCATGACGCCGACGAATTTATGCAAGTTTTCAAGCGGATGAGCCTCTATTATCCTGGCAGCACTCCCCTAAAGCCGCAGCGGCTGGCTGGCACGGCAAGTCGCGATGTGGAACGCGGCGGCAATGGCAGGAAGACCGCAGAATGGCTCGCCAGCGTCAACCTGAGTGAGGAACCGACCTGGACATACCCTCTGAAGACCCAGCCCCGGCTCACGGGCAGGTCCACGCACGTGATCATCACCGAATACGATTTGCCGAATCGCTTGATTCAGCCGCATGACGTGGTGCTCGATCGCGAAGGCAACGTCTGGTACTCCGACTTCGGTCAGATGTTTCTCGGCGAGATGGACCCGAAGACCGGCAAGGTGACGCAATATCCGATTCCGGTCGTTAAGCCGGGATGGCCTGAAGGCACGCTCGATCTGGAATTCGACACGGACGACAATCCCTGGATCGGCGTGATGTACCAGAGCGCCATCGCGAAGTTCGACAGGAAGACCGAGAAGTTCCAGATGTGGTCCACACCCAAGGGATGGGACACCGACGCCGGCCAGCTCGGGCATATCGCCATCGAAGGCACTCCTGCCGACCATAAGGTGTGGATCAAGAACTCAGATGGAGGGAACATCTACCGGCTCGACCTGATCTCCAATCAGATGGAGAACCTTGGCAGCTTCAAGGATCCTCAGACCGGCAAGCGCATCGGGACCTATGGGATTGACTCGGATGCGCAGAATAATGCCTATCTACTCGATTTTTCGGCCGGTAATATCGTCAGGATCGATGCCAAAACAAAGAATGCGACCGTCTATCGGACTCCGACTCCGGACTCCCGCCCGCGGCGCGGCCGCGTCGATCGCGAAGGCCGGCTGTGGTTTGCCGAATATCAGGGCAACGCAATCGGCATGTTCGACCCCAAAACCGAACAAATCACTGAGTGGAAGGTGCCAACACCATGGAGTGCTCCGTATGACGCCGTGGCCGACCTCAACGGTGAGGCGTGGACAGCGTCCATGCTAACCGACCGTGTGGCACGTCTTGATATCAAGAGCGGCCAGTATACGGAGTATATGCTGCCGCGCCCGACCAACATCCGCCGTGTCTATGTGGACGACTCGAAGAATCCCGGGACGCTTTGGATCGGCAGCAACCACGGCGCGTCGATTGTCAAGGTCGAACCCCTCGACTAAAGTTTGTTCCGATTTGCGGGTCTATTTTTGGATGGCTTCGCTATTCTCTGCGAGGGCCAGATTGAGTCTACCGCCAAGCTTTGTCTTGGCACTTGCTGGAAGCCGATTTGCAATTACCCAAATGTCCGACTGCCGCGCATGACTTCCGAATCACCAACCACTCAGGAACAATCTCACCGGAGCATTCGTTAGTGCGTAGCAAGGTGCAAAGTGGTGACGTGTCACCGCAACGGTAGACCTCTGTCGCGGCGAGCCATCCTTTTTAATCACTCGAACGTGGTAGCCCGCAGGCCAGCGTTTGGTGGTAGAGAAAAAGCACTGCATTTCGTGATGTGTCCTGGCTGGCAAATCGGCAGAGTGCTTTCTGTATGGTGCAGAGATTAGCCTGCTCCGGCGGCAAATTCGTTGTGTTGATTGCAATCCAAGCATCAGATGCGCGAGTCAGAGGTTCAAATCGGAAATTCCGGTCGAGAGCCTTTGCAGATAACTTCTAAGGAGGAAGCAAAATGAAGCCCAGGAAGATTTTCCGTGCCGTTCTGATCGTTGGGATTGTGCTCTCCGGTCTGGTTGGTATCGGCCTAAAGGCCCAGCAGGACAAGTACACCCTGAAAGTGCCGGGAGGGCTCGCGTTCTCTGAGTTCAGGGGATACGAAGGCTGGCAGGCTGTTGCCATCAGTCACAGTGAAACGGCGGTCGCTGTGATCCTCGGTAATCCCGTGGTGATTGACGCCTACCGGGCCGGAGTTCCCGGCAACGGCAAGGCTTTCCCCGATGGCTCCAAGCTGGCGAAGATCCATTGGGAACCGAAAAAGAGCGAGAAAGCTCCGGGGCCGACGACGGTGCCCGGCACCCTGCAAAACGTGGATTTCATGGAGAAAGATAGCAAGAGGTTCGCGGACAGCGGCGGATGGGGGTGGGCCGCGTTCGACTATGATGCCGCGTCTAATACGTTCACGCCTGGCACCTTGACTGACCGGCCGCCTCAGGCGAACGACGCCAAGTGCGGGTTTGCATGTCACACGATAGTCAAGACAAGAGACTACATTTTCACGGACTACGGGAAGCGGTGAGCAAAGACGCGAGCGGTGCAGGCTTACCGGACTGGTGAACCTCCACCCGCACCGCCGATCGCGCTTCAAGTGCCTATTTGGGCTCTCGATTGAGCCCGCCGGGGAAACGATCAGAAGGCGAAACGACCGCCGATTGTCGGAGCAGCGTTGTTTGTGTAGACATAGGGGACGCCGGGGCCATGAGGAATGGCGATGGCCAGACCGCCACTCACGTAGGAATACGCAATTCCGGCATAACCGTCAAAACGCTTGGTGAAGCGATGATCGATATACAGCGACTCCTCGTTGAGGTCGCCAGCGCAGGAACTGCGGAAACCGGCTGCGGGTGTGCAGGTCGTTGGAACACGGAAGTCGTTCTGCCCCTGATGATACCAGGCCACAGTGATGTCGGTCTTGCTGCGGTAGGTGTACTTCACGCCCGTCCACCAGATCTGCACGACCTTGGGAGAATCAAGATTGTTGTCTTCGACGCCGCTCAAGAAATAAGCGCCCTGGGCCAAGGCGCCAACGCCCAACGGGTTCGTCGGGTTATTCTGCCGGATGTGTTCGTAGCCGACAAAAAACTTGAACGGGTCCCACGTGTACTTGGCAGCGGCCATAATGGCCTGGTTGTCGGTCACGATGCCATAAACGGTGTTGGTCGTTGGGATCAGATTGGCCCCCGTGATGGGGTTTCCATTGACGCTGTTGGTGGTCGACTGAAATGGCTGCGTCAGACTCTGAGGTCCCAGCAAGGGGTTCAATACGCTGACCGCCTGGTTGTAACCTTGGTATACGACGTCGGCAGAGAACTTGCGGTACTCTCCGCCGAGGTCGAATCCGTAGGCGTTGTTATGCGCCGATTCCGGCGTACAGGTGGCGGCAGTCCAGCCAGCGGTGGCCGAGTAGCAGCCCCCAGAACCATCGGCGAATTTATACATCGCGCCGAAATGGACCGGGCCATATGCGAATCGATACTTCAGGGCGTCGTCCCAACGGGTGTCCTCGGTGTCGCCGCCGCCGGCCATCGTGCCGTTATATCCGATGTACGAAAAGGCATAGCCGCCGCCGCCCGGATCGTATTGGAGCATCGCATCTGTACCCAGAGTGCGCTGGCGACCGTAGGTCAGCGTGCCGAAATGATCGGAGGATATACCGGCATAGAATTCGTCATTGAAGGGTTGGCCCGCGCGCGCGCCGTCAATAGCAAACGAATAGCTGCTCCTGGGTAGGCCGTTGTTGACGACCATGGTGGCTGACGCGTTGGCGAGCTCGCCGGACTGCGGATTGATGCCCGTTGAAGCGTTGAACACAACGGACCAGCCATGCAGGAACTCTTCCTTGCCCCGGATGCCCAGACCCGTCTGCTGCAGGTTGTTCGGTTCGATCAGAAATCGATGTTGATAGCCGTTTCGGTTCACCAGAGATTCGCCTTCATAGTTAGTGGCGTTTTGCGGTAAGCCGTGGCTGACATAGCCGATGCCGACGTCGTACGCGCCGTACAGCGTGATGCCGTGCCAGGTCAGCGTGCAATCGGTGGTGAGGAACTCGTGGCCGCTCGTGCAAGGGTCGGGAGTGCTGCTCGCTCCCGTTTGGGCCCACGCCGGGAACGCTCCCATGGCAAGCAACAAAAGCAGCAAGAAGGGTTGGGCGAGCAGCAGTGAGGCAGCCGTTGGAACGTAGCCGGCGCGCGTCAAAGTATTCCATCGGGAACTTGTCCTAAACAGGCGAAGTGCAGACAGAACAAGATTCAAAGGCGAACGAGAGAATCGCAAAATATCCACCCCCGGAATAATTAGAAATGGAAGCTAACGTCGGGTGGCAATTTAGCTCGGATTGATCCATTAAATCAACCCGTTTTTATGTGATTTGATCGAGGCATTCCGCGGCATGCTTGACCTGCCGCACGGCTCGTGCACACTCGAAGCACACTCTTACTAAGCCTCGTATAACCGCCTAATGCAGGATTGATTGAGCAGGACTCGGATTGGGGTCTTAATCCGAGATCAAGAAAAATCTGTTAAGGAACCGCCTGAAGTTTCCGCGAGCGGGAAATGGGCAAATCGGTTCAACGCTTTTCCTTGCTCGGAAGCACGAATCCATACCGTTCGAGTATTGCAGTCTCCGCCGGTGTTTTTATGTAGTCGAGGAACGCTTGTGCGCGCTGTTGGTTCTTCGAAGCGCGGACGACCACGACGCCTTGCTGAATGGGCGTGTACAAATTGTCCGGAATCTGGAAATAGCGGCCCTTGTCTTTCAGCGCCGGCGATAGGACCAGCGAAAGGGCGAGGATTCCGGCGTCGGCGTTACCGGATTCGGCAAACTCCGCCGCCTGGGAAATATTTTCACCGAGCACCAAGCGGTCCTTGACCGCATCATAGACGCCTGCTTTTCGCAGAGCTTCCTCAGCCGCCCGCCCGTAAGGCGCGTGCAGGGGATTCGCGATCGCTATTTTCTTTACGGATGGATCGCGAAGCATATCCAGACCCTTGCTGACGTCCAGTTTGGAATCGTTTCTCACCCATAGAATCACTTTTCCAATGCCATACAGATACGTGCTACCCGGCGAGGCCAGCCCCTGGGCTTCGAGTTTTTTCGGATACTCGATGTCCGCGGAAAAAAACACGTCAAAGGGTCCGCCATTTTCAATTTGAGTCTCGAAATTTCCGGAAGATCCGTAACTCACCCGAACGCTGCACCCGGCTGACTTTTCGAAATCGGCCGCGATTTCTTTCATCGCGTAGGTGAGGTCGGATGCGGCAGCGACCGTGACTACGCACGAGTTCTGTGCGGCGGCCAACTTGGCCGATGGGGCCCCAAGAAATGGAGCCGCGAGCGCAAGGACTCCGAGCGACGCGGATACGAGACGGATGAGCAACTTAAAGACTTTCAAGTGAGTTCGTTTCATGTTGACCGGAACCCCCGATGGGAACGGCTAGCCCGCACAATTTAGCTTGAATTGATACATTAAATCAATGCGTTTGTAGATGATTTTGTAAGAGGTGCGCTTCGGAATTTTGGGGTCTCGGCATATACAGCATAGAGCCGGAGAACAGATCACTGGACACGATCAGATTACTCTCGCCGGTTGGCGCCAAAAGCGCTGAATATCGAGATTGACGGTTCCGACCGATCCGCGTAATAGTAATTTGCGAGAGGCATATGGACCCCCCGAAGCTATTTTCTCCTCGCGAGGCCGCAAAAATTCTGGGCATCAGTTATTCAACACTGAAGGTATGGATCCACAAGAAAAAGCTTCGTACCATAAAGACTGTGGGAGGGCATCACCGCATTCCTGAGCCGGAACTCGATCGATTTCTGCACGAAGTGTCCGCTCGCCTTCCAGTGAGCGAACGACGCCTGAGCTTCCGCCACATCAGCGGACGCAACCAACTTGTGGGGCGCATCGTCGAAATCAAAACGAGCGGCTTGATGGCGCAGCTGAGAATTTCGATCGGTGGTCAGCACATCACTTCGGTTATCACCGCAGACGCTGTACGCGAAATGCAGCTGAAAGTCGGAGACACTGTCGCGGCGCTCATCAAGGCCACCGAAGTAATGATTAGCAGCGCGTAGTGCCTTCCCCGACCTTCCGTCACTTACCCGTTCTCAAATTCCGGGCAGGTCCCATATTACTTGCCAAGTCCTGTGAAGTTCGCTTCTCGGAATGTGCGAATGGGCCGATTCCCAGTTTCCGATGATCCCGGCGATCAGGACTTGGGAAGTTGTAGGGACAATGTGCATGCATTGACGAAAAGCCTATTCTGGATTGCCGCCCGGGAACTGCAGTTCAATACGCGAGATGAAGAACTTCCGAGCACGCACTGATGCGGGCACAAACATGGAGGCGTTGTGCCGCTGACGCCCGATCTGGTGAGGCTCAGGCGTCAGCGACAATATCCGCGCGATTTATTTCGCGCACTTCGCGGGATGGGATGCGCAGTCCTGCGCTTGATCGAGAAGCGCCTCCGCTTCTTGGATGATGTCCCTGGCCACCTTCTCATCGATTGGCAACCCGTCGAACTCGGCGCCTTCGAGCATGGCCTTAATCTGAGCAGCCAAGCCATCGCGCTCCAACGTCCACGCCGAAATCTGCGCTTCCAGGCTGTTGTAGACGGCATCGCCTGTGGAGGTGCTGGTGATCGCGTAGGTCGAGACAGCCAGAGTGCTCTCCGAAAGCTGGCCGAACGGCGCGTCAATTTGCTTGTAGATCTGTCCAAGCTCCTTCAGCGTGTCCGAATGCGAGCGGAGGCTCCACGGCAAAACGTTGCCGTCGAGGATTTCCGTGATGGTGCGGCCGTCATGCTGGTAGTCATCGGTGAGGCCCAGAAGGGTCATCATCGTTGGCCGCAAGTCCACGTGGTCGGTGAAAAAATCGCGCGGCTCGGTGACGCCCAGGTTTTTTACGCCGGGGCCGACGATGCCGATGAAGGTGCGCGCGATCTCCGGCTGGATGTCGCCGTGATTCCAGGCGAAGCAGGTACCGACGACCGGGGTGCTGCTCCCTGAAGTCTCGAAGAAGAAATTGGGATTGCCGAAGAACGTGAAGCTTGGCTCGCGGTTGGGATCGGCCACAGTGTTCATATGAACCAGCTTCATCGCCGCCGGATCGACAATCGCTCCCTGGAGCGACGGCCCGAGGCCCGTGCCCAGCAAGCTCTCGCTCAATCCGGTGTGCGGATTGACCGCGCTCAGTCCTGCCATGGTCTTTTCCAGCGAGCGGACGGTGCTGCTGTCAGAAAACGGCTGACCTGTCACGTAGGTCGTTGCGGCGTCATCGAAATGGATCGAATACGCCGTAGGGTCGCCAGCGCCGCTGGTAAGGCCGGCCAGATTGATGTCCAGTTCGCCCACGCCATTCGTTCCATAGTTGCAAGGAATATCCGGCACAACGCTGCCGTCTTTTTCGATTTTGGCGCCGTCACAATTCGGCGGGGTCGGAGCGCCGCCGACGAAATGATCGCCTTCATCGGGCGTGAAGATAAACAGAGTGTTGGTTTCGTCGATGCCGGCTTCTTTCAGGTGCAGGAAGAAAGTGCCGAACGCCGAATTGTAATCGGCCAACTGGTCTACGTAAGGAGCCTCGCCGGGGCCGAAGGTGCCTTCGGTCGTGGTCGTCTCTTCGTGATTGTCGTGGGCGTCGGCGATGTAGGCGTAGACGATGGGGATGCCCTTCTTCAGCATGGTCTCGATCACCGCGAGGGTTTGCGCCGGGACCGGGTCAAAGTCCAGTTGGTTGAATCCGGTCAGCGGAACCCCGTGATAATCCGTAATGCTGCCGGTGGCGCTGCCGGTCAGCGCGGGGTTGATGTACTTCAGTCCGAATAGCGCCTTATACCCCGTGTAGCCGCCCGGTTCGTCGGGCAAGGTGTCATCGACGGCGAACACTCCCAAGGCTGGATTGGACTGGCAGATCGGATCATTCAGCGCGCAGTGGATGGACGCGCCGATAAAGTCATTGTTCTGATTGGTGCTGGTTTCCATTCCCTGCGGGGACGTCGGGCCGCCGAAGACTTTGTCTACGTCGAAGGGCGCGCGCTCCAGCACGATGTTGGCGGTCGAGAAGGCGCCAACCGTGCATCCCGCGCGAGTGAACGGCACCCACGGGGCAGGCACATTCTGGCCCGTCGGGGTCGTCAGCGCGAAAGTGCTGTCATCGGTACTGGCGTTGATATCGGATACCAAATCGGTCCAATAAAAGAAGGAAGAGGGAAACACGCCGGCGCCATTCGCGAACACACCGAAGCTGTTGGCGATGAAGATGCCGGTATCGTCCGAATAGAGGCCGGTCTGCGTGGTGAGGATGTCGTTCGCCGTGTGCGAAACGAGGACCGTGTGATCACCGGCGTCGAGCGTGCCGTGCTTCTTGATGAAATTCAGAAGGTTCGGCATCTGTTCGAGGTCGGACGGGACGTTGGGATTGTCGCGGGTGAAGTGCACGTTGTCGAATTCGACATAGACGACGTGTTTGATCTTCCCCGACGGGGAGTTCAATTGGCATTGAGCTTGCGCCGACGAAGCAAGCCCGATGATCAGCACCCCGCAGAAAAGCGCCGGGGCGAGCGCACCAAGGAGCACTTTTGCTAAACGCATCTTCGATTCCTCCCAAAATGACGTGTAGGCCCCCGCGATTGCACGCGGCGGACGAAGAGTTAAGTGGTACGCGGTTTTCGTGACGGGGCCGTAAACGCACGGCTAAACTTTTGCGTCGAGTCCATGAATTGCAGGTTAAAGAGGAAGCCAATGGAGGTGAATCTTGTGCCAATTGTCTCCTTCCCAGTATGGCGTAGCCTGATCTGGCACGAGCTGGTCCATGAAAGCGGACTCGGGGCGCACAACCAAAGCGCTGGCTTGCGCTTCAAAGAAGCCGTACCAGGGCGGCCGAATGGGATTTGAAGGAGGGGCTTGGCTTTGAAATGCGCCAAAAACGTCCGTTAACCGTAGTTGAATCCGTGCGCGTCTTAGCCGAAATGAAGTAAAATCACGTTTCCGGCTGATCTTGCGACGCCGCACTTTACAATGCCGGTCCGCCCGGAGCGCGATGCTTCCGATCAACTTCGCGCGAGCCAATTTTCCGCTACGTATTTCCATCGGCCCAAGGGGGTTTATGTCTTGTCGTGCAGCGGCAAGCTTACAAATGGTGAAGACTATCTTGCTGGCCGCCGTTTGCGTGCTATTCGGCACCGCGGGCCTCAAGGCTCAGGAAGAGCAGGTCTTCAAGGGGCAAATTGGACAGTGCGCCTGCGCCGGCACGGACGGACACGCAGCATCAGCAGATAGAGGAGGCACCGCGCCGCCCTGCCCGTTCACTTGCGCGAAAGCGGGCACCCGGTACCTGCTGTTCGACCTCAAGAACAAAGTCGCCTACCAAATTGACAATCCGAATTACGGCAAGGCTTATCTCGCGCTAAATGTGTACGTCATTGGAATGCTGGACAAACCTTCCGGCATAATCCACGTTCACAACGTCATCCCCGATCTGCCCCCGAAGATCAAAAGGGCAAAGACCGTGGCCATTGTCTGCGATGCCTGCCCCAGAGGAATGGCGAAGGCAAAGAAGGCTGCGTTTGAGGAAGTGACGGCGTGGAAACGTTTCACCATGGTCCAAGACCCGCGAAGCGCGGACCTGATTTTTCTCTTTTCAGCAAATCGCTACCTGGGCGACTTCCTGACGCGGGACGGGCTGGACAAGAGGATGGTCTCGGTCGAAACCACCTATATGGATGTCGTCGACCCGCATACGGGGCAAAGCCTATGGGGCGATTCCGAGCGTGTAGGCAGCTGGTTTGTGGGTTCGGCGGCGAAGGACCTGATCGACGAATTAAGAGAGTTGATGGAGGCGGATGTGAATCCGGCCGAGCGAAAGGCATTCATCGCCCGGAATCATGTTCCCAAAGTCGCGACCGATACGGGCAAGTAATCTCGTCTTGTTTTGTCTCGCAGGGATTTTTTCGGGTTGGCCCGGCCGCAGGAACAGCCATTTCGAGAGGAAAGGAATCACACCTTCCCGGAAAGAAATCGGTGATGAGAATATTCCAAGTTTTATTCGTCGTGGCTGCGGCATCTACTGCGGCGTTCTGCTCTCCGGGTGGAGTGCTGGAAAAGGTTACCAAAATCCAGGTCGATCCGACCGTCGTCGAGCACCCCGAGAATGTTGACAGCTCACTGGCCGGCGATCTGGTCCGCTACAATCTGCGCGCGGCGGTGAAGGACGCCCACTTTGACGAGGGCGACTCTCCTGTCCGGGCCCATTTCGTTCTGGAAAAATTTTCTTCGGAAGGCGGCGTGAAGAAGCTGACGGGCCTGGGCACGGGCCGCAGCACCAAGACCGTGGACGGAAAGTTAATCATTCAAGATCCGAGCGGCAAGGAATTGGCGAACGTCCAAATCCACGTCCACGGCAGCGTGGCATTCGCGCAGGCTCAAGGGGACGAAGCGCAGGGCCGCCACGCGACTTCGGATTTCGAGCAGCGCTTGCTCAAGGAAATTGAGATGCTCAAATGAATTTTGGGAAATTTATCGGCCAAGTCCACGGCTTCGTGTTGTCATCCACGCTAAGGGGCTCTATGCCATGCAGGCCAGCGTCATGCTTTCCAATGAAGAGCATGGCCGCCGGTGTCTTCGCGTGTGTGCTGTTCGGCGCCGTGAGCCTGTGCGCACAAGCCGAGCAAGTTTTCAAAGGTGAAGTTTGCCTGGGGCCGGAAGGGCGAACCCCGATCGTCAAAGACGGGCAAGAGATGCTGCCGTGCACGATCAAGCATCCGAAAATGGGCTCCAAGTACATCCTCTTCAACAGCGAGAACAAAACTAGCTACAAACTCGACGGCCACCCGAAGCCCAAGGCGTTTGCCGGCAAAGACGTGGTGATTATTGGAACCCTGGATACTGCCACCGGCACGATCCACATCGACGACATGTTCACCGCGTTGTCCCCGAAAATCGTGCAGGCGACATCCGTTTACATCGACTGCGACGCCTGCCCCCGGGGAATGGCGGCGGCGTGGCAGGCCGCTTTTGACGAACTCGAGGATTGGAAAAGATATGACATAACTCCGGACCCCAAGAAAGCGGATTTGATCTTTCTGTTTGCCGCAAACCCGTATCTCGGAGACTACGTCACGCGCGATGGGCCGGACAAACGGCCGGTCTACATCAGGATTACGTACATGAATGTGGTTGATCCGAAAACGGGCGAAAACCTGTGGGGCGATTCCAGAGACTGGGGCAGCCTGTTTGTGGCCAGGGCGACCAAAGATTTAATCAAGGAACTCAAATCACGCCTGGAGCAGGAGAGCCAGACCGATCCGCAGTCGCTCGCGGCCAAGCGCCACGCCAGCAAGATTTCCCCGAAGACGAGTAACTAGTTTCGCGTTCATGTTCGCGCTTGAATATTCTGCACGAATGGCGGGCGACTCGGAAGCCATCCGCCAACTGGGTTTGGAAAATTGTCTCTGTTCTCTTCGCCTGGCGTTCCGATCACTCACCCCTGGGGGTCTTTGGCGTGACGAGCTTTGATTCTTCCTGCTTCGCGTCAGCGTCCTCTTGCTCTTGATCCAGCGCGCTTTTCTTGAGGAGTTCATAAAGATAGGTGCGGCTGATTCCCATGATTTCCGCGGCGCGTACCTTGTTCCCGCCAACGTGAGCCAGAACGCGCTGAGCGTGCTGGCGCGCGACCTGGTCCAACGACAATTCCGCTTCACTTTGCTCATTTTCCTCTGACCGCAAATTCTGAATCCGCGGAGGCAGGTCTTTCACATCAATCACGTCGGATTCTGTCATCATGCAGGCGTGCCCGATGACGTTTTCAAGCTCCCGAACGTTGCCGGGCCACGAATATTTGGCCATCAAAGTTTGCGCGCGCCGCGTCAGGCCCGCCAGAGGTTTCTTGTATTGCGCGGCAAAACTTTTCAGGAAGTGTCGCTGCAAAATGGGCAGGTCCTCGCGCCGGTCCGCAAGCGACGGCACTTTTAATTCGATCATGCAAAGGCGAAAATAAAGATCCTCTCTAAATTTGCCCTGGCTCACCATCTCGGGAAGGTCTCTGTTTGTAGCGGCTACCACACGAACGCTTACTTTGCGAACCGCCGGCGATCCCACCCGCTGTAATTCCTGGTTCTGCAAAACGCGCAGCAGTTTGGCTTGCAAGGGCAGCGGCATTTCGCCAATTTCGTCCAACAGGACGACTCCGCCGTCGGCATATTCAAAGACTCCCACTTTGTCCTGGTGCGCGCCGGTGAAAGCGCCCTTTACATGCCCGAACAATTCGCTTTCGGCCAACGTCTCCGAGATCGAAGAGCAATTCAACGCGACAAAATTACCTTTTTGCCCGGGACTCAATCTGTGCAAGGCTCTGGCAACCAGTTCCTTACCCACTCCCGTCGGCCCTGTGACGAGGACGCTGCGAAAATGCGGCGCAATTCGGCGGATCTTGGAAATGAGTTCCAGCATGAGAGGGCTGCGGCCGATCATCCCATCGAACTCGAAATTTTCGAGAAGCTCGTTTTCCAGCTTCAAACTGCGCTGCCGGTGTTTCGAATCCTCTTTGATCTGATTGATCTTTGCTCGGAGCCTGTCAGGAGTAAAAGGCTTGGGAAAATAGTCGGCTGCGCCCTTTTGAATCGCTTCCACCGCCGATTCCGTCGAGTAATAGCCCGTCATCAAGATGACGTCGATGCCCGGATCGAATTCCAGGATTTCTTGCAGGACTTCCATTCCCTGGACGCCCGGCATCACCAGATCGAGAAGGACGATTTGCGGTCGCGTGCGGCGGATGATCTCCAAACCGCTCTGGGCATCCGTCGCGGAGTGAATTTCGAGATCCTCGTTGGCCAAAACGAAGCGCGCGAACTTGATGTTCGCTGGATCGTCGTCGATGATTACAAGGATCATGCTCGAAATCTGCTTTTACCTTTCAGGGGCTGCGCCCTTCCTACTGCAAAGAATCCACTATTCCGCAACACCAATTGCGACGCCTTCGACACGCCGAGATAGTTCCTCTCTGGTAAAAGGCTTGTGAAGAATCGTTATGCCCGCTTCCCCGACGCCGTGGCTGGCCACTACGCCGTCTGGATAGCCGGACATGTAAAGGATTCTCGTCTCCGGGCGCAGGGCAGACAGCGACTCAGCCAACGCCCACCCACTCATGCCGGGCATGACAATGTCCGTCAAAAGCAAATCAATGGGCGTTTCCGTTCGCTTGGCGATTTCAATCGCCTGGAAACCACTCTCTGCTTCAAGGACCGTAAGGCCCATCTCCGTAAGCATCTTGCGAGTTAGCTTGCGCAGAGTTCGTTCATCTTCGACAAGCAGAACCGTTCTATGTTCCAGAATAACCTTTTCAGACGGCTCGGTTGACTGGATCTTTTCGTCGGTTTCATAAACCCGGGGAAAATAGATCCGAAAGGTTGTGCCTTTTCCGGGAGCGCTCTCCACGGCAATGTCGCCGCCGCATTGCTTGACCACGCCGTACACCGTCGCCAGTCCCAATCCGGTGCCTTGCGCTTTGGTGGTAAAAAAAGGCTCAAAAATGTGGGATTGCAACTCGGCGTCCATCCCGCACCCTGTATCCGTCACTTTCAGCATGACGTAAGGCCCGGGTGCGATGCTGCGGCCGACCGTCTGATTCGTTTCGTCCAGCTCGACGTCCGCGGTTTCGATCGTAACCTTGCCGCCTTG
>Ga0187817_10000495_pt1 | contig 16953 bp, 15 predicted proteins | sample NC_wetland_sal_i_17_FD_132431 | JGI IMG/M metagenome (GOLD analysis project Ga0187817, IMG submission 132431) | Wetland sediment microbial communities from Neuse River Estuary, North Carolina, USA - SO4_2 | ecosystem: Environmental > Aquatic > Freshwater > Wetlands > Sediment | place: USA... | reverse complement strand
TCTCTTTTCCTATTCGTCCTGCCTCTTCGCGGTGTTCTGGGCTCGCCCCTTCTGGTTCCTGAAGCTGGACAAGCCGTATTACTGTCTATGGTGGGTGCCCGCCGGCCATCTTCCGACGGTGGATGAGGGCCGAGAGCGTCTGTATCATTTTCAGGAGCACGGCGCCACACCGCATGCCTTCTGGTTTAACCGGCAATTCCCCGCGCCCACCGAAGAGCAGGTCTGCGCCTGAACACGCAGGATGAAAAATGGTGACAGGCAGCGCCGTCCACGCGCCAGAGAGCCGGGTCATATGGATTCCGCACGTCATGTGGCTTGGGACGGCGAAGCCAGTCACCATTTTTCAGTCGCAACGGCGCAGTAGCCGGCATGGTCTGTTACCGCGCCCTGCCCGCCCCTTTGGAGCGCCGCGCGCAGGCCGGCGGGAAGCGGCGTCTTCCGAAGAGTACGCGCATCCACCAGCACGTAGACGGTCTCGGCCGTGGCGATGACCGGTTTTTCGCCCGCGACGCGAAACTCTGTCTCAACCGTGAATGAGGTATTGCCCAACTGCGTGGCCTGGACCGACAACTCAAGCACCTGGTCAAAGCGCGCGGGCGCCTTCCATTCGATGGTCAGCTTGGCCAGTTGGTAATCGAAGTCGCCCGCGATCAGCGCTTCGCCAAAACCGAGGGCGCGCAGGAACTCCAGAGTCGAGAGATCCACGTAATCGGCATAACGGGCGTTGAAGACCACCTTCTGGGCGTCGCACTCTCCGTAGCGGATGCGCAGGTAATAGCGGAATTGGTCCGTCATAGAAATTGGCGTTGGTCTACTTTTTCCAGCCCACCCACTCCAGAGATTCCTTGGCCATCTTGGCGGTGTTGCTGTGGATGGTCACGGTGTCTTCGACGTTGGCGGCGTAACCGCCGGCCAGTACGATGGCGACCGCGGCTTTCTCGCGGAGCGCCGTCTCGATTACCAGCCGGTCGCGAAGCTTCAAACCCTCCATGGTCAAAGAAAGGCCGCCGAGTTGATCTTCGCCGTACGGGTCCGCGCCTGCCACGTAAATCACCAGGTCCGGATGGAAGCCGTGGATGGGAAACCGGTAAGCCGCGCTCAGCCGTTCGAGATATTCATCATCGCTCACGCTGTCGCCGAGGTGCACATCCACCGAAGAGGGCGGCTTGCGCGCGGGGTAATTATTGAACTGGTGAATCGAAAGCGTAAAGACCGATCTGTCGCCTGCGAAAATCGCGGCCGTACCGTTGCCATGGTGAACATCGCAATCCACCACCATCGCTCGTGTGATTTTCCCCTCGTGTTGCAGCTTGCGGATGGCAACCGCGATATCGTTGATCGCGCAAAAGCCTTCGCCGTGGTCGGGAAAGGCGTGGTGGAAGCCGCCGCCGACGTTGAACGAAACGCCCTCATCGAGAGCCAGGCGTCCCGCCAGCGTGGTGCCGCCCGCCGCCAGCCAGAACGCCCGCACCATTTCGGGTGAATACGGAATTTCGAGCAGCAGGATCTCTTCGTAGGTCAGCTTGCCAGTGTGAAGGCGGTCAACCCAGCCGCGCTCGTGCACCCGCAGCAGATCTTCCTCCGAAGCCGGCTCCGGAGCCACAAAATCTTCGGGCGCTGCAAAACCGTCGGCCAGCAGGCGGTCGTGAATCAGACGGAACTTCTGAGACGGGAAAACGTGATGGCCGAGGTTGAGATCGTAACCCTCGTGATAGACCAGATGGAAGGGCAGCATCTCAGGCTCCCGCGGTTCGTGCACCCGCCGCCTGGACGGCCGTCAGAATGGCGGCATGAAAAATGTCGTCGACGGAAGCCCCCCGCGAAATGTCGTTTACGGGCTTCGCCAGACCTTGCAGGACGGGACCGATCGCCGCCGCCCCCGCCAGCCGCTGCACCAGCTTGTATCCAATGTTGCCCGAGTTGAGATCGGGGAAGATCAGCGTATTGGCGCGGCCGGCGACCGTTGAGCCTGGGGCCTTCGATCTCCCAACCTCGGGGATCAGCGCTGCATCGAGCTGCAGTTCGCCATCGATATTCAGGCCGGGAGCCCGCTCGCGCACCACGCGCAAAGCTTCGAGGACTTTTTCGACATGCGGGTGACGTCCGCTGCGCTTGGTGGAGAACGAAAGCAGCGCCACCACGGGCTCCGCGCCAATCAAGCGCCGTGTGGTTTCCGCTGTGGCGATGGCGATCTCGGCCAGTTCCACCCGCCCCGGATCGATGACGACGGAACAATCCGCGAAGGCAATCAAGCCGTTGTGTCCAAACTCGCGGTTGTGAAGCGCCATGATGTAGGCGCTCGAAACCAGGTGGATGCCGGGCGCCGTGCCCACCGCATGCAGGGCGGCGCGGACGGTGTCCGGCGTGGTGTTGGCCACACCGCCCACGCTGCCGTCGGCATCGCCCGCGGCCACCATGAGCGCAGCGAAGTAGAGCGGCTTGCCGGCGATCTGCCCCGCTTCGATTTGCGTGATACCGCGCGCCCGGCGACGCTCATAAAGCACGCCGGCATATTTGCGCAATTGATCGGATGCCGCCGGATCCACGAACTTCACGCCGCGCAACGGCTCCCTAGGCCCGATCAGGATCGGCTGGGCGATGCCCTCGCGTGCCAGGCGCTCCGCGGCCGCCTGAACCCGCGCGTCGCCTCCTTCGGGGAAAACGATGCGCTTCTGGAGCGGCCGCGCTCGGGTAATCAGACTGGAAATGAAGTCGGCCGCAGATTCCGGAACCGGCATGGCATTTCAATGGTAGGACACGCATTGTTGCCTGTCCATCGCCGGCGGAATTTTGCAGCCGGTCAATCCCCGAGAAACTTCCCGAACGGGCGCAGGGTCTTGACGTTGTCGCACACCGCTTTCAGCGCCGCGGTCAGAGGGATGGCCAGCAGCAGACCTGCCGCGTCCCACAGAAAGCCCCAAAACATCAGAGCGACCGTGACCACCAGCGGGTTCAGATGCACGCGCGAGCCTACGATCTTGGGGTAGAGCAGGTTCAATGCGATGAGGTGCAACATCGCGATCAGGAACAGAATGATCAGGAAGCTGCCCAGGGGATGGCCACCACCGATGGCGACGATGGCGGGAGGGATCAGCGCCAGCGGCAACCCGACGTACGGTACCAGGCTCAGGAAACCGCTGACCGGACCCGCCAGCAACGGATACGGCAGGTGGATCAGCCAAAACGCCAGCGAACTGAGAATCGCCAACAGGACTCCCAACACAAAGTTACCCACCACGAAGCCGCGAACCATATCGCCAATGCCCTGCAGGCTGCGGGAGGCCGCCGCGCGGTCTTCGCCCTCGAAAAACTGAAGGAAGCTGCGGTGGATGTGATCGCGCCAGCTCAGCATGAAGTACACCAGGAAGGGGATGAAGGACGCCATGAGCAGAATCTGGTAAAGCGAACCCATCCGTTCGTAAATGAGGTCCGTAATCGGCTTGCGGTCCTCGTGGATCCGCACTTCCGGTATCGCGCCGGGGACTCCTTGGGGCACAACCGGAGCGGGCTCCACACTTCGCCGCCGGCGTGTAGACTGCAGTGGAGGGGGGGCCGGCTGCTGCTGTTGCTGCCTAGCCGGGATGAGGACACGGTACATGCCCGCCTCCATGTCGTCGATCTTGTGCTTCGCGCCATCCACCACCGCGCCAATACGCTCGCTGAAGCGCGGCAGTTCTTCCCACAGGCCGGCCAACTGCGTATAAGCTCCCAGCCCCACCAGGTAGATCAGCATCAGGGCAATGCTGCAAACCACGAAACTGGCCACGCTCCGCGGGAAACGGATGCGCATTAACAACCCGACAAACGGCTCCAGAATAAAAGCAATCGTAACGGCGATGATCAACGTGATGAAGAAGACCCGCGCCCAGTAAAGCAGCGCTATGGTTACGCCCAGCGCGATGACGGGATTGGCGGCCACGCGCAGCTCCGGGGCATTCAGCAGTTCCTGGGGCTTCAAATGTCGCGTGAGAATCGCCACGGCGAGGTAGGGCTCTTTTTCGAATCTACCATGCGGCTGCCTATAATGAAATTGGAAATGTTGCTCGCAGGCGGTCGACAGAAGAGCTGATGAGCACTCCCGGCCGCGTTCTGGCGCTCGATCTGGGGAAAAGACGGATCGGCCTGGCCATCAGTGATGGCCTGGGCATCACCGCGCAGGGGCTGCCCACGCTGGAACGGCGCAATAAGCGGGCGGATCTGGCGGCGCTCGCCGCTCTGATCCGGGAGCGAGCCGTGACCCAGATCCTGATGGGCAATCCTCTGCATATGAGCGGGACCGCTGGACGCCAATCCGAATGGGCGCGGGAATTTGCCGCCGCCCTGGAAAAGCACACCGGGGTACCGGTGAAAATGTGGGATGAGCGCCTCACCACCGTCGAGGCCTCGCGCGTCTTGCGCCAGAGCGGTATCGGAATCGGGAAGCGCGCGGCGGCCATCGACCAACTTTCTGCCGTGATCCTTCTGCAAAGCTACCTGGATTCCGCGCCGGCAGGTGAGCGGACGTGAAGCACCGGCTGGTTGCGCTCGTGCTGGTGATCGGCTGTGGCGCCGGCTATATGGCCTATCTTCTCCGCCAGCCTTATGCCGCCTTCGGCGAAGAGACGTTCATCGATTTCCCCAAAGGCACGGGCACCATTCAGATGGCGGAAATGCTCGCCAAAGCAGGCGTCATCGCCCACTCCTGGGAGTTCCTGGCCGCCCGTGCGCTCCATCCGCGGCGATCGCTCAAGGCCGGCGAGTATCAATTTACCAAGCCGGCTTCGGTTTTAGAAGTCTACAATCGCATCGCGCGCGGCGACATCTTTTATTACACCCTGATTGTGCCCGAGGGCCAGAACATGTTCGATATCGCGGCGGAAGCCGAGAAGCTCAAGCTTATCCCCGCCGCGGATTTTCTCCGCGCGGCGCGTGACCCCTCGTCCATCCGCGATCGCGATCCCGTTGCGCCTTCGCTCGAGGGCTATCTATTTCCCAGCAGCTATCGCCTGGAACGCCACACCACCCCGGCGCGCCTCTGCCAACTGATGACCAGCCGGTTTCGCGAGGTGTGGCAGGAGCTGGGGTCGCCGGGGAACGTTCATGAGGTGGTCACTCTGGCCTCGCTTGTGGAGCGGGAGGCGCGCTTCCCCATGGACCGGCCGCTGATTGCGTCGGTGTTTTCCAACCGGCTCAAGATCGGCATGAAGCTCGATTGCGACCCGACCACCATTTACGCGGCATTACTGGACGGACGCTACAGGGGGGCGATTTATCAATCCGATCTCGCCAGCGCCAACCGGTACAATACGTACCGCCATCCCGGCCTGCCCCCGGGGCCGATCGCCAATCCCGGCAAAGACTCCCTGCTGGCGGCCATGCATCCGGCCGAAACCGGCTATCTGTACTTCGTGTTGCGGCCGGACGGATCGGGCGCGCATAATTTCTCCAAGAGCATTTCTGAGCACCTCGTCGCCACCGCCCAATTCCGCCGTGCCAGCCGCCGGGAACAAGTCGAAGAAGGCGCTCCTCGCCGAGTATCTCAGGGAAAGAAATCTCAGCGAAGTAACTGAGCGCGAATGGAGGCAGATCGCCGCCAGCCTGGCGCCGATTTCAGAGAATTACTTGCGCCACCTCCTGGCCGACACCGCGATTCGGGTCGCGCAGCCCTGGGCGGGCGTGCGCCAGAAAACCTTTGACGAACTCGAACATTCCTTGCTCGAAATGGAAGCGGTTTACAGGAAGGCCAAGGAAGCCGGCGACCGCGCCTGTGAGCAGCAATGCAGGAACGCAGTGATTCAGGCCAAGGACCACGCCCGGCTCGCCGCGCGGAGCCCCAAAACGTCACCCGAAAAGAAGGCCCTGAAGGAAGAAATGATTCAGTGGATGCTGGTCTGGCTGGACGATCCCGGTGTTTTCCCCGCATGGGTCAAACTCCGGAAGCAAAAAATGTGACGGGAAAATCGGGGCAGTCAAGCGCCGACGTGCGCGTTGAGCATCTTCTTGACTTCGTCTTTGCCGACGGCGCCCACCCGCTGGTCCACTACTTTGCCGCCCTTGAACAAAAGCAGCGTAGGAATCCCGCGAACGTTGTAGCGCATAGCTGTCTCGCCGTTATCATCGACGTTTAGTTTGCCGACCTTCGCTTTACCGGCATACTCCGAGGCGATCAAGTCGATCGTCGGCGACATCATCCGGCAAGGGCCGCACCATTCGGCCCAGAAATCCACGAGCACGGGCTCGGGCGATTTAAGCACCTCGGTGTCGAACGCCGCATCGTTAAAGGTCAAGACGTTGTTACCTGCCATCTTCATCCTCTCATCTAACTTTGATGTTGTAGCTGGCTGAAAGATGCAGGCTTCTTGCCGCCATCCAACAGCCTCTGGTACAGGGCCGCGTATTCGGCCGCCGGAGCCCGCCAAGGATAATCCTTGAGCATGCCGCGCCGCATCAGGGCTTCCCAGCCTTGCGGGTCTTCGTAAGCCACGGCAGCGGCTTGGATCGCCGCCAGAAAGGCCTCGGCGGAGTACTCTTGAAACTTGAACCCTGTTCCCTCATCGATGGTATCATCAAGCCCGCCGGTTGCGCGAACCACCGGCACGGTGCCATAGCGCAGGCTGTACATCTGGTTGAGCCCGCTCGGTTCATACTGGCTCGGCATGAGGAAGATATCCGCGCCCGCCTCGATCCTGTGCGCCAGCGCTTCGTTGAGTTCGAACCGAACCCCGATACGGTCCGGGTGGTCCAGCGCCGCGGCTCGCAGACTCTCCTCATAGACGGCGTCGCCGGATCCCAGCACCACCAGGTAAAGGTCTTCCGCCGCCAGTTGGGATGCGATCTCGACAATTAACTCCGTGCCTTTTTGCGGGGTCAGGCGTGAGATCACGCCCAATAGCGGCCTCGTCATCGCCGGCTCCGGCAGCCCGAATTCGCGGATGAGGTCTTGCTTGCATAGGCGTTTCCCGCTGAGATCGTCGGGCGAGTAGTGCCCGCTGATATAGGGGTCGGTTTGCGGGTCCCAGTTGCCATAGTCAACGCCATTCAGGATTCCGTAAAGGTCGGCACTGCGCGCACGCAAAACGCCGTCCAGTCCGAAACCGTATTCCGGAGTCTGGATCTCCATCGCGTATTTCTTGCTGACCGTGCTGAGCGCATCGCTGTAGTTGAGCCCACCTTTGATAAAACTCACCTGGCCGAAAAACTCCAGCCCATCCATGTTGAACACCCTGCCATCCAATCCCACTTGCGGAAGCACGGCCGGCGGAAACAACCCCGGATAGCCAAGGTTATGGATGGTGAAGAGTGTTTTGATGCCGAAAAAAGTCGGGTCATAGGCGAAAACCGTCCGCAGGTAAACAGGGACCAGAGCGCTCTGCCAGTCATGGCAATGCAGAATCTGCGGCCGGAACACGCGCCTGGCCACACCCAGCGCAGCCCGCGAGAGCACGGCGAAACGCACCGCATTGTCGGGGTAATCACCGTCAGCGTCGCCGTACAGTCCGTCGCGGTCATAAAGCGAGGGGGCGTCCAGAAAATAGAATGGCGTGGCCTCGCCGGCCTGGTACAGGCTGGTCTGATGCTGGACGCCGCCCAGCCACACAGGAAGGGAATCATAGACCCGCTTGGCTGAACTGAGATCGACGCCGCGGTACCGGGGGATCAGGACGGCAACTTCGCAATCGAACGGCCGGAGCGCTCCAGGCAGGGAACCCACCACGTCCGCCAAGCCACCGGTCTTTGCGAATGGCGCAGCCTCGGAGGCAACCATGAGCACTCGGATCATGAGCAGGAATCTTTGATTATGCCAGCTAGAAGAACGTACAGCTCAGGATGTGCCGCTGCCACAGAGAGGCACATTCCGGCTCAGCTTTCCAGGTACGTATAACCTTGCAGGCCTTCTTCGTAGAAGCGCAGCAGCTTGCCGGACTCCTCGTAGGTCATGCGGTTCTCGCGCACGGCGGTCTCAACGTCCTTGCGCATTTCGGCCACCAGCGAATCCACGTTGAACTGCACATATTTGAGGACTTCGCGCACGGTATCGCCTTTGATCACCGCATCAAGAATGACATCGCCCGTTTCGCTGAGCTTCACGTGCACGGCGTTGGTGTCGCCGAACAGGTTGTGCAGATCGCCCAGGATCTCCTGATACGCGCCCAGCAGAAAGGCCCCGAGATAGTAATCCTGCCCGGTGAACGGATGCAGCGGCAGAGTGCGCTTCACATCGCGGCGGTCAATAAACTGGTCGACCTTGCCATCGGAATCGCAGGTAATGTCACCTAAAACGGCGTATTGCGTGGGCCGCTCATCCAGCCGGTGGATGGGCAGAATGGGAAACAACTGCTTGATGGCCCAACTGTCGGGCAGGCTCTGGAAGAGGGAAAAATTACAGAAGTAGGTGTCCGAGAGCATGGCATCCAGGCCTTCGAACTCCTCCGGGAAATCGTCCAGTTCACGCGCCAGCTTCAGCACCCGGCGGCAGATCGACCAAAAGAGATTCTCCGCCAGGCAGCGCTGCTCGAGCGGCAGATAGCCCAGACTGAAAAGGTTCAGCGCCTGATCGAGCGCCTGCTGCGCGTCGTGATAGCTTTCCAGCAGATTCTTGGCGCTGAGCGACCGGTAGGTTTCCTGCAAGTCGATCAGCGGTTGTTCGGGCTCGGCGGGCAGTTCGTGCACCTCCTCGTCGCCGTAGCCGGCTACCCCTAACACATTGAAAACAAGGGCGCTGTGATAGGCGGTGATGGCGCGTCCGCTTTCACTGACGATGGTCGGATGGGCCAGGCCGGATTCGTCGCACACGTTCTGGATGTGATAGACGACGTCGTTGGCATACTCCTGCAAGGTGTAATTGACGCTGGATTCGAAGTCCGTCTGGGAACCGTCGTAGTCAATGCCCAGGCCGCCGCCGACGTCGAGGTATCGCAAGCCCGCACCGGCGCGCGCCAGTTCGGCGTACATGCGCGCCGCTTCGTTTACCGCGGCTTTGAGATGGCGGATGTTGGTGATCTGGCTGCCCAGGTGGAAGTGCAACAAGTGCAGGCAATCTGCCATGCCGCGCAGTTTCAGCTCCTCGAGCGCCCGCATGGCTTCGCTGGTGGTGAGCCCGAACTTGGACCGGTAGCCGGCGGACGACTTCCACCGGCCGGCGCCGCGGCTCGCCAGTTTGACGCGCAATCCGATGGTGGGGCGCACGCCCACGCGTTCCGAGTATTTGGCGATCAGGTCCAGCTCGGTGTATTTTTCGATCACCGGGATGATATGGCGGCCCACCTTTTGCGCCAGCATGGCCAGCTCGATGTATTCGTCGTCCTTAAAGCCGTTGCAGATGATGGGCGTTTCGTTGGTGGCCAGCGCCATCACCGCGAGCAGCTCGGGCTTAGAGCCAACCTCCAGCCCGAAATGATAGGGCCGGCCGAATTCCAGGACTTCCTCAACCACCTGCCGCTGTTGGTTGACTTTAATCGGATAGACACAGAAGTAGCCGCCCTGATAACGGTGCTCGGTGATAGCGGTTTGAAAGGCGGAATGGATCTCGCCCAGCCGGTGTTTGAGAATATCGGCGAAGCGGATCAGGATAGGCAGGGAAATCCCGCGCAGAACCAGGGTGTCAACCAGCTCTTTGAGGTCAATAGAGCGGTTCGGGTCTTTTTCCGGGTGGACGCGAACGTGGCCCCGGGCGTCGACCGAAAAGTAGCCCTTGCCCCAGCTCGCCACGTCGTAAAGGTCGCTGGCATCCTGTGTGGACCAGCGCTCGGTGGGCTCCAGCACCAGCGAGGCTTTTCGACCGCCGTTTCTTTCCAACGTTCCTCCTGCATTTTCAGTGTCCTTCGAAAATGCAGACAGAGCAAGAGGTTTTTGGAGTTTGCGTACGTTTCGCGCGCGGGTTAACGGTTCGCACTGGAGCGAATCCGGTATAGGTGCTTTTCGCCGCGGATGTAGATCGAGTCCCCCACCAGCGCGAGCGACGCGAACACCTGCTCGCCCAGCGGATTGGTGCCCAGGATTTCGTGCTCAGGGCCGGCCTTGAGGACGTAGGTGTCGCCATCCTGGCTGGTGATGAGCACCTTGCCGTCAAAAGCCACCGGAGAAGCAACGAACTGCGCGGGCGCCGGAAAGCGCTTGGCTTCGTACTTTGGCTCTCCGGTTTGCGCGTCGAGACAAGTCAACAGGCCCGCGCCCGTGAGCAGATAAAGATAATCGCCGTACAGAATGGGCGACGGAATGTAGCCCGTGCCCTTCTCATACCTCCAAGCCACGCGGTCTTCGCCAGGCGCTGGATTGAGCCGGATTCCCATGGTCTTCTTGTTCGGATAGCCGGTGGAGACGTAGACCATGCCGTGGCCTGTTACAGGAGTGTGAACGACATTGCCCGACAGTCCCTCGGTTCGCCACAACACCTTGCCGGTGCGGGGATCGTAGGCCACCACGTCCTCGGTAGACGGAACGATCAGTTGCTTGCGGCCGCCGGATTCCACCAAGAGCGGCGTCGTCCAGGTGATCTGGTTCTTGCGAGCGAGCTTCCAGCGCAGTTTCCCGTCGGCGGTGGAGACTGCGGCCAGGAAAGAGTGCTCGCCTTCGTCCTGGTCGCAAAGCAGCAGAACCAGGTCCTCGAACAGCACCGGCGAGCCGCCGTAGCCCACCCCGAGCTTTGCAATACCGCCCAGTGAGGCGGACCAGATTAAGTTGCCGTTGAAGTCGTACTTGTAGAGCCCCTGCGAATCGAACCAGACGTAAACGCTGACGCCATCCGTAACCGGCGTGGGCGAAGCGTAGGTGTTGAAACGGTGCGTGTCGTCGAACACCTTGCCTTCATACGCCGTGCGCTCCCAAAGCAATTTCCCGGTTGTGCTTTCGTAGGCCAGAATTTTGAGCGTATGCTTTCGCGTGCCGCCCACGCTGTCGGGATGGACGAAAGGCTGCCCCTCGAGCTTGTGCTTCACCGGAGCAGCGTCTGGAATCACATCTCCCTCGATGTCCGTGGTCAGGAAAATACGATTTCCCCAAACTACTGGTGAAGAGTGCCCTCGGCCAGGGACGTCCATCTTCCACGCGATATTGCGCTCGGCGCTCCACGAGGAGGGGAGAGTGCGAAGACTGGAGACGCCGTTGGCCGGGCCGCGCCATCCGGGCCAGACATCCGGCGGCGGCGCGGCGAGAGCGGCCGCCGCAAGGATCAGGAGCGCTGGGAATCTCCGCATGGCATTTCTCGATCTAAGGAATCATACAGCGGGACGCCCGTTCGGAGCTCGTGAATGGGGGGAGTGGCGAGTAAAACGGGGCAGATGGCGCCGGCCGGAGTGCCGCGTCCCTACCAAAGCTTGAGTCCATCGGATTTCAGTTGCTGCTCCGCGGGAACGCCAGGGCGCGTGAGGAAGCGCCAGGCCAGTTGATAGGGCTCGAGCACTGGTCCCGCCCGGGCGCTTCTGAAGATCTGGTTGTCCTTCCATTCCCAGATGCGGGCGTGATATTGGTCCACGGGGAGCGGCAGCGCATCCCAGTGCCCGTTCGGATAGAAAAATACGCCGATAGCCTGCACGGCGATGGAGATGGAGAGAGCGCCGGCAAATGCCAGCTTCCAGCCGCGTGATCTCGCAACCAGACTCATCGCGGGTATCATCAGGATCACCAGGCAGGGGACAACATCGGTGAGCAGCCGGGGCCCATAGCTGAAACCGCCAATCCACTCACGCCATTTGCCGATCACCAGCAGGTGTCCCGCGGCAACAAGCAGGCAGATTCCGCAGATCTGGTGATGGAGCGCGCGGCCTTCACGAAACCAGCGATAGACACCGATAACGGCAAACAGAAAGACGGGGGAAAAAACCAGCAGTCCGCGGCTCGGGCTGACCAGCATGCCGGCTAGTCCGGCCAGCAGGTCACCGCGAAACGACGCCCCTCGATGGCTGTAGCCTCCGAGCGCTTGTCCGAAGAGAAACAGGTTAGAAACCAGGTAAGCGACGGGAACCGGGAGGGCAGAAAGCGCAAAGGCAATCTTACAGCGGGCACTCCACCGCGACCAAAGAACGAACCCAGCCAGTATGACGAAGAAAACCACGTTGGTGGGCCGGAACGCGACGCTACAACCGGCGCAGACCCCGGTCAGCACCGCAGGCCAATAGCCAGCGGAACGCTCGGATGCCCAGAGGAAACAAAGCAGCGTCAGAATGATCGCCAGCTCGCTCGGGCCATGTTGCCACAGCGCCTGGCTGGATGTGCTCCAGGTTTGCGAGCCGAATGCGTAAACCACCGTCAGGAGCAAAACCGTCTTCCGATCTGCAAGTTTTTCGGCCAGGGCCACAAAGGCCGCCACGGAAAGCGCGGCGATAAGAGACGCGCTGAGCTTCTCGAGAATCCTGGCCAGCAGCACAATGCGCTCAACCGGCATGTGTGCAATATCCAGAAACACGATGGGCGTGTATAGCGGCGTCAGTAACAGCGGCAAGAGGATGGGATAGGTCGAATAGTAATGCCCATCGCTACCTCGTGTGAACCAGACGGCATTCATGTGCAGCGACTCATACCACCGCTCAAACCGGTCAAACGCTGCCGAGTGGTCTCCCAGAATCGCAAAAGGCAGCAGCGCGGCCGGCGTGGTATCTCCCGCCGGAATCGGGCGAAGGTTCAGGTTGTAGATGAAGAAGGCGAGGAAGAAGAGAATCGCCCGGCGGCGCACGCAGCCATTGTAAAGGAAGCGAGCGCCGTCCCGGACGCAGGTGAAGCTACTTTTCTACGCGCAGGTCGTTGGTGACTGAGAACGCCCCCGGGACGCCATTGGCGCGAATACCGGCGATGTTCTTGTCGGCTTCGGTGGCCACCACGCCCACCAGCGTCACGTGCCCGTTCTTCACGATGATGTGTATCGGGGGAACGGCCTGGATGGCGTACCGGTCCATAGTAGGATCGCTGTAAATAGCGCGAAACACGGCGCGGCGGATACGGTTGTCATCGGGCGAAACCGGAAGCACTTCAATCTCGTTCTTGACCTGCTCCACACCCTCAATCCTCTTCACCACGTTTTCGGCATCGGACTTCAGCGTGGGCCGTGTCACCTGGCCCATCAAGGTCACGGTACTCCCGTCCACCCGGTAAGCGAGATTGTCGAAGACGCCGTAGTACGGCAGCATCACCAGCTCATGGCGGACCTCACGAATAATTCTCTCGGTTCCGCGAGAGGAGCCAGCCTGGTTAGCGCCGGCAACTGCAGCAACTAGAAGGAACAGGGAAATCCAGATTAACAAGCGTCTGTGCATGCGTATTTCCTCAAGTGCGAAACGATGCCGGCGGCGGTTCAGTCGTTGCTCGAAATCTGAACGAATGCAGTGTCAGGGGAAGCGTTCAGAACCGCTTCGGCATCGGCCGCTGTAAAGCTCTCGACCTTGGCCGAAATGTTCATGGAACAGAATTTCGGCCCGCACATGGAGCAAAAATGTGCGTCTTTGAAGCCCTCCTCCGGCAGCGTCTCGTCGTGCATGGCGCGAGCCGTCTCGGGATCGAGCGACAGCTCGAACTGGCGGTTCCAGTCGAACCTGTATCTGGCGCGCGAAAGTTCATCGTCGCGGTCCCGTGCACCGGGGCGATGGCGCGCAATATCGGCGGCGTGCGCCGCGATCTTGTAAGCCATGATGCCGGCCTTGACGTCCTCGCGGTTGGGCAAACCAAGGTGTTCCTTGGGCGTCACGTAACACAGCATCGACGCGCCGTGCCATCCGATCATGGCGGCGCCAATGGCCGAAGTAATGTGGTCGTAGCCCGGCGCGAAGTCGGTAACCAGCGGGCCGAGTGTGTAGAACGGCGCCTCGTGGCACATCTCCACCTCTTTCTCGACCTGAAGCTGAATCTGGTCGAGCGGGATATGGCCCGGGCCTTCGATCATCACCTGTACATCATATTCCCAGGCCTTCCGGGTCAGCTCGCCCAGGGTTTTCAGCTCCGCGAACTGAGCCTCATCGCTGGCGTCCGCAACACAGCCGGGCCTGAGGCCATCGCCTAGCGAGAAGCTGACGTCGTACTTCTGAAAGATCTTGCAGATCTCGTCGAAGTGCTCGTAGAGCATGTTCTGCTTGTGATTCTTCACCATCCACTCAGCCAGAATGGAGCCGCCGCGGCTCACGATGCCGGTAATGCGCCGGGTGGTGAGCGGAATGTATTGCACCAGCACGCCGGCGTGGATCGTCATGTAGTCCACACCCTGCTGCGCCTGCTCCTCAATCACCTCGAGCATCACGCCGGCCGTGAGATCCTCGACGCGGCGGACGCGAGTCAGCGCCTCATAAATGGGCACGGTACCGATGGGCACCGGTGAAGCGTGGATGATGGCCTGGCGGATACGCGGGATGTCGCCGCCGGTGGAGAGATCCATCACGGTATCGGCGCCGTACTTTACGGAAGATTCGAGCTTGGCCAGCTCCTCATCGATCTCGGACGTGACCGCCGAGTTGCCGATGTTCGCATTGATCTTGCACCGCGAGGCGACCCCGATGGCCATCGGCTCGAGGTTCACGTGATTGATGTTGGCGGGAATAATCATGCGCCCGCGCGCCACTTCTGACCGGACCAGCTCGGGCGAGAGGTTTTCTCTCCTCGCCACGTATTCCATTTCTCCGGTAATGGCTCCCTGCCGCGCGTAGTGCATCTGCGTGCGGACATTGTCATTGCCGCGTTGTTGTATCCACTCGGAACGAATCATAAATTCTCCGGCGCGCAGGCGCTCGCCGAAAGCGAGACGCCTGCGCCGCCCTGCGTTACTTCTTGTTCTTCTTTGGCTTCTTGGCTTCCTTCTTGCCACGGTCTTGAGACTTCGCCATAAATGATTCTCCCTTCGCCTTAAAATTATACTCGCGAAACATCACTGCGAAAGAAGTTTTACGCGCGCGCTCTGAAGGCTTGTGGCAAACGATACCGCTTTCCGAGCCGCTGTCCGGCTCCGGCCAATGCCGACGATACGAGCGCCCACAGCCACACCCATGTGGCCAGCGGAACCCACAGCGCGTGCACCCAGGCGTGCCGTTTGAACCAGGCTTCCCTGTCTGGGAACTCGGCGCGCGCCAGCACCGCGCGGTTGACGCCCTTGAGCATCCCCAGCCCGAGCTGCGCCACCAGCGCCCACTCCGCCCCGCGTGACCCGCGCACGGAAGCGGTCATGGCCGCAACCATGGCACCGCAGTAGAAAACGTGCGCCACCAGCGCGCCCCACCACAAGCGCGGAAGATAGACGCGTGCGAGGTCTGTTTGGTGTTTCGCAAGACGCAGGAACTCGAGTGCGCTCGTGCCCCCAGTACGCGCCACCATGGCCCCGGGTGCGAAGGCGACCGCGCGATGTGTCCTGCGGATGGCCCGAACCACCGTCCCATCCTCGCTCCACGCCGTGCGCCACGCTTCCACAATGCGCAGCTCGAAAAAGGTTTCTTTGCTGATGGCCATGGAGCCGGTCCAGACAAAAGAGTTGTCGCCGGGACCCAGCAGGCCGGCGATTGGGGCGTTCCATACGCTACGCATTAGCGACCAGAAGCCCGGAGGCTCCGGCACGTACCAGTAATACCCGGTGCTGGCGCCTACCTGCAGATCCCTCAGTGGAGAGGCCAGCGCGCGCAGCCAGTTCTTGCCCACCCGGCCGTCGCCCGTGGCAAAGGCAAACATCTGCGAATATTTTCTTGAAACCCGGACACCGGCAATCAGATTTCTGACTCTGTCGGTCTGGCCAGCATCTTGGGCGCCACCCAGGGCCACAATCACGCCTGACGGCAACACCCCGGGTGGGATGCCGGCGGCCGTGCGCGCCGCCACAATTAGCTCGTAGTTGGGGTAGTCGAGCGCAGCCAGAGCGGCCAGGTTCTCGGCGAGGCCCTGTGCGGGTCCTTCCAGCGGCACGATCACCGTGGCGGGCGGGAGATTCTCGTCCGAGTAAGCCTCCAGCCGCTCGGCCACAAAGCGGGCTCGTTTGCGTTCTCCGCGCAGGGCGAGGACGGCAAGAGCCAGCGCCGGGCCGACGAAGAACCAAAACCAGAACACTCGAAAAGTCTAACAGGCGTGGCAGCCTCTAAATTCCCAAAGTCCGCGTTTGTCCATTCCCCGCTATACTTGAGGAAAATGAGGCGACTTTGGGGACTCGCTGTAACCCTATTTGCGATTGGGCTTGCCAAAGCCGGGCCGGCGCACGTCGCCGGCGCGCACATGCTCGGGCAGTACCACGCGCGGCGCATCGAGCTGCGGAAATCGCTGGACGATGGCGTCACCGTCCTTTTCGGCCGCGGGGAGCAGGATGAAGACCTGCGGACGGGCTTCTTCCAGGAGTCGAACTTTTATTATTTGACCGGATGGCAGGAGCCCGGCGCGATTCTGCTGCTGGCGCCGCTACCGGATGATTCCCATGCTCCCGGCTATGCCGCCAGGGCGAAGATGCCGCGGGAAATCCTTTTTCTGCCGGAGCGCAATCCCGACCGGGAGAAATGGACCGGCCGCAAAATCGGGCCCGAGGATGAGAATGTGCGCGAAGTGACCGGGTTCGAAACCGTGATGCCCGCCGAAAGGTTCGAAAGCGAGCTGCACGAGGTGTTGCAGGCCTACGCTCGCATCTATACGCTCACGGATCAGCCCGCGGCGGCCCGCCTCAAGCAACTGGAGCCGCTGCGCGAGATCAGCAATTCGGCATCCGCCATTGCGAAGTTGCGCATGACGAAATCGCCGGAAGAGATCGCGCTCATCCAGAGGGCCACGGATGTGACGCTGGAGGGCCACCGCGCCGCCTGGCAGCACGCCGCGCCGGGCCTCTATGAGTACCAGGTGGCGGCGACCATGAACGAGATCTTTATGGATTCCGGGTGCCAACGCAACGCCTACGCCCCCATCGTAGGCTCGGGCCCGGATTCCGTCTATCTGCATTACTCCCGCAACTCCCGCCGCATGGACGCAGGCGAGGTGCTGCTGATGGATGTGGCGGCCGAATGCGACGGTTACGCTTCCGACATCACTCGCACTATTCCC
>Ga0187817_10000494_pt1 | contig 16968 bp, 16 predicted proteins | sample NC_wetland_sal_i_17_FD_132431 | JGI IMG/M metagenome (GOLD analysis project Ga0187817, IMG submission 132431) | Wetland sediment microbial communities from Neuse River Estuary, North Carolina, USA - SO4_2 | ecosystem: Environmental > Aquatic > Freshwater > Wetlands > Sediment | place: USA... | reverse complement strand
GGTACCACCAGGCACGAAACATGGCGCGGGCGATCTGGTTGCGCTCTTCAAGGGGGCGACCTGCATAGTCGAGGAGCTGGCAGCCGGAGAGCCACGTCATGGTGAGCAGCCTTTGCGTGGAGAGCTCGGGCAGGACCTCCGGCACGCGGATCAGAGGATCGCGCGCGAAGATCAGTCCGTAGAGGCGCATGTGGCGAGCCTCCAGATCGTAGTCGAGCTCTTCGCGCAGCCGCGCCGCGATCTCCTCTCTCATCTCCGAGGTCTCGATCGCTGGCTTGAGGCGCCGATGGATCGAGAACAGCACACTGAGCTGTCTGAGATCGGCTTCCACCGCGGACTGCATGTCCGGATATTGCAGCTTCGCGGCCAATGATCGCCCGTCATGGGCGCGCGCCCGGTGCACTTGCCCGAGCGAGGCCGAGGCCGCAGCTTCGTGCTCGAAGCTCGCGAAGCGGTTCTCCCAGTCCGGCCCAAGTTCCGCCGCCATGCGCCGGCGCACGAACGGCCATCCCATTGGTGGCGCCTGGCTCTGCAGCTGACCGAGCTCAGCGGCATATTCGGCCGGTAGCGCCTCCGGGATGGTGGCGAGCAGCTGCGCCACCTTCATGATCGGGCCTTTGAGCCCGCCAAGTGCCGCGGCAAGAGCCGCCGCCTCCCGGTCGCGGTCGGGATCGAGCCCGAGCAGCCTCGCGCTGGCGATGCGCGCCGCCACGCCGCCGACATTGGCGCCCACGCGTCCGTAGCGCACGGCGCGGGCCGTAAGGCGGTTGCGTTCCTTGTCCAACGTCATGAGAAATCCGTTGTTGTGTTACCCCAAAGGTAAGGCGGCAAGAGGAAATTGCCAGTGTGGAAGCGTCACCTTGACATTAACGAAATTGTCAATCACTGAAGCGCCTTACGACGCTCATGCTGGCGGCATGATGATACGGACCCTGTTCGTGCTCTCCCTAATGTCCCTGGGATGACACCGGCGCGCCGCCGACGCCTCCTCCATCGGAGTTTGGAAGTCCCCGACTTGCAGCTGCTACGGTGCCTGGATCAAGCAGCTCGAGGCAAACGGCTTCGCCGTGAAGGTGAACGCGGCAGACGCGAGCGCGCTCGCCGCGCTGAACCGGCAGGCGGGCATCGGCGACAAGCTCGCCTTCTGCCACACCGCCAAAATCGACGGCTGCGTCATCGAAGGTCACGTGCCGGGAACGGACATCAAGCACTTGATGGCCGAGCGGGCCGGAGGCGATTGGCCTCGCCGTTCCAGGAATGCCGGTTGGCTCTCCGGGCATGGAGCAAGGTGTTGAGACCGAACCTCATGACTCAAGAAGGACGGCACCACGGAAGTGTTCGCCAGCACTAAACGGCATCACGCTGGTCGCAGCTTGTCGGTAATCCAAATCGCGAGCCCCTCTTCCTCGACCTCCTCGGCCGCAAGCCCCCTGCACCACGGCCTCAGGCTCCGGCACCGTGAAGTCGACTCCATTGTGAGGCCTAAGAAGCTCACGATCGCAACAGGACAGCAATGGCGGCGCACAGAAGCGCAATGACCCACAGGGCCACTGCCACGAGAGAAACTATGGCGCCTCCCGCGGACGCGCTCGAGTCTTCAGCGTCGGGCATCCATCGCGTCGAGCTCGTCGATCATGCCTTCGATGACCTTGAGGCCCATGGACCAGAATTGGGGATCGGAGGCGTCGAGGCCGAAGGGCTTGAGCAGCTCCTTGTGGTGCTTGGTACCGCCCGCCGCGAGCATGTCGAGATAGCGGTCGGCGAAGCCCTTGTCGGCCTTCTCGTAGACCGCATAGAGCGAGTTCACCAGACAATCGCCGAAGGCATAGGCGTAGACGTAGAACGGCGAATGGATAAAGTGTGGGATGTAGACCCAGAAATTTTCATAGCCGGTCTTCAGATCGATGGCAGGTCCGAGGCTCTCGCCCTGTACCTCGAGCCAAATCTCGCCTAACCGCTCCGCCGTGAGCTCGCCCTCGCGTCGCTCCGTGTGCACCTTTCGCTCGAAGCTGTAGAAGGCGATCTGCCGTACGACCGTGTTGATCATGTCCTCGACCTTGGAGGCGAGAAGGGCTTTGCGTTCGCGCTTGCTCGGCGCCTTGTCGAGCAGCGCCCGAAAGGTCAGCATCTCTCCGAACACGCTTGCGGTTTCAGCGAGCGTGAGCGGCGTCGGCGCCATCAGCGGACCTTGGGCGTTGGCGAGCACCTGATGCACGCCGTGACCGAGCTCGTGCGCAAGCGTCATCACATCCCTTGGCTTGCCCTGGTAGTTGAGCAGAATGTAGGGGTGCGCGCTCGGCACCGTGGGATGAGAGAAGGCACCTGGAGACTTGCCCTCTCGCACCGGCGCATCGATCCAGCGCTTGGCGAAGAAGTCTCCAGCCACGGCCGCCATGCGCGGCGAGAAATCGCCATAGGCCTTGAGCACCGTCTTTTGCGCGTCGTCCCAGCCGATGCTCTGCGTGGGCTCTTCGGGAAGCGGCGCGTTGCGGGCCCAATAGGCGAGGCGTGTCTTGCCAAACCATTTCGCCTTGAGCGCGTAATAGCGGTGGGAGAGATGAGGGTAAGCATCGCGCACCGCGCTCACCAAGGCGTCGACCACCTCTTTCTCCACCCGGTTGGCCAGATGCCGAGAGTCGGCGACGTCCGCAAAGCCGCGCCATCGGTCGGAGATTTCCTTGTCCTTGGCGAGCGTGTTCGTGATCAGCGTGAACAGCCGCACATTGTCCTTGAAGACGCGCGCCAGAGCCTCCGCGGCAGTTCGACGGGTCGCATCGTCCTGATCCAACAGGCGATTGAGGGTGGGCTCAAGACTGAGCTTCTCGCCGCCGACGTCGAAGCGGAGCGCGGTCATGGTCTCGTTGAACAGCCTGTTCCAGGCGCCGCGGCCGGTGACCGCCTTCTCATGGAACAGCTGCTCGAGTTTGTCCTCGAGTTGGTAGGGCTTCTCTTTCCGTAGATCCTCGAGCCATGGCCGATATTGCCCGAGCTCAGGATCAGCCATGGCGGCTTCCAACACCGTGTCGTCGAGCCGGTTCAGCTCCAGCGGGAAGAACAGAAGCTTGGAGGAGATCGTGGTGATTTTCTCCTGGATGTCGCCGAAGAATTTCTGCCGCGCAGGATCAGAGGTATCGGCGGCGTAGAGCAAGCTCGCATAGGACACGATGCGCCCCATGAGGTCGCTCAAGCCCTCATATTCGCGCACGGCCTTGGCCAACGCCTTGCCCCCCTTCCCTCCCTCCGCGAGTGCCGCGAGCTTGCCGGCATAGTTTTGCTGCATGGCCTCGGCGGTGTGCTCGGAGGTCTGAAGGTCGGTCTTCAGCGCGGGCGCATCCGGACCGCTGTAAAGATCCGCGAGGTTCCACTCAGGCAGCGTCCCGAGCGGCCGCTTGACATGTACGTGTTCGCCTGAGGGCTTGGATTCGCCGCGAGCCGAACTTGCCGTGGCGTGAACAGCCATCCATTGGAGTGATCTCTGCCGCATTGGAGTTTTCGTCGATCCCTTCCGAGCGCCCGCACGCTCCTCACTTACCGTGCTCTTACGGCGATTTTACGAGAGGGCCAAGAGCCACCTCACCAAAATAGAACCGCGATAAAGAGCTTGTTTACCCTTTCCCTGCACAATTTTGGCACAGAAGCGCCGCTTGGAGACGTCGTGTCGGAGGCGCCAAAGAGAAGCCGCTTCTGAGGGGTTTTTAGCGCAACTGTAGCGAGTCCTGCGTCATGCCCAAACGTGTCCTGGTCGCCGACGACAACCCTGTTCAGCGCCGTATTCTCGAAGAGACAATCAAGCGCTTCGGCTATGCCGTCGCCGCGGCCGAAAGCGGCGATAAGGCCCTTGCGGCGCTTAAAGCAGACGCCTCCAGTGATATCTCTCTCGTTTTGCTCGACCTCATCATGCGGGGGGTTGATGGAATGGCGGTGCTCTCTGCCATGAGGTCCCTGCCCCGGAAATACCCAACCATCGTGCAGACGACGAGCGGCAGCATCGATGCGGCGATCGCCGCCATGCGGGCAGGCGCCGTCGACTTCGTCGTTAAGCCGGTGAGCCCGGAGCGGCTCGAAGTTTCCATCAAGAACGCGCTCAAGATCGACGCGCTGGAGGGCGAGATCAGCCGGATGAAAGCCGCCGCCCGCGGCGAGCTCGGATTTTCGGATCTGATCGCTGGGAGCGAGGCCATGGCGCGCGTGGTCGACCTCGGGCGCCGGGCGACGAAATCATCGATACCGGTGCTGATCGAAGGCGAAAGCGGTGTCGGCAAGGAGCTGATCGCGCGCGCGATTCAAGGCGAGAGCGCTCGCGCCGGCAAACCTTTCATCGCCGTCAATTGCAGCGCCATCCCGGAAAATTTGGTGGAGACCGTCCTGTTCGGCTCGTTCTCAGGCGCCTTCGACAGGGAACCGGGAAAGTTTTTCGAGGCCGATCAAGGAACGCTGTTTCTCGACGAGATCAGCGAGCTGCCGCCAGAAGCGCAAATTAAGCTGCTCCGCGCGTTGCAAGACGGCGCGATCGGCGCCAAGCACCCTATCAAGGTCGATGTCCGCTTGATCGCCGCGACCAACCGGAATCTGATCAATCTCGTGCGGGAGGGGCGCTTCCGCGAGGATCTCTACTACCGCCTCAACGTTTTCCCCATCTGGGTTCCGCCTTTGCGCGATCGCCTGGATGACGTGCCGGAGCTCGTCCACCATTTCATTGCCCGCTTCGCCGCCGAGGAGGGAAAGCGCGTCGACGGCATCGAGCCGGATGCTCTTGCCATGCTCAAGCGCTATAGCTGGCCTGGCAATATCCGCCAGCTCGAGAACGCAGTGTTCCGCGGGGTGGTCCTTGCCGACCAGCCGCTGCTCGGCGGGAACGAGTTCCCGCAAATCGCAGCCCATGTCGAGGGCTATCGCGTCACTGTACCCCCAGCGCCTGCACCGAAGGCCATGGCACCCCGCATCGAGGGGCCAGTGATGCTGGGAGAGTCGTCCATGGCTCCGGCCACGATCCATGTGCCCTCGGCAACCGGTCGCGATGTGGTCGGCATCCCCGCCTTGAGCGAGGAAGGCGACATCCGGTCGCTCGAAGCGGTCGAGGCGGACATGATCAGGCTCGCCTTTGGCCGCTACCGCGGTCGCATGACGGAGATTGCCAAGAGGCTCGGCATCGGCCGTTCGACGCTTTACCGGAAGATGCGCGAGATTGGACTGGAGGCGAGACCTAACTAGCTCACCGAGAACGAATTTGGCACGAAAGCCACACTCGCGGAAAAAGCGGAGCCGAGCGCGCCAATATGGCGCCGCGGTGTGGTCAAGGGCTGGGTCCCCACGCTAGGTTCGAATTTCTCCGAATCACGGGACCGATCGGCTGGAGGGAGCATAAATGAGGCCTATTTCCTGTATCGCGTTCGCCTTGTTTTTGGGCGTGTCGTCGGCGCTCACGGCCTATGCCGCCGAACCCGAATCCCCGGACGCCCTGATTGGCCAAAGCGACGCCATCCGCGCCGCCATCCAGGAACGCCTCTCGGCCAAATTCACCACGGCAAGCGAAGCGCGGAAAAGCGAGCAAGGGGTGCTGGTCGAATATTACTCCGTCGCCGACAACCGGCTCCTTTGGGTCGACGAGCATGGTCTCAACGATCGCGCCAAATCGGTGATCGAGGAGATCGGCAAGGCCGACGAATACGGTCTGCGTCCGTCCGACTACCCGCTGCCCAAGGTTGGCAGCTCCGAGGAGAGCACCGACCCCAAATGGCTCGCCGACGCCGAGATCAAGATCAGCTTCGCGGTGCTCGGCTATGCCCGCGACGCGCGCGGCGGCCGCATCGATCCGGAGCGGCTGAGCCCCAATCTCGACCCGACGCTCGCGTTGCCGGATCCGATGGAGGTGATCGAATCGATCGCCTTTCGCTCCGACCCCGCGGCCTATCTGCGAAGCTTCCAACCCGACCAGCCCCAGTTCGAGGCTCTCCGCCAAGCTCTGATCGCGGCACGAGGTGGGGTCGACAAGGACATCGTCAAGATCCCGGACGGACCGCCGCTCAAACTTGGCGTCAACGATGAACAGGTTGCGCTACTTCGCCAGCGGCTTCACGTGCCAGCAAGTGACGGCAAGGGCACCGTGTTCGACGCCTCCGTCTACGAGGCCGTGCAGCGCTTTCAGGAGGCCCACGGTGTGCTGCCGGACGGGTCGGTCGGAGCCAGCACGCGGCGGTTGCTCAACCAGCAGCACCAGCAGGCGGCGAATCCTGCAAGGGTCAGGCTGATCCTGCTCAACATGGAGCGTTGGCGTTGGCTGCCCCACGACCTCGGCTCGTTCTATGTGAACGTCAACATTCCCGAATTCGTGGTGCGGGTGATTGGCGACGGCAAACCTGTGCACACTGCCCGTGTGGTGGTGGGCAAGCCGGACAAACAGACGCCGGTCCTCTCCAACGAGATGCAGGAGATCGTGTTCAATCCCTATTGGAACGTGCCGAACTCGATCAAGACGGAGGAGATCAGGCCATTCCTCGTCGAGGAGGGCGGATGGTTCGGTGGCGGTGGCGGCTGGAACACTGCAGTGCTCGAGCGCCATAATTTGCGCATCAATATCGGCGGCCGGGAGGTCGACCCCGCACGCATCGATTGGAACAATGTCGACATTCGCAGCCTCAACATCTATCAGCCGCCGGGACCGGACAATGTGCTGGGGAATCTGAAATTCGTGTTCCCCAACAAGCACGATGTTTACATGCACGACACGACGCAGAAGAACCTCTTCGCGAAGACGGTGCGCGCCGAGAGCCATGGCTGCATGCGGGTGCAGAATCCGGATCAGCTGGCGCTAACCCTCCTTAAGGAGGACCAGGGCTGGACGGCCGGGCGGGTCGCCGCGGCCATTCAGGGTGGCCCCGACCAGCATATTGCACTGCGGCAGAAGATCCCGGTGTACATCACCTATTTCACCCTTTGGGTGAACGATGACGCCTCGATCTCGACATTTGGCGATATTTACGGGCATGACGCCCGCATGGCGGCGGCCTTAAGGCTCTAGGAACCGCCAAATTCCGCATTAGGGTAACGTTAACGCTGCTTGTTGATTTCGGGCAGGAAGGGTGTTTTTGCCTTTTTTTCCCCCATTTAAGCAAATACTGTTGGATGTCTGGCAGCGTCCAAAACTGCCGGCTCTTGGGGGCTCAAACCTGACGGGGGTTTGAGCCAAAATCGGCCGCCAAAGGTCGGTTAGAGGGAAAGGCTGCGAAGCTCGGGGATGTCGGTCCGGGGGACTCTTGCGCGTCGCGCCATGCTTGGCGCGGGGCTAGCAGTGACGCTTGCCGGGGCTTGCTTCTGGCCAACCGCCGCGCAGCGCGCGAGCGCGTCCGGCGAGACGCGCACGATTTCCATGTTCAACATTCACACAAAGGAAGCGATCACCGTCACCTTCAAGCGCGACGGCAAATACGACCCCGACGCCTTGAAGCAGCTCAACCACTTCATGCGGGACTGGCGCAAGGATGAGTCCCGCGAGATGGACCCGGAGCTGATCGACCTGATCTGGACCCTGCACAAGGAGCTCGGATCGCAGGAACCGGTCGAGCTCATCTGCGGCTACCGCACCGCGAGCACCAATGAGTCGTTGCGGCGCAGAGGCGGCGGTCAGGCCAAGGCGAGTCAGCACATTCTTGGCAAGGCAGCCGATCTTGTGTTCCCCGACGTTCCGCTGAAGACGCTGCGCAACTCGGCGCTGGTGCAGGAATGGGGCGGCGTCGGCTACTATCCGACCTCCGGCGTTCCCTTCGTGCATGTCGATACCGGGCGCGTGCGCATGTGGCCGCGCATTCCGCGGCTCGAGCTCGCGGCTCTGTTCCCGAGCGGGCACACCCAGTACCTTCCGATCGACGGAAAGCCGATCACACCGCAAGATTATAAGCTCGCCATGGCGAAGGGCCTACCCGGCCGCGGCACGCTGCTGGCCTCCGCCACGCCTGCGCCGAAGCCTGAGATCGTGCCTGCGGTCGAGTCCGAGGCGCCAATGCCGCAGCCGATCCTCGCGTCCTACACGCCAGAGCCCGTCACTGCCAATCCGGCTTTCATCAATGCAGCGATCAATCCGACCTCCGAGCAGGCTGCGCCGCTGCCTGAGCGGAAGCATTTCGTCTTTGCCAGCGCCGGGGGCGAACTGCCTCAGTCGAAGCCAGAGCTGAGCCCGCCGAGTTTCACGCTCTATCAAAGCGCCGAGGTGGTCAGCGCGCCTGAGGTGGATGAGGACCATCCGGAGGAGTCAAGCTACGTGCCCTTCGAGATCGCCGGACTGATGACCAATACGTCGATCACCTACAATCACCTGGTCGCGCACCTCACCCATCCCGAGCAGAAGAACCTCTCTTATCTGTTCGAGGGCATGGACCACCCCCTGGCTGCCACCTTCCGCAAGACATCCGGCTATCAGGGCCTTGCCGCGGCGCAGACCTTTAGCGGACGCGCGGTGCGCAGCGTCTATGCCGAGCTCGCGCCGCCAGCGCCGACCAGGCTCGCCCAGGCCGATCGCTAGACCATCCATCGCCGAAGGAAGGACGCGGATGGCCGGGGCCCTCGGGTCGTAGCCCGAGGGCAAGCTAACTCGGCCATAACAGACTAGGCAGCCTCCGCCTCGGTCAGGCCGAGCGCGTGCAGATAGGTGACGAGCACCGCTTCCTCCTCTTTCCGCTTGTTCTCATCCTGCTTGCGGATGCGAACCACGGCGCGGAGCGCCTTCACGTCGAAGCCGTTGCCCTTGGCCTCGGCGTAGACCTCGCGGAGATCGGCGGCGAGCGCCGCCTTCTCCTCCTCGAGCCGCTCGATGCGGGCGACGATGGCGCGAAGCTGGTCTTTGGTTGAATTCTGGAGCTGCACGGTCGACCTCTGATTCTGTGACAATTGATCTGCCGCCGACCTTAGGCGGCGCGGCTGTCACAGGGCAACGCACTGGTGACTCTTATCCAGCTTATCCAGAGCCTTGCGCCGGACCGTGGGTGTGCGAGCCGTAGAGCTCGATGGCATGAAGCCTTGGGGAGAGCTCCGCGGTGGCAAGCACCTTACGCACAACGTCCGCCAACCGCTCCGCCCACTCAGCCTGTCCCTCAGGTCCGAGAATGAGATCCTGCCGGACCTCGATGAGCGCATGCGCAAGACCGCGCATCGTGCCGTGCTGGTAGAGCGTATCGCCTTTGAGCTGGCCCGAGTAGGGCACGTTGTCGCCGACGGTGATGCCGGGTATCGCCTGCAATTCTTTGAGCAGCGCGCAGGCCAACCTTGGGTCCTTGTCCCACAGCACCGCCACATGCCAAGGCCTCGGCACACTCTTCCAGGCTTGGGTGAAGCTGTGGATCGCCAGCAGCACCGGCAGCTTGCCTGCCGCGATCGCCGTGTCGATTGCGACGTCGACGGCGTGATGATACGGCGCGTAGTAGCGATCGACCCGCGTCTCGATCTCCGCCTCGTCCAAGACGGCATTGCCCGGCACGACGCGTCCGTCGGAAAGCTGCATGATGAGCGTCGGGTCGTCGAGGCCGCGATTGGGATCGATCAGAAGGCGCGAGAAGCGCGTCAGCAGGGCCGGCGCTCCAAGCGCCCGCGCCAGGTGCTCGGTCACGCCCGCCGCGCCGATGTCGTAGGCGATGTGCCGGCTGAGATCTTCGGACGCAAGGCCAAGGGTGCCATAGGAAGGAGGAATGCGGTTGTCGGCGTGATCGCAGAGAATCAAAACGCCGCTCGTCCAACCCCCCTCGATGCGCCGATATGGCGCGCCTTTCATCTGCTCCTGCCGTAGCCGAGTAAGCTGCTGCTCCACCGCCTAACCTCTTATTGTGCTTGACACGAATCCTGGGGGTCTTATCTCGGCTTCACTCACCCTTCCAAGCCGAAAGCCTGCTTGGGGTCAAGGTTGTGACGCAATTACCGGGGAATGTCGGCGTTGGCTTTCGCGTCCGCAAAATGACCTTATAATTGATCGCTCTAGTCAGACAAACGCAACCAATTCGGTGCTACCTTTCGGCGATCTCAACCGTGATTGATGGCCCTGAGAAAGTGTCGCTCTGCCGCTTGATTCGCCCGGGGGTATCCGCCGCCGCGACGCGGCCTTGGGCACGGCGAGTCTTTTGCCTGCTGGCCTCTGCCGCCGCCATCGGCCTTGCGCCAGTGGCCGCGCACGCCGATCTCAAGCTGTGCAACACCACGTCAAGCCGTGTCGGCATCGCCATCGGCTATCGCGACGTCGAGGGTTGGGCCACGGAAGGCTGGTGGAACGTCGCCTCGCACACCTGCGAAACCCTGCTGAAGGGCGTGCTCATTGCCCGCTTCTACTATATCCATGCCATCGATTACGACCGCGGCGGCGAATGGGGCGGCACGTTGTACATGTGCACCGACGACAAGGCCTTCACCATCCGCGATGTGAATGAATGCGTGAAGCGCGGTTACAAGCGGACCGGATTTTTCGAAGTCGATACCGGCGAGGAGCGTGATTGGACCGTTCGCCTCACCGATCCTGAAGGCGAAGCGAAGAGCCAATGAGGCGCAATCGCCGAGTCAAGATCGTCGCCACCCTCGGTCCTGCCTCCAACAACGAAAAAATGATACGCGCCCTGTTCGAGGCGGGCGCCGATGTTTTCCGCATCAATATGAGTCATGCGACTCCTGAGGCGGTACGGGAGGCGCACACCATCATCCGCAAGGTCGAGATCGAGTTCTCCCGCCCGATCGGCATTCTCATCGATCTGCAAGGGCCGAAGCTTCGCATCGGCAAGTTCGAATCTGGCGCGATCCGCCTCACCGAGGGCGACATCCTGAGCTTCGTCCGCCGCGAGTCGGTGGGCGGGCTCGGTCGCGTGCACCTGCCGCATCCGGAAATCTTCCAGGCGGTGCAAGCCGGCCATACGCTCCTGCTCGACGACGGCAAGTTACGCTTAAGGGTCGTCGAAGCGAGTGACGTGCGCATCGACGCCGAAGTGCTGACCAGTGGGACGCTTGGGAGCCGCAAGGGCATCAGCCTCCCCGATACGGTGATTCCGCTCGCGGCCATGACCGACAAGGACCGCGCCGATCTCGAAGATGCGCTTAACGTCGGGGTCGACTGGGTGGCACTCTCCTTCGTGCAGCGCGCCAAGGACATCGCTGAGACCCGCAAGCTGGTCCGCGGACGCGCGGCGATCATGGCCAAGATCGAAAAGCCCTCGGCGCTTGGCGAACTCGAAGAGATTATCGAGCTCGCCGACGGCATCATGGTGGCGCGCGGCGATCTTGGCGTCGAGATGCCGGTGGAAAAGGTTCCCGGTCTGCAGAAGCAAATCACCCGCGCTGCGCGCAATGCCGGCAAGCCCGTGGTCATCGCTACGCAAATGATGGAATCGATGATCGCTGCCCCGGCCCCCACCCGCGCCGAGGTCTCCGACGTCGCCACGGCGGTGTTCGACGGGGCCGACGCGGTGATGCTCTCGGCGGAGTCGGCGATCGGCAAATACCCGGTCCAGGCCGTGGCCAACATGGATCGCGTGGCCATCGAGGTCGAGCGCGATCCCCTCTACGAAGCCATCATCCACGCCCAGCGCATCGCTCGGGAGGCGACCGGCGCCGATGCCATTTCGGCGGCAGCCCGCACCGTGGCCGAGACGCTCAGTGTCGCGGCGATCATCTGCTACACGGCCTCCGGCGCGACGAGCCTCCGGGCCGCCCGCGAAAGGCCGCCGCAGCCGATCCTGGCGCTCACCCCGATCCCCGCGACCGGCCGCAAGCTCGCGGTGGTGTGGGGGCTTCATTGCGTGCAAACCGACGATCCCAAGGATCTCGACGACATGGTAGCCAAGGCCTGCCGCATCGCCTCCCAAGAAGGCTTCGCGCTCCCCGGGCAGCGAGTCATTATCTCCGCCGGCGTGCCACTCGGCACCCCCGGCGCCACCAATATGCTGCGCATTGCCTTGGTCGGCGAGGAAAGTCCCAAAGGGGAGCAGGACTAGATGTCCTGGCCTTCGATCTCGTGCGCGAGATCCTCCGCCGCCCGCTTCGCCTGCTCCAGGAACGGATTGACCTCGAGCGCCTTGTGATAGGCATCGAGCGCGCCCTTTTTGTCGCCCGTCTGCTGTAAGAGGGCACCAAGATCGCGGAGCGCCTTGTAGTTATGGGGATCCATGGCAAGAGCTCGCCTGAGATCGCCGAGCGCCTGCTCGGTATCGTTCTGCATCAGATGGACGATCCCGCGCTGATGCCATACCTCGGCGTCCTCAGGGGCAAGCTCGGTCACCGCATCGAGCACCTGCATCGCAAGGTCGAGATTGGCCTCAAGCACGAATGTGTCGACGCGACTCATGAGAAGGTCGACGGTGTCGCTGCCGGAGTGGCGCCAACTCTCCTCGATCGCCTCGGTGATCGACCGGGCAGCCGCCGCATCACGAGCGGACCGAAGCCGACCGTAAAGCTGATTCAATATCGCGGCGCGGACGACCGGGTCCGCGGGCGGAACATCCCTGGGGACGTCGGACCTGTCCTGCTTATTGGACGTCGACGACGGCAGTCGCCCGGTCAAGTCCTTACCGGACGGCGCCGGTCCTAAATTCTCCATATCGCCGCTTTCGGGGCGCTCGGCGCCCATGCCGAGGTCACGGTCATCGTCCGCCGCACGCGCTGGGGAAGCGAGCGCGACGGAGACCGCGAGGCAAGCGATGAAGGTGAGCGCCGGCAGCGCCCAAGTCCGGTTGCATCCTTGGCTCATGGCGAAGACGCTATGACAGCGGACGAGCGCCGTCAAAGACAATAGGATCGTTCGCTGGGAGCGAGCCTAGCCCTGGCGCGCCTTGAAACGGCGGTTGGTCTTATTGATGACGTAAAGCCGTCCGCGCCGGCGCACCACGCGGTTGTTACGATGGCGCTTGCGCAAGGCCCTGATAGAATTCTTGATCTTCATGCGAAGCACCTGAGCAACGGTGACGGAGATTGGCTGCTGGGAGGCGAAGCCCCCGGTCAAGCCGGGCGGACCATAAGTAGGGCTGAAAGCCCTGTCAACGGGCGAGCGCTGGGACAAGAGGTTTTGGGGGCGGAACCAGGGCCCAGTGCCCGTGCTCTCATTTGTACTCGGTCGTTCACGGCTGAAGGAAGAGCAGCCCTAAAGCCTTAGTCTTCTTTCTTCTTGTTGGTAACCTTGAAATCTTATCGCAAAGGCGGCAAGCTCGCCGGCTTTCCCGTCCCAAACGCGAAACGTGGATCATGGGTGTGACGCCGCGCGTACTGATAGGCCAGAGCGGCCGCCGCAACTGCCACCGCATGAGTTGACATATGCCAGCCATCCGCGAGGGGGCCATTGAGCCGAACACGATGCCACCGACGATTTCTGCAACCATCATGGTGGCCGTTAGCCCGACGACCAGCCAGCTGCTCGTTCGTTGCGGGCGTGACCAACTCCAAGAAAAACGGGCTCGTGGGGCTCGTGGGTCCAAGGATCGAGAGAGCGCGAATGCTGCTGACGCAAGCTCAAGCCTACGCCTATTTCTGGGCGCGTGCGCGCCGCATGCCAGGGGAGCGTGACAGCCCTCACCGACTGTGGGTTCGCTTCCGCCAACGCCGGCGTTCCAACCAAGCGCATATTGGCGGTCGTTGTCCCGCAGAAACCGGGTTTCCTGTATGCCCTTGCACGCTCCACGGGCAACGTCCGAACGAGGCACCAAGGCCTTTAAGGGCAAAGAAGAAGCCCCGAGGGGGCAGCCGCCGGGCGCCAGGGTAGTCGCAACATAGGGTTCTGGGGGAATTTCTATGGAAGCCGAGATCCTGCCCAACCTCGATGTTTCGTGCCTCCTCGGCAAAGTGACGCTGCGACATCGCTTCCTCGACCGTCACGCTCGCGAAATTTTCGCTTACCATACAGGCGTGAGGAACATCCAATGAGGACGTTGTCTGCCCTCGGCTTTGCAGCCGGCATCGCTTGCTTCGCTGCGGGGTGCGCCACTTCGTCGAGGAGCCAGCCGCAGCAAGTGAAGGAGATTGAACCAGGGACGTACAGCGTCGGAGTTAACCGCAGCGATAAGACGCTCTTTTCATCGAACGACAAAAATACGATCGACGAAGCCGTCGACAAGGCTGGGGAATATTGCCACTCGAAGGGGCAGAACCTCTCCGTCAAGACGGCGGCCGGCAACAGCATCGTTTTCGCCTGCGTTCAGGGTGATCCGAACCATCAATGATGTTGGCGTTCTCGTGCGGCCATGAACGCCGGCCTAAGCCCAACGCTGACCCGGCCGCTGAGGCCAGAGCCCTCTGAGAGCGCGGCAATCTGTTCGCTGTTGCCAGTGTCACGCCATAGCCAAACCATCGCGAAAATTGAGACGAGCGGCAAGGAGACGAGGAACGCTCCATAAGTCGGGCTTTGCCCCCTCCGAAGCTGCCGCGATGATGATGCCGGACAAAGCCCTCTTGGCGATCAGATAGAGCATTTTCCTCAACCAAAGGGTACCTGAGACAGTGCGCGCGGCCTAAGCCGCCGCCCTTCGCCCATTAATGCATCTTGGGTATCAGTTGAGCCGCCGCAGCCTTGGCCAATGTTCCAAAGGTCGACGAGTTGCTGCCGGTGTATTGGTGTAATCGGATCAGGTATTTGCCTTGGCCGCCATATACCTTCCACCGCCAGCACTTGCAGCAGCACGGTCCCTGCATGTCGGAGTGCGCCATCGCATAGTCGTAAGCAGCCTGTTGCTCTTGGTCAGGGCGAGGGTGTAATAGCCCTTCTCCTCGCCGCCGCGCGAGAGGCGGGGAACGCTTCCATGACCATCATCCGGGCGCTGGGTACGGACGGTCCGGGCGCAGCTACGAAGGGAGCAGCTTTGGAACATTGAACGGGTCTTTGGCGTTATGCAACCCAGGGGTATCTCGGGAGGGGTAGAGGGGATAGCTGATGCAATTACAAATACTATCCACGAACGGCTGTTCGAGATTGCAAGTCGTGTGCGGCTAATCAGTCTCGCGGTGACCGGCCTTGCTGAGCTTCAGCAGAACGACGACGAGTTGGGCCCGATCGCTGATCTTGCGAACGAAATTGACGCTCAGCTCACTGCGCTCGCCAACGAGATACGGCAGCCTGCTGGCGGCTCTGGCGACGACGGCGATGATAAGGTGATCTCACTCCCATCGACGTGAGCGAGCCCCGGACAAAAATAAGGTCACCAGCCGAAGCCGACGCCAGGAACACCCGATCCATAGCGGGTTGCAATTGTGGTGACGGTTTCCCTGTCGTCACTGGGTCGCCCCAAAGGAACCGAAGAAGTCCCGCGTTTCTCCATTCTGCGGGGGCTTCTTCACGAAGGAATTTCTCTCGCTTGGCAAGCGCACCGAATGCGGGGCGTCGACTTCGGCCAGCGCCCTTTCGCTCATTCCTTGGCCCGCCATTCTTTGATGACCGACCAAAGCCAGGTTAAGCCCACGGCGATAGCCAACCCACTAACTACAAATTCTAAGGGGACGATGCGCGTGAACGCCTCGTACGCTAGAATCACGCCTGCAAGAGTCAGTGCCGTGGCAAGGACAAGGGACATTGAGAGCCTCACCATCTCATTATGGCTCCAGGGAGGTAACGTGGCATGATCCAAGTGTCGGTCTACAAATTTCGAAAATACGATGTAATGACAGACGATTATCAATACTCAACACGCTTGGCCACGCGCGAGAAAATTGCTCGGATTGGCGCCGAGATTATCCCGGACAGCCGAAGGGAAATTGACGCAAACCTCCTAGATGACGGCTGGACAAAGAAAAACTTCGACCAAGCGGTCTAAAAAAGAGAAGCCCCGGCCTGCGGGACCGGGGCTAAGGATGGAAAGCGCCAAGGCTTGGATCGTAGCGGCGGTGGGCGCAAACAGGGAGGACGGACGATGAGAACGCTTATCGTGCTTATGGCGATGACGGCGCTTATCGCCGGAACCGGACTTGCTAATGCGAAAACCCATCATCACGTCGGCCAACACAAGGATAATCCAATACACCATCGGCATGGACATCAAGGTCGATCATCGGGGCCTTGGAAGGCCCACATTACTCACGATTAGGGCCGCATTGTCGTCACCGCCCCCAAGACGCCATGACACTAGGCGATGGCATTTCCTGAGTCTGAGCAAGAGCGACATCACCGATAGGAAGGCGGGCAACTTAGCCGCCGCTTGCCCGAAGTTGCTTGATCTCGGCATGATCGAGGCCGCGAAGTGGTTCGCGCCGAAACTCGAACGTTGAACCGCGGCACCACTGCGGCGGCTTAAAGTTGAAGTTTTCGAGCGTTCTGCTGCGTAGTTCTTGTGGGTCGGTCACGCCCGAATTCACCAAGTCCAGCATCATTTCCGCCAAGGTATTCTGCAGCCCTGCATCTTTGTCCCAATCGCTACAGGGAGCGTGAGCCTTGAGAACTTCCCAAAAAGTCTTGGTGGGGAATAAGGCCTTCTCGGAATGCTATGAGGCCACTCCCAATGTCCGGCCAATCCGATAAAGAACGTAGTAGCAGTACGCAACGAGGGCGATCACCAAGACGAGTAGGAGAAGGCCAAACCAAAGCTCGCTAAGGGGGTACGGCATGACGCCGTCCAAGGGTAGCAAAGGCCGCTGGATTCACCAGAGGCTGACAATTCCCCCTCTTGTCACCACGTTTAACACCCTACTGCTACCCTAACAGGCTCATTGGCTGTAGGAAACGCCTGAAACAAGGGAGTTTCAGTTATATGGCACATCATTGGCTCTAACGTGCCTTGTGAGCCGTTTGGAGACTCGTACCACGGCTAAAAGCTACCTGTGACGATTTGTGCCTGATGGGCTATTCGGGCTCAGGCACCGCCCGCCAGCATGGACAAGGTGCCTGGCAGGTCCAACCCGCCGGGGGCCCTGCGCTACCCCCCCGGGGGGGGGTAGGGTTGGACTTTGTTTCTACGCATGCTCGACCGCCGCGAGGCTGAACCGGTCGATCGAAAAAATTCGCGAAGAAGTGCATGAACTCACCCGCTGACGCAT
>Ga0187817_10000493_pt1 | contig 16980 bp, 19 predicted proteins | sample NC_wetland_sal_i_17_FD_132431 | JGI IMG/M metagenome (GOLD analysis project Ga0187817, IMG submission 132431) | Wetland sediment microbial communities from Neuse River Estuary, North Carolina, USA - SO4_2 | ecosystem: Environmental > Aquatic > Freshwater > Wetlands > Sediment | place: USA... | reverse complement strand
TCGGCCCGAGCTTATCTTCATCTGCCCGGCTCTTGGGTTCGATGGCAAACGTGATCGCCGGCTCCGGCAACTTCACTCTCGGATACTGAATCGGTGCCGACTTGTCCCCCAGTGTGTCCCCGGTCAACGTATCCTTCAGCTTGGTCACCGCTCCGATATCTCCCGCATGCAACTCCGTGACCGGAACTGCTGTCTTCCCTTGCAAGATGGAGATGTGCGCCAGTTTCTCCGATGAACCGCGGGTGTAGTTTTGCGCGGTGGCGTCGTTCTTCAACACGCCCGAGAAGACTTTGAAATATGAAATCCGTCCGGAGAATACGTCGTTCACCGTCTTGAACACGTACAGCGACACCGGTTCCTGATCCGTCTCATGCCGTTTTGGTGGCTCCCCGTTGCCCGAGGCAGCCGCTTCGCCCTGCACCCACTCGTGCTCGGAAGGCGCTGGCGTGTAATCCACAATAAAATCCATCACTCGATCTGCGCCGACGTTTCCCAGCCCTGAGCCGAAGATTACCGGGAAAATCTTGTCTTCGCGAATCGCCTCGTGCAACGCCGGAATCAGGTGCTCTTCCGGGATGGTGCCTTTGTCGAAGAACTCTTCCATCAGCGCATCGTTGCCTTCAGCAACCATCTCGACCAGCCGCTCGTGGGCTTCCTGTGCCTGGTCTTTCAGATCGGCCGGGATTTCGCCTTCCTTGCTCTTCCCGTTCCCGCCCAGTTCGTAGGTGTAAGCCTTCATGTTCACCAGGTCGATCACGCCGGTGAAGTTCTTCTCGCTGCCAATCGGCAGTTCGATCGGAATCACGCCGCGCCCAAACGCCTTCGTCAACGAATCCAGCACCCGGGTCGCATCCGCCCGTTCGCGGTCCATGCGGCTGGCCACGATCAGGCGCGGAGTCTTGAACTCTTCGCAGTAGTTCCACACCCGCTCGGTCACGACTTCCACGCCGGCCACTCCATCCACCACCACGATTGCCGCATCCACCACCGGCAGCACCAGCTTGGCTTCGTGGACGAACATGTTGAATCCGGGGGTGTCGATAATGTTGATTTTGGTCTTGCCCCACTCCACGTAGGCCAGGCTGCCGGAAATCGACATTTTGCGCGCCGTTTCCTCCTCGTCGTAGTCGGTAGGCGCGGAGCCGTCATCTACTCGGCCCTGCCGCTGCGTCGCTCCCGCCGTGTACAGCATCGCCGAGACCAGGGAGGTCTTGCCAGCTCTGCCATGGCCGATTACCGCTACATTCCGAATGTTTGCGCCTTCGTAAACTTTCACGGGATGACTCCTTATAACGAGACCGTGTGGAGACACGGGTTTTTGACCCGTCCGGCCGAGCGAAGCTCGGCAACCTTACTGGACTGCGGATCTTCACTACGGCGGGCCCATACAGAACAAAATGAAGGGACTGCTTATAGGCCGACGTCGAGCAACTTGCCGAAACCAACGATGCTAACACAGCGGAAATTCGCGGAACAACTCGGGGAAGGAGATTAAGGAGATTAGCTAAACTCTCCTTTGCCCATATCGCCCTACCTGCGAAGGCCATCGGCCGTTCCCGAATGGGGTACATTGAGGCACCAATGGCCTCCGAAGAAACGGAACGCGTGCCGGCAGCTGCGGTATTCCTCACTGCGGACTGGCGGGATCTCGCGATGTTGAACTACGAGGTCGACCCCGGCCTGCTGCTTAGTCTCGTCCCTCACCGAACAGAGTTCGACACGTGGAACGGGAGGACCTTTCTCAGCCTGGTGGGATTTCGCTTTCTGAACACCAGGGTGCGGGGAATCTTTCTGCCGTTTCACCGCGATTTCGAAGAAGTCAATCTACGCTTCTATGTGCGGCTCCGGGAGGGTAAGCAGGTTAAACGAGGGGTGGTATTCATTCGCGAGATCGTTCCCCGCTGGTTGATTGCCGCTGCCGCTCGCACTTTCTATAACGAGCGCTATGTCGCTTTGCCCATGTCCCACAGGATCGAGCCCGATGGTTCCGGGAGGGCTGTCGAGTATGGCTGGAAATTCAGAACGTCGAACAACAAAATGAGGGTAACGGCAAAGGGGACCCCGCTGCTGCCGGAAGGTGGTTCGCAGGAACAATTTATTACCGAGCACTATTGGGGTTATGCGGCGCAGAAAGATGGTGGATGCATGGAATACCAGGTTCAGCATTCGCCGTGGAAAGTGTGGAGCGTAACGGATGCCGTTTTCGAAGGAGACATGGAAAAGCTCTACGGTAGAGAGTTGAATGCAGTCCTGAAGGGTCCGCCGACGTCCGCATTTCTCGCCGAAGGGTCGGCTGTCTCTGTCCACCGTGGTAGGAGGTTGTAGACAAATGTCGGACGAACTTGAGCAGCCAGGTCAGGGCTGGGTCTTTTATGACGGGCAATGCGGCTTCTGTTCCCGCTGGCTCAAGTTCTGGCAGCCGACCTTGGCCAAGCGGGGATTCGCAATCGCGGCACTGCAAGAACCATGGGTCGCGGCACGTTTCCAGCTTCCCCTGGACGAGCTTGTCTATGATCTTCGCCTGCTCATGTGCGACGGCCAAGCTGCTTCGGGGGCGGATGTCTACCTGCAGGTGGCGAGAAGGATCTGGTGGGCGTGGCCGTTTTATGCAGTGTTCAGTCTCCCTGGATTTAACCGGCTGATTCATATTGGCTATCGCTGGTTTGCACGCAACCGTTATCACATATCTCATGCGTGCAAGCTGTCGTAGTTGAGGAAGGGAATCCAGGTTCCCCCACCCCCGGCCAATTCACCGACCTCGGCCTGCTCCTGCTTCGTCTCATGGTCGCGCTGGTTTTCGTGACCAGCGGCTGGAGCCATGCCACCAGGTCCGAGGAACGTAGTAAGAGCAGTAGTAAGAGCACCGGAATGAGCCGGGGGTTCACGACATTTCTCTGCCTCGGCGTGGCCTTCGGAGTCCTCACTCAACTTGCCGCTCTGGGACTGATCCTCATCATGCTCGGAACCATCCAGAAGAAAATCTTCGTCTGGCACATCGGCTTCTGGGCGAGAAAACCTAAGGCACTACGACCGGATGCTGATCGTCATGAATCTGGTGATCCTCTTCACCAATGGCGGCCGTTGGGTTCTGATGAAATAAACCGCTCGAAGGCCCATTGTTCTCACCAGTGAAACCCGCTTGCGCGCCGCGCGGCGCTGACTTATCCTTACAGGCATCGTCCGAGTATTCGTGGGGTGTCTTACCGGGCTTTCATGCAACGTCTGACCGCCAGGCTTCTGCTTATCTTGTTGCTCACCGGCCTGTTTGTCCCGGTAGCTCTGGCGATCTCCGCTCCGGCTCAGCATGCCTGCTGCATGCGCAAGCCGATGTACCGACCCGGCTCTCACGATTCTGAGTTTCAAGTTCCGCCCGCGTGCTGCAACCACGACTGTTGCCGTCCCCTTACGGTTTCGCACTTCGCACAGCTCGGGCCCGCGGCCAATGATTCCCTCCCTCCTCGATCCGCGAGTTTGCCGGCGAATACAGTACCAAGCCACCTGACTTCTGCCCTTGGTACCTCGCATTCCGGTCGCGCCCCTCCACAGTTCTCCATCGCTTGATCTAGCCCAAGTTCATCACAACCGATGCCGCTCGCTTTGTGTCCGGGCCCGCCGGCAGAATTTCTGGGTGGAGCAGCGCTCTTGGCGCTGCACAGAGGCGCCCTCAGCCTTGGGCTTTAGCCCCTGGGGAGGAAGTTGTCCCGGCTCGCAGGTTTTGGAGATCCTATGCGTTTGATCCGCACTTCCCTGCTCGGTGCGCTGCTCATAGCCACGGTCACCGCGATCGCCACTATTTTCGGCTCGGTTCGCGGCATCATTCACGATCCTCAGCATCGCCCGGTGCAAGCGGCCATGGTCATGCTCAAGGCAAAATCCTCCGATTGGGCAAAGAGTACGACGTCCAATGCCAACGGCGAGTTTGAATTTCAGACCGTTCCCGTCGGCGAATATACGGTTTCCGTTGCCAACCGCGGATTTGCCCAGGCATACGAAAGCATCGTCGTCATCTCTGGAACCGAGCCAGTCGTGCACTTTCAGCTGAAGGTGGCGACCAAAGGGGAAACGGTGAACGTCTCTGCCGCACCGCAGGCGGTGCCGACCGACACAGCTACGCCTACCACCCTTGTCAGCCGCCAGGACATCGAACGCACTCCCGGCGCCGAGCGCACCAACAGCATGGCCATGATTACCAACTTCGTGCCCGGGTCTTACGTTACCCATGACATGCTGCACATCCGCGGTGGGCACCAAACCAGCTGGCTGGTCGACGGTGTGCCTGTGCCCAACACCAATATTGCCGCCAACATCGGCCCACAGTTTGACCCCAAGGACATCGACTATCTCGAAGCCGACCGTGGGAGTTACGGCGCGGAGTTCGGCGACCGCACTTACGGTGTTTTCAATGTGGTTCCGCGCACCGGCTTTGAACGCAACAATGAAGCCGAACTGATCATGAGTGTCGGGAACTTCTACCAGACCAACGACTCGCTCAGCTTCGGCAGCCACACTGAACGTTTTGCCTACTATGCCAGCCTGAACGGCAACCGCAGTAATCTTGGTCTGCAGACGCCCATTCCGCAGGTCGTGCACGACGCCGACAACGGGTATGGCGGCTTCGGGACGGTCATCTTTAATGTTGATTCTTCGAACCAGCTTCGCCTCGTGACTTCACTGCACCGTGACTACTACCAGGTTCCCTTCGACCCTAACCCGAATGACATTGAAAATGGATCGATCGCGGCGAATGGCTTTAGCCCTCAGTATCCGAGCATCGGCTTGCGTGATGGCGAACATGAGTCAGACGCGGTCGTCAATTTCTCCTGGGTCCATACCTTCAACTCGAAGGTTGCCATGACCGTGTCGCCTCTTTTCCATTACAACAGCGGCGACTACAACAGTCCGACTACCGACACGCCCATAGCCACCACTGAGAATCGCAGGTCCACCTATGCCGGCGGTCAGGCCAGCGTCTCAGCCAATTTTGCCAGGAACAACCTGCAGGCCGGGTTCTTTAGCTTTTATCAGCAGGACAATCAGCTCTTCGGAGCAATCTTCAACGATGGCAGCGGCAACCTACAGGTCACCGATGTCGAACATCCCACCGGAAACCAGGAAACATTCTTCATCGACGACAAGTTCACTCCTATTCCCTGGCTGACACTGATTGCCGGTATGAGACCGACACGCTTCTCCGGCAGAGTTTCCGAGAACGCCATCAGCCCGCGGTTCGGAGCCACCGTGACCATACCTCGTCTGCGCTGGACTTTCCGTGGCTTCTATGGCCACTACTATCAAGCTCCGCCGCTGCTCACGGTGAGTGGGCCGGCTCTCATTGACTTCGCAAAAGGAGAAGGTTTGGGATTCACACCGTTGCATGGCGAGTTCGACGAGGAACAACAGTTCGGCGTAACCATTCCCTACCGAGGCTGGGTGCTCGATGCAGACAATTTCCGGACCAACGCGACGAATTTCTTCGACCACAACAACATCGGCGCCTCCAGCATTTTCTTTCCGATCAGCGTCTCACACGCCGTTATTCGCGGCTGGGAGCTTACGCTGCGCTCGCCTCGCTTTGCCCACCGGGCGCAGGTTCATTGGGCGTATTCCAATCAGATCGCCGAGGGCAGCGGCACCGTCTCCGGGGGACTGACTAACTTTTCGTTTTCTCCGGGGCTGACTCCGCTCGACCACGACCAACGTGACACGCTCAACGTGGGTGGTGACGTTACTCTTCCATGGCGATCCTACGCCGCCACTAACGTCTATTACGGCTCGGGCTTCCACAACGCTTTCCTTGGCCAGCCGTATCCCGGCGACTATTTGCCCCAGCACACCACCTTCGATCTCTCGCTGGGCAAAGACTTTGGCGAGCGTTTCTCGGCATCGGTCAACGCGCTAAACGTTGCCAATCGCCGCGTCGAGTATGACAATAGCCTCACTTTCGGCGGCTTCCACTGGAACAATCCGCGTGAGATCTATGCCGAGTTCCGCTATCGTTTCCATTATTGAGATGAATACCCGGATGAAGCAGGAACTAACCGCACGGACCATCTTCGAAAGGGCGATCGTTATCTGCCTGAGCCTAGCCGTCTCCCTCTCATGCGGGCCCTCCAAGACCACCACGGTCGCAGCCACACCTGCCAAGCGTTATCCCCTCGCTGGCCAGGTAGTTTCAATCGACAGAGCGAATAAGTCCATCAACGTTAACGGGAAGGAGATTCCCGGCTTCATGCCCGCGATGATGATGCCGTATTCCGTCAAGGATGAGACCTTGCTGAACAAGCTGGTCACGGGCGATCAGATCAAGGCGGAAATCGTCGTCGGAGAGGGCGGTGTGTACCTGGACAACGTCACGGTGACCGGAAAGGCAACTCCATCCTCACCTTCGAAGTGAGGTCCGTTGGCTCGGCTGCGCCGCATCTGCAACAGTAGTGGACCGTGTGGGGACGGGTCTCTGACCCGTCCGGGCGGAGCGAAGCTCCGCAGAATCAAAGTAGCGCCGGCACCTTGCGGGCTGTCCGTCGACGAGGCAGGCGAAATCCTAACCGTTCATTCTCCTCAGCGCCTCCAGCAGTTCTTCGTTATCCGGCACCTCGTCCAGCCGATACACCTTGGCAAACACGATCGTCCCGCTTTCGTCGACGAGAAATACCGCCCGCTCACTGATCCCGGCCAGCGGTGGCTGCTCGCGCAGAATACCGAATGCCTTCGTGACCGCTCCATGGGGGAAGAAGTCCGAGCACATGGGGAAATGCATGGTTCCAATTTCGTGCTTCTGCCACGCCAAGTGGCTGTAAGTCGAATCTACGCTGATGTCCAGAACCTGGGCATTGAGCGCGGCGAACTTCTCGCGGTTCGAGTCGAACGCCGGCAACTGCTCCCCTCAAGTTGGGGTCCAGTTCAGCGGGTGAAAAGCGACGACCACACGCTTCTTGCCGAGCAAATCTCGGAGCCGGATCTTGATCTGGTGCGCTTCCTCCACCGCGGGAAGCTCAAAATCAGGGGCCACGTCTCCCACTTTCAGAGGCATACTTTCTCCTGTCACAGCATTTTACAGTTTCGCGGACAAACACAAAGGGCGACCTCGTGGCCGCCCTCGGTATACGGATTGTAAGTGGCTTACGCCGGCTTTACATTCTCGGCTTGCCAGCCCTTGGGGCCTTTGACCACATCGAACTGGACCTGCTGACCTTCCTGCAGGCTGCGGAATCCATTCGCCTGGATGGCCGAGAAGTGTACGAACACGTCCTCGCCGTTCTGGCGGCTGATGAAACCATAACCTTTGGCGTCGTTAAACCACTTTACTGTTCCTGTTTCCATGGTAGTGCTTAGTTCCTTTTTCTTTTAGATATGCGCTGATTTACTCGCTGGACTTCTGCAGGCAGGTCACGCCGGTTAGCGGGAAGTACTGGAAGCATAGTACCGCAAAGTTCAAACGCAGCTGAATTGTACCCGAAAGGGTCAAGAAATTGCTATGATTATTTGGGTAATCAACTTGTAACTTGCACAATCTGAGCCGGTTACGCATTTGCAGAACCGAGGGACGTGACCCTGAAACCTGGTTCGTTTATCCTCGTCCTACATCCCATGAATCTTCGTCTCTTTGCCATTTTGTTCTTGTTCTCTTCCCTCTCCTTAGCCGACATCGTCACCGATGTCCGCATTGCGATTGCGCAGAAGAACCTCGCTGCCGCTGCGTCCGAACTGCAGAGCTACCAAGCCCAGCACGGCGTCGATCCCCAGTATTTGGACGCTCTCTCCTGGATGGCACGAGCCTCCCTCTCCGCCGGCCAGCTTGACCAGGCCGAAAGTTATGCCAAGCAGACCGAAACCGAGGCTCACCAGCTTCTCCAGCGTCGTTCGCTGGACGCTGAACCGCACCTGCCGTCGGCCCTCGGTGCGGCTCTCGAAGTTCAGGCTCAGGCTCTTGCACTTCGTGGCCAGAACTCACAGGCGGTCACCCTGCTTCGTCGCAGCCTGCTGACCTACGGCAATACTTCGATCCGCGCCCGCCTGCAGAAAAATCTGAACATGCTCGGCCTCGCCGGGCAACCTGCCCCCCCACTTAGCACCGCCGAATATCTCGGCATAAGACCGATTCCTCTCGTCCAACTTAAAGGCTCTCCCACGCTTTTGTTCTTTTGGGCGCACTGGTGTGGAGACTGTAAGCAGGAAGCACCTGTCATCAGCGCTCTAGCTTCCGAATTCGGACCGCAGGGCTTGACGGTGGAAGCGCCCACGCAGCTCTATGGCTACGCGGCCTACGGCCAAACCGCCACACCCAAAGATGAGCTCGCCTATATCGGTCGAGTCTGGCAGCACTACTATCCGGCGTTGCAGGAGATTCCGGTCCCCGTCAGCAAGGCCAATTTCAACAACTATGGCGCCAGCACTACGCCGACGATTGTCCTGATCGACCGCAAAGGCCGCGTCGCTCTCTACCATCCCGGCCTGATGTCTTATGACGAGCTGCGCGCCGCGATCGAGAAAGCTCTTTCCGGATGATGGAGGACGGGCGTCCTCGCCGTCACTTGTTGGTGTAGCGCGGACCCGTCCTGAGCGAAGTCGAAGGGGCCCTCGCCCGCGTGGCATGGTGTGGGAAACGAATTACTTGGCGAAAAACCAGTCGAAAGACTTCACCGCGGTGAACTCGTCATCTTTGATGTCAAAGATGGTGTAGAGTTTCGTGACTTGGAGCAGGTCGTGGACCTTCTTGGTGAGGTTCAACAACTTCAGATCGCCCCCGTTGTTGCGGGCGGTGGTGTAGCTGCCCACTAATTCGCCGACACCGGAACTATCAATGTAACTGACCCCGGCAAGGTTTAGCACGATCCTCTTGGTGCCCTTGTCCACCAGGTCGTGCACAGTCTTGCGCAACAGACCCGTCTCTTCGCCGAGAAGAATTCGACCGCTGATGTCCACGACGGTCACACCCTCCACCACTCGGGTGCTGATTTTCATCTCCACGGGCGGCCTCCTTGGCTGCGCTTCTGTCTAGGCGATCAGGAAACTCCGTCATCTTAGGCTGAGATCCCATTCAAGTCAAAGCGAGAAAATGGTCGCGAAAAGTCACGCAGTTACCTTTCAAGCGTCTTACGGTCCCAATGGCCGAGGCTTGCTCCAGCCTCGTAAGTGGTCTGGCAAAAATCGAGTAATGCCGCGGTGGGCGACTCGGCCTTGCGCACGTCCTCGTACATCAGCAGGAATTCCCCGAGCTGCTTATCATAGTAGGCGGCATCCGGGCGGGCACGCGACTCCTTGAATCCCTGCGGCTCAGGAACTGCGTAGGAGTAAAAGGCTGCATCTTTCATGTCGCCACCGCCGGGCCAGAAGCCAACGCTGCTTACTTCGTGGGAGTACGCTTCTCGCGTCATGGCGTCGGCGCCGGGCCGTTCCGGAGCTCGGCGACCTGAAAAACGGGTCACCGCAAGGTCGAAGCTTCCCCAGAAAAAGTGTACCGGGCTCGACTTGCCGATGAATCCCGACCTGAATTGGCTGAAGACCGTGTCCACCGACAGCAAAATGCGCCAGAATTTCTTGACCGCTTTGGGATCGTACGACGCGTGTATGCGATCCTGGTCGAAGGGAATCGGATTGGAGAATTCGACTGGCATTCGCCAGATCTTGACCTCGATCCCCGCGGATCGAAGCATTCCCATGAATTCCTGGTAGAACTCCGCCACCGAACACGGCGCCAGCGGGAGCATCTTCACCATTCCGTCACTCGTCTCGAGCACGAGTTGGTGCATGATGAAATCAAACCACAGTTCGAATGCCCGTTGGCCATACGGGATTCGAGATGTGGTGAGTCCGCGAGCCGTTACGTACAACGGGACATTCCACCAGTGGTTCACCAGCGGCGTCAGCCGCAGCCGGACCTTACCCACCATCTGGGTCCACATATGCAGCGTGGCATACGTGTCTTTCCACGAATCCAGCGACAGACTGGGCCAGCATTCCGGTTGATCGGCAAAGACATCGAGCATAGTCCGCTCCCGGCCGTTCCTGGTCATCCACACGGAGCTGAGGGCCGCCCGCAGACGAAGGCTGTTCCGTCTGCATAGCGAGGACAGCTCACAAAAGATTACGCCTTCGTGAACTGGACATCGAGTGTGATAGCGACCTCGTCGCCCACCAGGATGCCACCCGTCTCCAGCGCCGCGTTCCAGGTTAGCCCAAAATCCTTCCGGTTGATACGCGTCGTGGCCGAGAGCCCCACTCGCGTCCCACCCCACGGGTCCTTGATCGGAGCGGTTGGCCCCTCAACCTCAAATGTCACCTTGCGAGTGACGCCATGGATCGAAAGGTCGCCTTCGACTGCGAGTTCCCCATCACCCTTCTTAGAGACGCGAGTCGATTTGAACGTGAGAGTAGGGAATTTCTCCACGTCGAAGAAATCCGGGCTCTTCAGGTGCGCATCTCGCTGCGCCTCCCGGGTGTTGATGGTAGCGGTGTCGATAGTTGCTTCGATTCGTGACTTGGTGATGTCTGTGTCGTCCAGCTCCAACTTGCCGGTGCCGCCGGTAGATTCGCCCTTCACGTTCGTGATCATCATGTGCTTGACCTTGAACTGGGCATTAGAGTGAACCGGATCGATGTTCCAGGTGCTGATAGCGGTTACTGCAGGTGCTGTGACTGTGCTCATGGTTAACGCTCCTGTGATAGAGATGCTCGTTATAACGACTAATGATGGCAAAAAAAGTTACCCGGCCTTTTGACGCGCCGCTTCCAGCAATCCGACCAGCGAACGGAGGCGCTCCTGCCCCAGATGCCCCAGTTGGCTTTGGTGAGTTTCCATCACCGGCGCATCGAGTTCACTCAGGAGGTGTAAACCTTGAGCAGTGATGTGCCCTAGCACCATGCGCCGATCTCTTGTTTCGCGGCACCTTGAAACCAGGCCCAGCTTCTCCAGGCGGTCCAGCAGGCGGGTAATGTCCGGGTCGCGGGTAATCATTCGGTTCCCAATCTCGCGGCACGGCAATCCCTGGGGCGAGCCCCGAAGGATGCGGAGAACATTGTACTGGGTTAGCGAAACGTCAGCGGCCCTCAGAACTCTTTCCACCTTGCGCGAAAGCACATCGGCCGTCCGCAGCAGGCTGACGTAGGCGTCCTCTTCAAGCCCGCCAAAACGCCGCCGCTGGACACCCTCGACTTTAGTTTTTCCTGACATCCACTTTTGATATTACTCGTTATAACGATATTTGTCAACACACACAGCTCCGCCAGACGCAGAGCTACTCGAAAACTTCTTCCTGAACAAAGTTGATTTTTCCCGCAGTCCTTTTAGGCAGAAACTACCGCTTGCGGAAGACCTCGAAGACCAGATTAAACACCTGCACCAGGGTGATGCCGATCGCTGCATAGACGGCGATCTCAATCCTCCGGCCGGACTCCTCCGTACCCTTCAACAGGTCTCTCACTTCCCCGGTCGTGTGAAAGAGTGTGTCGGCCAATTGTTCGAAGTGCTCGGTCGAGGCGCGCAGCCGCTCCAGCACTCGCGACGTCGCCGAGAGCGCCGCAGCCATCTGTTCTCCATTGCGGATATCCAGCTCGGTCTTGCAGGCGAGCCACCACGCGCTTCCCGGTGGGCTGTCGTACATCCGCTGGCGAATCTCTTCGTACGAGCGCGTCCGGAGCAACTGCACCAGGGCCTGAACTGTGTCGGGGTCTTTTATCTCTTCCAACAACGGGGACATAGGATAACGACTGTATCAAGCCTTCGCGCGATTTCTCAGATACCCAAAGTCCATCGGCTCTTGGCGCTTTGGCAGGAAGATCGACGTAACCCATTGCCCTGCAATCAATTGGGGCCAGAGGGGGCTGCCTGCTTCACTGCACGACGATCTTGCCGACCAGCTTCGATTTGTTGACGTAGTTCTCGACCTGTAATGGAATCTCGCCCGGCGTATCCGGCTGGAATTCGAAATCATAGGTTTCGCCCGACGCGATGTGCAGCGCGGCATCTCCGGTTTCACCAGTCGCGGCGGGACCGTGGCTCCGCCTTTCGCGAGAGCGCGCCAGGTCGCCAGATGCTCCTTGCTGCCGAACTGCACATCAGCTGAGAGATTGGGCGCAATGTTGATCACCCGCAGGCGATACCTTGCGCCGCGGCTGAATACCATTGGGTTGGGGTCTTCCGATCCGTTTGCGGTGATTTGCGTGGCGAAAAAGGAGGTCTCGCACGTGCCGATCACCAGCAGTCGGTCGGCTCCGTGTCTAACGACTCGCGCGGTTCCAGCACGATCAGGGCGCCGTACACGCCGCCCGAGAGCTGGCTTGGATCTGCAGCGTGCGTGTGATAAATGAACGTCCCTGCACGATTGGGTGTGAAGCGCGCCACGAAGCTCGCGCCCGGCTGAATGGCGGGCGTAATCTGATTGCCAGCTCCTCCTCCCGCTACGCCATCGTAACAGCTGTCGAGTTCCAACCCATGCCAAAGGATCGTGGTCGGTGCATCGAGGTGATTTACTACCGTGATCTCCGTCGGTTCTCCGCGCGTCACAACGATCGGTGGGCCTACAGACTTATCCTCGGAGACCCACGATCTTCTTTCCTTCACGCACCGAGCCCCAGGAGAAAGTCCGCGTCTTCCCGGCAGCCGCGTTAGGCTCGATCACCAGATCGATTTTCCGGGGCGTAGCGGTCGCGGCGCCCACCGGCGCTGACGACGGTTGGTTTCAGGTTGATCACGGACTTCGACGCAATACTGTCAAGTCAACTGGATGGATCGCGGGCAACTCGGAAGGAAGGCCGCATTAAGATCCTGATAGGCTGAGCCCCGCATTCGATCGGCGCTTTCGCAAATCTGGCGGTCCGCAATCTACAATCTGGAATCCCATGGACCTCGCGGCCATCGCGAAGCTGCTGCAGCCCTTTCTAGCGGCCCCAGTTCTGACCTCTGCCCAATTGACGCAGATCTCTGATTATCTTCATCTCTTGCTGCGCTGGAATGCCCGCATCAATCTCACGGCGGTTCGAAAAGCAGAATATATCGTGACACGACATTTTGGCGAGTCCCTGTTCGCCGCCGGCCAGCTGTTCCCCGCGAACCAACAGCGTCCGGCAACCCGCCTGATCGACGTCGGTTCCGGAGCCGGATTCCCCGGTTTGCCGATCAAGCTTTGGGCGCCTTATCTTCAGCTCACGCTGATCGAGTCAAATCAGAAGAAGGCAACTTTCCTGCGCGAAGTCATTCGGAAGCTCTCGTTGGAAGGGGCCGATGTCTTCTGTGGCCGCGCAGAGGATTTTGCACAGCAAGCTGAGGTCGTAACCCTGAGGGCGGTGGAGCGCTTCGAGACTACCCTGTCGACCGCCGCACGTTTGGTAGCTCCTGGCGGAAGGCTCATGCTTCTCGTCGGCCAGGCCCAAGTCGCGCGGGCACTGCAACTCTTGCCGAGCCTCCACTGGCAAGGGCCGCTTCCGATGCCGCTCTCCTCCAATCGCGTCGCTCTCATCGCGCGCTGTCCCACCGAAGAGGAATCAAGGTCACTACGTACCGACTAAGTTAACAGGTGGGAAGCAGTTGGCAGGACCTCGCCCCTTACGGTAGCTCCTCCTGCGCTTCGCTGCACAAAAGTGGGAAGTCACCGAAATCGAGCTCACTGATCGTGCTGAGAAGACAAAATGTTCCACATGGAGTATTTTTCAACTTCTAGCTTTCACCTCAGGGCCCCGGATGTTCCACGTGGAACATTTTGACTGTGGAAAACAGGCATCCGAAAACCGCAAGTCGCTAATGCTTAGCTGAGATACTGAAACTCAATCCCTGCACCGAAATCCGTCATTGCAATTCCCTATCGATTCGAACTATTCTCCATTCAGCTCTGCGCTCTCCGAAAAACTGAATGGGACGCGTTCTAGCTGTAGCCAACCAGAAGGGCGGGGTAGGCAAGACTACAACCGCCATTAATTTGGCGTCCTCTATTGCCGCAGCGGAAGTTAACACGCTGCTTGTCGATTGCGACCCCCAGTCAAATGCCACCAGCGGGCTAGGATTGGCCAAAGATCCCGCCAGAACCAACACCTACGATTTGCTGATGGGCGCTGCTGGAGCGGAACAGGCACTCCAGCGGACAGAGATTGAAGAGCTCTGGCTGATTCCCTCTCACAAGAACCTGATCGGCGCGAACTTGGAGCTGGTGGACGCCGAGCGCCGAGAATTCCGACTTCGCGACGCGCTGGCACCGCTGCGCGATCGCTTTCCTTACATTGTCCTGGATTGTCCGCCGGCGCTGGACCTTCTCACGCTCAATGCCCTGGTTGCCGCTGACGCCGTTCTGATTCCGATGCAGGCTGAGTATTTTGCCCTCGAAGGCGTCTCAGAGCTTCTGGACACGATTGAACGAATCCGCGCCGGCCTGAATCCAGAGCTCGTGGTCGAAGGCGTGGTTCTTACCATGTTTGACGATCGGACGAACCTGGCGCAGCAGGTGACGGCAGAGCTGAGCCGGCACTTCGGCGAAAAGCTATGCCAGACAACGATTCCGCGGAACATCCGCCTAGCCGAGGCGCCGAGTCACGGCAAGCCCGCGCTAATTTACGACGTACGATCCAAGGGCGCTGAAAGCTACATCCAGCTGGCAAAGGAGATCCTCGGACGCAACGGCGTCGTGCAGGAGATGCCAAAGCGCGATGCTGCGGTCGATGAGAAACAGGTGGTGAACGCGCCGCGCTGGAAGCGCTGGATGACTGAGCGGAACAAGTTAATCTCGATCAATATTCAGGAACGCTGAAGAGAAGTGGGCAGTGACCAGTGAGCAAAGGCAGCGGAGAAGACACGAATGACGACGACAGTAGAGAGAGTGGCGGAAAGTACCGGAGCGGCAACAAAGCCCACTGAAAAGCGCAGAGCCCTAGGCCGCGGGCTTGATTCGTTACTGCCCAGCCGGCCGCGGGTAGTCGCGGGAACGGCTGTTGGCACTTCTTCCATACTCCCTGGGAGTGTAGAGGAGAGCCACTCCGGGATTGTGCCTGAGATCCTCGTCCAAGCCGCAAAGAAGGAGCCCGGCGACTCGGTGCTTCGGATTGCGCTCGAGCAGATCGATGAGAATCCTTACCAGACGCGGCGGGCGTTCGATCAACAGGCGCTCGAAGAGCTGGCAGAGTCGATTCGGGCCAACGGGATTGTGCAACCAGTTGTGGTTCGGCCGTCTTCGACCGGGCGCTTCACACTGATTTTGGGCGAGCGGCGTTGCCGGGCAGCGAAGCTCGCGGGGGAGCTCACGATTCCTGCGATCGTGCGCCAGGCTTCGAGCCAGCAAGCCGCCGAAATGACGATCGTCGAGAACCTGCAGCGGCAGGACCTGAACTGTCTGGAGCAGGCGCAGGCGTTCGCGCGCCTGAGCGGGGATTTTGGTCTGACGCAGGAACAGATTGGGAAGAGAACTGGCTGCTCGCGCGAGTCGGTCTCGAACTACATGCGCCTTCTTAAACTTCCCGACGTCGTACAGGGATATCTGGCTGAGGGCCTGCTGGGCTTCAGCGAAGCGCGAGTGTTATTACAGTTGAACAATCCGGAGCTCATTCCTGGGATTGCAAGACAGGCCGTCGACGCGCAAATGTCCGTAGCGGGACTGACCGTGGTTGTTGACCACCACAACTTTCCGCGCGAACCTCAACACCCACGGGTGCGCCCGTTGGATCCGAACGTGCGCGCTGCGCAGACGGAACTGGAACAGATACTGGGATGCAAGGTGCGAATCAACGACCGCAAGGGCAAAGGCAAGATCGTGATCGAGTACGCGACGCTGGAGGATTTTGATCGGGTGACCGAGATGCTGAAAGGGAAAGAGTAGCTTTGACTTTCCGGTTTTACTTTCCAGGGGGCGGTGATGAGGCCGCCCCCTTTTTGTTGACTGCAGTTTTCTGGACTACTGCTGCGGAACCATCTCTGACAAGAGTCAGCAGAGTTATGGGTGGAACGCCGGCTCGACGGCGCTCCCCATTTGAGGCCGGCATTGGCAGTCTGAAGAGAATTCTGAGGGGAAAGCCCTGCAGGAACGTTGCATATTGACAATAAGGCTGTCCGCGCCCCCCATGGGCAGGACGGGCGGGACGCCCGTCCTCCATCGTCCATTGCTGGATCAGCTCGCTTTCAGCAACGCCGCGTGGCTGCGACGAATGGTGGGCGCCCCCAGGCTTTGAGGCGCGGCGACCCATGGCTGCGGCGGCGGAGCTCCGCTCCGCCCTTCCGGGTCTGAGACCCGGACCCACACGGACTTTCGAACCGGCGCTTGACAACTTCCAGCAGTTGGATCAGCATATATTGCTATGACACATATGCGACCGCAAGTCTTCGATCAGCAGTTGAAGAAAGGCAGTGCGGAGTTACTGATTCTGGCGTTGATCGAGCAGCGCGCCAGACACGGATATGAAATCAGCAAGCTGATCGAGGCCCGCTCCGGAGGAGTGCTGCGCTTTAACGTGGCGTCGTTTTATCCGTTGCTCTATCGGATCGAGCAGCGTGGATTGATCGAGGGGCGATGGGTGGAAAAGGCTGGGCAACGACGCCGACGTTACTACCGGCTCACGGCGCAAGGCAGAAAGATGCTGAAGGAACGGCGCAACGTGTGGCGGGATTTCGTGAATGCGATCAACCAGATCACAGGGGCAGAACATGCCTGATTGGTCGAACCAGATTCGCAGATACATTGAGAACCTGAATCTGGAGCCTGCGAAGGAAGCGGAGATTGTCGAAGAACTCGGCCAGCACCTCGAGGATCGATACCAAGAATTGCTGGCGGGAGGGACTAACAAGGAGCCCGCGTACCGCGCCGTCATCACAGAGCTGGGTGAAGGGAAGCTGGGCGCAGAGTTGCGGGGCGTGTTGGCCTCGACGACCGAGACAGTGCTGCTGGCAAAGGATGATCAGGAGAACCTGTTTGCAGGCGCCTGCAAGGATCTGCGCTATGGCCTACGGCTGCTGCGCGTTAATCCCGGATTCACGGCCGTCGCGATCCTCTCGCTGGCGCTCGGAATCGG
>Ga0187817_10000492_pt1 | contig 16993 bp, 18 predicted proteins | sample NC_wetland_sal_i_17_FD_132431 | JGI IMG/M metagenome (GOLD analysis project Ga0187817, IMG submission 132431) | Wetland sediment microbial communities from Neuse River Estuary, North Carolina, USA - SO4_2 | ecosystem: Environmental > Aquatic > Freshwater > Wetlands > Sediment | place: USA... | reverse complement strand
GTTCCCCAAAATGATGGCAACATTGCTGATGCCGCAGTTGGGGAAACTTGGGCAATTGCTGTTGGTCACGGCCAGGTCCAGAAACCCGTCGCCGTTGAAGTCCGCCGTAGCAACCGAGTAGGGGGCGGCGCCAGCGGGATAGTCCGTGCGTGACTGAAAGGTCTGGTTCCCATTGCTGAGAATTACGCTGACGGTATTGGCACCGGAGTTCGCCACCGCGAGATCGGTCTTCCCATCATGATTGAAATCTCCGGCTACCACTGAATAGGGGATGTCTCCTGCTCCGCAATTGATATATCCGCGGAACGTACCGTCGCCGTCTCCCCAGAGCACACTTACGCTGTTGCCGTTGCCGGCCGATACCGCCAAATCCAGCTTCCCGTCGCCATTGAAGTCTCCCACGATCACTGATGTGGGGAAGGCGGCCGTTAGGTATTCCACATGAGTCTGAAATGAACCGTTACCACTTCCCAGCAGGATGCTGACAGTGTTGCCCTGCTGGTCGGCAACTGCAATATCCAATTTGCCGTCGCCATTGAAGTCAGCGAGCGCGATCGCAACCGGGTTCGCTCCCGTCGCATACTGGAACTGCCCCTGGAAGGTTCCATTTCCATTACCCAGAAGGACGCTGACCACGTTGTTGTTGTTATTGTTGGCTACGGCCAGATCCATGATTCCGTCGCCGTTAAAATCGCCCACCGCTACCGAATACGGATTTGCTCCTGTGTTGTAGGCCACTTCCGCAGAAAACGTTCCGTCTCCTTTTCCCAGCAGCACGCCCACCGTGCCGTCGGTTGCGTTGGTCACTGCGATGTCGAGGTGGCCGTCTCCATTCAAGTCGGCCGCCGCGATTCCTTGCGGTTGCTTTCCGGTGGCGTAATCTACTTTGCTCTGAAAGGTGCCATCGCCGTTGCCCAGCAAAATACTCACCGTATTGCTGGCGGAATTGGTTACAGCAATGTCCAAATGCCCGTCGCCGTTGAAGTCACCGACGGCGATGCCTTCGGGCGTGCTCCCAGTCGCATAGTCCACCTTGGTGCCGAATGTACCATCACCCTTGCCCAACAGCACGCTGACGGTGCTACTGGTTGCGTTCGCTACTGCGAGATCGAGGTGTCCGTCACCGTTGAAGTCCCCCACTGCCACTGCGCGGGGATTCGCGCCAGTCGGGTATTGCGGTGCCTCCAAGAATTGTCCCGCATGGGCCGTGGCGGACACGGAGAGCACAGCAAACAAAAGCCCTGCAAGTGTGGGTCGAAACATGAAACCTCCCTCGACAGCGTTTTTCCCAGCGCGACAAACCTCGGCGCGCCAGAGACACAAATGGCCGGACAACCGTCGAAACAGTTGCATGCTGCTGGGGGAGTTTCAGGAAGAGATTTGCTGTTCAGGCCGCGGGGGAGACTGTTGCGGCTCTAGAGCGGCGAGAAACATACTCCGGCGCGGTGCGGGTTAGCAATGACCCATTTGCACTAAGCCGATGGAACGAAGCCCCGGGACTCCCGCTACCCAATCCGACGAGTCAAGAAAACAGAGCCCAAAGTGCTGGATCTTGGGCTCTGCTCGCATGGGGGGAGAACCGTTGAATTTCTACTTGCTACCGCCGCTGTTACTCGCAACTTGCCCTTGGACTGTTAGTTGCTGTTCGACGATCTGGCGCAGCGTGGCATAGTCCAAAGCGCCACTCAGGAAGTGACCATTAATGAAGAAACTGGGTGTGCCTGTGATCCCTAGGCGCACACCTTCCTTGCGATCCTTCTCCACTGCAGCAGCCTGCTCACCTGAATCCAGGCATTTATCGAACTGGGTAGAATCGAGTTTCAACGCCCGGGCTTGCGCCTTGAGTTGATCGACGTCCAGTTCCCTGCTGTGAAACAACTCGTCGTGGAATTCCCAGAACTTGCCCTGCTTGCTGGCGCAACGAGTTGCTTCAGCCGCCTTTTCTGCACGCGAGTGCATGGGCAATGGAAAATCCTTATAAGTGAAGGCGACCCGATCACCAAAATCAGCCTGCAATTTCTTCACGTCGGCGGCGACCTTTTGGCAATACGGGCACTCGTAGTCCGCAAATTCGACCAGGGTGACCGCCGCTCTTTCCGGACCGAGCATCTGCGCGTTCTGCGTATCCACGTTCGCGCGGGGGGGCGCCAGCGTGATGTACACAGTGGTTTGGACGCGCAGGGCCTTCAGGTACGCGGAACGTGCTTTCTGGGTGCGCAACATACGAATCTGATCCAGGATTTTTCCGCGGACCGCTTCATACGGCTGGTCGGTCTCTAATCCCTCGTAATACACCTTCAACTGATCTTCCGTGGGGTCTGTCACCTGCGACTTAATGTCGCGGTCCATTAGCTGATCAACGGTCAGGTTTTCGCTCTTAGCCTTCTGCTCCAACAACTTCTTGTCGACGAGATCGTTTAGTGCCTTCGTCTGCGCTTGGTAATACTGATAGTGCGCCGACAACAGTTTGGCGGACTCTTCCTGCTCGAGCTCCGCCATAGTCACCTTGACCCCACCTACGTTCGCGACGACTTCGCTGTTGTCACTCTGGGCGACCATGGTTCCCGCACTGAGGAACGCGAGTGCAGAACTCAATCCGAACTTTAGAACCTTTCCTGAAACTGACATGAGATCCCCCATCTCAAGAATGTGGTGAAACGAAAATTCAGCCGAGTTGGACTCCTGAAGCCCGGGTGGCGCCAGCCTCAGCCGCCACCCGGATTCGAGCGAAAGCGAGACTATTCCCCGGGTGAGCAGCTGCATTGGCCCTTGCCGCTGCCGATCAGATTTACCGCATAGCAGTCGTTCTGCAGAACACCGAGTTCGCCAGCGCTGAGAGTGGCATCCTGCGAGGCTCCCTCAGTGATGGTGAAGTTGCTGTTCTGGATATGAGTGGCCCAGCTGCGAACTCCGGACGTCGGGGCGATTGCGGCGGTCGGAAGCGGGCAAGCGCCAGCCGTGGTTTTGGCCGACACAATGCTGATCGTCCCGGTATTGAGGGTGACTCCCGTCAACGGGTTCGCGGTCAAGGCCTTGTTCACGGAAAGAGTGAGCAGACCATTGGGAGTGATGAGGCAACTGCAGCACTCGGACAATTCCTGACTGGAATCGTAGACGAAAATGTCGGCACAGATGTTCACGCCCGATGAACCGGCATTCGTCAACCGTACAGTCGCATCGGGAGCGCCGGCGGTGTTGGCGTTCGCGAAATAATCGACCTTCAGAGTATCTGCAGGCTCTGCCGCCGTCGCATACACGGCACAAAGGGTCAGAGCTAATGTACATACTACAAACATTGTGGTTCGACGCATTTGTCCTCCTTGAGATACGCCGCCGAGCAGGGGAGGGAGGTGCTCGGCTTTTGTGGCGCATCGCGTACTCTAGCGTAAATCGCCGCGCTCACAAGTCCCCATGCGCACTAGCCCGATGTTACTAGCCCCGCGAAGAACCGTTTCCTGAACCCACTTCAAAGTCCCCACCTAAGCCGACGATCTTGCCAATGATCCCGGAGCGCGTCGAGACACCCATCTTGACCATTACCAGACGGATAAAAGCCTTCACCGTATTTGGGCTGATCGCCATACGTTGCGCAATCTCTTTGCTGGTTAAACCCTCCAGCAGAAACTGCACCGTCTCTCGCTCGCGTGCGGTGAGACCAAAGTGTTCGGAAATCTCAGCAATCGTTGCCGCTTGGTTGCTTTTCCTCTCCAACATAACGATCAGCAGTCCCGGAGGCGGAGCCGAAGCCGAACCATTTTTTTGATTTCCCATCTTCTGATTTCCCGTGAGGCCGAGTGGAAAAGTGCGACAGAGGTAGGTCCTCTTCGACGAGCGGAACTCACTGGCGAGTCGGAACGGAGATTGCCTCTCCACTAGACTAGAGCGAATTCGGTTAACGAGCCAGGTGTCCAGATGGTGGATGTTCTCCGGTCTATCTGGAAATGTAAGTATCTGAAGGGCCTCAGGATTGGAAGCGATAACGCTAAACGAGTCATCCACCACAATCAGGCCTGGGCGTGCCGTAACAGTAGGCACAGAGTTTTCCCCTTTTCAAGAAACGGCTGCCACAGCTGACCGCCGCCTCAGACGAATTGACTTGGCCTTACTAGGCCCAGAGGGGTCCCAAACTACAGTCTTGCTTTATTTCAACTTTTGTTTGACGCAGCGAGTGGCCAGACGCGACGCTTGCGCGCTCTTTCCTCGCTCATGGTCACAATCACTCCCTTGGCTGTGTTCAATGCAGGTGAAACATTTCCTTGGGGGTAGGAAAAGATGTCCGCACTTCCATTTTGGGGTGAGGAATGTGCGGAGTTATTCTGCCACAGAAAGGTCTGTTGTCAAGCCCTATCGACAACTACACATGAACTCTATGGAAACTTTACAAAGTTTAAGACGATTGGGTTAGTCCAAAAGGTTAAAAACAGGGACTTCTCAGATCACGGAGTTGTCTATTTCAACACTCCCCGCCATGCGAGCACCTGTTAGGCTCTCACTGAAGCGATCATCCAGTTCGGTATTTTTGAGTTGGCCGAAGCGGTTGGACTCTCTTTGGCTTCGCCGCTGCTTCCTTGAATCCGTTCTTGTTGCTAACCTCTACGCGCTTCACCGCTCGTCTCGCGGTCCGCGATTCTGAAACGATTACTGGTTCTTTTGGGGCAAGTAATTTCTGGGCCTTTGTTCTGGTCCAACCACTCACGATCCTCGTGATCTGTGAAACCACAGTCTTCCGTGCGTCTGTTAGTGACGTGCAGATCATGGTGAAGCGCGACTGCTGAACAGCCGTGTTGTTTAGCGCAGCTCTATACTTGGCGATCCACGCCTCATCCAATTGCTCGAAGCGATTCCGATTTGTCTCCATCGCCGCCCCCACATCAACGGTCAAGTGTGTCTATGCCTTATACGCCATCACACCGGGCGAGAGGTACACTCCTAAGGAACTACTTCCATCGGTTGATACGAGTGCAACCTCTGTCGAAGTTGAAGCTGCTTCGTCGAAAACTTTGGGTAGCTGGTTCCGGAAGCCGTTGACTTCACTCTAGTCTTCGCGAAGAATGGTCGGCTGACGGCGGCCGACTGGCGCCGAATCTGCGGCCACGAGTGCCGACGGCAATGCGGATGGCTCAATGAATTCCCTCAACTCCCTAACTTGCGTAGTTCTGCTGACCGGGTCGCTGTTATCGTCGCAGACCGCCCGCGAAACAAAGTCGTATCTCAAACGGGCAGAAATCTCCGAGACGGCAGGAACGATTCACATTGTCGCCAATAGCCCCCGGCCATTGGCACAGATGCTCGACTCTCTCCGCGATAAATATGCATGGGCGGTTTCCTACGAAGACCCTCAGTTCATCTCAAAACTCGATCTCGCAGAAGCGGACGACTCAATAAACCATGCCCTTAAGTCCCACCTTCCGGGCGGCGGACTTTTCAGCATCGAGTTTCCGACCGGCGCTGCACAGGAAGAAAGAATTCTTCAACTCGTCGTGGATTCGTACAACCGAAGCAACAACCCAGGCCGATTTGAAGTGCGGAAAAGCGAACTGCATAACTTCTCTGTGGTAGGGGTAGAAGCTCGCGACAGACACGGTCAGATATCGCACCAGCGAGTCGTCTTCGATGTACCCATTACGCTGGCAACCCGGCGGAGAACCGCTTCTGACACGGTGCATTTGATTTGTCGAAAGATAGCTGCACAGCGCGGGGTTGCGGTTACGGTCGGAGTCTCACCCCGGAGGGTACTCGATCAAACTGCCGTAACAATCGGTGGGGCGAATACATCGGCCCGTGATCTTCTGCTGCAGACATTGACTGCAACGCACCGTACCCTTTACTGGCGGCTTCTTTTTGATCCCGACTCCAACGGTTATTTTCTCGACATACACCTGACGCCAACATCTTAAGAGTCTCTAGTCCATAGTTCCGCAAGAGAACGATGGTCGCGCGATCTGTCGTCCGCGGATCGCCGCGTTACCGCTGGCTCCCTAGCTTTGCATTTGCCGTTCGGATTATCACCCCAAAGTTGTTTTCGCAGAACATTCAGCCAAGTCTCTCGAACGTTGCGACATCTGTCATTCGATCAAACATCGAAGTGTCCGGTGGTACGTGAGCCGGATTGGCCTGATTCCTTTACGCCGCGCTCTTGACTTTCGCCCACCGTGCCCGCTGCACCGCCGCGATCCGCCTGCGCCCCGCCGCCGAGATGGTTCTCTTCGGCTTCGCTTTGTGCTTCGCCCATTGTGCCTTCTGCGCCAAGCTGATTTTCCGCCGACCGGCTACGGACATAGTGCGTGATGCGCCGTTCGAGCTGCTTCCCAGCACCGCGAGTGCCGCGTCGATGTGCTGGAGTTGTCGCTGTAAGTGCTGGTGCTCTCGTTCGATGAGAACAGTCTGCGAAAATGAATCCGGCCTTTGAGTGGAGAGTGATCTCCGGGCGAATGATGATGATCTGCGCGTGCCTGTCCTTGCTAATCGCCATGGTCGCAAAAGATCTCGTTACGCCACAGGTTTTCAGGCACGTCGTTTGACTGTGTTTTCGTTCGTTTCTATCTTTTGCAGACTCCCGAGAAAAAGGATTTCAGATTCCACTTCGTCTAGTTGGAAAACACGGCAGCTTTGTGCAGGGGCTGATAGTCGTTCCCGCTCGCCAAAACTGCCCAACGGATCCTGGCCAGCTTGTTGGCAGTGATCGCCATTGATCTCCCCCAAGCCCGTTTCTGGGCCACTTTCGGTTCCGGACGACTCACCCCGGTCAATGAGTACTTGAAGGGGTGAGGCCGGACTCCAGTCCGCTCACGGCAGATTATCCACCATCGAAATCTCCCGTTCATCGGCATCATTCATAATCGCCCGTTTCCCATCCGCGCTGGCGCCCACCCAGAACGGAGCACTCCGCAGCGAAACCAAATCGCGCACCTGGCGTTTGGCCGGATCATAGAGACTTAGCGTGGGACGCCCATTCGGCAAGTCTTCGGCGAACAGGATTCCTTCGCGCGTTACGGCCCAACTCGCCCAAGTTCGTGGCCGCAGGTGCTGCAGTACGCAAGCCTCTGTCCCGCCCTTGACAGGTACCCGGCAGATTTCCGGCTGCGGATACCTCGACTTCGAGTAGTAGACATAACCGTCTGCCGATTCCAGAGCCGCAAACCCGCCGTTCGTGGTTAGTTGCATTTCGCGGCCCCCACTGACAGGCACCTTCCACACCTGCCAGTCTCCGGTTTGATCGGAGGCGAAGTAAATCCACTTTCCGTCGCGGGAAAAACTCGGCACCAGGCCCTTCACGATTGGCTGCGCCTGCTCGTTGCCGTCGACCTTGATAACGAAGATTCGCGTCTGCCCATCGTAGGGAGCGTCAAAGGCAATGCTGCGCCCATCAGGCGACCAGCGCGGAGTCCCGGCACTCTCGGTGAAACTAACCTGCCGCGGATTCGAGCCGTTCGTGTCGCTTACCCAGATTTGCCAAGCACCGGTACGGTTCGACATGTAGGCGATTCGTTTGCCATCGGGTGAGAATTGCGGAGCTGCGTTGCCGCTGTCGTCCGCGACGACCGTGCGCAGCATCGGGCTGACCGACTTCTGCCCTGAAACCGTCCGTATGCGCGGAACCTCAGTGCCTCGCAGCTGACTATTCCCGGCGCTCTCTTCGGCACTGCCAATCAGACCTTCGTCGCCGCGCTTGCGGCGCGCCAGAACTTCCGCCTCCTCACTGTTCTTGCCTTCAGGAACGCTCGCTTCGCCGGCGTTCAAGCCGTGCACATCGGGCCGCCCCTGCGAGCTCTTGGCCGCGGCGGCCAGGTTCTCTGCCACATCCTTCCGAACCATCCTCAACATATTTTCAGCCATCTCCTGATTTCTGCTCAGAAATACGGCCACTGGCGCTCCAACAAGCAGCATCGCCGCGCTCGCAAAGAGTACCATGCGCCCAGCCCTGCTTCGCCGCGCAGCAACCGCAGGAGGGGCAACTGCAATGTGTTGCGCCCAGTCTGAGTCTGGCGCGGGCCGTTTTTCCACCTCCTCGCGAACGGATGGAATCGGAACGGCAGCCGTAACCGGAACGGCTGGTTGTATCGGCTGCGCCAGTTCAGATTGAATCGTCCCGATAAACCTGTACCCCCGCCGCGGAAGCGTCTCAATATACTTAGGCTCCTCCGCCGAATCACTCAGCGCGTCCCGCAGTTTATTCACGGCCGCGTTCAGCCCATGGTTGGAGTCCACGTAGGCATCGTCGGTCCAAAGTTGCTTCTGAAGTTCCTCGCGAGTCACCAACTCTCCGGGACGCGCAAGCAGCATCTCCAGGATTTGTAAAGGCTGGCCCGAAAGCTTGAGCCTCATTCCGTGTTTTCGGAGTTCCTGGGTGTGAAAGTCAGCTTCGTAAGGTCCGAAGCGAACGTAGCGCGGCAGGTTATTCGGTCTCATCTCCAGAGTTCCCTCGATCTTCCGTGATCACTTGCCCTCGGAACGCATTTCACAAGGCCTCTCGCGCGTCTCCGCACCTCGTCCCAACGATGTTGCCGGGCTCAGGCGTGCCACTCCCGGGCATCCGGCTCAATTCGTAACTACGCGTTACGCGAGACAGAGGTTCCCCGCTTCTAAAACAATATAGACGCCCCATGCTCCCCAACGGTGAGCAACGACAAGGGCCACTTCTGACCCGCTAAGACGTCGCTCGGGCCGATTGACCCACCTCATCGAGTTGCTGCCGGCTCGTTGTCATCCCAGCAAGCTCTTTTGCACCGTGCACTTGCCTGATGACCTCTGCGCTCTCTAGAAAGTATCGCGTGTGCATTGAGGTATCTGAAGCCAAGCGGCAAATTCGATCTCACATTCTCGCCGGTTTCAATCTCGGCCCGAAATGGAGGTCGTATGAGAAACAGATTCGCGGTCCTGGTGGTCATGGTTCTATTGCTCGTCTGGGTCAGGCAGCTTTCAGCCCAGAAGTCCTCACAAGAGCAGTGCAGCCTAGCGGTCCTCTCGCATCGCATCAGCAACAAAGAACTCGTCTGCAGTTCGAAGGTCGTTCGACAGATGGCCTTGCGCGGGCACGCCTTTGAACAAAACCAACTCGGAATGGCTTCCATGCTGGTAATCGGACCTGAATATAGTGAGAACGAAGCCCTGAAATGGTTCGAGCGAGCGGCAGTGCGCGGATACGCACCGGCCCAGGTCAACCTGGCGGCGATGTACGTGAACGGCTGGGGAACGCCCATGAACTATGCCGCGGCGCTCCATTGGCTGCATGCCGCAGCCGATGAAGGCTTCCCGCGTGCTTACTACAATCTCGGAGTCTTGTTTCTCAATGGACAGGGAGTCCGTCAGGATTACGACGAGGCCTTTCGCTGGTTTCAGAAGGGGGCAGAAGCGAACGATGCAGACGCCCAGACCAATCTGGGCTATTTGTTCGATCAGGGACTCGGCTGCCCGCACAGCGCGGCGACCGCTGTGTCGTGGTATCGCAAAGCCGCCGATGCCGGGAATGCCATCGGGGAGAATAACCTTGCCGATATGTATCTGAGAGGGGAAGGCGTTCCTCAGAATAACGCAGAGGCCCTTCGCTTATTCCAGAAAGCGGCCATCCAGGGATCCACTGGAGCACGTATTAAACTCGGCTACATGTATGCCAACGGCCTCGGCGCGAAGAAAGATCCTGAGGCTGCGTATGCCTGGATTTCCGCCGCGTCGATGGTCGGCGATGGTCGCGGGGACTACCTGATTCCGGCGCTGAAAGAACTGTTAACCGCGCAACAGATCTCCGCTGCCAGTCAAAAAGCCCATAACGCGCCCTTCAAACCTAACCAGCAACTGCCGATAAACTCTTTTGCGCCATAAACATTTGCCATCGCGATGTCGTGTGGACTATTCCAACCCTCGCGCTGCCGCAACCCGCGTCAGGCACTCGTGCGTACATTCTTCCGGGGAAAATGGCGCCTCCCCTTGAACATCACCGCAAATCGCTGTGCCACAATGGACGCCCAAGGTCCGCTGCGAGGCACCCTCAGAAAAACGGCAACGCCAGCATAATTGTTGTAATCGATTACGCTCAAAACCCGGGGCGGCCAAGAAGTCGGCTCGTCGGAAGTGTTCTTCGCGCTTCGAATCGATCATGGCCGGGTGACGACGACCGCACTCATTGACCGCCCGGCAAGCGTACGAGCGGGCAGTGTCAGCGAATGAAAATGCCCAGTGTCTTTTGCGAGTCTGGGCATCTCCTAGTTCAGCTTGTCGTCAGGCCGATTTCTTTGCAGCTTTCACCTTCACCCATCGAGCGCGTTGTGCGTCAGCAATCCTCTTGCGGCCGGTGGCAGACATCGTTCGCTTCCTAGGCATTGTTACGACACTTGCTGCTCCGCTCTCAGCCTTCACCTTGGCCCATCGCGCTCTCTGGGCAGCCGCGATTCGGGCTCTCCCCGCAGCAGAGATCTTGCCCCGAGGCACTGTCCTTTTCCTATGCCGCTCCGAAAGCTGAGAGCCAAGAACGGACTTCAGTGGAAAAATGACAGAGGATCTATGCCATAGATGCGCGGCTCCATCTTCGCAGCCAAGAACCTATTTTCCTGCCGTGACGGCAGTTCACTCCTCGCGAAGCAATATCACAGGATCAATCGACATGCACGTCGCGCTGGAATCCACGTTGCCAGTAGGCCCAGCAGCGCCATAGAGACGACAACACCTGCCAATACCAGCGGATCTCGGGGAGTTGCCTCGTACACGATGAAAGCCAGCACTCTGCTGGCCAATGCCAGCCAGACGATTGCGCAGATCGAAAAGGAAATTCAAATACCGGCAGCGATGATACAGGCCGTGACGATAACACCTTCTTCGGCGGCGACAGTGGAAGGGGGAAATATTCAATTCCTGGCTGCCACTGTCTCGAAGCAAGCAGCTATCTGGAGTCTTTTGGAGGGACCGGCTGCGGGCAGCATTACTCCAAATGGTTTGTACACCGCTGGAAATCTAACGGGTTAATTCCACGTTGTGGCGATTGACAGGCGTGAAATCGAACGAATACGGAAGCTACAATTACGGTCAATCCTTGAAAACCGTAAGACGCTAGTAGCTAGAGTAAGGGAATCATTGCAAAGATACGTTCACGTCACAAGATCTTCTCGTCGCTGTGTGAAAATGTTGGCCAGCGCCGATTGACAAATTAGAAAATGAACATCAGCAGATATACGAGTAAAAATGCGATTGCAAGTACTGACACAGTTATGTATTGTGCGGTGCGGCGAGAGGCAGGTGACAGAATGAAAAAAGTGAGCGTGGCGTGGATAACGATTAGCCAGATCGTTACGAACAAGAAACCGGAAGGCACCCGGTTCGTTTGCATTCGCGCATGCTTGGCCAGCCCAGTACCAAGCATCCTTTAGAGCGTCGATTCCCGCTATCGTTCTCGGGCACTGTCCGATAAGAAACCAACTCGCGAAAGACACTGCGAGCGATATTGCTGCTGAAAATCGGTAATCTCAAGTGCTGACGTTCCACAGCTTCATTTGGACTTGCCATTTCTCTTGAATGCCCTGATATCGTTGCGACTCCCTTGAATTATCCCTCGTTCCCAGAAAACGACTAGCCCACAGTTTTCCACATCGATTTCGGTCGCATCCGTAAGTTGGAGTTGTGGCAGGGGGTATACAGCATTCTCCCCCTGTGCCATAAGCCTTTTCGTGGGCTCCTCCTGATACGGCAGCCCATTTTTGTGGCTTGCGCCATCGAGGAGCCCACGAAAAGGCTTTGTCGTTACGCGCAGGTTTGGAGTATGAGTCGGGCATGCCGAGGCCGACCGCGTCGAAGACGGTTGTGCACATTCTCCGCGCAAGCTTACATTGAAGTTCCCTCGAATAAGTAACGGGGATTCCTGGAGGAAGATCAGTTTGCTTTTCTCAACGCAAATCCTTAGGAGAATCAGCGATGCAGGCACCGTCTACAATTTCGACACCATCGATGTAGACGGAAAACCAGAAGTGATGTTTAAGTGCTTGAAAAGATTGGTCGGGGAGAGAGGATTTGAACCTCCGACCCCCTGGTCCCGAACCAGGTGCTCTACCAGGCTGAGCCACTCCCCGACGTATGCAGGGGCGCTGGAGGAGAAGTACGGGGCGCCCTTAGCAGGAATTGCTGGAGTACTTGCAAATTATAGCACTCCATGCGACGCCTTAGGGTCAGGATGCGCGTGAGGTCCGCAGCAGATCAGCACCGGCCGAGGAGTTCGAGTCGCAATGTAAGTGAACCCTGTCGATGACCCGTGTTGTCTGAAACCTGATGGACGACTAGGATAGGTTTTCACTAGGCATCTTCCCTGCATAGTCATGAAAGCCGCATTCACTGCCCGCCGCCTGTTCACGCCGACCGAGGAGATGGATCACCCGCTGCTCATTGTCGAAGATGGGCGAATCGCTGAGCTTTCGTCACGCTCGGGGAAGACCGTTCCTGTCAACACCGCGCTGGTGGATTTCGGAGATGCCACTCTGGCGCCCGGCTTCCTCGACATCCATATACACGGTGGGGCGGGGCTCGATGTGATGCGGGCCTCGCCGTCCGAACTGCCGCGCTTGGGCAAGTTTCTGAGGACTCACGGTGTAACCGGATATTTCGCGACTACCGTCGCCGCGCCTCTGGACGCGACCTGCGTGGCACTGGGACGATTGGCTGACGCGATCGAAGCCGCTGCCACCACTTCGAATGGCGACTCAGTGCAGGCTCGGCCGCTGGGCATTCATCTCGAGGGACCGTTTCTCAGCCACAAGCGGCGGGGCGTCCATCCGCCGGAGAATCTGGTTGCACCGACCATCGAAGTGTTCGACCGTCTCTGGCAGGCTGCCCGCGGACACGTGACGATGCTGACGATAGCTCCGGAAATTCCAGGGGCGATGGAAGTGATTGCCGAGGCGGCCAAGCGCAAGGTTTGCGTGAGCATCGGGCACTCGGACGCTGAAATGCCCGTTGCGAAGGATGCAGTCAAAGCAGGAGCACGGCACGCTACCCATACGTTCAACGCGATGCGCCCGCTGGATCATCGCGAGCCCGGAATCATCGGCGAAGTGCTCAGCGATGACCAGTTGACCGCCGACATTATCGTCGACGGAATTCACGTGGCCCCTGAGGTTGTGAAGCTTTTTCTGGTTGCGAAAGGACACGAACGCGCGGTGCTCATCACCGATGCGATTTACGCGACCGGCATGCCTGACGGTCGATACCAGCTCGGTCCAATCGAGGTTGACGTGAAAGACGGCAAGTGCACTTCGGGTGGCAGCCTTGCGGGAAGCGTACTCACCATGGATCGCGCCGTGCGCAACGTCACGAAATTTTCCGGCTGGAGTCTGCGGGAAGCGGTCCAAGCGGCGACTCTGAATCCTGCGCGGGCCGTAGGATTGGCGGGGCATCACGGAGTGTTGACGGAGGGAGCGGATGCGGATTTCACGGTGCTGAGCCCGGCTGGAGAAGTGCTCAAAACCGTCGTTCGCGGGCAGGGATTCTAGGGATTGGCGTTCACCGGAGGGAAGGGCACGGCATTCAGCCGAATCTAGTTGGGCTTACGCCGTCGCGCGTCCGCCAGATGATGGAGCAGCATGAGTTCATCGGCGCGGGATAGTTGGTCGAGGAACGCGCTTCCTGTCTTCGGCGTCTCATCGCTTGCGGTCTTCGCCGCGCCGGCCTGGCGCAACTTGTCGCCGAGTTCCGGTTCGTTGCTCATCACCTGCGAATAGAACCAGAGGAAATGGCGCATCTGGTCGAGAGCGGAGCGCAGGGTCTCGATCGGTTCGGTCTCCGAAAGCGAATTGAGCGCTTCCATCAGCTCCGGGTCACTCGGAGCCTGCATGGCAGCGCAGTTTAGTTCCTGCTGGATCGTCCGCAGATCCTCGGTGACGCGTGCAATTCGGAGATGAAGGTCGTCCATGTCGTCGATAGCCATTCTGTTTGCCTTCCAACGATCTCATCGGCGACATGCAGCGAATAGATGTCTCACGGGCATGCGCCTTTCGTAATTCTGGCATTACTTTGGAGCGGAAAAAGGTCACTCCGTCGAAACGCCTTGACTGGAGCGGCTTTTCACGCGCGCGACGATGGAAGGGTGGGTTCACCGGAAGCCATTGTTGAGCTGCCCGTTAGTGCACTCGTCATCTGTCGAAAGTCACTACGAATCATTGGTAGGACTACCGGCGTCTGCCATTCAAGCCCGGCGCCAACGACGCTGCTGCCAGACCGTCCTCGATTTGTGATAAAACCACGCGATGCCGGAAACACTCCCACCGGGCACTTCTAGCCGCCAACTCGTCCGCGCGATCGGCCGCTGGAGCCTGACCGCGCTGGTCGTGAACTCGGTGATCGGCAGCGGCGTGTTTGGATTGCCGTCCACCGTCGCCGGACTTCTGGGAAAGTTCAGCCCAGTCGCCGTGCTGCTGGCTGGACTCGGTATGGCCGTCATCTTCGCCTGTTTTGCCGAGGTGTCTTCGCAATTCCATCAGGCGGGCGGACCCTACCTCTACGCGCGCGCGGCCTTCGGGCGCGGCATGGGCATTCAGATGGGATGGATGCTTTGCCTTGGGCAGGCGGCCGCCCCGGCAGCCAACGCCAATCTGTTCGTCATTTATCTCGGCGAGTTCTGGCCGCATGCCACGGATCCACTGCCCCGAGCGATCATCCTCACGATCCTGGTTGGGGTGCTCGCCTTCATCAACGTGCGCGGCGTGCGGGCTGGTGCGCTGGTGAGCAACCTGTCGACTGCTGCAAAACTGGTGCCACTCTTCGCCGTCATCGGGATGGGATTATTCGTGCTGCACGCGCATCCGGTTTCTTCGTCGGGAGCGGCCGCGGCAGTCGCGCCCACCCAGTGGTTGAAGGCGGTGTTACTGCTGGTCTTCGCCTACGGAGGATTCGAAACCGCGCTGGCACCGATGGGCGAAGCCAAGAACCCGCGTCGCGATGCTCCCTTTGCGCTGTTTGCTGCCCTGATCGTCTGCACCATACTTTACGCGCTGATTCAGTGGGTGGTGGTCGGAGTTCTTCCCGACGCGGCGCAGAGTCCGCGGCCGCTGGCCGACGTCGCGCGCGTCGCGGTTGGTTCCATCGGCGCGGCCCTGGTTGCGGTGGGAGCCCTCATCTCTTTTTATGGATACCTGAGCGCGAAGATTCTGGGCATGCCGAGAGTGACCTATGCGCTGGCTGAGCAGGGAGATTTCCCCAAGGCATTCGCCGCGATTCATCCGCGCTTTCACACGCCGTACGTCTCAATTCTTGCGTTCGCAGTTGTGGTGTGGGGCTTCGCGCTGAGCGGAGAGTTCAAATGGAATGTGACGCTATCCGCCGTCGCCCGCCTGCTCTACTACGGCGTGTGCTGCGCCGCGCTCCCGGTGCTCCGGCGTAAACAGGCGGGGACCGCAGGATTCCGCCTGCCCGCCGGGAATCTCCTCGCCGGGCTTGGAGTTCTCATGTGCGCTGCTCTGGCCACGCAGGTGGACCGCAGCCAGTCGTTGATCGTAGCCGCGACGATCGCCGTGGGCTTCTTGAATTGGTTAGCGGTTCGAAACCGCAATACCAGCGATCGTGTTTAGTTCGTATAGATGCGCACGTAGTCGACCAGCATCTCGGACGGAAACGGTGTCGAGGAATCGGGCGGTCCTGGCCAACTCCCGCCGATAGCCAAATTCAAGATGATGAAATTGCTCTGCCCCGCGTCGAAAGGCCAGACCGCACCATCATTCAACGGAGTCAGGCTCGACGGTGTGTAGGTGGCATACACGTTCGACGGGGTGTCGATGTAATACTGCACGCTTCCCGAGGACCAGATCATGCCGTAGGTGTGCCACTGGGCCGCCGTTTCGGTACCGGGGAAGTTGAATTTAGTACCCAGTCCTGTTCCGCCAGTGAAACCGGTTCCGTGGACGGATCCTTCATTCCAATCCGGGGATCCGGCGGCGTTGACGCGCTCCAGCACATCCTGTTCCCCGCAGGCTGGCCAGTTCACGTTGTTGATGTTGTTGCCCAGCAGCCAGGCGGCCGGCCAGAATCCCTGCGCCTCCGGTACCATGGCGCGCACTTCAAACCGGCCATACTGGAAGCTGAACAGACCTTGCGTCTTCAACCGCGCCGACGTGTAAACCCCGGGCGACGGCTGCCGTGCCTCGATATGCAGATAGCCGTCGGTCCCAACGAACTCGCTGGGACTCGTGGTGCTGCACGGCGACGTGGACGATCCCCACGCGCAGTAATTCTCCAATTCGCTGTTGCCAAAGCCACTGTTGCCGGTGTCGTACGTCCACACTGTCGGATCAGGCTGCGCTGGGGCGCCACTGGTGTTCGTGAACTCGTCGCTCCAGACCAACGTCCCCGAGGGAATGTTGGGCGAGAAGGTCTGGCTCGTAACCGAGCTGGACATCAGCACGGGAGCGCCACCAACGGCGATCGCCTTGACGGTAAGATTCGACGCCACAAGGAAAGGCGCCTGGTACTGTGGCGAAGCGGGAGTGGGCGTGCTGCCATCGACGGTGTAATTGATGACTACGCCCGCGGTCCCGGTCAGAGTGACGATCACCGCTCCGTTTTGCGCGGCCGTCGTGGAAATGGTTGGCGCCGCGGGCGGAGTCTCCCCGCCCCCTCCGAAGTTTGTCCCGCTAGTCCCTCCACCACATCCACACATCACAACGCTTGCCAGAAAAACCGCCGTAGGAATGATTGCCTCTGCCCGCATGATCGGCCTCCGCGAAAGAGTGAAACAACTCTCCCGCTGTTCCCTATTTAAGCGCCGGCAAATTGCGGAGTCAAACACGGCATGCGTAGAGAGGTTGCTTGCAACGTCTCTGCTCGCGGCGTTCGGAATGATGGTGGAAAAAGACGTAGCAAGCTACGCCTCTGCAACGGCGTGTTCCATCTCCAGCAGCGTCTTTTTCCGTTCAATGCCCCACCGGTAGCCGCCCATGCTGCCATCCTGGCGAACGACGCGATGGCATGGGATCGCCACCGCAACTGGGTTCGTAGCGCAGGCGCGCGCGACAGCACGCGTGGCACT
>Ga0187817_10000489_pt1 | contig 17015 bp, 14 predicted proteins | sample NC_wetland_sal_i_17_FD_132431 | JGI IMG/M metagenome (GOLD analysis project Ga0187817, IMG submission 132431) | Wetland sediment microbial communities from Neuse River Estuary, North Carolina, USA - SO4_2 | ecosystem: Environmental > Aquatic > Freshwater > Wetlands > Sediment | place: USA... | reverse complement strand
GGGGGACGGGCCGGCCGGGCTCCCCGAACGCGTCCGCGACGTTCTCGCACGGGTGCCAGCAGGCCCAGCGGTGGCCGGGCTCGTGCTCGGCCAAAGGCGGCGCTGCGCGGCGGCAGTCGTCCTGCGCCCGGCGGCAGCGCGGCGCGAACGAGCACCCGGCGGGCAGCGCGGCCAGGTCGGGCGGCCGGCCGCCGATCACGGGGAGCGGCGAGTGCGCGGGCCGCTCCAGGCGGGGAATCGCCTCGAACAGCGCCTGCGTATAGGGCATCCGGACGCTGGTGAACAGGCGCGCAGCCGGGGCCTGCTCCACGATCCGGCCCGCGTACATCACGATCACCTCGTCGGCGTAGGACGCGGCCAGCCCAAGGTCGTGGCTGATCAGCATCAGCGCCATGCCGAGCCCGGCCTGCAGGTCGAGCAGGAGCTCCATGATCTGGGCCTGCGTCGTGACGTCGAGCGCGGTCGTCGCCTCGTCGGCGATGAGCAGCCTGGGCCGGCAGGCCAGGGCCATGGCGATCATGACGCGCTGACGCATCCCGCCGCTCAGCTGGTGCGGATACTCGAGGTAGCGCCGTTCGGGCAAAGGGATTTGCACCAGCCGAAGGAGCTCGATGACGTGCTCGCGGGCCTCGGGCTTCGTGACGTGCCGGTGGGCCCGGACCGCCTCGGCGATCTGGCTGCCCACCCGCATCGTCGGGTTGAGCGACCGGGCCGGGTCCTGGAACACCATCGCGATGTCGGCGCCGCGGTACTGGCGCATCTGGTCGTCGCTCAGCCCGATCAGCTGCGTGCCCCGGAACCGGGCCGAGCCGGTGACCACCGCGCTGGGCGGCAGCAGCCCCACCACCGCGCGGCAGCTCACGGTCTTCCCGGACCCGGACTCGCCGACGATGGCGAGCGTCTGCCCGGCCCGGACGCGGTAGCTCACCCCGTTGACCGCGTGCACGTCCCGGCCGCGTCCGGCGAACGTGACCTTCAGGTCCTCGACGTCCAGGAGTGCTTCGCTCACCGGACGCCCCAGCGTTCCCGCAGGGCGTCGCCGAGGAGGTTCAGCGACAAGACGGTGGCGAACAGGAACGCGCTCGGGATCAGCACCAGGTCGGGGGACGCCGACAGGGTCTGCTGCCCCTGCGCGATCATGCTCCCCCAGCTCGCCTCGGGCAGCGGGATGCCGAGGCCGAGGAAGCTGAGCGCGCCCTCCAGGATGATCGCCACGCCGATGCCGAGCAGGCTGAACGTCATGAGCTGCGGCGCGATGTTCGGGATGACGTGGCGCACGATCACGCGCCACCCCCTCGTGCCCGACAGGCGGGCCGCGAGGATGAAGGTCTGCCCGCGCAGGGCCAGGGTGGCGCCGCGGGCGATCCGGCCGACGGCCGGGATGCTGAAGACCGACAGCGCCCAGATGACGTGCACCTCGCTCGGGCCGAGGCCCTCGGCGATGGCCAGCGCGAGCACGAGCGCGGGGAACGCGATCAGGACGTCGAGCAGGCGGGAGATGATCGTGTCGGCGGCGCCGCCCCAGTAACCGGCGGCCATCCCCAGCAGGCCGCCGACGACCAGGCCGATCGCGGTGACGCCGAAGCCGACCTCGAACGAGATCTGCCCGCCGTACAGGATCCGGGAGAACACGTCGTTGCCCACCGGGTCGGTGCCGAAGATGTGCCCGGGCGACAGCGGCGGGAGGCCGGCCTGCAGGACGCTGCCGCGGACCGGGTTGGGGACCGGGTAGATGTTCGGCCAACCGAAGCACGCGGCCAGCATCAGGACGAGGAATCCCGCGGGGCCCCAGAGTCTTAGCGCGCGGGCCCAGCCGGCGCGGGCGCGCGCCCGTGGTTCCCGCTTTGCGTCGGCCGGGTCTCCCGGGGCCAGCAGGTCAGGAAGCAGCGCGCTCATACCGGATCCTCGGGTCAAGCGCCGTGTACAGCAGGTCCGCGAGCAGGTTGGCGACCACCACGACCGCGCCGAAGAAGACGACGATCCCCTCCACGACGGGCACGTCGTGGTCGTTGATGGACTGGATCAAGATCGCGCCCACGCCGGGCAGCGAGAAGATCGGCTCGATGATCGCGACCGCGCCGACCAGCGTGCCGAGGTTGAGCGCGACCAGGGTGATCAGGCCGAACAGCGAGTTGGGCAGCGCGTGCCGCAGCAGCACCCGCCAGGGCGGCACGCCCTTGGCTCGCGCGGTCACGATGTAGTCCTCGCGCTGCATCTGCTCGACGATGTCCGCGCGCAGCAGGCGGGTGTAGATGCTGAACAGCGGGAAGCCGATGGCGACGGCGGGCAGGGTCAGCGACCTGATGTTCTGGAACGGGTCGGCGGTCAGCGAGGTGTACCCGATGGCCGGGAACCACGGGAGCCTGACCGCGAACAGGTAGATGAGGACCAGGGCGAGCACGTAGGGCGCGATGGACAGGCCGGTCATGCTGACGATCATGCTGAGCCGGTCCGCGACGCCGTTCGGCCTGCGGGACCCGAGCACGGCCACGGCGACGCCGAACGCGATCGACCCGACGAAGGCGTAGAGCAGGAGTTCCGCGGTGACCGGCAGCCGCGTCCCGAGAATCGTGGTCACGTTCTCGCCGTTGACGACCGAGGTGCCGAGGCTGCCGTGGAAGGCGTCCCCGAGCCACTGGCCGTACCGGACCCAGAACGGCTCGTTCAGGTGCAGCTGGACCTCCAGCTGGTGCACCTCCGCGGGCGTGGCGTTGGCGCCGAGCAGTTCCTGGGCCGCGTCGCCGGGCAGCAGGTTCATCACGACGTAGGTCAGGAACGTCACGCCCCACAGCACCAGGATCGCCGCGAGCAGCCTGCGGCCGGCCAGCCGGAGGCTGGGGGAGCCGAGGACCCGGCGCGCTCGCCCGGTTTGCGCGCCGGGTTCGGGGCCCTCGGCTACCGCCATGGACGATTCCTCGGATCAGCTGCCGTAGGCCACGTCCTCCCAGAGGATGGTCGGCGTGACGACGACCGCCGGCAGCGGCTCGGTCAGGCCGGGTCCGACGACGCCCTTGACCGCCACGTTCGCTGGGGCGAAGGCGAAGTAGAACGGGCCGTAGTAGTTCGAGGCGATGTAGTTGGCGGCCTGGGTGTAAATCGCGCACCGCTGGCTCATGCTGGTGAGCGCCGCGGCCTGGTTGAGCAGCGAGTCCAGGTGCGGGTCGTGCACGCCGCTGAACGGGGAGACCGAGGAGAACCTGAAGCCGACGCCGACCCCGGCCGCCGGGTCGTAGGACCCCGCGGTCTGGATCATCGACTGCCACTTGCCCGAGACGAACTGCGCGATGAGCGGGGCCAGGGCGTACGCGTGGATGACGGTCTTGATCCCGACCGCCGCCCACTCGGTCTGCAGGGCCTCGGTGGTCTCCTCCGCCACCAGGTTCTGGATCGTGCCCAGGTTGATCGTGACCTTGCCGAGGCCGCTCTGGGCGACCAGCGTCTTGGCCAGGGTCGGGTCGTACCCCTGGTAACCGGGGACCGTCGGGCTGTAGCAGATCCCGCCGGGTCCGGTGAACCCCTGGACGGGCGGGTACATGTTGTCGAATACGTGCTGCAGGATGGGCCCGAAGTTGGTGGCCGCGTAGATGGCCTGCCGGGCCTTGACGTTGTTGAACGGCGCCGTCTTCGTATTGAGCTGCAGGTCGTACGGTGACGTGCTGAGCTGGTTCTCGACCTCCACGCCCGGGTTCTTCGCCGCCTGTTGCAGCAGCGACGGCGTGGACATGTCGACGTAGATCTGGCCCTCCTTCGCGAGCAGGGCCTCGTACCCCGCCTCGTCGCTCGCGACCGTCTTGAACGTGAGGGTGTCCAGGTACGGGCGGCCGGTCTGCCAGTAGGTGGGGTTCTTCTTCAGCACCAGGACCGAGCTGAGCGTGTCGCTGACCACCTCGAACGGGCCGGCGCCGACCGGGGCGAGCGCGAACGCCTTCTCGCCCATCTTCTGCAGGGCCGTCGGGGACGCGATCCAGTCGGCGGTCGAGTCGAAGATCTCGTCGATGAACGCGCCGTCCGGAGCGGACAGGGTGATCGTGACCGTGTCGGGACCGGTCGCGGTCACCGACGTGACCGGCCAGGTCGGCTTGCAGGTGCACGCCGACTTGAGGTCGCGATCGATGTTCGTGACCACGGCGGCGGCGTTGAAGGGCGTGCCGTCGGTGAACTTCACGCCCGGGCGGATGTCCAGCGTGATCGTCTTGGCGTCGCTGGAGATCGAATAGCCGGTCGCCAGGTCGGGGATGACGGCGCCCTTCGGGCCGAGCTCGAACAGCTCGCCGAAGATGGCGTCCATGTAGTCCTGGTCCGCCGCGCCGTCGATGTTCGTCGCCGGGTCGAGGCCATCCGGCCAGTCACCGGAATAGCCCGTGGCCTCGAAGACGGTGAGCGCCCCGCCTGCGCGGGGGCCGGTGCTCGCCGGCGCCGCGGCGCTGGACGAGCTGCTGCTGCTACTGCTGCACGCGGCCACACCGAGGGCCAGCAGCACGGCCGTCCCCGCGAGCCCGAATCTTCGTATCCTCTTCCGCTCTTTCCGCTCCGCTGAGCCGAACTTCATGGCCTTCACCTACTCGATATCGGGCATCCCATCGAAAGTGTGTGACAAAAAATGAGTCGAGTGTCGAGTAATTTGTCTTGGATATTAGAATCCGCCCGGATCGGCCGCAAGGGGTCAATTGGCTCTCACGGCCCGTGAAAAGCGGCCTTGTCCCGGCGCTTGCCCATCCGCGTCTTAGCCTTGTGCCGCACCCACAAGGCTCAGTCGCTGGGGAGCGCGGTAATGGGCAGCGGTGGCCGGCCCAGTCCCTTCGCGATCGCTGACCGGATGTCGCTGATGACGCCGGGGCCGTCGGTCCTGATCCGCTTGGGCGGGAAGTGCAGCGGGAAGATCCCGTGCGCGATAAGCCTGTCGTGCCGCTCGGTGGTGCGATCCTGATCCTCTGCGCCCAGGTGGTAGGCGCGGGAGTCGACCTCGGCCGCGACTCCGGCCTCCTGCCACCACGCGTCGACGGTGGCGATGAACACGCCGTCCGCGTCGTAGAGCCGGGCGTTGAACATCGGCTGGGGCAGGTCCGAGCGCAGGATCAGCAGCCGGGCGTCCGCCTCCGCGACCGACCGGACGCCGTCGCCGATCTCGGCGAGGGCCTCGCGGAACAGGGTCGCTCCCTTGGCCGGCCCCGCTTGGAGTTCCTCGGCCAGTTCCGCCACGGTGCAGGCCCGGCGCTGCACCGCGTCGCAGACGACCTGGCGCACGTCGTCGAAGCGGGTCAGACTGCGGGCCGCGTCCGCCACCGCGCGGGCGGGCTTGGCAAAGCGGATCGGCCCGGTGACGAACATCCGATCCGGCATCCGCCTCGTCCGGTGTACGCGCACGAACCCGGTGCTCTGCCGCCTGCAGGCCCACGGGATCAGCACGTCCACCACGTCGGGTCCGGCCGAGTGCAGGCGATGGCGCCGCACCGCGGCCGGTCCGGTGATCAGGCTCCGCGGGCCCGCGTACAGTAGCGCCGCGATCTGCCGCTGGTCCTGGGTCACGGTCCCGGTGACCGTCAGGTACACGCCCGGCAGCAGTCGCTGCCACCGCCCGCCGGGAGCGACCTGGCGCGCCAGGGTGGTGGGCGGCATGCCGCAACGCAGGGCCTGCTCACGCGTGACGACCTGATGCTGCTCCAGCAACACGCGTCTCAGGCGTTGCGTATCGAAAGCGGATCGCTTCGGCATGACGACACAGTGTCACCCGGGTCCGACAAAAAGGGCCATGCCGACGCTGGACCCTGGGCGTTGGGTGCCACGACGCCCGTCTATCGGTAGCGGGGGTCCCCAACGCCCATTCGGCCACACCCGCCTTTTGGGCGTTGGGTGCCACGACACCCGTCTATCGGTAGCTGGGGCACCCATGGCCCAACGCGGGGGCACTGAGCGGGGGCGCACTGAGGCGCGAGGGGCGCATGGGACGCGTGGGGCTCGGGGGCCATGGGGACGCGGGCGGCGCGGGCGGCGCGGGGGCCATGGGGACATGGGCGGCGCGGGGCGCCGGGGCGGGAGGGCGACGGGGGAGGTCGGGGAGGTCGGCTCAGGGAACGCCTCTGGTCACACAGGAAGCGCTGCTGGCTCAGTCGCCCCAGATGTCGCGGGCGGTGTCGACGATGAGGCGGAGCTTGGCTAGCTGCTCGGCGGCGGTCAGGGCGTTGCCCTCGGACGTCGAGGAGAAGCCGCACTGGCCGGACAGGCACAGCTGGTCCAGGGGGACGTACTTCGCGGCCTCGTCGACGCGGCGCTTGAGGTCGTCCTTGGACTCCAGTTCGGGGCGCTTGGTGGTGACCAGGCCGAGGACGACCTGCTTGCCCTTCGGGACGAAGCGCAGGGGCTCGAACCCGCCGGAGCGCTCGTCGTCGTACTCCAGGAAGAACCCGTCCACGTCGAGTTCGGAGAACAGGGCCTCGGCCACGAAGTCGTACCCGCCGGACGCCACCCAGGAGGAGCGGAAGTTGCCGCGGCACATGTGAGTCGTGATGGCCAGGCTCGCGGGCCTGTCCTTGACCGCCGCGTTGATCTGCTTGATGTAGCGCAGGTGCATGTGCTCGGCGTCCTCGCCACGCTCGCTGATCTGAGCCCGCTGGGCGGGGTCGTTGAGGTAGGCCAGGCTGGTGTCGTCGAACTGGAGGTAGGTGCAGCCCAGGGCGGCCAGCCGCTGTACCTCGTCGGCGTAGGCGGCGGCCAGGTCGGCCCAGAAGCCTTCGATGTCCGGATAGACCTCGGGATCGAGCATCGCGGGTCCGCCACGGTAATGGACCATGTTCGGCGACGGGATGGTGAGCTTGGGCACGGCCGTGCTGACGTGGTCCTTCAGGAACGTGAAGTCCTCGCCGAAGATGGTGTGATCCAGCCGGACTTTGCTGCCGACGTGCAGCGCCGCGGGGGTCCACTCGATGGTGCCGGATGGGTTGGTGAATTTCACCGCGATGTGGCCGGGCGCCTTGGAGACCCCGCCGAGGGCGTAGATGAAGTCCATGTGCCAGGTGGCGCGGCGGAACTCGCCGTCGGTGGCTGACTGCAGGCCCACCTCCTCCTGCATCCGGACCGCCTTGATGATCTCCTCATCCTCCACCGCCGTCAGGTCGGCAGCGGTGATCCGGCCCGTGGCGAAATCGTCGCGGGCCTGGTGCAGCCGGGGCGGGCGCAGCAGGCTGCCGACGTGGTCGGCCCGGAACGGCGGGCTGGTCCGGCGGGCTGTGGACTCCATAACCTGACCTTCCTTCCTCGCTGTCTGTGATCTGTGGCCGTGGGCTCCCCGGCGTCGGCGCCCGCGCCGAGCAGCGCGCGGGTCAGCGCGTGATGTTCGCTGTTCATCTCGGCGAGTACCTCGGCGAAGTGGGTGCCGCGCAGCACCGGCGGACGTTCCCCCGCGCGCAGTGACACCAGGACGCTCCGCCGGATGAGCTCCTTGACGAAGGACGCGGTGACGCCTTCGCTGCCCGCGACGACCTCGTCCAGGTCGGCGTCTACCGTCAGGCCGCGGGCGTAGACCTCGAGCAAGCGCCGACGGCACCGCGCGTCGGGGCGGGGAATCTCGATGGCCAGGTCGACCCGCCCCGGACGGTCGGCTAGGGCGGTCTCGAGGATGTCGGCCCGGTTGGTGGTCAGCGCGAAGGTGACATCGGCGTCGGCGCCGACCCCGTCCATCGCGTCGAGGAGGGAGAACAGCAGCGGGTTTCCGTCCTGGGTGAAGTCCCGGTCGGTGGCGACGAGATCGACGTCTTCCAGCACGACCATTGACGGCTGCAGGCGGCGGGCGAGCGCGGCGGCCTGGTCGATGAAACGGATGGACCGGCCGGTGAGCAAGATGATCGTGCTGCTGGTCAGGCGCCCGGTCAGGTAGCGGATGGTGTGCGTCTTGCCCGTTCCGGGCGGGCCGTGCAGGAGCAGGCCGCGCTTGAGATGCTGGCCCGCGTCGAGCAGGTCCTGGGACCACTCGGCGATGCCGATGATGTGCCGCTCGATGTTATCCAGCACTCCCTCGGGCATGACCACGTCCTGCGCGGCGATCGCGGGCCGGGGCAGGAACGTAACGAGCTCGTTGCCGTGGTGCTCACTGGCGGTGAAGCTGAGCACCTGGCCGCGGAACACGTCGTGCACGCGCATCAGCCGCTCGATCTCGTCCCGGGCCGCGGTGGCCGCGGCCTGGCCGGCCGCGAGTATGTCGAGGTTGCAGAACGGCGGGCCGAACCGGCTTTCGTCGCGGATGCCGATCACGACCGGGGTGCCGTCGAGCGCCGTCGATGTCACCAGGCCGAACGTCACCACCTCGGTGTTCTCCTCCGGGCCCACTGGCGCGGTCCCGTAGCTGGCGGCGCCGACCCGGAGGTCACCGGCCACCCCGAGCCGGACTCCCCCCGCGGCCATGATGCGGACCGGGCCGACGTGCGCGGGCATGTTGATCAGCGACAGCATGTCCTCATGCGGGCGGTGGCCGATACCGGCCGCGCCGAACCAGTCCGGGTCACTGTGCCGCGCCGCCAGGTAGGCGTCGACGCCACGCTGGACATTCACGTTTTCCCAGGACGGGAACCGCTCGGTCACCGGGACCACCGCGGGCAGCTCGCAGCCGAGGTGCGCGGTGACCCGGAGGGCGAGCTCGGAGGGACCCATGTCCTCGGTCAGCGCCCTGGCCCCGATCTCGACCAGCAGGCGCAGGCCGCGAGCCAGCCCGCGCAGGTCCTCGTAGTCCGGCGGAGGCGGAGGATTGGGGGTGCTCACCCGTTAACAATGCCCGGTGGGCGGTTGTACTGCCAACGTGGTTTCACACAGCGCGAAGTGTCGTTTGGGCCAAAAAATGACAACTAGGCTCTCACGTAATGTCCTTGTTCCTTGCGTCGCGCAACTAACAGTGGCAATGTTCTGGGAATGATCCCTCTCTTGGCCAGGAATCGAGCGCCTCTCGTCGCTCTGCTCGCCATAGCCTGCACCGCGCTGACCGCCGGATGCAGCAGCAGTAGTAGCAGCTCCTCGAGTTCGGCCCCGGCGTCGAGTTCGCCAGCCACCTCGGCGTCGAGTAAGCCGACCGGCACGGTCAGCGTGGCCTACGCGTCGTCGCTCCAGTTCCTGAACGAGAAGGTCGTGAGCCCGGCTTTTACCGCCGCCGAAGGCTACACTTTCTCGGGCCGCGGCGCGTCCTCCGGCGACCTCGAGGCGGATATCGCCTCCGGCGAGATCACCCCGAACGTCTTCCAGAGCGTGGGCGGCGACAACATCACCCCGCTGATGCCTAAGTTCACCAGCTGGTATATCCAGTACGCGGGCACGTCGATGGTGGTGGCCTACAACCCGAACGGCAAGTACGCCAGCCAGTTCAAGGCCATCGCTGACGGCAGCAAGCCGATTTCGGACCTGTTTAGCCTGCTCCAGACCCCCGGCCTTAGGCTCGGCCGCACCGATCCCAACATCGACCCGCAGGGCCGGGATTTCATCTACATGCTGGAACTCGCCCAGATGTACTACCACCTGCCGTCCGACACGGTGGCGAAGATCCTGGGCACCACGGACTTCGGCACGGCGTCGTCGCCGCAGATCTACGCCGAGTCCGCGCTGGACTCCACGCTGCAGTCGGGCCAGCTGGACGCCGCCAGCGCCTTCGTCACCCAGGCGATTGAGCTGCACCTGGCCTACATCCCGCTGCCGGTCCAGATCAACCTGGGCAGCGCCGACCTTGCCGCCCAGTACAAGAAGGCGTCCGTTACGCTCGAGAACGGTATGGTCAAGCACGGGTCGCCGCAGGTGATCGACATCACCATCATCGGCACGCCGACCCCGGCAGGGATCGCGTTCGTCAAGTACACGCTGTCGCCAGCGGGTCTGGCCCTGTACAAGCAAGGCGGGTTCTCGTTGCCTACAGCGACGGTGTTCGGGACGGCAAGCGCGGTGCCCTCAGAAATATCGAGTGAGTTGGGCGGCTAGCCCCGCAGCGGCGGCCGGCGGCGCTGACCCCGGGCCGGGCGGGGAAGACCCGTCCGATCCCGGCGGTCAGCGCCGTCTGGCCTGGTCGGGGCGGGTCACCGGTGCTCCGCTCAGGCTCCGCTCGGTGTCCGCGTGGGTGTCCGTCGTCGGCGCGGGCGTGATCTGGCTGGCCCTGCTCGGCCCGGTGATCGCCTTGTTCACGCACCTGTCGGCCGGTGCCATCGCGAGTGCCCTGACCGCCCCGGGAGCACTGGATCCCCTGGTGACCTCGGTCGAGTCCGGACTGGTGACCCTGTGCGTGCTGTTCGTGCTGTGTACCCCGCTGGCCTGGAATCTGGCCCACGGGAGACTGCCGTTCCCGAGGGTGTGGGAAGCCGGGGTGCTGTGCAGTCTCCTGCTGCCGCCCCTGGTCATCGGCCTCTTGCTGGTCTTTCTGGTCGGCCCGTACACCCCGATCGGGCAGGTGCTCGCCTGGATGCATCAATCTGCGACCAATACCTTCCTCGCGCTGGTCATCGCGGAGGTCTATGAGTCGGCGCCGTACTACGTGCTCGGCGCGCAGGCGGCCTTCGCCAGCGTCGAGCCCCGGCTGGAGCAGCAGGCCGCGCTCCTGGGCGACCGGCCGCGGCGGGTCTTCCGGCGGGTGACGCTGCCGTTGGCTGCGCCTGGCCTGGCCATGGCCCTGTCCATCGCCTGGGCCCGGGCCATGGGCGCCTTCGGCGCGGTAATCATCATCGCCTACCACCCGGCGGGGATACCGTTGCAGATATACACGACACTGCAGGAGACCGGCCTGGCCTCCGCGCTGCCGTATGCCCTGGTCCTGCTGGTGGTCGCGCTGCCGCTGCCGCTGGCCGCCTACATCTGGAGCGCTCGTGCTGGACGCCGACGTCGAGGTTGACCGCCGGGAGTTCACCGTGCGCGCGGCCTTGCAGGTGGCAGCCGGTGAGCGGCTGGCCCTGTTCGGGCCCTCCGGCGCGGGCAAGACGACCCTGCTGGAGGCCGTCGCGGGCCTGGTCCAGCCGCGCCGCGGCCGGATCGAGCTCGGCGGCCGGGTGCTCACCTCGACCGCTTCCCCGGTGAGCGTGGTGCCGCCCTGGCAGCGACGGGTCGGACTGCTGCGCCAGAACCCGGGACTGTTCCCCCACCTGTCCGTCCGGGACAACCTGTGTTACGCACCCACCGCCTCGCCGTCCGAGGTCGAGCTGTCTGAACTGGCCTCGGTGCTCGGCATCGAGAGCCTGCTGTCCGCGATGCCGGCGCGCCTGTCCGGCGGGCAGGCCCACCGGGTGGCCTTGGGCCGCCTGCTGCTCGCCCACTGTGACACCCTGCTGCTCGACGAGCCCTATGCCGGACTGGACGTCAGCCTGCGCCGGACCCTCACCGACCTGGTGAGCTCACTGGTGGCCGAACGGTCCGTGCCTTCTATATTGGTCACCCACGAACTGGCCGACGCCCAGGCCTTCGCCGACCGCCTGGCCGTCCTCGACCGCGGCGAACTCCTCCAGATCGGCGCGCCCGACGAGGTCGTGCTGCACCCGGCGTCGCGGCGCGTGGCCGAACTGATCGGCTACCTGGGCTTCGTGCCGAGCGGGGAGATGGTAGCCGGAGTTCACCCGGAACGGGTGATAGCCGGAGGCTTTAGCGACCGAGGCCTCGTCCTGACCGGGACGGTCACGGCCTCCCGTCCCGCCGGAGCAGGCTGGGAAGCCGACCTGCGGACCGGCGAGGCAGCAATCACGTGTCGCCTGCCCGATAAGCCGCCTGTGTCGGATGGGGAGTTCGTCGTCACGGTGCTCGACCCGCCCTTCTTCAGCTCCGACGGGAGTGCTATTGCCGCTGCGTCGGTAGAAAGCGAGCAAGACACAGCGGAGCAAGTTCGCCGGTAAGGTTTTCAAGGCCAGACTAACAGAGGCCGAAAGGCAGAGACCGCGCGCTTTCCTGGCCATACGCATCCGTCTGACCGAGCCGGAACCCGATAGCCACCCGTAAACCGGTCCCGTACACTGGAGGACGTGCTGCCGATAACGGACTAAGGAGACGCTCAAGGGGAGAGGTCTGTCCGTTTCCGTCCGTTCCGCAGGAGCAGCTGAATCATGATCGTGGCAAGCGACATCGAACTGCGGGCTGGCGCGCAATGTCGTCGAAATCTCCCCGCTTAACGGCGGAAAGAAAATGACGCCATTCGTCTACGGTGAACTCGCTGATGGCGCCTTCTGGATCCGCTATATTGCCGATAAAGACACAGTCGCCTTGACGTGCGACCCCGACGCATGCACCGCTTTCGCACGTGCGCGACACGAGCCAGTTGAAGTCTCGGATCGAAGCATCACTTGACATTGGCATCCCCTTGTTCGGCCAGTGAATACATCATGAAGATGACGCTAACTGCCATAGACTTGTCGTAGCTCAATTATGCGCGATATCGAATCGCGCAGGCTGAGGGCAGAATCACGCAGATACTCTATGGCCTCGCGGTAGCGACCTATGTGGGCGCTGCGCTCAAAGTACTGGTTGCCCGTCAGTCCTTCCACGAAGACAATCGGTGTTATATCTGATTCTTCGCCAAACTCCAGCAGCACGAAGTTGCTGTCCTGAGCGGCAAGTACGCCAGCATCGAACGGTATGATCTGAATAGTCGCCTTGCCGGTCTGCGCGGCGTCCAGGACTTTATCCAGCTGAGCGGCCATAAGCCCCGGCCCGCCGACGCGACGGTGCAGTACTGCCTCATCCAACAGCACGCGATAGCGCGGCGGGTTGTCTCCTTCGAGTACCTGTTGACGGCGCATCCGGACTTCGACACGCTGCCGGAATATATCCGGATCCATTTTCGGCGCTATTGTCTCGATAACCGCTCGCGTGTACTCCTCGGTCTGAAGCAGAGCCGGCAGGTAGTACGTTGTGTAACTCGTGATCGCCGTGGCTGCCTCCTCCAGACCGAGGTAAGGGTCGAGATTGAGGTCCTCGTACTGGGTCCACCAGACTTGCTCACGCGCTCCTTGGGTCAGGCTCATGAGCTCAACCTTGGTCGACTCATCAACCTGGTACACGTCACACAAGTCCCGAACGTCGCGAGGGCTCGGGCGGCGCGCCCCCGTTTCCAGGTGGCTGATCTTCGTGGTGGAGCACAGAAGCTTTTCTGCAACGTCCTCGACGGTAAGACCGTTGTGGTTGCGCAGCTCCCCGAGCCGTCTGCCGAGTTCACGCTGCCGCATCGTCGGGGTCGTTGTCACGACACTGGCTCCTCGTTGGGACGCGCAGCCATGCTGTTAGCCTAACTAATGGTTGCCGCTCGCGCCCATGGCACATGCCCCATTAAACCCGACCCGTGCTACGGGCATTGGTATGTGATAGCTATACCACACCTGGACGCTTCGTCAGCACTCAGCAGGTAACGTTCAGTTACGCAAGGCCGAGCGACCGTAAGTTGCGGGACAGATCTTCCCGTGACGGATGGGCTTCAAGCTGACTGTTGGTAAAGATGGGGCGTTGCTGAGAGGTTACGATCAATGTCTAATTTGGCAAGCACAGCTTCTCGAGACCCGGCTTCCAGAAAGTGTCCAAGAATCCGATGCTATCGCCTGACCTGGCCTGATGACGTTGAGAGGAGTTCCTCAGCAAGCTATTACAGGCGATCGAGGGTTCCTTCCTTCACCCCGGCGAGAAACTCCCGCCATGCAGCGTGACTCACAGTGACGCGAGCGTCGTCGGGTTTCGCCGAATTACGGACCATGACAGCGTCTTCTGTCGCCGTGACCTCGACACACGCACCGCTTTCACAGGTGCTGCTTCGATGCCACGCCAGTTCGCCTCGTAGCCCGTCAGTCATCAAACCCCCCGGTGATGGGATTGGCATGTGCCTCGAGCGAAACACGTGGTTTAGACCTTTGTCAAACTGAATGAAGGCTTATGCGTCAAGTGTGACGATTGTGACCCTATTTGCTAATGAGACGGCCGTGAGGGTCTGTTAACTTACCCTCACGGCCGTAAAATATCCGGGTAACCTAAGCGATATCGTCAAAATTTCCGAGCTTGGCGCCCTCGAGGAATTCTTTCCATTCAGCCCTGGTATAAGCGTAAACCGGACCGGCGGGTTGGGTTGTGTCACCAAACACGACCGAGTCGCCGAGGCGCGCCACCATGACACATGCGCCCCCGTCGCACGTCTGTGAGACACGCCAGCTAAGGCCCCCCGGGGCTGATGGATATATGATCATCTTATCTCTTCGCTCCTTGTTCTGAAGGAACTACGCTGACTAGTCAATCGCTTTGTCATCGTAGGCTTTTTGTTTCTCGGCTACCAGCGCGATCGAGTCGCGCGGGCTAAGGGCCGAATCGCCCAGGTACTCAAAGGCTTCGCGGTAGCGGGTTATGTCGGCCGACTTCTCCAGATACTGCATCCCCGTCAGGCCCTCGACAGAGACTACCGGAGATTGGTTTGTGTTTTCTGCGAACTCGAAGAGAATGAAGTTGCTGTCCTGGGCAGCGTGAGCACCGATATCAAAGGATACGACCTGAACGGTCACTCTGCCGCGGCGCTCGGCTTGAAGGACTCTGTCCAGCTGACTAGCCATGATGGTCGGGCCGCCCACGGCACGATGCAGCACCGCCTCATCCAGCAGCACACGGTAGCGAGGCGGGTCATCCTCCTCCAGTCGCTGCTGGCGACGCATCCGGGCTTTGACGCGCTCAAGAAGTATATGCGGATCCATTTTTGGCGCTATAGTTCTGATAATTTCTGTGGTGTACTCTTCTGTCTGCAGTAGTGCCGGTATGTAGTACATTGTGTAACTCGTAATGGCCACGGCCGCTGCCTCTAGCCCGAGGTACGGGTCCATCTTGAGGTCCTCATACTGGGTCCACCACACCTGTTGGCGCGCCTCCCGGGCCAGGGTCATGAATTCGGCCGAAGTCGGCTCGTCTAGGTCATACAGTTCGCATAGGTCCCGGACATCGCGCAAACTGGGGCGGCGAGCCGCCGTCTCCAGCCTGCTGATCTTGGTGGCGGAGCAGAGAAGCTTGTCCGCGACTTCTTCGACGGTAAGACCGTGCTGGTTGCGTAGTTCTCTCAGTCGCTTGCCGAGTTCACGCTGGCGTACCGTCGGACTTGTTGCCACGACTCTGCCTCCTTGTCGAGGGCTCGGCCGCGCGCCGCGGCTTGCAGGTATGGTTCCCTGATTCCACCAGCGCATGTTCCCCTAGCGATGGCCAGAGGTTCTGGCCATTGGCATGTGCCAAGCTATACCACACAGTGCGCCCAGACGGCGAAGATGCTGTACTGATGGTTATCTGATGTGTCGTTGTTATCTGGCGTGTCGGCTGAGGCTCGGTATCCCCGCTGCGCCTGTCTGGTTGACCCGGTGTCGGGCATCTTGGCTGCTGCACCCGAACAATGCCCGAGCGCTCCGGTTTGCTGGTCTGGCCGGGCTCGCCTCTGACCTTGTCGTCGGCCGGATCGACCCTAGGTTGCCGAAGCGAAGCTCGGTGGCTCCCGTACGCGCCCAGTCCCTGGTACACGGCTACCTTTCGAACGTTCAGTCCAGCATATGCCTCTGGCGAGAGTCTATGGCCATGGTCTTTGGCGTGAGTCATTGGCATCAATCTATGGCATGAAGCTTTGGCGAGAGTCTATGGCATATGCCAAAGAACTGTGCCATGCTGGATGTACCGACCCTGAGGCACTCGGTACCAGAGGAGGTTGGTCAATGACTATGGCGCCGAACGAGGTGGCGGACCTGATCCGCGACGTCAATACATCCAACGAGATGGTGGAGGATCAGCGCCTGCGCGCCTACCCGGTCGCCGACATCGCTGCCCGCAGTGCCTGGACTGCGGATCTGGCAGCCACCACCCCGAAACCTACGCTCACCAGGGAGTCCGGCACCGCGTGGCTACCGCGCGCGAACTGGAGCGGCCTGGACGTGGGCATGGGCAACGGATCATCGCTTATCTCGCCCGACGGACAGTTGTGCGGCCTGTTCGCTGTTGATATCGCCGGGTTCAATGGCTGGCGCCGGGACGATGACATCCTGGTATACGTGCACAAGTCCCTGTACGAGATGTTGCAGGCCGCATTCGACAGGTCAGATGTGCCGTGGTTCGGCTGTGCCCATGAGGACCGCGGCGACGGCGTGCTGGTCATAGTCCCGCCCATGATCCCGGTAGCAGGGCTGGTGGACCCTATCCCGGAAAGACTTCGCAGGCTCGTCCGCCGTCATAACCACGTGTCGTGCGAGGCGGCTCGTATCCAGCTGCGTGTTGCCTTGCACATCGGGCCCGTTCACAACGACGGTTACGGGTTCGTTGGCCGTGACGTCAATCTCCTGTGCAGGCTCCTGGACGCGCGGTCGCTCAAGCGGATGCTTGCTCAGTCCGCTGCCGAGGTCGCGTTCATCACGTCCGGATACGTCTACGAGAACGTAATCCGCCATCGCCCCTCTCTTGTCGATCCAGCTCAATTCCAGCCTCTGCCGGTTCGGGTGAAAGAGACCAGGACACGCGCCTGGGCGTACATACTCGGCGCATTACCGGATACAGCCCCCCGAAGTGTGGGCATTCGTCATCGACCCGGCGACGGCAGCGGGGGGCGGCCGAGGTCAGCCCCCCGCTGACGAAACCGGCTACAGCTGCGTGGTTACGGCCTTGACCTCGGTGCAGGCGGCCGCGGTGTGCACGATCAGCTTGCCGACCTCGGTCGAGCCGGTAAAGGCGACCTTGTCGACGTCGTCGTGGGCGGCTGGGGCCGCGCCCGCGGTCTCGCCGAAGCCGGTGACTACGTTGACCACGCGGGCCGGGATTCCCGCCTCGGCGATCAGCTCGGCGAGAAGCAGCGCGCTCAGCGGGGTCTGCTCGGCCGGCGTGAGCACCACGCAGTTGCCCGCGGTCAGGGCGGGGGCCGAGTTTCCAAGCGGCCCGCGCTAGGAACGCCCGGCCTCGGTTTTCGCGGTGATCTCGTCCAGGAAGCCGAGGGCGGCCGCGGCCGTGGCCCGGCGCCAGGCCAGCAGGATCTCGTCGAAGCCATCGGGCTCGGCGCGCGGAGCCTGCATGGCCCGCGCGATCGGATCGAGGGC
>Ga0187817_10000488_pt1 | contig 17020 bp, 17 predicted proteins | sample NC_wetland_sal_i_17_FD_132431 | JGI IMG/M metagenome (GOLD analysis project Ga0187817, IMG submission 132431) | Wetland sediment microbial communities from Neuse River Estuary, North Carolina, USA - SO4_2 | ecosystem: Environmental > Aquatic > Freshwater > Wetlands > Sediment | place: USA... | reverse complement strand
TTTCCTTTGGCGAGCTTCCCTTCTGCGATACATCGCGTGCGCCCGGCAAGCTCTGCAAGCGCTGGCGGCCCAGCTCCGCGTAATAGTAGTTATGGAAGCGATCGGAGAGCTTCTGATAGAACGCCCGCGCCATGGCCGGGTTGCCCTCTTCTTCGGCGAGACGCGCGCGCCAATAGAGCGCGTTAGGAACTTCCGCGGAATCGGGATAGAGCACGATCTGTTGTTCGAATTCTTGCCGCGCCTCCTCGATTCGGAGTTGCCGGAAGGTCAGCCACGCAGCCTTCCAGTGGGCGGAGGATGCGTGCCCGCCTTTGGGAAAACGCTGCTCCAACTCGCGGAAGTACTCGATGGCGCGATCATAGTCGCGCTGGAGCAGGTACATGTTCCCAGCCGAAAGCAGCGCTTGTTCCAGCCACGGACTGGCTGGACCAAATTGCCGCAGTTCGTTGAGCGTCCGTTGCACGGCCTCTTCATCGCTGGTGGAACGCTGGGTCTCGCTCAGCAGGTAGAGACGTTCGGCTTCGGCGTCGCCGGTTTGCGCTCCCATGGCGGTCAGAATCTGGCGGGCCTCGCGACTGCTGCCGCTTTTTTCGAGCGCTCCCGCGAGAGCCAGTTGTATTTCGGGACGGCTCGCCGGGCCAGTTTCCGTGACGAGTTCACGGTAATCGTGGGCAGCATCGGCATAGTGCTTGGCCTTGAACAACAGATCGGCGCGCGTGCGTCGCTCGGCGACCGAGCCAGAGATGCCGAGTTTGCGCAACTCAGCTCCCGCCGCATCCGCGTCGGAACTGTTGGGGAGATTGAAGTAAACGTTGCGCAGAGCGCTCGAGGCTTTCTCCCTTTCGCCCGCCTCTTCGTAGGCGCGCCCGATGGCTAATTCCACATCGCTGCGCACGGGAACACGGTCTTTTTCGAGCAGCACCGCGGCTTCTGTCGCGCGGCCTTCCTCGAGCAGCGCGCTGGCGTAGATCAAGTGCGCATCGCGGATCAGCAGTGAATCGGGAAACTTCTTGTCGAAATCGGCAAGCGTGGAGAGGGCCTCGGCATTGTGCGCCGTTTTCAGATAGGCGTCGCCGAGGTAATAGGCCACGTAGTCTCCCAGTTCGCTGGCTCCGGCCTTGGCGCGGTTGAACGGATCGATGGCTTTGCCGTAGTCGTGATCAAGGGTGTGGGCATAACCAATGACCAGCCAAGCCAGGGCTCCGGCATCGGCATCGTCCTTGGCGTGACGGCGGGCGTAGGCTTCGACTCCGGCATAGGCTGGGGGAGTGCGGTCCTGCAACAACTGCTGCGCCATGGGACGAAGGTTTGCGGAGGCGACAAAGGCTTGCCGCACCCGGCGTACGCGCGGAGATATGGGTTTGCGCTTCTTCCTGCCAGTCTTCGTGCGGGTGCCGGCGGAAGCAGCAGTCTTTTTCTGGGTTGGAGCACGCTTACTGGGCGCGTTCTTGGCTGGCGGGGTTTCAACTGGGGTGGAAGCCTGGGACTGGGCGACTGCGAGCGGCAACGAGCCGAGCGAGAGCGTGATGAAAATTCCAGCGAAAACTAAGACTGCAAAACGGCGCACTCAAACCCTACCTACTGCCGAAAGTTGGCACCCATGATGGAAAGATCGTCTTCTGCGAGACTTCGTATTATTTCATGCTGAAAGTAATTGCCGGAAGCTGCAGGCGTGTTCCCGTAACGCTTTTGATACGTGGCGCGGCTTTTCTCGATAGTTTCCTTCAGACGGTCGTAGAGATCCTTGTGTCTCCGGCCTTCGGCGACCTTGGCCTGATTGTAGAGTTTGATCTCATCGACCAGCAGGCGGGCAAAACGCTGGGCCTTGCGGTGAACGTCCTGTTCGTCGGACGGGGCCGAGGAAACCGGCGTTTCGGGAGTTGATACCGCGCTGGTGCGGCCGATGGGGAACGGTTCGGCCAGAGCAGTTTCCGCAGCAGAGCTCGCAACCGGCGCTGAGGCTTCGCGCGCTGACGCTGCCGCGGCCATAACGTGGCTCGGGGCATGCGCGGCAAAAGGATCGTTGAAAGCCGGCACCGAATGCGCCGGGGATGGCGGCGCGGCGCCCGCGCTGTCACTGTCGGAATGGGACGCGGACGGTTCCTTCTGCGCTTGCTTGCGGAGCGAATTGACCTCAAGCCATGCGCTGGTCGAAAGCACCAGCAGTTCGAGCGCACCGGCATCGAGCAAGCCCTCCTCGCCGGTTCCGCTATCGGCATAAACCAGGGCGGCGACCTTGTCTTTCAACATCAAGGGAAGCATCCGCCCTTCGCCGGTGGCTGGCTTTCCAAACTCCCGGAGGAAGCGCGAGTCCAAATCGGCAAGCGGATAGCTCGCCACGACGCGATCGCCTATGGCGCGAGCGACGGCGGGAGCGTTCTCATCGAGGGTGAAATCTTTCACCCCATCGCTATTGGTGAAGCCACGTCCCTGCCAACCGGTGGCATGGGTGCCCTTGACGACAAAAAGCGCAACTCGGGCGGCATAGCGAGCGCTGATATCGAGCAAGGCCCGCAGAATCTCCCGTTGGGAGGAGCCCAGTTGGATTTCGGCAACGGCGCGCGCCAGATCCGCCGCACTGCCAGAAGCCGCATCGTCGGCGCCTGGGGCGGTAGCGATTTCATCCATTACCCGTCGGACAATCTCGCTGCGGAGTTGGGCCGCGTTGCTGTCCAGGACCTGGCCAACCACCCGCTCGACAATTGGCTCAATCCGACCGCGCTTCTTCATTCGTACTCCGAGGCAAATCTCCTCTGACCAAGCTTCTTGGGGGAAAGAAGGGAGTAACCCCTTCTAACCTATGATTATATGGCCGCTTACGGGCGTTCTCCGGCAAACCTTGGTACCTGCCCTACTGGGTACCGGAGGCACCCATCGCCCCACGGGAAACTTTTCTGGCACTACCACCTCTAATCCACACGCCAAAAACTTCGGCCAACAAGTACAATAGCATTTCGGGAATCGGTCGTGCGGCCGGAAAAATCTGCATCAAGTTACGAATGAGTACCATCCAACCCAACATAGAGCCACCGGTCAGCGAAGAAATGCAGCTGGTCCGGCGGGCCAAGCGCGGCGACGATCAAGCGTTTGAAGAGTTGGTACGGCGCTATGATCGCAACGTTTTCCGCATTGCACAGCACATTACGCAGAACCGTGAGGACGCCGAAGATGTGGTGCAAGAGGCGTTCCTCAAGGCGTATAGCAATCTGGAGAAGTTCCAGGAACAGTCCAAGTTTTATACCTGGCTGGTGCGGATTGCGGTCAACGAAGCGCTGATGAAGTTGCGCCGGAGGAAACCGGAACGCACGGTTTCTCTGGACGAAGAAGTAAAAACCGAGGACGACTCGCTGCCCCGCGAGGTTGCGGATTGGAGCCCTAATCCTGAGCAGATGTACAACCAGGCTCAGTTGCGGGACATTCTGACTCGAACCATTCAGGGGCTGCCGTCGGGATTTCGGACGGTGTTCGTGCTCCGCGACGTGGAAGGTCTCTCGACGGAAGAGACGGCCCAAGCGCTGGAGTTGAGCATCCCGGCAGTGAAGTCGCGGTTGCTGCGGGCGCGCCTGCAATTGCGCGAGCGGCTAAATCGCTTCTTTCAGAAAAAGGCGAGTGGAGATGGCGACCAGTGAAGTGTTCTGAGTTTCTTAACGAGCTGACCAACTATCTGGATGGCGCGCTGGACGCCCGGACCAAGTCCGAACTCGACGATCATCTGGCGTGGTGTCACAACTGTTATGTGGTCTGCGATACCACTCGCAAAACCATCGAAATCTACCGCAACTCCGAGCTCTACGAGCTACCCGACGATTTGCGCGCGCGGCTCCAATCGGCCATCATGGCCAAGTGCGCCGGGCGCAAGAAGTCCGAGTCGCCGGGCAGCTGAGCGCAGAGTCTGAACCTTCGTCCCCCTCAATTTGGTCCCACCGTTGCTCTTCTTTGGTCCTTGTGTCTCCCGAAATGCGTGCAAGTGCTTGATTCTGGTGCGCCTGGAGAACGTATCTCCGGAGCTATGAGTCGTCAGAACCTTTTCCGCCCAAGTCGAATCTAAGGTAAGCAGAGCTCGTTCTTGATATCCATGCAACGGGAATGAGCGAGTTTTGGCTTTTCATTCTGTGGAGGTTACCCGATGTTTCCCAAGTTGTTGGACGCTGTGTTTGGTTGCCGGCACTCTCGTTACAGTTTTCCCATCACGGTACGAGCCGGTTCACGTCGCACTCTGCCAGGTCAGCGTACGGGCACCTATGTCGCCTGCTTGGACTGCGGCCAGGAATTCCGCTACGACTGGCATGAAATGAGGATCGTAGGATCGCGGGGCCCAGAGGTCGCGCGTCCCCTGGTGACGAAACAAGCTGCGTAACGGTCTCAAAATGAGACCCGCTCTCCCCCTAAAGCGTGCACCGTTCGCAGCGTTTCGCGGCCAAAAGTGAATATTCCGCGCTAGTCTCTCCCGGTTCTCGTCCCGCGCTTTCTTTCGATTTTGTCCGGTCACCGCTCAGGCTTGAAATTTTAGCTTTGAAATTTCACTACCTCCCCAGGCTCGGAGAAGCGCATAATTGAGCCGGCTCCGGCCGCAGCCCTGGCTTCGCGAGTCCTTCAGAAGCGCTCCCCGCTTGCGGTTCGGACGGGAGGTGTCTGTGCCTCTTTCCATGCTTCGGGAGTTTCTGGATCGTAACCGCATCCAATACCTGGTGATCTCGCACTCGGTCGCATACACGGCCCAGGGGATTGCCGCCCTCACCCACACACCCGGAAAAGAGCTGGCGAAAACCGTGATGGTCATGGTGGATGGACGCCTCGCCATGGCGGTGGTGCCGGCTTCGCTCCGGGTGGATCTGTTCCGGCTAAAGAAATACCTGGGCGTAGAGTCGGTGGAACTGGCCACCGAAAATGAATTTCGCGACCGCTTCCCCGATTGCGAAACCGGTTCCATGCCACCCTTCGGCAATCTCTACGGCATGGATGTTTTCGTGGACCAGACCCTGGCCGAGGACAAGGAAATCGCCTTCAACGCGGGTTCGCACCGCGAACTGGTGCGCATGAAGTTTTCCGATTTCCGCGATTTGGTGAAACCGGCAATCATCCCGCTGGCCGCCGGCAAAGCGCACGTTTACGCGGCTTGAGTGCTACGGCGAGCGGACTCTTCCCCGCGTGAAGCGGTTTGCCGTCTCCCGCCGTCCACACCGGCGCCCGTAGCCGTTGAATTGCGCAGGTGGGGGTGAAGCTGTCCCTTTTTGTTTTTTTCATACAATCTCCACAAATCCCTGTGTTAAATTTGCCGCTCAACTCAAAATTCCCTGGAGGAAAATGAATTGGGCAAGGACATGGTCCCCAAGAAGATCTTCTTCACCAAAGGTGTGGGGAAACACCGGGAACGTCTCACTTCTTTCGAACTCGCCCTGCGCGACGCCGGCATCGCGGCGCAAAACCTGGTGCGTGTCTCTTCCATCTTTCCTCCCAACTGCAAGCTGGTTCCACGCTCGCAGGGACTGACTTATCTGCACCCCGGAGAAGTCGTGTTTGCCGTGGTCGCCGAAAACTCCACCCACGAACCGCACCGACTGCTCGCCTCTTCGATTGGCGTCGCGATTCCCGCTGATCGCAATACCTATGGATATCTGAGCGAGCACCACTCGTTCGGCGAGACCGAAGACGCCGCCGGCGATTACGCCGAAGAACTCGCCGCCGAAATGCTGGCCACAACTCTGAATGTGGAATTTGATTCCGACCGGTCGTGGGACGAGAAAAAAGAGATCTATCGCATCTCGAACAAGATCGTCAGGACGGCCAACGTTACGCAGTCGGCAGTGGGAGATAAACGCGGGCTTTGGACTACGGTGATTGCGTCGGCGGTACTCATTTTCGACTGATTTGTGCAGAGCGGACACTCCTGTCCGCTGCTGTTGACCTTGAATTGTGATTCCTGCGCACGCAAGAACCAACGTCAAAAGCGGCGGTCAGGAGTGTCCGCCCTACACGATCTGAGCGACCGTCTTTTTTGCGGCCGGCTTCTTCTTCAGCCGCTCCAGCACGGCGGCCACAATCAGCGGCAAGCCTACCGTTGCGTCCACAAAAACCTCGCCAAACTTTCCGCCTTCGGCCGGAGGTACGAACTTGCCCCACGAAACCGCCTCGCTGTAGGGACTACCCGAAAGCCCGCCCCAGTACACCGGTTCCGGGCAGATGCGCAATCCGTAGTGATAACGCTTCAGCGGCAGGTCTTCTCCGCCGCGGCGGTGGCGCAACTCGATGAAGGGGCCAAACTGCTGCGACCAGTTGCGGGGAACGCCTCCGCCGATGGTGAAGATGCCCAGGCGCTTCTGACTCAGCAGGGTTGCGGCAAAGTGTTCCAGATCTTCGAAGGGATCGAAGCGGAATTGCGACTTCCCCTCTTTGTCGCGTTCGCGGTTAGTCAACGCGAAATCCAGTCCCAGCTCGGAATCGGAGAACGCGGGCACAAATACCGGAACATTCTTCTCGTAGGCAGACTTCAAAATGCCGCGTTGTCCCTTGGCGTGCTTGGCCAGATGCGCTCCGATGGCGCGGTTCAATTTGTAGGAGCACATCACCTGATCGGAGTCCCAGCCGCCGAACACGGCGGCCATCACCCGCTCCACGTCATCGAGGTTCTGCTCGGGTTCGAGCGTGTCATAGACGCGGTTGTATCCGGCCACGTAAAGCTCCTCATCACTGAGGTCGGGATTGTGGCGGAAATGTGCGCGGCCGGTGGCTTCGACCAAGCCATGCGCCATGAGCGCCCCGGTCGAGACGATGGCATTCACGATCCCGCGATCAATCAACTCGGCAATCACCAAACCCTGCTTGGCCACGGTCATCGCTCCGGCTAGCGTCATGACGACAAAGCACTCCTGGTCGCGAGCCATAGCCTCGAGCACGTCGGCGGCTTCGCCGAGGTTGCGTCCGGTGAACGCTGTCCTGGACATCGCCCGCACCAGGTCGTCAATGGAGCTAATTTTGGTGAGGTCGAGAGGTTCCAGCGGAATCAGGCGGTCGGCTACCGGATCGTGCAGCTTGCGGTCGACGCCGGCGCCCTCTTGATGATGGCCGTGCTTGGCAACACTTTTCTGTTTCAAGGAGAAACCTCCAGAAAAAAAAAGCCTATTTTGATCGAAGAAACAATTTACTAGAAGTAAGGGAAACGCGGCGACTCGCTTAATGACGCCAGCAAAGCTCTTTACCACAGGGGACACAGAGGAACACAGCGAACAGCTGATTTCCCCTGTGTCCCTCTGTGTCCCCTGTGGTAAAGACTTTGACTTTTCGTCGCTAACGCCATCCGTAGCGAACACTTTGATATCCTAGAGCGCGATAACGCATCCGTAGAGACGCGGCTGGCCGCGTCTCCGCTGAGTTCGGAGACAAAGTGGGAGATAAATTCACCGTCGCCCTAATCCAGATGTCGTGCGGCCCCGAGCCGGCGGACAATCTGGCCAAGGCGCTCGATCGCGTGGCGGAAGCGGCACGAAGAGGCGCCGACGTTGTCTGTCTGCCCGAGCTCTTTCAAACACAGTATTTCTGCCAACGCGAAGATGCAGCTCTATTCGATCTCGCGGAGACGATTCCGGGCGCGGGCACGGAAAAGCTGGCCGCTGCTGCCCTGAATAACAAGGTTGTGCTGATCGCGTCGCTCTTCGAGAAGCGCGCTCCTGGCCTCTACCACAACACAGCCGTGATCTTCGATTCGGATGGCGCGCTTGGCGGCATCTACCGCAAGATGCATATTCCCGACGATCCGCTTTACTACGAAAAGTTTTATTTCGCTCCCGGCGATCTCGGCTTCAAGGCTTTTGACACTTCCGCCGGAAAACTTGGAGCGCTTGTGTGTTGGGATCAGTGGTATCCCGAAGGCGCGCGGCTCACGGCGTTGCAGGGAGCGAGCATTCTGTTTTATCCCACGGCCATCGGATGGCATCCCGCGGAGAAGGCTGAATTTGGCGAGGCGCAACACGACGCCTGGCGCACCATCCAGCGGGCGCACGCGATCGCGAACGGCGTTTATGTTGCCGTGGTGAATCGAGTTGGGTTCGAGACCGGGGACATCCGCGGCAATTCCGTGCCCGGCAAAGGCCTCGAATTCTGGGGAGGATCGTTTTTCTGCGATCCGTTCGGTCGCGTGCTCGCCGAAGCTTCGCATGACAAAGAAGAAATTGTGCTCGGCGAAGTGGACCTCCATCAACTGGAGGACATTCGCCGCAACTGGCCCTTTTTGCGCGACCGGAGGATCGACAGCTACGCGCCAATCACGAGCCGAATGTTGGATGGAAAGTGAGTGTCAGAAGGTCGTTGCGTCCTGGCCTCCCCTGGTCGTGGTCTTTTAAAGTCAAAGACTTAGCGGCGGGACAGAAGCCTGGTCTGTGAGAAATAAAGACTTAGAGCTAAGGTATTTATTATTCAATCAGTTACATGGAAAAAGCGCGCTCTCGACGAAAACTTCCTTCCGCTCTCGGCAACAGCATGTCGGCCGAATGGGAAGCGCACGAATCCACCTGGCTGGCCTGGCCGCACTTTCGCGGGGATTGGCCGGGGAAGTTTGAGCCGATTCCGTGGGTGTATGCCGAGATCATCCGCAACCTGGCGCGGCATGAGCGGGTAGATCTGATCGTCAAGAGTGAGCGGGCGGAAAACAGCGCCAGAGCCATACTGGAAAGAGCTGGCGCGCTCTCGGACAACGTTTGCTTCCACCGCTGGCGCACCGACCGCGTCTGGACGCGCGATTCTGGTTGCATCTTTCTCGTTCCTGCCGTCGACAAGAGCAACGCTTCGCTTCTCGCCCTTCACTTCCAGTTCAACGCCTGGGCCAAGTATGACAACTACAAACTCGATGCCAAGCTCGGATCGCGCATGGCCAGGGCCGCGGGTGCACGGATTGTGCATCCCACATCGGGAGACGAGCGGGTTGTGCTGGAAGGCGGATCGATTGACGTTAACGGGCGAGGGACGCTGATCACCACCGAAGAGTGTCTGCTGTCGACCACGCAACAGCGCAATCCCTCCATGGATCGCGCCGCCTACGAGCAGCTGTTTGCCGACTATTTCGGGATCAAGTCGGTCATCTGGCTGGGTGAGGGAATCGAAGGGGATGACACGCATGGCCACGTTGACGATCTGACGCGCTTCGTCTCGCCGGACACGGTGGTCACCATGGTCGAAGCGAATGAGCGGGACGAGAACTACTCGGCACTGCATCACAACCTGGGACGTCTGCGGGCCGCGCGCGATCAGGACAGCCAGCGGCTCAACGTGGTGGAGATTCCCATGCCGCATCCGGTCGTGTTCGAGGGGCGACGATTGCCTGCCAGCTACGCTAATTTCTATATCGCGAATGGAGTTGTGCTGGCGCCGGTATTCAATGATCCTAACGACCGCATTGCGCTGAACACGCTGGCGAAGCTGTTCCCTACGCGCGAAGTTGTGCCCATTTATTCCGGCGATCTGATCTGGGGATTCGGCGCGCTGCACTGCATGACGCAGCAGCAGCCGGGATGAAGCTGGCAACCAGTGCCGTGTGGCGTAGATTCGTGAAATAAATTGCACTGTCATCCTGAGCGAAGCGAAGGACCTATGTATTCGCTCCCGCCCCAATGCATAGGTCCTTCGCTTCGCTCAGGATGACAACCTATACAGGCGAAAGCATCTCCTTCACGATTCATCATGTACGCTCTTAGACACAGGACTTACGTCCCGGGCTAACATTTTCGATCCTTCGGGGCTGATTGCGGCATATACTTTGGCATCATTTGATGCTATAATCAGTGCCTAGGAGTTCCCATGAGAACTACTATTGCGCTGGATGATGACCTTATACGAATCGCCCAGGAGTTCACTGGGGTAGCGGAGAAAACGGCGCTGATTCGTGAAGCCCTCAAAGCTCTGATCGAGCGGGAAAGCGCCCGCCGCTTGGCGTCCCTGGGAGGCACCATGCCGGGATTGAAGAATATTCCGCGGCGCAGGGCGGCGGCGAATTGATTCTCGCCGATACCTCGGTTTGGATCGAACACTTCCGCTCCGGCAACAAGGAACTGCACAAGCAGCTCAGCCGGGGGCAGATTGTGATCCATCCCTTCGTCATTGCCGAACTGGCGCTTGGATCCCTGAAAGAGCGCTCCAGGACGCTTGCCCTGCTGGACCTTTTACCGCAGGTGCGAGTGGCGCAGTTGAACGAAATTCGAACCTTGATCGAGGCCCGTCATCTGTACGGCCTCGGCATCGGTCTGACCGATGCACACCTGATCGCTTCTGTTCTGATCAATCCGCCCGCGCTTTTTTGGACGAAAGATAAGCAACTGCGCAAAGCCGCCGAAGGTCTCGGCATTCACGCCCGCCTGGCTTAAGAACGCCGACACCGCGTTGGTGTCGCCCCTCCGGGGCTTGCATGTCTTTTTACCGCGACCCAGGAGTTACGTCCTGGGCTAACATATTTCGCCCCCTTCGGGGCTGAGCCGTTGATGGTTCTTATTCCGGGGCAACGGCCGGGTTTAGGGGCACGAGTGGAACTCGTGCCCTTCCCTTTCGTGCCGGAATCAGAAGGTCTTGCGCAGCCTGCTAGGAGACAGAGGGACCTCCTGACCGCTGCTCCCTTCATTTACACTCATACCCGTGAACGCCGAGATCATAGCGGTTGGGTCGGAGCTGCTTACTCCGCATCGCCGGGACACCAATTCGCTCTACCTCACCGAAAAGTTGAACGACCTGGGCGTTGAAGTGCGCTTCAAGTGCATTGTGGGCGACGACCTTGAAGGACTGGCCGCGGCCGCCAAACTCGCCATGCGGCGCTCGGACATCATTCTTTTTACCGGTGGACTCGGACCCACCGAAGACGATCTGACGCGAGAAGCGGTGGCCGAAGCGCTGGGTTTGAAGCTGCAACGCGATCCACAGATCATCGCAAAGCTGGAAGAGCGCTTCTCGAAGCGCGGCATGAAGATGACGGCCAATAATGCCAAGCAGGCCGACATCCTGACCAGCGCCATCGCGTTGCCGAATGCGCTCGGAACCGCGCCGGGCCAGTTTATTGCGGGGAAATACGACGGGCAGGAGCGGCTGCTGATGCTCCTTCCCGGGCCTCCCTATGAATTGAAGGCGTTGTTCGAGGCGGAATGCATTCCGCGGTTGCGCGCCAGGATTCCGCCCCAGCACATCGCGACACGCACGCTCAAAATGGCGATGATGCCGGAATCGCAAGTGGACGCGCGAGTGGCGCCCATCTACAAAACTTATGCCGATGTCGAGGCCACGATCCTGGCGGGCGGCGGCGAGATTCAGCTGCACCTGCGCTGCCAGAAAGAGTCGCAGGAAGAGGCCGAAAAGCGTGTCGAAGAACTCGCCGACAAAATCGAAGACGAACTCGGCGACGCGATTTTCTCGCGCAAAGGGGAAACCATCGAACAGATCGTCAGCTACCTGCTGCAAATGCGCGGCATGACGCTGGCGGTGGCTGAATCCTGCACTGGTGGACTGCTGGCCGAGCGCATCACATCGGTCAGCGGCAGCTCACGATATTTCCTTGGCGGCGCTGTGGTCTACTCGAACCCGCTGAAAACACAATTTGCGAATGTTCCCAAGACGCTGATCGGCCAGCATGGAGCGGTCAGCCGCGAAGTCGCGGTAGCGATGGCGGAGGGCATCCGCAAGCGTTGCGTCTCGAGCTACGGAATCGGAATCACGGGAGTCGCCGGCCCGAGCGGTGGAACCGAACAAAAGCCCGTTGGCCTGGTCTACATCGCGCTGGCCGGAGAAGAAGGCACGCAGGTAGTCGAGCGCAATTTCCCCGGCGATCGCAAGCGCATCCGCCAGTTTGCGACGCAGCAGGCGCTGGAGATGATCCGTCGGGCGCTGCTATAAGAGATGCGAATATTCGTCGGCATCGATCTTGACCCTGAAGTCCGCGGCCGCATCTCGCGCTTCCTCGAAGGCGTGCGGGGCTTCGCGCCCGAGGCGCGCTGGGTGCGTCCGGAATCGCTGCACGCTACGTTGAAGTTTATCGGAGAACAGCCGGCGGAGCGGGTCGAGGCCATCGCCGAACGTTTGCGGCGGGTCGAGGGCAGTGCGTTCGCGATTCGCTGTGGCGGGTACGGATTCTTTCCTACCGCGAAAGCTCCGCGTGTATTCTGGATCGGCATCCAGGCCGGACCGCAATTAGCCGAACTCGCCGAACGTATCGATAGGGCCACGGCCGAACTGGGCATCCCGCGCGAGGACCGGGCTTACAGTCCGCATCTGACGCTGGCGCGTGGCGGCGGGGGAAGAAGATCGGGTTCGCCGAAATGGCGCACAGGCGACGGCCCGAACTCAATGTTTGCGGTGCTTGAAAAGCGGCTCGCCGCGATGAGCGAGCTTGATTTCGGGAGTATGACAGCCCACGAGTTTATTCTCTTTCAGAGTCAGCTTTCACCGGGAGGATCGAAATACACGAAGTTGCAGCGGTTCCCGCTTCAGCTGCCCTAGTGGAGACAAGGGCAGCGCGCTCGTGCTGCCGGGCCAGGCGCCCGGCTCTCCACTTGTAAATAGAGACCATGTTTCCCTACCTCATCACCGCCGCCGCGAGCTACGTGCTGGGATCCATCCCGTTTGGGTATCTGCTGGTGCGGATTTTTAAGGGCGAGGACGTACGCACGAGCGGCAGCGGCAACATTGGCGCGACGAACGTGGCGCGGAAGTCGCCCGCACTTGGAGCGGCGACTCTGCTGCTCGATGCCGCCAAAGGACTGGCGGCGGTTCTGGTGGCGCGAGTGATGTTCGGCGGACCGCATCAGCAACTCATTATGACCACAGCGGCGTTCTTCGCCGTGGTCGGACATTTGTTTCCGGTCTGGCTCAAATTCCGCGGCGGTAAGGGCGTGGCTACCACGCTGGGCGGATTTATCTTGCTCACTCCGAAATCGATTTTGTGCATGGTGGTCCTGTTTTTGCTGGTCGCCGTCGCTTTTCGTTACGTCTCGCTCGGGTCGGTCGCGGTGGCTGCGGCTTTTCCGCTGCTGGCTTGGGCGCTTCGCGAATACGCCGACTCGCGGCAGCTGATTTTGATCGCGGCGGTGTCGGCTCTGGTCATCTGGAGGCACCGGCAAAACATCGGCCGTCTCGCCGCGGGAACGGAATCCAAACTCGGAGCAGGTTCAGGAGCAAGCCGCGGATGAACCGCATTGCCGTCATCGGAGCAGGCGCCTGGGGCACAGGGCTGGCCATTGTCCTGGGCCGCAAAGGGACGCATCAAATCAGGCTCTGGGCCAACGAACCCGAAGTGGTCGAGAGCATCACGAAAGCGCACATCAACGAGCGCTTCCTGCCGGGGTTCATCCTGCCCGAATCGATTGCGGCGACCGGCGATCTAAACTTCGCGCTCGATGCCGCGGAGATCGTCGTCAGCGTTATGCCGTCGCAACATTGCCGACCTTTATTCGAACGGATGGCGCCAGCGCTCCAGGCGGAGATGCTTTTTGTCAGCTGCACCAAAGGACTGGAAGATGGAACCCTGCTGCGCATGACGGAAGTGATTGGCGATGTCTTGCACAGCCGCAAGCTCACTCCTCGCGTGGGAGCGCTCAGCGGGCCGTCATTTGCAAAAGAGGTCGCGCGCGGCGATCCAACCGCCGTAACCGTGGCGTCGGTCGATGTCGAAGTAACGCGTGCGGTGCAGCTGGCATTCAATGATTCCCGCTTTCGCGTCTATACCAACGACGATGTGATCGGCGTTGAACTTGGCGGTGCGTTGAAGAACATCATCGCGATTGCCGCCGGCGTATGCGATGGGCTCGGCCTCGGCCACAACTCGGTAGCGGCGCTGATTACGCGAGGGCTCGCCGAGGTGGCGCGCCTGGTTGTAGCCTGCGGCGGCCGCCTCGATACCATGTCCGGACTCGCTGGACTGGGCGATCTGGTTCTGACCTGCACCGGCGATCTCTCGCGCAACCGCAGCGTCGGCGTTGAACTGGGCAAAGGCCGTAAACTCCCCGACATCATTGCGGGCATGCACGGAGCCGTCGCCGAAGGCGTTTTCACCACCAAAGCAGCGGTCGGTCTAGCCCGCAAGAAAAACGTTGAGATGCCGATTACCGAGCAGATGTTCGCGATCCTCGAAAACGGCAAACCTCCGCAGCAGGCCATTGAAGAACTGATGACGCGGGCGGCGCGGGCGGAATAAACAAGGTGTCAGGTCTCAGGTCTCAGGTCTCAGGTCTCAGGAAAATCGGCAAGATTGGTGCCCGGGGGACGGAATCGAACCATCACGTCCTGTTATGTGCATCGGAAGGCCGCTGAGCATCTCTGGTGAACTTACGCCAACAACCGGTCAATGTGTTCTAGCGACGTGTGTTTTGAGTGCTATCGCAAGTAACTATCGCTAGCAGCTCCGGCGCAGTAAACTCTTGTCGTTCGCCGGAGCTCCTATGCGCCTGCTGCGCCTTCAAGAGGTCGAGATTGGCCCCAGGGACCGCGTATTCCGCCACTCGCGTATGCGAGCGTTGATCGTCTGGCTTGCTGGATTCGCCGCCACCGCGGCTTTCTTTTTCAACGCCTACACGCGAAAGTCGCCGCCCGGCTACTTCTTTGGCTCATTTCTACTGCTCTTCGTGCTTCTGACTCTCAGGATGGTCACTGCGCGCTTCCATCCGTCCAATTGGCTCGTCCGTATGAACGAGACGGGAATTTACGTGCAATATCGTTCTTATCTGAACTACCAGTTGCCCGCCGATGACCCTTCTGTCGTTTTCCTTTCCCTCGGCGAGATCGCGTCGGCCCGGTTGGTCAAGGAGCGCGTCGAAACACCCGATCCGGCAAAACCCGGCGCCACGCAAACCCAATACCTCCGCTATGTCGAAATCGAGTTATCCGGCGATACCGCTCTTCTTGCGGACGCCTTGCAGGGCGAGCGCGGCGAACAGGCGCCATTGAAAAAACGCTGGTATGGCACCAGTTCGACTCTTTACCGAGATTATCCAGTCACGATGACCGCGCCGACGTTCCTTCGTATACGTTGGGACGTTGTGCCCGGCGCGCACAAGTTCCTCGACGCCCTGCGCCCCTACACGGTCATTGCCGATCCGGTTTCCTTAACGCAGGACTTCACTCACCTGAAATCGCTCAACCGCGAAGACCAACAGAAGCAACTCCGCAAACTCGCCGCCCGCGGCCAGACCATCACCGCCGTGTACGCCGCGCGCAAACTCTACGGCTGCAGCTTAGGAAAAGCAAAGGAGCTGGTGGATTCTCTGCGGAAGAATGCGGTGCCGCGATAGCCCACTGGATTCCCTCGGTACCTGGCTTCGGATCAGCCCGAACCGTCTTACATGGCACTCGTCCCTAGGCGGGCTATGTTTATCCCTACGGTGCTAACCGCTTAACCAAGCAGTTGGTCTACCTCTTCAGTCCGTTCGCGATCGCAGGAAATCAGCAGAGGGGCAAATCAAGTGGTGTTCACACCTCTCCGCCCGCTGACCCGAATCCGAGTGTTGGGCTTTTGGGGGACTCCAGGGGATATGAAAGCATTCTTACGGGTTGCGAATGCAGCAGGGGCTATCGTCTTGTCAGGTCTGCTCACTGGGGCGCAAGCCGCAGGCCCCGACCTCCCAGCAGTCGAGCAGGGTTATGAAACAGTAAAGGTGGCAGAGGGAATTTACGCTTTCATATTCCCCGAATCTAACGGCGCGATCGTCAGCGGGAATTCCATTGCTATTGTTGGGGACGACGGAGTTCTAGTTGTTGACTCGGGCCATTTTCCTTCATTAACTGCACGTATGATCGACCAGGTCAGACACTGGACCGACCAACCCGTCCGGTTTCTGGTAAATACGCACTGGCACCCGGACCACAACTCCGGGAATGGACTGTACCGGCACACGTTTCCAGGGCTTCAGATCATAAGTACTCCAACGACCCGGGAAGAAATGGAGACGGTACTTCCGAAGAAAGAGGTCAATGAAGCGAAGATTGCGCAAATTGAGGACATAGTAAGAAAAGGCGTTTTTTCGGACGGAACTCCGCTCGGACCGGCAGACCGGAAATACTTTGAAAAGGTCGCAGCGGAGCTCGAAGCCTTCCGCCCTGAGCTCAAGAATGCTGACCACGCATTGCCGTCGCTGACCTTCAAGGATGAGCTGGATGTTTACCTGGGCAAGCGCGAAGTACAGGTCATGTTTTTGGGAAGAGGCAATACGGGTGGAGACGCCATTATTTACGTGCCCGATAGTAAAGTTCTGATCCCTGGCGATCTGCTTGTCTATCCAGTTCCATATCCATTTGGATCGTACATCGGAGAGTGGATAGGCGTTCTGAAACAGCTCGAAGCCATGCAAGCTACTGTGATTGTGCCGGGGCATGGGCCGGTGATGCATGATCAGAAATACCTGGACCTGACGGTTCGACTGTTGGAAGCTACTAAGAACCAGGTGGATGCGGCAGTGAAGCAGGGCTTGTCGCTCGAAGAGGCCAAGAAGAAGGTTAACCTTTCAGAGTTGCGCGAAGCGTTCGTGGGTGACGACAAGGACCGCGGGTACGTCTTTGACGGAGGCTACGTTCCCGTTGCGGTGACTCGTGCCTATCGTGAAGCGAAAGAGGGGCCGCTGCACGATGAGAACTAAGGGCTAAGTGGCAGCCTCGGCCTTGAGTCGAACGCGCCAGCGACGCATCTACGTACACATGGCGAGCATGACGGAAATCGAGTTGGCCGAGACCATCGCAGTTCTCACTCGTACTCCCGCGACCTTAGATGCGTGGTTGCGCGGGATGCCCGACATCTGGGTGCACCGCAACGAAGGAAAGGATACCTGGAGTGCGTTGGACATCGTGGGCCACCTGATCGTCGGGGAGCGCACCGACTGGATACCGCGGGCGCGGATCATCCTCGAGGAGGGCGAGGCGCGATCCTTTGACCCCTTTGACCGGTTTGCGCAGGAGAAAGAGAGCCGAGGCAAGTCGTTGGAACAACTTTTGGATGAATTCGCCCGTCTGCGAAGGGAGAACCTGACCGCGCTGCAGTCGCTGAATCTACAGCAGGAAGACTTGACCCGAC
>Ga0187817_10000487_pt1 | contig 17042 bp, 11 predicted proteins | sample NC_wetland_sal_i_17_FD_132431 | JGI IMG/M metagenome (GOLD analysis project Ga0187817, IMG submission 132431) | Wetland sediment microbial communities from Neuse River Estuary, North Carolina, USA - SO4_2 | ecosystem: Environmental > Aquatic > Freshwater > Wetlands > Sediment | place: USA... | reverse complement strand
GGGATGAAATAGCCAAGAGATATGACGTGGATGTTTTATGCGGGTTATGTGTTGACCAGTTTCCGGCGCGAACCGGAAAGCCACATTCTCAATAGAATACGTGCAGAACATTCAGCCGTCTGGTCCGACTGAGAACGGCGTAAGCGCACCTGAGCGCTGCTACGCCGCATCACGTTCCCGAAGGAGATACAACTCTGCTTCTGAAAATGTGAATTCTGTAAAGCGGCAATCCACGCAGACGATTACCCTTGGAAAAATCAAGACCGCGGCCTTGTCCAGACCTTGCCGGCCGGGAAAATGGATGTTGATCTCGGAGCCAAACTCTTTCAGGTTCTCCGAGGTACAAGATCTACATGACATAGATGCTTCTCTACTGGCGGCTTCAATTTCTTCTTGCGATTGGTCGCAGCGATGACCCATAGCAGTGATTCACGTCACATCCACCCATTCATTCGGTGGCGACGAGTTTCATTCTTCCACCGTCGTCGATTGCGCGATTTATTTGCTCGTTAACCGACGGCACGCAAGGCGTCTCTTGCGGAACTCACAGGGACGCGGGCTTCGATTGTGGTACCACGCCCGGGTTGCGAGTCGACTGATAGCGTTCCATTCACCAGCTTCAGTCGTTCTTCCATGCTGATAAGGCCGAGCCCTTGGCTCGTCTTTGCTGCTTCGCGATCAAAGCCTTTACCGGAATCCTTGACCGTGAGATGAATCTCATCGGCAGTTCCCCACAGTCGTACTTCGAAGCAACGTGCTCCGCTATGTTTTGCCGAATTGTGCAACGCTTCCTGGAGAACCCGAAAGAGGCAAAGCGAAATGTCCGCCGACAACGCGGTGGGCAGATCGTTGGCTTTGAAGTCGACTTTGGCTTGTTGCTGTTCGCTGAACTCTCGGCAGAAGCCTTTCAGCGCCGCGGTGACGCCGAGGTATTGGAGCCTTGCCGAATGCAACTCGTGTGATAAAGATTGAGTATCGGCCGCTATCTCGGAAGCCTTCTTCCGCAGTCCGTCCAGACGCTTCCTGACTCTGGAGAAGACGAACGGGTCTTCCTGCATTTGTTGTAATTCGACCGCCAAGAGGGCCAGACGCTGGCCGATGTCGTCGTGAAGCTCTCTGCCGATCCGGGTCCGTTCCTGTTCCTGGGCCTCAATCAACTTGCGGCTTACGTTTGCGAGCGCAGCTTCCGCTAATTTGCGTTCGGTGATATCAGCGATGACTGCAAGCATGCATGGCTGGCCGTCCAGGTTGATCAGTTCCGTTGATGCGAGGCCGATGCGAATGCTGCCATCCCTCATGCGGAAACGGTATTCCAAGTTGTGCAGACTCCGTTCTGTCAGAAGTCGCGTTGCGAGTTCGACCCTTTCGGCCGGATTCGCCCAGAGCTCAATATCCAGCGGCGTACGCCCGATCACCTCGTCACGGCGCCAGCCCGTTATTTTTTCAAAAGTTTCATTAACATCGATATAACGATGATCCTTTGCGCTCGTTAACGTTAGTGCCATCGGGCCATGCTGAAAGGCCTTCGCAAACTTCTCTTCTGACTTCTTCAGCGCCTCCTGCACGTGCTTCCGCTCCGTGATGTCCTGCAAAATACAAACGGCGCTGTCAACTCCCGCGCCGCCTTCGATGGGGAAGTACGATACGAATAAATCTCTTTCGCCAAGCTCAGGATACGTGTATCTCATCTCGAACTTGACGATTTTGCCTGCGAAACACTCATCCAATTTCGCCTTAACGACGTCCTCAAAGATTCCCTTGTTCAAAACTTCCGGCACGAGGTGGCCGACGACCTGCTCCTTTGTGAGATTCCGGAGTTTGAGAAACTTACGATTCGCGATCAGATATCGGCACTCTCGATCCACAACAGCGATCATTTCCTCGGAACCTTCCACGGCCTTCTCGTACTCTCGCAGTCTTTCCTCCGACTGTTTACGATCAGTGATGTCCGCCACCATTCCCATAACGCGCAAGACCCTGCCCTGCGCGTCAAAGAATGCACGCCCACTCTCTTCCAACCAAGTTACCGCACCATCGGGACGCAACACGCGATAGCTGATCTGGGTGGTTGGGTTCTCCGGAGTAAGCCGGTCAACCGAACTGATGAACTGAACGCGGTCGTCTGGATGGATTCTGGCTGCTAGCTGCTGACGAGTAATCTGCTCTGCCGGGTCGGGGAGATCGAAGATGTTTCCGTACGCCTCGGATCGCGTCACCAAGTCGCTTGCGGAATCCCACTCGTATGCGTACATTTTTCCGGCCTGGGCCGCTAGACGAAATCGTTCTTCGCTCACGCGTAGTTTTACTTCCGCCAGCTTTCGCTGGGTGATATCGGCCACCATGCCGATCACCCTCACCATCTTGCCGTGCGAGTCAAAGGAGGCCCGTCCTGTGTCCTCGAGCCAAGTGATATCCCCGCCGGGACTCACCGTTCGAAAGCTGATTTGATAGGTGGGGTTCTCCGGAGTGAGCCTGGATTCCATAGCGGTGTACAATGCCCGGTCATCTGGGTGAATCCTTTCATGAAAAGCCCGACCGGTATCGAGCTCTGGATCGGTCCAGTTGAGAATATCTACACTCTCTTTTGACCGTACAATTTCATCGGTCAGCACATCCCAGTCAAACGCATACATTCTTCCAGCCTGCACCGCCAAACGAAACCGCTGCTCACTTTCCCGCAGCGCTTCCTCTGCCAGCCTGCGGTCGGTGATGTCGACCGCTATACCCATCATCCGCACGGGATCGCCTGTGGCTGCATAATGAAAGGTTCCTCTGGCGGCGACCCAACGCACCGTTCCGTCAAGCCTAACCACCCGGTACTCGGCCGCGTAGGGTTTCTGGTTTTGTCTGGCATCCGCAACGGCTTGCCCCACCATTTTCTGATCTTCTGGATGTACGCGGCGATAAAAGTCCTCCACCCTTCCCTCGATCGAGTCCGTCGGAATTCCGAAAATGGTCTGCAGGTCTCCGAACCACGAATCTCGTCCTGTCCGGAGATCCGATTCCCATCCCATCGACTTGCTGGCCTCCATTGCCAAGCGAAAGCGGTCGTTGATTCGGGCGAGTTCTTGCTCTGCGAGTTTATGCTCTGTGGTGTCTTGAATGGTGCCCCGAAGCCCAATGATGTGTCCGTCTGGGTCGCGGAGCGGTTCGCCGCGGGTGGTCGCCCATCTTGCCGTGGACGTCGGCCTGACTATTTCCAGCTCTAGTTCGTATGGCTTTCCAGTTTGCAGGGCTTCTTGCATAGTTCGCTGCAACCGGTTCCAACTTTCAGCAGTGAAGAGGCTCTCTTGCTCCTTGAAGTTAGGCGCTGGCAAGCTGGGATCATATCCAGCCCGGAGGCTAACCTCCTCGGACCAGAGCACTCGATCCGAGCGCGCGTCCCACGACCAGCTTCCTATTCCCGCCTGACGTTGGCTCTCGGTAAGTTCCTTCTCTTTCTGGTGCAGCGCTTCCTCAGCAAGTTTGTGTTCCGTTATGTTCTCCACAAACGCAAAAACCAGAGGAGATTCTCGATTGCCCTCCTTCAAAAGGGAGACGTTAGGCGTCCCCATAAGGGTGCGCCATCTTTTTTCAGGTAGCGTTTTTCGATCGAGTAGTGGTCAATGACGCCCGCGCGGAGTTGCTGAAAGAGAGCCCAATCGTCCTGAGAATCTTCGGGGTTGGCGAATTGGGAGCAAGTCATTCCGGCCAGTTCATCGTTCCGATACCCCAGCATCGAGCAAAGCGCGGGGTTGGCCAGCAGGATTTTCCCTTCGAGATCCTCCACTGCAATCCCGAGTGACGCTTGCTCAAAGAGGTAGCGGAAAAGCGGTTCGGCCTTGGCTGGCAGGGGATGCGAGGACATCACAACTCCGAGAGGTCAAAGCGTTTTCGTGTGTACGTCGGAGCAGAAGCTTTTAGCAGGTACGCACCGATTTTTGGGAGCTACTCTTGGATCAGGCTTGGTCCCAGGACTATCAAGCAGTTTTTATCCTGAGGGGGCCAGCCAGAAGTCATAGAAACCCCCATCCAAAAGCTTCATACCCAGCACCTGAGACCTAGTTCGCATTCAAAGTCGACGAACAGATGATCTCCCAGACTAATGTGGTGTCTAGGAATGTTGTTGCAGAATCTTATACACCGCCTTGTGCCGAGGTGCAACCGAGAAAGTGCCCACCTGCACTTTTTGCCAGCTGACGGGCTCGCAGTGACGACCTAAAGTGCAACGTGAGCAACTGGTATTGCCCGGATTACGGTACGAATTCGCGTGGCGGCCCTCAGTACAGTGATTTAGTGATCGGAATTACGGTGATCCACTTGTCGTAATTGTTTGGCGATCCCGCAGAAACGAAAGAGGTCACATGAGTTCACCACAAGGAGGTACTACCATCCAATCACTGGTGGCGCTTCTTTGCGCCGTTGTTCTCTTGCCGGGCGACACCTTGGCTTATATATCGTCGCACCCTCAAGTACCCGCGTCGTCACCACAGACTCAGGTTGCCAAGATTCCCTCTGATCAACTCGATTCCCTTGTGGCACCAATAGCGCTCTATCCGGACCCGTTGTTGGCCCAGACCTTGGCCGCATCCACGTACCCCCTTGAACTGATCCAACTCCAGCAGTGGCTGGAGAAAAACAAGAATCTGAAGGACAAAGCGCTCGCGGATGCCGTGGAGAAACAGCCTTGGGATCCAAGCATCCAAGCCCTGGCGGCTTTGCCGGATGTGGTAAAGCGGCTGGCAGATGACATTCAGTGGACCACTGATCTGGGTAACGCGTTCCTGGCGCAGCAAAGCGAGGTCATGGAAGCCGTCCAACGGATGCGGAAGAAGGCTCAGGATAAGGGGAACTTGCAATCGAGCGAGCAACAGAAGGTGGAAACCAAAGTTATCGAAGGCAACAGTGTGATCCTGATTGAACAGGCAAGTCCGCAAGTGATTTATGTGCCTTCGTACGATCCGATGTATGTGTACGGCGCCCCACTCTATCCTTACCCTCCCATTTACTATCCGCCAGCAGGGTACTACGCCGCGGGGATGGCGATTTCTTTTGGCATTGGCATCGCCATGGGGGCGTTCTGGGGCGGCGGTTGGGGCTGGGGCTGCGGCTGGGGCGGCAACAACGTGTACATCAATCACAACAATAATTTCAATCGCAACACGAACATTAATGGAGGCAATCGCAACAACATTGGTGGCGGCAACCGTAACAACATCGGCGGAGGGAACCGCAACGACATCGGCGGGAACCGGCCCTCGACCAAACCGGGGCGTGGCGGCGACCTTGGTGGAGGTGACCGATGGCAGCACAACCCGCAACATCGAGGCGGGGCTCCATATCGGGACCGAGCGACTGCGGACAGATTTGGGGGAACGGCGCGCGGCGATTCCCTCGCCAACCGCCAAGCCGGCGCCCGGCAACAGGTGGGCCGGCAGGGCGGCAATCTGTCGAGTGCCCGCAGCGGAGGGCCTGGTGTGAACAATCGCGCTGGCGGAGGGATGAGCAACAGATCCGGCGCCGGGGGAGGGGATCGAATCGGAAGCCGGGATGTTTCGCGCGGTGGCGGCGGAAACCGGGATGCCTTTGGAGGTGGTTCCAGGGGTTCGAAAGGATACAACGGATCGAGTGCTCGGTCTGGCAGTAGCCGCGGAGCCTCCAGTATGAGATCTCGAGGCGGAGGATTTAGTCGTGGCGGTGGTGGGGGGCGGCGCAGGTAGGGAACTGAACAAGGAAAGAAATCCAGGAGCGCAACGATGAAGCCAACGTCTGCGAAAGGAAGGCATTCCCCGTCTCTTTGGGTCCTCGCTGCTGTGGCGTGGTGTTGTCTGATCGGGTCGCGTCCTTCTCGGGCGCAGGAGACTGCGGCGAAGCAGGGATCGCCTGTTCATAGTGTCCCAACAGATGCCAGAAGGTTTGACACCCCGCAGCAAGCGGCTGATGTTTTGATCGATGCCGCTGAGAAGTTTGATGTAGTGGAACTCGCTCAAATCTTTGGGACGGGCGGCGAGGACATTGTATTTACTGGAGAATACGCGCAAGACCGGCAACACGCTGCCAATTTTGTCGCCGAGGCACGCGAAAAAAAGAGTGTTGCTGTAGATCCGAAGAGCGGGAACCGAGCATTTCTCCTTGTCGGTGACGAGGACTGGCCTTTCCCGGTGCCACTCGTCAAGACGGGAGAGAAATGGGTCTTTGACGCGAAAGCAGGGCGACAGGAACTCCTCTACCGCCGGATCGGAGCCAATGAATTAGACGCTATCGCCATCTGCCGCGGCTACGTGGAAGCCCAGCATGAGTACGCTCTTCAACCCCACGATGGTTACGAAGTAAACCAATATGCCCAGCGCATCGTCAGTACCCCCGGCAAGCAGGATGGATTGGCTTGGCAGAATTCCGATGGCACTTGGGGAGGTCCCGTGGGTGACAAGATTGCCCACGCCATCGAACAAGGCTATGGCGGCGGTCAGCCGTACCACGGCTATTTCTTCAAGGTTCTGAAAGGGCAGGGGCCGGCGGCTCCTCTCGGCGAACTGGATTTCGTTGTAAAAGGGGTCATGATCGGGGGCTTTGCCCTCGTAGCCGCACCCTCTGAGTACGGCATGACTGGAGTGAGGAGCTTCATCGTCAGCCACGACGGCGTCGTCTACGAGAAAGATCTTGGGCCGAGGACTCTCGATGAGTTCAAAAACATGGAGCGATTCAATCCGGACCAATCCTGGACGCCTGTCCCAGCGAAAGACGAGTAGATTGCACCTACTAGCCTACTTGATCGTAGACGCCAACAACTTTCCCATTCAGCCAACTATACGAGGCAACGGTAACCCCTCGCTGCGAGATATCTTGCGTGAAAACTGACAGTTTTTACGGTTCGAAAAAATCTTTCGGCCTGTTCCACTTGGTACGGCCCCTGAAAGGCGAGTATGACGTCGAGATACGACGGAGGAAAAGAGTTTGTCAAATGGTTGAAACAATGGCGCGCAGAGAGCGTTTGTATGGAACAGATACAACCCGGGAAGAGGGAAGACGACAACGAGTCCAGGCGCGAGAACGGGTCGATTTCAAGACGGGAAGACATTATTCCTGAACCGAGAATGGCAACCAAACGATAAGTGGCGGGGCGAGTCGAGCAACTGAATGGTCGGCACAAACACTGTCTCTCATATCTGCGGTTTCCGCATCAACTCTGCAATGAAAGGAGAGCACTGATGAGATTCCGAAAAGTTGTTTCATTTCTCGCGGCGATCTTGCTGTTTGGAAGTTTGGCGACCGCCGGGGATTCACCCGACAAGAAGCGCGAAAAGACTCGCAAGATGGCAGCCACAACGCTGAACGATCTTTATAAGCTTCAACCCGCTTCAAAAGAACTGATCCAGAAGGCTGCCGGATATGCAGTCTTCAATAATATGGGCACGAACCTCTTCCTGCTAAGCACGGCGCGCGGTGCGGGTGTAGCCGTCGACTCGAAAACCAATCAGGATACGTTCATGAAGATGATCTCCGCCGGCGCCGGCTTTGGAGTGGGGATTAAAGACTATCGAGTGGTGTTTGCATTCGAAACTGACGATGCCTTGGCAAGATTTCTGGAGTCCGGTTGGTCGGGTTCGGCGCAGGCTGACGCCGCAGCCAAGACCAGGCAGTCGGGAGGCGCATACTCGGGGGCAGCCATGGTGGAGCCGGGTGTGTGGGTATATCAGATCACCAAGAAAGGCCTCGCCCTTCAGTTAACCCTGCAAGGTACGAAGTACTACAAGGATGACGACCTGAACAAAAAGTAGCCCTGTCGAACGGCTGTTTCGGGCGGAACTGGTTTTCCAGAAAACCACTGGAAAAGATCCATGAACCTATCCAAGCGCGCGATCGCAGAATTTCTTGGGACCTTTTGGTTAGTGTTCGGCGGATGCGGCAGTGCGGTACTGGCCGCAGCCTTTCCCCAATTAGGGGTTGGATTTTACGGGGTGGCCTTGGCGTTCGGACTCACAGTGCTAACCATGGCCTATGCGATCGGGCACATTTCGGGTTGCCACTTGAATCCTGCAGTTTCCATCGGGCTAGTCGCCGGCAAGCGCTTCCCCATTACGGAATTGCTACCGTACGTCGTCGCACAGGTGATCGGGGGAATCGCGGGAGCTGGCGTGCTGTACGTGATCGCCAGCGGGAAAGCGGGATTCGACCTGAGCGGTGGTTTCGCGTCGAACGGTTACGCGGCACACTCTCCGGGTGGCTATTCGCTGGTGGCATGCCTTGTTGCGGAAGTGGTACTGACTTTCTTTTTCCTGATGATCGTTATGGGGGCAACGGACCGGCGAGCGCCAGCGGGATTTGCACCGATCGCGATCGGACTGGGATTGACGCTGATTCATCTGATCGGAATCCCGGTTACGAATCTGTCTGTGAACCCGGCACGGAGTACAGGGCCAGCCGTCTTTGTCGGAGGATGGGCACTCGCACAACTCTGGTTGTTCTGGGTGGCACCGATCATCGGTGGCGCGGTGGGAGGAGCATTGTACGCTGCGGTTTTCGAGTCAGGGATTACTACCGTACGGACACCAATAACCAGCAAGGGCAGGGCCGCGGTCGTATCGGACATTGGTGCTTAATCCGACCCGAGGATAGTGCACCACAAATTTGAATGGTTGGAATCTAGATGCAAAGCCCTTCTCTCTCAGCAATCATGCGCTGCGCGCTTGTTCTAATGGCGACTGGCGCGGCGCAGGAGCGCCACCCCGAGCACCCGTGGGACTACGGAGAGCTAAAAGGGCCCAACCATTGGGGTGATCTCAAACCGGAGTTTGCTCCGTGCAAAAGTGGGCATCGCCAGTCGCCCATAGACATCCGCAATCCTCAAAAGGCTGACCTGCCGCCGATTCAGTTCGATTACAAGCCTTCCCCGCTCCACATCATTGATAACGGCCACACTGTCATGATCAATTACGGCCCAGGGAGCTTCATCACGGTGGGCGGGAAGAAGTACGCACTCAAACAATTTCACTTTCATCGACCCAGCGAGGAGACGATCAACGGCAAGGCGTATGAGATGGTGGTGCACCTCGTACACGCCGATCATGAAGGCAATGTGGCAGTAGTCGCAGTTCTGCTTCAGAAGGGCGAAGATAATCCTCTGGTGCACGAATTATGGACGGACCTGCCCAAGGAGAAAGAGAGGGAAGAGGACCTAGAAGGTGTCCAGATCGATGTAGCCGGACTGCTGCCTGTCGATCGCGGCTATTACACCTATCAAGGGTCTCTCACCACGCCGCCTTGCAGTGAAGATGTGACATGGTTCGTGCTGAAACATCCAATGACGGTTTCGGCCGCAGAGATCCAGCAGTTCTCGAAACTCTACCGGCATGACGCCCGTCCGACGCAACCGTCGTACGGCCGGGTTGTGCTCGAAAGCAAGTAAGGAAGGGTGTCTACCTCGTGAAGATGAATGGGCCTCCATGCGTAAGAGAATGATCGTTTTCATTCGTTGTACTCTTCCACTGTTGTTCGTAGTTCCTCTTCTCCCCTGCCCGGCTCAGACGTCGTTGCCCGACCATCAGAATCCCGAGTCCAATCTGCCGGATGCGCCCTCGTCCGTTCTTCAGTTAGAACATCCCAAATCACAAGTCTCTCCCGCAGGGGGCGGCACCGCGCAGCACGTTGATGAGGCATGGCCCCGCAAGGCCGCCCATGGAGAAGAGACAATCTCCATGTACCAACCACAACTGGAAGCGTGGGAAGGCGACGAGTTGCGAGCTTATGCGGCTCTCGCTGTTGTCAGCAAGTCTGATAAGGCCACCAAATACGGCGTGGTCTGGTTCACCGCACGAACGGAGGTGGACAAAGTCAACCGCCAAGTCACACTGCAAGAGTTTCGAATAACCAAAGTCAAGTTTCCCGCTATGGAGGCAAAAGCTGCAGAATATCAATCATTTCTCCAGGCGAAGTTGCCCGGAAAGTCCAAGGTGATCGCTTTGGACAGATTGGAAGCTGCATTGGAGGCGTGCGAGTTGGAGGTTGCCGGGGTCGAGACTTTCGAGGTAAACGACGATCCGCCGAAGGTCATCTTTGCCACTGAGCCCTCACTGCTGGTCCTTGTCGACGGCCCACCGCAGTATAGGGATGTCGGAGGAACCAATCTGCAGCTGATGCTTAATACAAAAGCCACGATTCTGCTGAATACCAAGCAAAAGCAGTACTACCTGAATGTGATGGATGGATGGTTGCAGGCTCCAGACCTTAGCGCGGGTCCTTGGTCCTACGTTTTGAAAATTCCGGATGAAATGAAAGAGATCACGGCGGGCGTCCAGGAACGGCAGCAGGCAAAGGCACCGGAAGGCAGCAAACCATCGTCGTTGGAACAGGCGAAAAAAGAAGGGACGATTCCGAAGATTTTTGTCAGTGTGAGGCCCGCAGAGTTGCTGGTCACTGAAGGCGCACCACAGTTTGAGCCCATTTCCGGCACGGAATTGGAGTACGTCAAGAACACAACCGCCAACATTTTTCGGGACAGCGAAACACTCGATTACTACATTCTTCTGGCGGGACGATGGTTCCGATCAAAATCATTGGAAGGCGAAGCTTGGGAATTTGTGGGGGCTAAGAGTTTGCCTAAGAAGTTTGCTCTCATTCCGGAAGACAGCCCCAAGGCCGGAGTATTGGTGTCAGTTCCTCAAACCGCTCCGGCCAAGGAGGCGCTGATAGCGAATTCTATACCGCAGACCGCCACGATAACTCGCAGGGACGCTCAGTTGTCGGTGAAGTACGATGGAGATCCACAGTTCAGTAACATAGAAGGCACCAGCCTGAAATACGCAGTAAATACCGCTACCCCAGTTGTTCAGGTAGATGCCAAAACCTATTACGCGGTTGAAAGCGCAGTGTGGTTCACTGCACCCACGCCTACCGGTCCGTGGGTAGTGGCCGACTCCGTTCCGAAAGCGATCTATTCGATTCCACCCAGTTCCTCTCTGCACTATGTCACTTACGTGAAGGTGTATCACTCCACACCGGATGTTGTTTACGTTGGCTACACTCCCGGATATTACGGCACGGTCGTCTCTTCGAGTAGCGCTACGGTCGTTTACGGGACAGGTTGGTATTATCCTCCCTACGTCGGCAATTACTGGTATGGAGCACCCTATACCTACGGAGTAGGTGCGGCGTCTACTTGGAGTTCGGGGACAGGATGGAGTATCACCATAGGTGTCGGCTATACCTACGGCCATGCCTACTATTATCCATGGTGGGGGCCATGGGGCTACTATGGCCCCTGCTGCTGGGGACCGGCTTGGGGACGCGGCTACGGCGGCTATGCCAGCACGAACGTGTACGGACGCTGGGGCAATAGTGCTTACGCGAATACCCAGGCCGCCTGGGCTAGCCCCCACACCGGGAACTTTGGCGTGGAGCGAACCAGTTTCCAGAACGCACAACGCGGTACCGTGGGCGGAGCCGGACGCGGCGGCGTCAACAACAACGTCTTCACCGGCAACACCGCTGCTGCACGAGGGGCGACTTGGTACGACCCGAAGACGGGAATCATCAAAGGTGTTGGCTCCGGATATGCTGGCGATACCTATACTGGTCAGGGACCAGTTCGCCGAGGTGGTGTTGCTTACAACACAAGCACTGGCGCCGGGATTGCCGCGGGCTCAAACAATATTTACGCGGGTGAGAATGGGGACGTGTACCGCTATAACCCGCAGACTGGGAATTGGTCGCAGAACAGCGGCAGTGGATGGAAGTCCACGTCCAAGCCCCAGCCCAGCTTGCAGCAGCAACAGCAGGCGCGCTCCTTGGGTCAGCAGCGAACGATGAACTTCGGCGGCACCATGGGTGGCGGAATGCGCGGCGGCGGAGGACGGAGAAGGTAGCCGAGCCTTTGCGCTCTTGAATGTAACTCATACCGATCGCGACGACTCTTTACCGTACAAAGAAAAGCTGCGGTCCACAGTTGTTCGTGCTTGTTCAAATATAGCTTCGAAGCCTGCGACTCTCAGCCGAAACCCCGAGCATCTTTTTCTCCGGGTCCACCAGCGACTGTCCTTCAACCCTTTCAGTAATGCCACAAATGTCGACGTGGCTGCTTACTGGTAGTTTTCACAGTGGCATTGCGTGGGGTCTAGGTGGACTATCTTGCGTAGCAATGCGCAGGGTCGGTTGCTGATCTCTTTCTCGGTACCCGCATTGTTGCTGATGAGGTCCGGCTCTGATTGCATTCTTTGGAAAGATGATCCGCCCAAGCGTGCAGGAAGAGCTGGGGTATTTGGACCGAGCGCTATAACCGGCGGGACGAATCTCCCGTCTGAATTCAACAACTGAGGAGAAGAGAGGCAGCTATGCAACGAAAAACGATCGTGGTAAGTCTAATGTCACTGTTCCTCCTGACATCTGTAATCGCTCTTGCCGGCGACAAAGTCAAGGGAATGATTATTACTCGGACCGGCGAAACGTTGATTGTGAAGTCCGCAGACGGAAACACGACTGTGGTCCTCACCGATGATACGAAAACCAAAGATGACACCGGGCTCTTTGGACTCGGGAAGGACTATATGTCCAATGTCGTGCTTATACCGGGCCTCAAAGTGTCCATTGACGGAACCTCCGACGCCCAAGGGAGGTTTGTAGCCAACTCCATCACCGTTGATGGCGATGACTTGGAAACAGCTGAGATGATTCAGTCCGGTTTGCATCCGACTGCACAGCAAGTCGCGGCCAACGTGCAGAAGCTCGAGGAGCACAGCGGACAGCTGGCTTCCCACGACGCGCAGCTGGCAGCCCAGAGGGAGACTCTCGAGGCCCACGGGATGAGTGTTGCGGACCACGAACAGAAGATTGCGGCGAATATCAGGGACATTGAGGAAAATACTAGCCGCTTCACCGCCTTGAGCCAATTTGACGTGAAAGGCGAAGTCACGTTGAAATTCAATGTCGGAAGCTCCAAACTTGACTCCCAGGACGAGGATGCGCTCAAGGCGCTGGCGCAAACGGCGGGTGGCCTGACTGGATACATCATAGAGGTGGTGGGATATGCCGACGCGACTGGCAGTGCCGAAATGAACACGAAATTGAGTGAGGATCGCGCCAAAGCAGCCATCACTTATCTCGTCCAACAGGGCAATATCCCTGTGCGGCATATTGTTGCACCGGGAGCCATGGGCGAATACGGAGCAAAGGCGCCGAACGAGACTAAAGCCGGGCGCGCCGAAAACCGCCGAGTTGAGGTCAAAGTCCTGGTCAACAAGGGCATTGCCGGAAGCTAGAGAGGATTGTTGTTGTAGGGCTGCTTCGTGCTCACGCGCTATCTTCAGCCTGAGGATAGCGCGTGAGCTTGGTTCGCTTGCGTGCAAGGCTTTCTCCGATCCGCGGCTGTAACGCTGTTGGCGTTTCTCACGACAAGCCATTTGGCGGCTGGCCAATGGATGGGAAAGCAGATCGGTTGCTACGCACAATCGGTCTCCGCAAATCCGATCGCAGCGCATCCGAATCGTCCAACAGTCGCAAATCCTGCTGACATCACGCAATACGGTGTCCTGGAACTGGAGTATGGCTGGGATCGCCTATGGCCTGAAGGGGCCATCCAGCAGACGTCTGTCGGTGGTCTTTTGAAGCTTGGGATGCTTTGTGACGTCGAATTGCGTTGGAACACAACTTCATTCCTGTCACAGATGGACCCGAGCGGTACGCATCGGGGCATCGGAGACAATTGGCTGGGTCCGCAGATTCGGGTTTATCGACAGACGACACGAGTACCAACGCTGGCCTTCAGTTACGCCATCAAGATCCCCTCTGCCCGTACTGACGATGGTCTGGGAACAGGGCGAGTGGATCATGCCTTCACCTTCCTGGCGAGCAAGGATATCAAACATTTTCATTTCGATTTCAATGTGACCGAATTCCTGGTCGGACGCCCAGATGCATCTGGCCTCGACAGGAACCAGCAGGTGAATCTGGCCTTTTCACATGCTATCCGCGGCGGACTCGAGGTTACAGGAGAGGTTTATAAACAGAGTCGGCTCAACCAAATGACACCGGGGTTCGTTTCGTCGCCGTGGGCGCTGACTTACACAGTCATCCCACGACTTGTGATCGATGGCGGTTTTGACGTAGGACTTACTTCCGGAGGTCCACATCGGCACGCGTTCGTTGGTGCAACGTACTCGATCACAAATCTCTATCTCGCATGGCGAAAGTGATCAAGCAGTCCAAGCGACCGAGTATAGACTACCGCGAACTGCAACGGGAGCGCTGGCGCGTCCTTGCTGTGTTCTGGTCCTTCAGACCAGGACTGGTTGTTCTGCCAGTTTTCCCAGATCGTTGTTGAGAAAGAATGAACGGAGTGAGGCAGCGCCGATGAGAGGAGTCACAAAGCGTTCGGCATGGACACTTATATGGGCTATAGTTTGGGTTCTCCCCCTTCGAGCACAGACGTATGAATCCACGCCCTTCGGCAGACTTAACAGCAATGCGGCATTCACGGTGAGTGCACCTCTGAGCCCAACGGCGAGCTACACAACCGCGGCGTGGGGCGTTGCGTACGGCGTGGGCTACAACTTCAGCAAACGCCATTCCGTTCTGGGTGAGGCAATGTGGAACAGCCTGGCGCCCACCAGCGAAGCGCTTGCACCGATTCGGGCAGTATTACAAAACAACAGCATCAATGGGCACGGTAATCTCGTAGCGCTGACCGCGAATTACCGATTGGGGTTTGAAGGCAAGGTGTTCGGAACCTATTTAATAGGTGGAGGAGGGATGTACTACCGCGAGGCGAGCCTATCGCAGCAAGTAGTAGTGGGCGAATCAGTCAGTTGTACTCCCGCATGGCTGTGGTGGGGATTTACCTGCGAATCAGGAGCTGTCACGAGCCATCAGACGCTGGCGAGTTCCAGTTCGACGGCGCAGGCGGGAATGTCGGTATAGGCTTCACCTTCAGAATGCCTGATTCCGGGTATAAGTTTTACGTTGAATCGCGGTTTCGCTACGCAAGTAACCGCGGCGTGCCAACCAAGATCCTACAGATCTATGTCGGAGTACGCTTCTAAGACCGAACATCCACCATCTTCACTACTTGTGAACTCCAGAGTTAGGATGATCGAGACCTGCCTTGCTCCCAGCCCCGACGAGAACGAACCGCCGTTCGTCGGAGGATTGTGAGGCTGATTTCTTCTTGCCCTCGCCAGGAGAGAGGTCCGTCCCTCCATTCGCCAACATGAGATCGCTGCTGTCTGGGATCGGAAGAAAATCGTGATGCGGACCGAGCCGGGGAAGTGCCGTTGCCATAAAATCCATCCAGATCGGCAAAGCAGCTCGAGCCCCAGTCTCCTTGTTGCCGAGTGTTTTCTTCTCATCAAATCCCACCCATACACCGCAGGTTATGTCCGGGGAGAAGCCGATGAACCAAGCATCTGTAAAATCGTTTGTGGTACCGGTCTTACCTGCAACCGGATATTTCAAGCGAGTCGCCGCAACCCCGGTACCGTGCAATACCACATCGCGGAGCATCGATGTCATAGTACGAGCCGTGCGGGGGCTGATGACGTCCTGAACAACAGGATCGTTCTGCTCCAAAATGCGCCCGTCGAAGTCTGTTACCTTAGCGATGTACTGGGGAATCGCTCGGATCCCGTCATTGGGAAACGTGCTGAAGGCAGAGGTGTGTTCCAGTAAGGTCAATTCCACAGCTCCTAGGGCGACCGGCAGGTAAGGCGGTATGCGTTCGCCGATACCAAAACGCCGGGTGTACCCGATTACAGTTTGAATGCCCAAATGTTGGGCCAGCTTCAGAACGGGAATATTCCTAGATTCTGCTAGCGCGTGCCTCAGAGTGATTAAACCTTCGAATTTCTCATCGTAATTATGTGGACTGTAAGGACCGGAAGCCGTCACGAATGTTGCTGGGGCGTCCAATACTTCATCCTCAGGCTCTGCACCCCGATCGATGGCGGCGGTGTAGACATAAGGTTTGAAAGAGGACCCGACTTGGCGCATCGCTTGGGTTGCTCGATTGAACTTCGATTCGTTGAAGTCACGTCCCCCAACCATGGCCTTAACTTCGCCGCTCGCATTATCAATCGCGAGCAACGCGCCCTGAACTCCTGATTCCTCTTCCAGGCGGACCCGCGCTCTGCCGTCTGGCCCGATTCCTATGACCTTTACGTATGCGAGGTCACCCGGTGAAAGCAACTGAGGGAGAGTCTCGTGCGTCCACGAGACATCACCAGCACCAATGTTTGCAGTGTACTGACCAACCCTAAGAGTGACCGATGCAGGTGACACGGATAGCACCTTAGCATGTGCATACTCCCCGGGTTCCTCGAATTGGCTCCGCTCGGGAACGTTGTACTGCTCGCTGCTTCCACTGCCGAGTTGCTGCAAATGAGTTCGCCAGCCGTGACGACGTTCGTAGGCGGCGAGTCCATCCAACACTGCAGAGTTCGCGGCCTTTTGCAGGTCGATATTGAGGGTCGTGTAGACTCTCAGTCCGGCTTCGTGTACTTGCTCTGTGCCGTATTTCTTTTCTAAGTAGCGTCTAATCTCTTCGACGAAGTAAGGCGCCAGCGAGTTTGGATCGTCATGTATTTGCAGTCGTATGGGTGTCGTTTTGGCTGCTGTGCCTACCATCATGCTGATCTTGCCAGCCGCAATCATAGAGTCGATAACAAGATTGCGCCTCCGCAGGGCTCGGTCTGGATATTTGATTGGAGAGAAATTGTTTGGCGCCTTGGGTAGTGCGGCGAGCATCGCAGCCTCTTCAAGGGTAAGGACCTTTACATCCTTCCCGAAGTAATACTGTGCGCCAGCCGCGAATCCGTACACCCCATGACCCAGGTAGATCTGATTTGCATAAAGGGCAAAAATCTGACTCTTTGTAAGGTGGTGCTCGATCTGGACTGCCAGCATAATCTCGCGAAATTTGCGACTGAAGGTGCGTTCGGGGGATAGAAATAAATTACGTGCCAATTGCATTGTCAAAGTGGATGCTCCCTGAACGGTGCCACGGGATCGAAGGTCGTGGGCGGCGGCGACCAGCATGCGCCAAACTTCAAATCCAGAATGCTTCTCGAAGTTCTTATCCT
>Ga0187817_10000486_pt1 | contig 17049 bp, 13 predicted proteins | sample NC_wetland_sal_i_17_FD_132431 | JGI IMG/M metagenome (GOLD analysis project Ga0187817, IMG submission 132431) | Wetland sediment microbial communities from Neuse River Estuary, North Carolina, USA - SO4_2 | ecosystem: Environmental > Aquatic > Freshwater > Wetlands > Sediment | place: USA... | reverse complement strand
GTACGACTTCAAGCGCTGGTTGACCGGCCACATCGGCTACCTCTACACCGACCGGACCATTGCCCAATTCAGCGCCACCTTCGATACGGGCGAGTTTTACTTCCCAGGGGGCACAGGTGCCAACGGGACGAATGCCTTCCTGGCTGGGCGTGGTGACTGCGCCTCCACGGCACCTGCGGGTATGCCCTATGCGCCTCCCGCAGGGTGCGTGCCGATTACAACCGGTCCAAATGCCGGTGCGATTGTGGAGGGCGGGCCGGGAAATCTGGTCCCGGAGACGGGCAACGACACGACGCGCTCCATTACCAATATCCACGAGCAGGCCGGCCTTGCCGGATTTGTCCTCCGCCCCATCGACAAGTTGAGAATCACCAGCGATTTTGAGTTTGGCTACAACGACAATTCCTTCACCCGCATTGATCCGCGCCAGGTGCAGGGTTACAAAGTCCACGCGACGTACACTCCCAAGCCCTGGGCCATCCTCGATGGCGCCTTCGAGATTCATGAAAACCGCGACAACGTCCTCGACGTCAACAACCTCGAGCACGACCGCAGTTACAGTTTCTCCGCCATGATGCCCGTCAACCCGCGCCTGATCCTCGACTTTGGTTACAACTACTGGGAGATCTACACGCAGTCCGAGATTTGCTTCAACTACACCGTCAGCTACTCGCCTCCGACAACGGCCTTCCAGACCTCTCCCCCGGGAGTGGTCACCACCCCTTGCCCTATTGCCGGGGCATCCGTTACCGCCGCTGGAAAGGGCACGCTTTCCGTCTACTCGAGCAACGATCACTTCGCTCATGCGGGATTGATCTGGAAGCCCGTGAAGCGCGTTACTGTGGGACTCGGCTATGCTGGAAGTTTCGTCCGCGGAGACACCACCTTCCTGAATCCGCTCGCTCCCGCCGGAACGCTCGACTATAACTACCTCAGCCCCTTTGGCTCGATATCGATCAAGCTGTACAAGGGTCTCACCTACAAGATGGCCTGGAACTATTACGGGTTCAATCAGCGCGGAGACACCAGCCCGTTCGGCCTCGGAGCCATCCCGTTGCAGGATTTCAACGGCAGCAACGCCACCTTCTCGTTCCGGTATGCTTTCTGAAACTGGGTGTGTGGCAAACAAATCGAGTGTGGTATCTTTCGGCAGCCCCTTGAGGAGGGACCAATGAATCGAGCTTTACTTCGTATGCTTCCAGCCGGGTTTCTTCTTGCCGCTGCGGTTGCTCTCTTTGCGTTCCCAGTCCGCGTCCAGGCTGACGGCGCAGCCACCTTCAAAGCAAAGTGCGCGCCCTGCCACGGCGCCGATGGAAGCGGCGAGACCACCATGGGTAAGAAGCTCAACCTTCGCGACTTGCGTTCCGCCGATGTCCAGAAGCAGTCCGATGCCGCATTGACCACTATCATCACGGATGGCAAAGAAAAGATGCCCGCTTACAAGGACAAGATTTCCGCCGCTGATATCAAGGATTTGGTCGCCACCATTCGGGACTTGGCCAAGAAAAAGTAGGGCTGTGCGGCGCGCGTCGAAGTGAGGAGTCGCAAGCAGCATCGAGGGAATTGGCAGCGATTCTTCCCTCCGCCTAATCCATGAGCCTCCGCGATCGCATTGTCCATTTGCTTCGCCCCGCGGTCTTCCTCGGCCGCAACTCGCTCACATTAACCGGGGCCGTACTCACCACCAGTTCAGCCCTCACGCTCGTTGCATTCTGGATTTTCAACATTCTGATGGCCCGCTCGGTCGACCCGTACACGGGGATCATTTTCTTCCTGATCCTTCCCGGGATCTTCATAATCGGGCTTGTGCTGATCCCGTTCGGCGAAATCCTGCAGCGCCGGCGCCTGATCACCGCCGGCCAACTCCCCACCGTTTACCCAAATGTGGATCTCTCGGAACCGCTGTTGCGGCGGGCCTTCGCCTGGGTCGGCGCGCTGACGGTGGCAAATGTCGTCATCTTCAGCATCGCGTCCTATCGCGGCGTCGAGTATATGGACAGCGCAAATTTCTGCGGCCAGACCTGCCACACCGTCATGCAGCCGGAGTACTCCGCCTACATTAACTCGCCCCACCAACGCGTTGCCTGCGTGGCTTGCCACATCGGGCCGGGAGCAGGTTGGTTCGTCCGCTCGAAAGTTTCCGGCGTTCGTCAGGTCTTCGCGGTCACCTTCCACACCTACGATCGGCCCATTCCATATCCGGTGCAGCAGTTGCGCCCCGCCCGTGAAACTTGCGAGCAGTGCCACTGGCCCCAGGTTTTCACTGGCGATAAGTTCATCGTCCACACCAAGTATTCAGACGACGAGAAGAATACCCGCCTCACCACCGTGCTCCTTCTCAAAGTCGGCGGACGCACCTGGCAGGGCGCCGTCGGCATTCACGGCCGCCATCTCGACGCAAAATCCAGGGTTCAGTACATTGCCACTGACCGGCAGCGCCAGGTGATTCCGGAAGTCACCTACCTCGACGATACCGGCAAGGAAGTCGCTTTCCTCTCCTCGGACTCCAAGCCCACGCCCGCGCAGCTCACGGCCGGTGAACACCGCACTATGGATTGCATGGATTGTCACAACCGTCCCACCCACATCTTCCAGCTTCCCGATCGTGCCGTGGACGAGGCCATGTCGGAGGGACGCATCAGTCCCGATCTGCCTTTCATCAAAAAGAAAGCCGTCGAAGTTTTGCGCGTGGATTATCCGGACCGTGATACCGCCGCGGTTAAAATCGCCGCCCAGCTCAACGATTTCTATAGCGCTTCCTACCCGGACGTCTTCCGCGATAAACACGCCCTGCTCGAGACCGGCATTGCCCAAGTCCAGGCCATCTACGTGCGCAATATTTTCCCCGCCATGAAAATCACCTGGGGCACCTATCCCGATAATCTCGGGCATCAGGATTTCGTTGGGTGCTTTCGCTGCCACGACGGCAGCCACTCCACCGCCGACGGCCGCACGATTGCCAATGATTGCGATACTTGCCACACCATTCTTGCGATGGAGGAGCAAAATCCGAAAGTCTTGGCCGACTTGGGTATGAAGTAGCTGTCGCCGTCAGGAGTCCGCCGTACGCGCGCACAACCATATGTCATGCATCAGACGATCGCGTCTGCTTCTGGCGCTGGGGCTGGCACTGGCGTTCGCGCCCCATCCTGTGCACGCGCAGAAGGCTCCCGAGGCGGAAGCCGATCCGGACGCCGATTGCCTCGCCTGCCATAACCAGCCCGACCTGAAGTCCGATAGCGGCCGCAGCGTTTTCGTCGACACCGCGAAACACAACGCCAGCGTGCACGCCAATTTGAACTGCATCACCTGCCACACGGACATAAAAGAATTCCCGCACCCCGCGAAAATCGCCAAAGTAAAATGCTCCAGTTGTCACGAAGAGCCCGCCGACGATATCTCGAAGAGCGTCCACGAAGTTTTAAGCCCCGAGGCTTGTTCCAGTTGCCACGGCCCGGCTCATTACGTCTTGCCCGGCGCCACCATCGCGCCGAAAATCTGCTCGTCCTGCCACGCCGATCAGGTAAAGGAATTTCTCTCCGGCATTCACGCCAAGGCGGCGAAGAATGGCGATAAGCAGTCTCCCAGCTGCGAGACCTGCCACGGACCGGTGCACAAAATTCTTCCCGCCGATAATCCCGCGTCACGGGTCGCCAAGAAAAATCTTCCGGTCACTTGCGGCTCTTGCCATTCGAACCCCGATTTTCTCTCGAAGCACCAGATTCCCATCGCCCACCCGGTGGAAACCTTCAGCTGGAGCGTTCACGGTCGCGCCCTTGCCGCCGGCAACCCGGCCGCGCCTTCCTGCTCCGATTGCCACGCCAGCCATGCCATTTTTCCCGCTCGCGACTCGCGCTCGAAAATCAATCATTGGAATGTTCCCGCCACCTGCGGCGCTTGCCACACGGAAATCGAAAAAATCTACGACCAGAGCGTTCACGGCCAGGCCGTGGCTCACAGCGTCAGCGACGCCCCCGTTTGCACCGATTGCCACGGCGAGCACAATATCCTCGCCACCAGCAATCCTCTATCGCCCGTGAACCCAGCGCGCGTCTCCGACACCACCTGCGGCCGCTGCCACGGCGATGAGCGCCTCAACGCCCGTTACGATCTCCCCCCTGATCGCGTCCCCAGTTTTGCCAATAGTTTCCATGGCCTCGAATCGCGCGCCGGCGGCCAGACCGTCGCCAATTGCGCCTCCTGCCATGGCACCCATAATATCTTTCGCTCGAGCGATCCGCGTTCCACCGTCAATCCCGCCAATCTCGCCCGCACCTGCGGCGCTTGCCATCCCGGCGCGGGCGAAAAATTCGCCATTGGCCCCGTTCACATCCTTCCTCAATCGCGGTCTGAACACATCGTCGTGAAATCCATCCGCTGGTTTTACTGGATCATGATTCCGCTGGCCATCGCCTTCATGTTCTCCCACCATCTGCTGGATTTCCTGCGAAAGTTCCTGCACCCCCATCCGCGGATCGATTCCGGCGCCGAAATCATGCGCATGAACCTCCATTTCCGCATCGCGCACTGGCTCACGGTCGCGAGCTTCCCCGTGCTCGTTTTCACCGGCTTTGCCTTGAAATTCCCCGAGTCCTGGTGGGCGCAGCCTTTGTTGCTGTGGGAGAGCAGATTCGGATTCCGCGGCGTGATCCACCGCCTCGCCGCCATCGTCTTGCTTTCCTCGGTCGGCTACCACATCGTCCATCTCACTCTCGTTCGCCGCGACCGCGCCATCCTGCGCTATATCCTTCCTGGACTCCGCGACATGCAGGATATGGTCGGCATGTTCCTTTATAACCTCGGCCTCTCGGGCACCCGCCCCACCTTCGGAAAATTCAACTACGTCGAAAAAATCGAATACCTGGCCTACATGTGGGGAACCGCCGTCATGGCTCTCACTGGCTTCATTCTCTGGTTCAATAATCTCGCCCTGCGTTATTTTCCCAAGTGGGTTTCCGACGCCGCCACCGCTCTCCACTTCTACGAAGCGATTCTGGCCACTTTCTCCATCCTCATCTGGCACATGTACACGGTCATCTTCGATCCCGATGTCTATCCCATGGACCGCTCCTGGCTCACCGGCAAAGCCTCCGCCGATCACCTCCGCCACACCCGCCCCGCCTATTACGAAGAGCTGCTCAAAGAGGAAGAACAAAGGAAGGACCCACCCGCAGAGGAGAAACCCTCACCCAAACCGCCCGTAGGCAGCGGCTAACCCTCACACGGGAAGATCGCCCCTTTGGGGCAGTTGACGCCTTCCCACGCGCGGGCGATCCTGATTGGATGGAGTTGGGCTACTTCTTTTGCAAGGTGCGGATGTAGGCTACGAGTGACTTAATCTGGTCAGCGGTCAGGCCCTTTTGTGAGAACGCGTGGGACGCTTTCTTGTCCTTGCCGCCGTTGGCAATCATATCCGTCATTTCCGCATCGGACTTTTTCTTGGCCTCATCGGAGACCAGGCTGGGAGCCTTTATCGCAGGCTTGCCGGTCCCGTCGGGGGCGTGGCACATCGCGCACTTCGCCTTGTAAAGATCCGCGCCTTCATCTGCAGCCAAGGCGGATGCAGGCATGAAGGTGAACGTGGCAACTGCGAATGCGACGGCTGCGACTGCGCGCTTGCTGATGTTCATGTGTGGTGCCTCCCATCATCGATTTCAATAGACTGTTGATTGCTGAGCGGGCTGCGGTTCCCTGAAGGCAGGTACATCATACGCCTTCCGGCCCTGCGCGGCGATCCTTGTTTCCTCTGGCCCTCCGCTCCACTTCCTTTATGCGGATATTGGGCGACCAGTCGTCCCGTAATCCGAATTACCACCCAGTGGCTTCTGAAGGTCACCCACTTGGGCAGCCGTTCAAAAATTGAGGATCAAGCTTCAGCGTCGCAGGAGGAGTTTCGATGGGGTTCGTGAACAGGTAACCCACTTTGGACCATCGTGTGCGTTGCCCCTCGATTAAGTTATCCTGCCCGAGCGGCCATGTAAAAAACAGGAATTGCACAGCCGACTTGCCTTTGAGATTGGCCCCCATGACCGGATACTCATGCTCCTGGTTGTAGAACATGCCCGGGCCGAGCGCGAAAAACGCCTTCTCTTCCGTATAGTCGGTCTTGTCGTTCACGAACACGACGATTTTCTCGTACTTGCCGGCCAACATGTCCGCGTCGGTCGCCGCAAACCGCACCTGCGCGTTCCACAGCGCATGCCGGCTCAGGACGATTGTCCCCTCGGTGGTATTCCTGACGACGATGGAGAACTTCAGCAAGGGCGTCTTTCCGTCGCATCTATCGCCCGATAGAGATACGAACGCCTCGACAGAATCCGGCGGCTGCCCTCCGTCCATGAAGCGTCTTGTATCCACCAGCACCATGGATCTAAATGGCTCGATCACCTCTGCAGATTTTCCCTTGCATCGTATCCGGCCAGTGCGCGCCCTCGCGCCGCGATGGCAGCCAGTTCCGCATCGGAAGGCGGATTGCTGGGCTGCGTTTGCCCAGGCAAACTCCAGCTAAGTCCCGCCATTATCAGGCAAAGGGCTGGAATTTTTCTCATGGCGTCCTCCAACCGGAGTCGCTTGGGCGGGTTCCGGTGCGCCACTGCGGTCGGTCTTCAGCTCTCGTGCGGGTGCGTTAAATAGTGCTGCCGCAGCAAATCCTTCCCATAATCGTTCCCGTTCGGCGTCCGCACCACGCAATGAATATGCTGCTGCGTCGGCAAATCGGGGTTCTTCGCAAACCTCGCCAGGTTGGCAGGCCGCTGGTGGTCGAATTCAATCAGAATTACCGGGCTCTGAATCCGGTAGTAGAAGACGCTCTCCTCCTCCGTTCCGCCCACCCATGCAAACCACGTGTTTTCGATATGTTTCTCCACTTCGCTCATCTTCACGCGCGCATGCCCGTCATCCATGTTGCTCACGTAGAGTTGCACCAGGTCCCGCAGCCGCCGCCGCGCCGGCCCCTCCAGATCCCTCGCGCGAATCCCGGCATAATCGAGCACCACGTTGTCCTTGAACGCCTCCGTCAAATTATTATTCCCGGTCTTCGAAAAGCTCAGAATCGCTTTCTGCTGCTGCGCTCCCGGCAGCGCGCGCACCATTTCCAGCCCTTCCTTCTGTTCCTGCTGGAGCACCACCACGCCCTTATATTTCCCCGAGGTTGCCCGCACCGGCTCCGAGCCAATGAAGAACGGCGTCATCACCACCTGGTCGCCCAGCACGAAAAAATTGATGATCGCGTGGTGCCCGCTGAATTGCCACCCCCATGGCTCTGTCGCCGATGGTCTCCCCAGGATCGTGATCCAGTAAAGCCATTCGCCCAGAAATACCGGGTCCCCGGCGAGTTCCGCTAGCGTCTCATTCAACCGCATCACGTTGCGCGTCATCTCGAAGCCGCGCGTGCTCAGCGAAACTTGCATCAGCCCGAATGCCAGGTCGCGCTGCGCTTCCGTCATTTCCTGGAAGCTGATGCCTTGCCGCACGTAAAAGTGCTGGTTCATCCATTTTCGCCATTGCACGTCATCCACCGGAAACATCGTATTCGCCAGTTGCACGCCTCCGAGGGAAGCTATGAATCTCTCCGCCGCGTTTCGCACCGGCTCCGTCGAGACCCCGCTCGGACTGATCTGGAATAGCCCCGGCATCACCTCGCCATTCGTCGTAATCCCCCCGAACGGCGCGGCCAGCCCTTTCTGTTCCGCTTCCTCGGACATCTGCCGGAACTGCTCCGCCATTCCCACCGCATCCTTCTCCTGTCCGAAGACCGACGGCAGAAAAACGAACGCCGAGACAAGCGAAGAAAGAAACGCTCGCCGCGAAGCGGCATCATGCTTCTCATGGCTATGACCAGGGTGATGCACCTTTTCACACACCGCTCACCTCCAGAATCCCCAACCGTCGCGAACCTATCATAGCCACCCGGCCCCGGCAATCTCAGGAAACGTCTCGTCCCCTGTTCATCTTCTCCGTGCCCTCACGCATTTCTCCGTGTTCTCTGTGGTAAGTCCCTCCTCAAAATGACCTCGCATCACGAATCGGCGCAGGCCTTCCAAAAAAGTCCAGTTCTAGGACTGTCCTGACAATCTGTACACCTGACCAGTTGAATTTTGGTAATCAACAAGCTACCATGACCCATGTCACAACAAAATCAACTCAAAATCCGCGAATCTTGCGGCCCGATGGATTCTGTCGGGCCCCCCGCCCCGCGTCGAATCCTTCGCTCCGCCCCGGCCGAAACCAACCCCCCACCTCCCAGGAGCCCTTTTTGCTCTCAACTTTTTGCTCCGCCCCCCTGCTTTTCTAATAGCGAACTTGGTCGATCAGCGCATTTCACATCTCGCACAAAACAAACGACATCACTATTTTCTAATAGCAAACTTCTTGCGTTTCTTAGAGTGTTGTTCTTCCCTGTTCGAGCCGCCCTCGAGGATCCCCCCACCCCCCGCCCCTCACGCCACTCCCCTCCCGCCGCCCGCCAAATTGAAAAACGCCCATCGGTCGCCTCTCTTCTAGCCGTTGAATTTCTACCAGCAACATTGCCCCAGGTAGGATTCGAGCTAACTGGTTGCAACCAAACGACATCACTTTCTTCTAGTAGCAACAAATTCGGCCTTTCCGAATCAACCGCCTCGTTCGACCCTCTTTGCTATACTCCCGCGGGCGTTGCATCCAACGGGAGACCGAAATGAAGCTCAAGGCAACACTAAGATCAGCCGGGGACAGCCCCCTCCAAGCCCGGCCCGCAGACCACAAATCAACACCCCCCAACCGGCGCGCCTTTCTCGCCTATTTTTCAGGCTTGGGCCTCGGCTCAACACTTCTCCCCGGCGTCCTTTGGGGAAAGCTCCAGGAACAGACGCCCCCAACCATCACCAATGAAATGCTCCGAGACGCGGCAGCCGTCGCCGGCCTCACCTTCACCGACCAGCAACTCGACGCCATGCTCTCAGGCGTAAACAAGAATCTCCCCCACTATGAGCAGCTTCGAAAAATCCACCTCGATAACAGCGTCGCCCCGCCCCTCTATTTCAATCCCGTCATCCCGGGCATGAAAATCGACCGCACGAAACGCGATTTCCGGATGAGCGCCCCGCCGCAAGTCGCAAGGCCGCGCAACCTCGAAGACCTAGCCTTCTGGCAAGTAACCCAACTCGCCGAATTGGTCCGGACCAAGCAGGTCACCTCCGTCGAACTCACCGAGATGTACCTGGCCCGCCTCCAGCGATTCAACCCGAAACTGCTGTGCGCCGTCACCATCACCGAAGATCTCGCCATGCGCCAGGCGCGCGAGGCGGATTCAGAAATCGCCGCCGGCCGCTACCGAGGCCCGCTCCACGGAATTCCCTGGGGCGTCAAAGACCTCGCCGCCGTCAAGGGATACCCCACCACCTGGGGAGCCGCGCCGTTCAAAAATCGCATCATCGATCGCGACGCGACCGTCGTCTCCCGCCTGAATGCCGCCGGCGCCGTGCTCATCGCCAAACTTACTACCGGTGAACTGGCGCTCGATGACATCTGGTTCGGCGGCCAAACAAAAAATCCCTGGGATCTCTCGATGGGCTCGCAAGGCTCCTCCGCCGGGCCCGCTTCGGCAACCGCAGCCGGCCTCGTCGGATTTTCCGTCGGCACCGAAACCGGCGGCTCGATCATCGCTCCCTCTACAATTTGTGGCGTCACCGGATTCCGCCCCACCTTCGCCCGCGTCAGCCGCTACGGCGTGATGACACTGAGTTGGAGCCTCGACAAAACCGGCCCCATCTGCCGCAGCGTCGAAGATTGCGCTCTCGTCCTCCATGCCATACAGGGGCCGGACGACCGCGACCTCGCCGTCCAGGATGTCCCCTTCAATTGGGATGCGAATGCGAACATCTCCAAACTGCGCGTCGGCTACTTGAAAGCCTCCTTCTCGAACACCAGGCAAACGCCCCAGGTGGACGCGAACGACGCCGCCGCGCTCGCAAAAATTCGAAGTATCGGTTTCAACCTCATCGAAATCGAATTGCCCGAGCACGCACACATGGACTTCACGATGGTCATGTACGGCGAGGCCAACGCCGCGCTCCGCGACCCCATCGAAACTGAGCCGAATGACCTCGTCCGCCAGGACCGGGTCGTCGCTCAAAATTCGCTGCGACTCCTTCCCGCCGCCGATTATCTGAACGCAAATCGCGTCCGCGCCCTCTTGATGCAGGAAATGGCTCAAATCATGTCGGAGGTCGACGTCTACGTCCTTCCCTTCGACTACGCCGATTACACTCCGAATCCCATCGCAACCGTCAACAATGCCGTGACGAATCTCACCGGGCAGCCTTCCGTCTGTGTCCCCCACGGCTTCGATGAAAAAGGACACCCCACGAGCCTCACCTTCATCGGCAAACTCTACGGCGATGCCGAGATGCTCGCGCTAGCGAGAGCGTATCAAAATGCAACCGATTGGCACCTGAAGCATCCGAACTTGAAATAGGAGGTAGAAAAAAACTCGATGAAATATTGCTCCATGGCCGCGAAAAAAGCGCATGTAGAGCTTCTGGCGCTTGCGAACCTGCCTCGGCGCACCTATCTTCGGAGGCAGCATATCCGATTGCGAAATGGAAACGTACTATCTGACGGATGCCTAAAATGAAGACACTCATCCTTTGCACTTTGATTTTTCTGGCAACCTTGCCGGCGCGGGCGCAGTCCGTCCCACCAAAAGATACCCACCTCAATTGGCAGCCGTGGTCTGACGCCGCATTCGCCGCTGCCAAACGCGAACACCGCTTCGTCCTCCTGGATTTGGAAGCGGTCTGGTGCCACTGGTGCCACGTCATGGACGCGAACACCTACAGCGATCCCGCCGTAATCAAGATCCTCCAATCGCACTACATCACCGTAAAAGCGGACCAGGATTCCCGTCCTGATCTCTCGAACCGTTACGAAGATTACGGCTGGCCCGCCACCGTGGTCTTTGATGGTGACGGACATGAAATCGTCAAGCGCCAGGGCTACCTCGCGCCCGACGAAATGCTCTCTATGCTGCAAGCCATAATCGACGACCCAAGCCCCGGGCCCTCTGTCCGGCCGGAACCCAAACTCGAAGTGCCGGCAGATGCGCTCTTGAGCGCGCCGCTTCGCGCGGAACTGCAAAAGAATTTCCTCTCGGGCTACGACGACAAATTTGGCAGTTGGGGCACGGATCAAAAATTTCTCGACTGGGATTCAGTCGAATACGCGATGGTCCTCGCCCGCCGGGACAACGATGCGCGCGCCGAACACATGGCCAAGCAAACTCTCGCCGAGCAACTTCATCTGCTCGATCCCGCCTGGGGTGGCGTTTACCAATACTCGACCGACGGCGATTGGAATTCCCCTCACTTCGAAAAAATCATGCAAATGCAGGCGGAAAACCTTCGCATCTATTCGCTGGCATACGGCTGGTGGGGCGATCCCGCGTATCTACACGCGGCCCAGGAAATTCGGCGCTATCTCAAAACTTTCCTTACTTCGCCGGAGGGCGCTTTCTACACCAGTCAGGATGCCGACCTGATTGAAGGAAAGCACAGCGCCGAATATTTCGCGCTCGACGATGCCCACCGCCGCAAACTCGGCGTTCCTCGCGTGGATAAACGCATGTACGCGCGCGAAAATGGCTGGGCCATCGATGGTCTTATTTACTTCTATGCGGCTTCGGGAGACGCGGCCTCGCTCGATGACGCCGTCCGCGCCACCCGCTGGGTGCTGGCCAATCGCGCGCTCCCCGGCGGAGGATTTCGCCATGGAGCCAGCGACGTTGCCGGCCCTTACCTCGGCGACACGATCGCGATGGAGCGCGCTTTCCTCGCTCTCTACGGCGCCACGGGCGATCGCCAGTGGCTCATGCGCGCTGAATCCGCGATGAAATTCATCAACAAGAATTTTCAGGAGCCGCATGGCGCCGGCTTCGTCACATCGAAAGCGCCCACGGATCACGCCTACGCTCCGCGCCCGCAGCGCGACGAAAACGTGGCCATCGTCCGTTCCGCCAATCTGTTGTTCCATTACACGGGGGAAGACGCTTACGAACAGATTGCGCGACAGGCCATGCGCTACGTCGCGGCTCCGCCCGTCGTCTATCGCTTGCCGGCAGCCAGCGCGCTTCTCGCCGATAGGGAATTGTCCACGCCGCCGCTTCACCTGACTATTGTCGGCGCGAAATCCGATCCCGCCGCGCGCGAACTTTTTCGAGCCGCGCTCGCCTACCCTTCGAATTACAAGCGGCTCGAGTGGTGGGATGTGAGCGAAGGCCGCCTGCCGAATCCGGATGTGCAGTATCCGCAATTGAAATCAGCCGCGGCTTTCGTCTGCACGAATCGCACCTGTTCTCCTCCCGTTTTCCACGCACAAGACTTGCGCGCAAAAATCGATAAGCTGCTCAGCATTTCAGCCGCCTCCGCTGGCACAGGCGATTAAAATACGACTGCTTAGTTCGGGCCCGCCGGATTTCCACGGCGTACTGCTGAAGGGCCTTGCAACTTTAGTTAAGATTGTGCATGATGCCCGCAATTCGGTGTCTCCTTGACGGGGTATGGCATGCATATCCAATTTGCATCCCGGGTGGCGATTCCGTGACCAACATCAACGGGAAAGCTTACGCCATGAACGCCATCACGCCGATGAAGTGGTGGAAGACCCCGATACTGAAACTGATCTTCCTATTGGCCCCGCTCACCGGACTTGCCGATCTGAAGAACCTCTCCTTCATCCACTTCGCCCGCTGGGTGATCATCAAACGCGGCCAATTCCCCTGGCTGGGCGGCAAGCAACCTCGCGAGAATCTCGAATACGATTACATGATTTTCTTCAGCAATTTCAACGGCACATGGAACCAGTATATTGACGCCTTCTCCGCCGTCCTCTCGGATGGCTTGAATTTGTTCTGGCGCTGGAGCGAGAAGTTTCCCGGCGCCGTTCCGGTCACCGCCTTCAAACGCTACATTGCTCTAGTCCAATTCGATACGGACTACTATTACAACCCATACCCCTACGCGACCACCAACGACGTCAAGGCAGCTCACCGCATTCAGGCCGCCCTCGACGATTTCGCGAAAACAAGCGCGGCCATGTCTGCCCAGGATTTCGAGAAAGCCTATAGGCAATTTGTGATTCGTGTGCAGAACGACCTGGGTGCGCTCGGCCCTGCCCCAGAAGGAACTTGAGCCCCTGGCGGAATTGAGGAAAAAACGATGGCCAATCAAAGCGGGCAACTTTATGGCCTGACGATTCTTTCGCCCATCATCAACAACGGCTCCCGCTCCGCCTCACAAGACCTCGCTCTGCGCAAGCATCTTTCGAGCCTGGCAAACGGGGTTCACAGCCCGTTCGCCCGCGTTGCCGGCACACATTTTGCCCGACTAGTCGTAATGAATGATGTGGTGTTCGTCGGTAATCCCTCCAAAATTGATCACCTCGGATCGCAATACCTGATTTTCACTACCGATTTCGACGGCGACCTGGACGCCTATCTGCGCACCATGGCGCAATCAATTCCCGCTGAGCTGGATCAAATTTGGAAGCACTGCGTCGGCTATCCCGGCGCTGCCGATGCGGGCAAGTTCGCGGACTACATGAAAAAGTGCCAGGTGGAGACGACATTTTATTTCGCAGACGTGAATGACAAAACTCGCGACCAAACTCTGAAAGCTTTGCAAGTGAAAGCGGAGCTAAGCGCCTTTGTCGAAGAGAACCAAGGTCGTCCCGCAGCCGAATTGCAAAGAGCATTCCAAGGTTTATTGACGAAAATTAATTCTACGCCGCCTCCGGCACCCGGGGCTTCTCGGGTTTAGCCGCGCCAGGCGGAGGGTGCAGACGAAGAGGTTTGAGATTCACTGCTATGATCAAGCTCAACCTATGCGATATCCAGGGTTTTGTTTCTCGCGGCTATACCTTTCATTTCGCTCGCTATCTTCTCGCAACGATTCATGAAGCCGAGGCCGGGCGCGCCTTCTCCGGCCGGCTCCTTGGAGAAGTTACGACGGGCGAAAAATGGGTTAACGGCAAGCCGGAGTCGACCCTCAACGTTGCGTTCACATACAACGGGCTGGCAAAACTCGGGCTGCCCCAACCCACGCTTCAAAGTTTTCCAGTCGAGTTTGTGCAGGGAATGAAGGCGCGCGCCAAAATCCTCGGCGACACGGGCGCGGACGGCCCGGAACACTGGGATCCCGTTTGGCAGGATGGCGAGCGCGTCCATATGTGGATTGCTGTCTATGCCGACACGACGCCTGCCATTGACGCGAAATGCAAGAAAATATCCGACTGGATGGCTGCAACACACGGCGCGAGCGTGCTTCAGTCCCAGGACGCCGGAGCGCTTTTCATTGACGGGAAATGGACAACGAAGGAGCACTTCGGTTACACCGACGGATTTGGCAATCCCGATTTCGAGGGCTTGGTGCGCGACACCGTCCCCGGGCAGGGAAAACTGACCGACGACGGGAAATGGGTCCCGCTTGCTACCGGCGAGTATTTGCTCGGCTACCCGGACGAAGCGAGTGAGCTACCGGTCTCGCCCGTACCGTACCTGTTGGCTACCAACGGTACGTTCATGGTCTATCGCAAGCTCCACGAAAATGTAACGGCATTTCGAAAATATTTGGAGGAGAAAGGCGGCCAATACGGGGGCGGGAAAGAAAAGCTCGCGTCAAAATTCGTTGGCCGCTGGCGCGACGGGACGCCGGTGGAACTTTCTCCGGAAAAACCAGACCAGTCGATTGTCCAAGACAACAATCGCAATACGGATATCAAGTATGGCAAGGATCCGGATGGGACGCGCTGTCCAATCGGCTCGCACATTCGCCGCACCAACCCGCGCGACGCATTCGGTTTCGATGGCAAGCTCGTCAATCGCCGCCGCATCATGCGCCGCGGCCTTCCTTACGGCGAATACGTCCCCGAGGATCAGCCGGCACGCGACGAGGACGACCGCGGCATCATTTTCATGGCGCTCGGCGCGAGCCTTTTCCGCCAGTTCGAATTTGTGCAGCAACAATGGGTCCAGTACGGAAACGACGCTCACCTGGGCAACGATCGAGACTTGCTTCTCGGCAATCAGGGCGAGAACGGCAAATTTATTATCCCCGGCACGGCCCATCCGCAGAGCCCGCCCTTCATTTGCCCCCACCTGCCCGATTTCGTCGAGCTGCGTGGAGGCGATTATTTTTTTCTTCCAAGCATCACGGCCCTGCGTTTGATCGCAAGCGGCACCGTCGACCCGAGGTAATAGGCACAAGCTCAATCATTGGAGGGACAGCGCCATGGCGCTTCTGGAAGTTCTAAAAAACACGGTGGCGCGTCTCGCTGGTGAAGGCGAAACGGAGATCAAGGAACTGACCGCCGAAATCCTGAGTGAGGCGGAACGCGACCTGGCGGCGGCCGATTCCCACGTGATGGCCTTTCTCGATCAACTAAAAACAGCGGCGGTCCACGATCCTCGCCCCATATTCACTCTTCTTCGCATGATCAAGCCCATCCTGCTCGTGAAAAACTATGCCGTCGTTACACGCTTCGACGACGTGCAGGAGGTGCTCTCACGCGACGATATTTTTCAGGTGACCTACGCCGAAAAAATGGAAGTCACCACCGGTGGGAACGATTTCTTTCTCGGAATGCAGAACTCACCGGAATACGAGCGCGACGTCTCTCACATGCGCAGCGCCATCCGACGCGAAGATGTGTCCTCCATCATTGCACCCTTCGTGCAGGATACCGCGCGGCGTCAGGTTGCGAATTCGAATGGGGAGGTGGACGTTGTCACGCAACTTGGCCGGTTCGTCCCCACTCGTCTCGTTGCCGAATATTTCGGATGTCCTCCCGCATCCGATGCGGATCTCGCGGCCTGGGCTACGGCGATTTTCATCTATCTCTTCGCCGACGTGAATAACGATCCGGTGGTGGATCAGACAGCGCGCGCCGCCGCGGCGAAAACCCGCACCTTTCTGGATCAGACCATCGCAGCGCGAAAAGCGCACCCCATCGCAAAAGATGATGTCCTCGCGCGCTGCCTCGCCATGCAGAAAATCGGGCTGCCCGGCATGGACGACCTGGGTATTCGAAACAATCTTCTTGGCCTGATTGTTGGCGCCATTCCCACCACCTCCACGTGCTGTGCGCAGGCTCTTGACCAGCTCTTGAGCCGCCCGCGGGAGCTTGCTGGCGCGCAGGCGGCAGCGATGGCAGGTGACGACGCGCTCGTCGCCAAGTACGTCTTTGAGGCGCTGCGCTTCAATCCCAACAATCCCGGCCTGTTCCGGTTGACCAGCGAGGATTATCCGCTGGCAAAAGGCCAAATCCATGGCGTCACGATTCCGAAGGGAACGCTCGTTTTCGCCGCAACGCTCTCCGCAATGTTTGACGAGCGTAAAGTGGATCAGGCAAATGATTTTCGAGTCGACCGGCCGCCGTACATTTACATGCATTTCGGATATGGTCTGCACAGTTGCTTCGGCCGCTATATTAATCAGGTTCAGATACCCGGAATTTTGAAACCTCTGCTCGCCAGCAAGTCCCTGCGACGCTCGCCGGGCGATGCCGGCACACTTCAATATCAAGGCCCGTTTCCTGCGAGCCTGAAGGTGAATTTCGACGCGGCGATTGCCGGGGCCGGTCGCGCATGAGCTAATTGAGAGCCTGCTGAACCAACGCGGCGCTCTCGGGCTTTTGTCGTCGAGTCATCGTTTTGAACTAGACAGGCTGCCCCTATCTCAGTCAAATTATGGGCGCAGGAACCAGCCGGCCCTCTGGGGGAAATAGGCGATGCGACAATTCGTTTTCGTCTTCGAAATGATGGTGATTTTTTGCACCGTTGCCCGTGCGCAGCAAGACCTGGCACCCGGAATTCCGGGGCAGGAAAACGCAGCGCAGGAGAACCCAGCGTACGCGGGGCTGCTGACGACTTCGTACTTTACGCTCGCACCCGACACATTTGCATCGGCCGGCTTGACGCCCGCGCCAAACGCCTCGCCCGCAAGGCCGGCCGCCGATCCGCCGCAAGGGGTTCAGGGCGTGTTCGTGAACTATAGCTGGCAAGCGTATTTCGGCTACACC
>Ga0187817_10000484_pt1 | contig 17063 bp, 13 predicted proteins | sample NC_wetland_sal_i_17_FD_132431 | JGI IMG/M metagenome (GOLD analysis project Ga0187817, IMG submission 132431) | Wetland sediment microbial communities from Neuse River Estuary, North Carolina, USA - SO4_2 | ecosystem: Environmental > Aquatic > Freshwater > Wetlands > Sediment | place: USA... | reverse complement strand
CGCTGGCGGGTATCGTACACGCCTGAAGAACTCGCGGCTCTGATCGGATCAAGGCTTGCCGTGGACCTTGGTCCGATTCGCGCCATGGATGCGCTCGCCCGCGGACCTTCGGGCCGGATATATCGGCTGAAGATCACCGGGGAGCGCGATTACATCATCATCGGCAAAGAACTGGAAATTCGCCGCGCGTTATCGCACACGCATCTTTACAGCTCTGCATTCGTCGTAGATAAAGAGGCTGGCCGCTTTGTGTTGAGAGGGGCCGGCTGGGGGCATGGTGTCGGCCTGTGCCAGATCGGCGCGGCGGTCATGGCAAATGAGGGCAAGACTTACACAGAAATCCTGCAGCATTACTATCGTGGGACCGCTGTCAGCGTCTGAGGCCTTCGAAGCAACTCTTAAAACCGCGGCACGCTTGTATGCCCCCAATAAATCGGCATCCACTCGGTCCCGCCCTCACTCGCGCCCGGCAGGGTGTGTTCTCCGCTGCATTGGTAGTAGACTGCACCGACCTGTTCGCATTTCTCGGGCGAAAAGGTCATGCGCGCCATCGCGGCTTGCTTGTCGGTGTGATGCTCGATCGGCGTGCATGCGGCAATCGTGCTGGCCACGGCGAGTGCGATCGTGGCGAGCGCGGCAGCGTGGCGGGGGTTCATGCTTGCAGCTTGGCAAACACGGCAGTGAAAAGCGAAATGCTTGGAAGAGGAGGAATTTGCAATGTCGAAAATTATACGCGGAACGATCGCCGGCCCCATCGTGGCGCTACTGCTGATGCTTGCCTGCCCGATGGAAGCATCAGCCACTGACGCGCAGGGTGTCATCAGAACCCTGGAAGCCAGCCTCGCGACCGCGGTCAGAGCCAAAGATATCGACCAGATCATGTCGAAGTACACGGTCAGCGACGCGCTGGTGGTGTTCGATGTTATCCCGCCGCGCCAGTACACCGGCTGGCAGGCGTGTAAGGATCATTGGCAAAGCTTTTTGGCTATATGCAAGGACGCGCCGACTTTGAAGATCAGCGAGCTCGAGATTTACGGCGGCGCCGGTTTCGCTTACAGCCACAGCATCGAGCATTTCGCTTGTACCAATCAGCAGGGCAAGAAGCTCGACCTGATCTTTCGGGTGACTCGTGGCTACGCAAACTTCCGCGGCGAGTGGCTAATCGCGCACGAACACGTTTCCGTGCCGGTCGATCTGACAACCGGGCAGGCGGACCTCCAGTCCAAGCCCTAGCGGGGCTGATTTAAGCGCGCGGCTGCCGGCAGACTGGATCCCCGGAGGATGGGTACTGATATCCGCGACCCGAGCCAGAACTGAAACCAAGGCGCTATTTCCTGCGAGCACGAGTCCGGCTCGCAGCGCACTCCAGGATCGCGACCGGCTTGTCCTCTTGCAGCGCGCGATACTTTTCCCAGAAAGCCTGGTCGACTTGCCGAGCCTGCTCAGATTCATCCTCTCTGCGCCAACGGCGGTAAGCGCGGGGCCCACCGTTGTAAGCGGCGTAAGTGGAGCGGGCCAGCGCGTCGGCGCCACCACCGTAGTCCGCGCCCCTACGGAGCACGCCGCGCATCAGCGTCGTCAAGATTTGCGCCCCGGCTGCGCTGTTGTAAAGGATGTCCCACTTCAGCCGTGCAAGATTGAAGAAACCGCGCCAGACGTATTTGTTTATCTGCATCAGGCCGATGTCGCCCGTTGGCGACATGAGGTATGCGACATGGCCTTTTCGCCGGACGTATTGCTGCCAGCAACTCTCCTGCCACGCCGTGGCCCTTAGCAAGATGAGGTAGGTCTGATGGTACTGCGCTTCGAGCGGGTCATTTCCCAGTTCGCGCTCGGCGATAAGGGTGAGCAAGTCGCCTAAGGTTCGGCGGTAACTCTCGAGATTCGTTTCGTCGACGACTGCGAGCCTCAATTTGCTGCCCAGACTTAGAAGCTCGGATACCGGAACAGTCTCAGCCGCCAAAACCTCGCTCGCATCAAACAGCCCGAGGTGAGGCACCAGCATTGAGACCGAACTCCCGCCAGTCCCGGGCGGAATTACGGGGGCGACGGATGCAAGCGGCGATATTTTCAAAGGGGATGAAAGCGTAACCGGTTCGGGCGCGCAGTTCGCAGCAGATCCAGCCGTAGGGTCGAGGGAGGATCGAGACTCGGGCATGCTCGGGGTTCTGGCTGCGGGGGCGGGGGTAGCTGCGGATGTTGGTGTCGGTGACGCCGAGGGAGAAACCCCGGGCACTTCGCCCGCAGCCGGCTCGAGTTCCTCCTCGCGCAGCGCACCCGTATCGTCGGGCGGCACAACCAGGTCCGGGGTTTCGGGCAGCTCGCTCAAGCCAAACAGGCGTTGTAGCTCCGGATCCTCGTTGAAGTCGTAAACGAGAGGATTGCCCCTAAACCCAGGCGCCATTATGCGCGCCAGCCGGCGCAAGTCCTCGGCCGACACCCTCATCCCGAGCGCGGGCGCCGCCTCATCGAGGGCAAACAGCGCGTCGCCGGCCGAGATGAACGACAGAAATTCAAGCGATCGGTCGCGCAGCAGTCCCCGGTGGGCCGCCGATCGAACGATCTCTCCCGCCTCCTTCCATACATCCAGGAACAGCAGTCGAACCGGGTCAGGCCCTGTGCCGGGATCGCGCGGTTGCGCCAACGCCTCGACCAGGCGGTGACGGCTTTCGAGCAGCAGGGCGAGGAGCTGTTCGCGAACCTGCGGGTCGCCGACCGTAAGGCCGAGTTGCTTCACGGCGAAGACGATAAAGGCATCCCAATTGTCGAGCGTTGCCTGCCAGGCCTCCACCTGAGCCGGCGTCAAAGGAGCGGCCGGGCCGGATACAATGGGCGCCCCGCCCTCGGGCGCGGTTAGCTGAAGCGTCAACCTTAGCGCCTCGTCCTCGGCCACTATCGAGCGGACCGGCTGCAGTGTGGATAAAGCGGCTTGCACGCGCTCTGCAACATCAGGCGGCGCCGCATCCCGGACAAGTTCCTCAAACCGGTTGAGCGGCGGCTTCAGGTCGAACGAAAACCTCTCGAATCGTGGAATAAAGTAGCTTTTCACCAGGTCAAAGCCGCGGCCCACGAGAAAGGTCTTCTCGTGTTTCAGGTTGTAAAGATTGATGTCCGTGACGCGGAATTTTAGGGCTAGGCCGGGCGTGATGTACGGCCTCGCTTCCGCTTCGATTATTCCCGACCACTGTGCAGGACTTAGACATTTATCTCCGATGGCGAAGCCGAGATTCAGTTCGGCCTCGCTCTCGATTTTCACGGCCTCCCCGGCGCGGCCGAAGTGCGGATTGCGCGCGTGCAGGTACTGGCAGGCGTTGGAGCCTTCCCAGAGTTCTGCGCGCCCATCGGGACCGGTATACATCTGCTGCTTCAGGAGCTCATCCAGAGTGAAGTAATCGATCCGCAGGGGGACCTGGACCACCACCGCTAAAGCGGGCACAGCGGTGACAAGCAGCAGGGCAATCGGTCCGATGATTAGGAAAGCGCGCCGCATACATCCGGGTGGATCAAACCGGAATTAATTTTTTGGCCTTCCGGCAGTGAAAACTATACACCTTTTACAGGTTCGGCCGCCTCGGTTACTCGGATCGCAATACAGCGCGCGCGAGTGGTTCAAACTTGCAGCGCCGATGTGCAGAACGCGCACCGCTTCGCTTGGATCGGAATTTCGCTGATGCATTCCGGGCAGCGTTTGGTGGTCGGCTCGGCGGGAGGCTGTTTGTACGCGCGGGCGACCAAACTATTGATCGGCAACACGACAGCAAAGTACACCGCCGCGGCGATTATCACGAACGAAACGACCGAGTTGACGAAGTTGCCGATCAGGAACTTGCTGCCGTTGATCTCAAAGGCGATGGCTGAAAAGTCCGGCTGCCTGACAATCGCTGCGATAAACGGCGTCAGCAGATCTTTGACAAAAGAGCTTACCACGGTGCCGAATGCGGCGCCGACCACGATCCCGACCGCCATGTCGACTACGTTGCCGCGCAACAAAAACTGCTTGAAGCCGCTCATAAGTTCTCCTCTTCGGGCGTGTTCGGCGCCCTCTGAACTCGCTCTGAAAGCGTGGTACAGGTGCAGCCCCTGCTGCATCGGATCTTCGTCGTCGGGCATGAGCAAAATCTGAACTGAAATTTCCGGCTTTGCAAACCCGCGACTTTTGGACCAATAGCCGCTTGCCAAAACTTAGTCGTCGGCGAGATGCTCGTCGTAGCCGGCGCGCGCGAGCGCACGCCTGAGCGCGTCGTAGACCTTGGGCGTATCGAGATGCGGCTTGACCGGGACTTGTGGCGTCGCCTCGAGCGCCGCGATCAGCGCCGCGGCCCCTGCGCCGGCCAGCTCTTCGCAAACGTCGTACACGCCGCCGGGAGATTCTTCGAGCGGATTGTGCCTGCCCAGAACGACCCGAACCGCGCGGATGATCCGCGGCTGTGGCGGAGGCATCATAAGTGCCGCGAGCGCGCCGTGGTCGAGCCGCAGCCGCGCCGCCTCGGCAAGCGGCGCTCCGCGCGCCCGCTCCGCCGCCGGCAGCAGAACTTTTTCTTCCATCGAGATGTGCCGCAGCAACGCGCGGCGGAACTGATCGTATGCGGCCAGTTCTTCGGCGCTGCTGCACGACCCCGCGCGCTCAAGAAGCAAATCGAGCCGGGCATGATCGTCCGCCAGGAACTGCCAAATCGCCCCATGCGGCTTCGCGCCCGTTTTATCCATCACCATTGATCCTGACGCGCAGACAACTCCGGCTGCAAGCGCCACGCCGAACGCGTGCACGCCTCTTTCGCATTCCGGCCGCGCTCCACACGGCGCTGGCGGCCGTCGAGTCTCGTGTCTGCAAATAACTTCATCCCGCGTGAGGTCTTGAGCACCCGCAAGCCGGAATCCTTGTGCGCCTGGCTGTCGCCATAAAAGAGTCTCTGTTAGAACCTGCTTTGCGCGGGGAACCGGCGCGGTCGGCAGCCGGGTCCGGAAGGAGTCACGATGATCACACGCGGCATACCGAATGCGGCTCAGTTGCTGGTGCGATGCCTTGAGAACGAGGGCGTGCAGTACGTGTTCGGAATTCCCGGCGAAGAGAACATCCACTTCATCGATGCACTCGACCGTTCGTCGATCCGTTTCATCCTGGCGCGCCACGAGCAGGGCGCGGCCTTCATGGCGGAGATGTACGGCCGGCTGACGGGGCGGCCGGGGGTATGCGTCGCGACGCTTGGCCCGGGCGCGATCAATTTGTTGCTCGGCGTGGCCGACGCGCAGAGCGACAGCGTTCCGCTGGTGGCGATTTCGGCGCAAGTCGGGCTGTCCCGGATCTACAAGGAGTCGCACCAGGGCGTGGACCTGGTCGCTATGTTCAGGCCGGTAACAAAGTGGGCTGACATGGTGCTGCGGCCGGAAGCGATACCCGAGATGGTGCGCAAGGCATTCAAGGTCGCCCAAACCGAGCGGCCCGGCGCCGTCTACCTCGCGGTACCGGAAGATGTCGAGCCGGCGGCGTCGCCGCGTGATGCCGCGCCGCTTAAGATCAACATCGTGCGCGACGTGGCGCCTTCGCCGAGCCAGATCGCGCGTGCCGCTAAGGTAATTCGCCCGGCCAAATTTCCCATTGTGCTCGCCGGTCACGGCGCTGCGCGCAACGACGCAAGCGCGGCGCTGGTGCACTTCTCGGAGCGGCTTGGCATTCCGGTCGCGACCACCTTCATGGGCAAGGGCGTATTCCCCGACGATCATCGCAACGCGCTCGGCGCGGTCGGCTTCATGCGCCACGACTATGTCAACTTCGGATTCGATCGCGCGGACGTGGTGATCTGCGTCGGCTACGACTTGCAGGAGTACGGCCCCGATCGCATCAACCCGAAGCGTGACAAGCAGATTATTCACATTCATCGCTATCCCGCAGAAGTGGACGCGCACTACCACGTCGCAGTCGGAATCGAAGGAAGCATTGCGCAATCTCTCGACGCGCTCGGTGACGCGCTCGCGAGCAAGCGTCGGCGGCCGGCGACCGGCGCCAAGATCCGCAAATTGGTGGCGGGCGAACTCGAGCAGAGGGCAAAGGATAATTCATTTCCGGTGAAGCCTCAGCGCCTGGTGGTGGACATCCGCAAGGCGATGAACCGCGACGACATCGCACTGGTCGACACCGGCGCGGTGAAGATGTGGATGGCGCGGCTATACCCAACCTACGCGGCCAACACGTGCCTGGTCTCCAACGGTTTGTCGACCATGGGTTTCGCGCTGCCCGGCGCGATCGGGTCGAAGCTTGCGTGCCCCGATCGCAAGGTCCTTGCGGTTATGGGCGATGGCAGCTTTCTCATGAACTCGCAGGAGATCGAAACTGCGGTGCGCGAGCGGATCGCTTTCGTGACGCTGGTCTGGGAAGATTGCGCCTACGGTCTTATCAAGTGGAAGATGGCCCTGGAGCTCGGCCGCGATTCGCACTGCGACTTTACCAATCCCGACCTGGTCGCGTATGCGGAGAGCTTCGGCGTCAATGCCTGCCGCGTGGGTGCCGCGGCCGAACTTCTGCCGGCGCTCGAGCGCGCTTTCGCCTCCGATGCGGTGTCGCTCGTGGTGTGCCCGGTCGACTACTCGGAAAACCTTGCGCTAACCAGGAAACTCGGCGAGCTCACCGATCCGCTGTAGGAAGCTGACATCGCGACGCAATGCTGGCGTCTAGCGGCGGCCTCGCTGATAGGTCCCCATCACGGTTGCCTGCTCGACGATGTGTCCCTTCATCGCCGCTTCCAGTTTCGCTTTCGTGGGCCGATTCAGATCCGGCAGGACCGTATCCAGCGCGTAGAGATGGAAGAAATAGCGATGGCGTCCGATCGGCGGGCAGGGACCGCCGTAGCCGGTCCGCCCCCAGTCGTTGCGCCCCTCGCTGGTGCCCGCGGGCAGTGCCTCGGGCTTGACGGCCTGCGGCAGCGCCGCTGCTGTGGCCGGCAGGTTGTACAATATCCAATGGACCCACACCATCTGCGGCGCGGCGGGATCGGGTGCGTCGGGGTCGTCCATGATGAGCGCCAGGCTGCGCGCACCGCTCGGCACGTCGGCCCAGGCTATTGCGGGGGAGATGTCTTTGCCGTCGCAGGTGTGAAGCGAGGGAATTTCCCCTCCGTTAGCGAAAGCGAACGATGTAAGTCCCAAAGCCATCGAGAGTCCTCCTTCTGATTCGTCCGCAGCTCACACAGGAAGCCATCCGGAAACGCAAAGCGCTCTGCTGCCATCGCTGGGCCAACCTCGGCGAAGCCAGCGTCATGCCGACGCTATACAGCGAAACGCGAGGGAACAGCAATCGCGCACGAGGCGCTCTGCACCGCGCGCATCGGTGGGACGTGGAGCTCGGCCGGTCATGAAAGCGCGATTCAGCCGATCGCCGTTTGCGGCGGATAGTCTCCCTAGCTACGCTGAGTCGCCACATGCCCGCACCAGTTCAGCCCGGAGCGATCAATATTGTGCCGGAATATTCCGCGGCTCCGCGTAGCGCGCCGGTTTACTCGCGGACATTTTGGATCGTGTTCTCCGCCCAGTTTGCGCTCAACGTAGCGATGAGCTCGTTTGTCATGTTTCCGGTTGAGCTGGCCCGGATGGGCGCGAGCGCGGCGCTGATCGGAATCGTGATAAGCATCGGATGGATGGCGGCGCTGGTGGCGCGCCCCGCATGCGGCACGGCGATCGATCGTCACGGCCGCCGTTCTATCGCGCTGATCTTTCTCGTCCTCGACGCGATCGCGATCCTTGCTTACATACCGCTTCAGTCGGTCGGCTTTCCGATGTACGCCGTGCGTGCGGTCCACGGCGCCGTCGACGGGGTCGCGCGTGTCGCACTCTTCGCGATGGTCTACGACATCCTGCCTGAGGCCAGGCGCGGCGAGGCGATGGCAACCTTCAGCCTCTGCGGCCAGATTCCAGCTGGAATCGCGCCAATCGTGGCCGAAGAGCTTATCCGCCTGTCCGGGTTCGGACTCTTCTTCATCTTCGCTGCGCTCTTATGTATGGTTTCGGCGCTCTTTGTGTTCTTTCTACCGGGGGACCATCCAGTCCGCGCGATTGGCCGAGCTCCCTCGCCGCCTTCATCGGCGCCTTCCTATCGATCGCTGCTAGCCGACCGTACGCTCAGTCCCTTATGGATTGTCACGCTGTTGTTTGCGCTCGGAATTTCGTCGCGGCTTAGTTTCGTCACCCCATTCGCCTATGAGCGGGGTGTCGCCCGCATTGGCATTTATTTCTTCATCTATAGCGTGATGGCCGTGTTACTGCGGATGTTTGGCGCACGAATCATCGATCGCATAGGGCTGAGCAGGATGCTGCTGCCGTCGATGCTGGCGCTGGCCGCCGGGCTAGCCCTGATAGCCCGGCTCGGCTCGCCGGGCATGATCGAACTTGCAGCGCTTCTTGGCGGGATTGGACACGGTTATCTCTACCCTGCCCTGAGCGCGCTCATCATCGAAAGAACCCCGATCAACGCTATGGGCCGAGCGTCGAGCATCTACACGTCACTCTACGACTTCGGTTACATGTCGGGTCCTTACCTTCTTGGCGCAATCGCAACCGGATTCGGCTATCCCGCGATGTTCATAATTTCAGGCGCAATGCTCCTGGCAGGAGCGATTTTCTACCTCCTATTCGAGCCCGTCGTGGATCGCGACGAAATGTCTGTCTAATGGCAGCAAGCTGTCGCGACCCTGAAACCTCGCCCGGTCAAGATGATGACCAGCTGATGAGCCGCGACGGAACGATCACCCGGCTGGCATATTCGTGCCTGCTGATGGTGGGCATCAATAGCGGCTGGATTGGCCCCTTTCTCCCGCAGATCTCTCATATCACCCATCTGCCGATCGAACGCGCAGGATTGATCGTCAGCGCCTCGGCAGCGGGTTCCTTCATATCGGTGCTGATCGCAGGCGGGATCCATCAACGACTGAGCGCGCAGAAGATCCTCGTCGGTGCGATGGCGCTCTTCACGGCCGGTCTGACCGGGCTCGCGATGGCTGATGGCCTTGTGGGACTGCTGTGCGGCGGATTTCTGATCGGCGTCGCCAACGGCGGTATCGATATCGGCGCCAATGCTCTCATCGTGGAGCTCAATCGCGAGCGGCTTGCCTCCGCGCTCAACTACCTGCACGTGCTGTTCGGTGTTGGAACGTTACTCGGACCACTGATCGTGAGCGCGGCGTTTGCGGGTCGCGTGTCGTACTGGTGGGTGTTTGGCGGCGGCGCGTTGGTATGTGCCGCGATCGCACTTCGTTTGAGCGTGACTCCGGCGATCGAAGTTCGAACGGCGCCGACGCTGGGCGATGGATTTATCCCGATGCTTTCGCGTCCGCTGATTTGGGCGATCAGCGCAGTGATGTTCCTTTACTGCGGCGCCGAACTCGGGATTGGCGCGTGGCTCTTTCTTTACCTGCGCACGGCGGGCGCACTTGGCCCGTTGCTCGCTTCGTCGGGGGTCTCGCTGTATTGGCTGGGATTGGTATGCGGGCGTGCGTTTGGCGGACGATTAGGGCATCGCATCGCATTGCCGCAATTCACGATGCTGGCCGCTGCTCTGTCTGCCGCCGCGCTAGTGATTTTGATTGCGGCGCCCGCGGCGGGTGGTCTTGCGGCGTCTGCTGTGTTCCTGATCGGCTTCGGCTACGGCCCGGTCTTCCCCAACATGATCGCGGCCGGCGCCGCAAGGTTCCCGGCCGAGGTCGGCAGGATGACTTCGATCGTAGTGGCGGCCGGATCGCTCGGCGGGATCGTCGCGCCCTGGATCATGGGCCATGCGATCGCCGACGTAAGCGCGCGCGCAAGCATGGAGATCGCCTTGGCAGCCACGATCGCGATGGCAGCACTGGCGCTCTCACTGCGCGCGATTGATTCTAATTAAAACATTCCGCCGCGGAGCGGAATCACCGTGCCGGGCGCAGTATCGCTATGGATTGTTTTCCACTTGATGATCTTCAGATGACGTTGCCCTGATCTCTACATTCTCCGAGAGATGTTCATTCCAACCCGCAGATCTATTGATCTCCTGATGTTGATTCAGGACGTTTGTCCTTCACTCCTTCCGAGCAAGCGTCGTTCATTTTCCCGGGGAGAGATATTGTACTTTGGTACAATGGCCGAGTGGGCGCCGCGCGATGCAGAATATTTTTGCGTGCAATGAGGTGGATGGTCAGCCATCCCCCAGCGCAGCCGGTATCGTTAGTTGTGGAATAAATCGACGGCCACAGTGGTTGTGGTAGATGACGACGCCTCTATGCGTGGCGCGCTGCGAAGGCAACTGCAGATCCTGGGCTTCGACGTGCTGGACTTTGAAAGCGCGGAAGAGTTCCTGGCAAGCGGTGTCCCAACCGACAATGCCTGTCTGCTGTTGGACGTATACATGCCGGGGATGACCGGAATTGAACTATGCCGGACTTTGGCTGCGTCCGGACGGCGGTTGCCGACGATCCTGATAAGCGGCCGCGACGATCGCCAGACCAGGAAAATGATGCGCGACGCGAACCCGATTGCGAGCTTGCTCAAGCCCTTCGATGAAAAAAGCTTGCTCCGGGCGATCCACAAGGCGTTGCCGAAGCGCTTAAATTTGTCCCACTGAGCGCCCCAGGCGCGCGGTACCATCAAACTTCCATGAACCTTGGGTTACGGGTGTCGACTCGCTTTGCTGAGATTCCCCATTGTTATATGGTTCGCAGCGAGAGGAGCCCGAATTCCGTCGCGTCTGAATTCAGTCCACTGCCGCTCCGGTTCTAGACCGCCAACCCCGTGCGGCTTTGACCGATGCCACGACGAGCTACTAGCGCAACTATCGAGCCAAGGCATGGCAGGGCCGCGGGCGCCGGCCGCAAACGGCGAGACACTGCACGCTTCGAATCGCTGGTGCACGACCTGTCGGCGGCGATGGCGCTGGCGCCAGCCGCCGCAGTTGACCGGGAAATCGAATCCTGGCTGGGCAAGATCTGCCAGGCTTTGGATCTCGACAGAGGCGGCATATATGAGCGTCACGCGCCAGACGAGCCGCTACGGACGACACATACTTGGCATCGAGCGAATGTCCCGCCATTTCCGCGGCCTCTCGATCCGGGCAAACTCTTACCGGTGACCACCGACTGGATCCTCTCGGGCAAGCAAGTTGCGTTCTCGCGTCCAAGCGAACTCCCGGCTGAACTGGGCGATCTGAGGCGTTTCCTAGAACTAAATGGCGGGCCTGCGGTTGCTGCGGGGATCCCCATGTGGGCCGGTGACCGAGTCATTGGTGCAGCGACTTTCGGCAAGTTCCGGTCGACTCGGGGATGGTCGACAGAAGTGCTCGATCACCTGAACCTCGCGGTGCGGCTCTTCGGAAGCGCGATCGAGCGCAAGCAATCCGAGATGGCAACACTTGCGCTTCGCACTGAACTCAGGGTCGCTACGCGCCGCAACTTGATGAGCGAGCTCGTGGCCTCACTCTCGCACGAAATCAACCAGCCCCTTGGTGCGATTTTGAGCAACCTTGGCGGTGTCGCGCGCTTGCTGGCTCAAGGAAATTCGCAGCCCGCGCTGGCTCTGGAGGCGGTCAACAGTGCGATTGAAGACACCAAGCGGACGGCTGAAATCGTGCGACGGATCCGCCTGATGTTCAAGAGAGACATCGAGCACAAAACCACGATCGACATCGGCGCTTTGGCCAGGGAAGTGGTGAAGCTGATTGCCGGCGAGGCCGCAGTCCGGAAGATCCGGGTGCAGATTGAGGTTTCGCCTTCCGTGCCTCGAGTCGTTGGCGACGCTATCCAGCTGCAGCAGTGCGTACTGAATCTGATCATGAACGCCTGCGATGCGATCACGGAGGCCAACTCCGAGCGCCGCGATATAAGCATCAGGGCGGCTCCGGAGAAGACCGGATGGGTCGCCGTAAGCGTCTCCGATAGCGGTGCAGGCATTGCTCCTGCCGTCGCGAACCGGCTGTTCGAACCGTTCGTAACGACCAAGAGCGACGGAATGGGATTGGGCTTACTCGTCACCCGATCGATAGCAGAGAGTCGTGGCGGCAGAATCTGGGCGACGCCGAATCCCGAGTGTGGCACCACGTTCACCTTCACCCTTCCGGTCGCTGAAAGGAAGCGCGCTGGCGCGAGACGTGCGGATTGAAGTGCGCGCCCGCTGCCTCAGCTCAGTCGGGAGCCTTCGAAGCGGAGTGAATCTGCAAGGTTCCAGCCATGCGCACCAGGTCGGCGAGTGAGCCGGCGCCCATTTTACTCATCACACTTGCACGATGCGCCTTCACGGTCCGTTCGGTGGTTCCCAATTCGGCGGCCACCTGCTTGTTCAGCAAACCTGTGGTTATCAGGGCGAAAACTTCGCGTTCGCGGGAGGTCAGAGAGCGCTGCAGCTCCTCCAGTTCGATCCGCTGCGATTGTTCGGCGCGCCGCGTACGCGAACGATGAGCGCCCCGAGCTATCGAGCTCAACAGCGCTTCATCGTCGATCGGCTTTTCCAGAAAATCCACGGCGCCTTTCCTCATTGCGTGCATTCCGAGCGACAGATCGCCGTGACCGGTGATGAACACGATCGATGCGTAAGGAATGGTGCGGTTGAGTTCCTCCTGAAGCTGAAGCCCGTTCATTCGCGGCAGGTAAACGTCCGCCACGACGCAATCAAATTCCTTCGCATCAACAGCTTCGAGAAGCTCTTCGGCGGAAGAGTAACCGGTCACCTCAAAGCCGGCGCTGGTGAGCTGAAAGAGGAGGGCCTGCCGCATGCGATCGTCATCCTCGATTATTGCGACCCTGATGCGCCCGATGGTCGGCGCAGTTTTGACGTCCAAGCCGTCTTTGGCGCTGCGCGTTCGAGGTCCGACGCTAGTCTTTGCGGTTGGCGCCATCTTTCCTCCTCTGGCGTGCGGCTGCGAGACGTAGCGAAATATTACAAATCGATCCCGGACTCGTTTTCAAGCGTTAACCGTTGAGCAAGAAGAAAAAGGCCGGAAATAGGCAAGCGAACATCGCCGGAACTCGAGAGACCGCGGCACGAGCGCGCCGGTCTGCGGTGTTGCCAAAGTCGCGTCGCGGGCTGCGGCTGTTCACTTTGCTGATGCCAATAGTACTCGTGTCCGTCGTCGCCGTCGTGTTACTTGCGCGACGGACGCGTGAATCCGCGCATCCGCTAAGATTGTTGACAAGACCCTCTGTGCCAAGCGTGAAATTCGTTGGCGCCCGCGAATGCGCGACCTGTCACGAACACGAGAATGTTCGCTGGCTCGGCTCGCATCATCAACTGGCAATGCAACCGGCAGCAAATACCACAGTGTTGGGCGATTTCAACCACGCCAGCTTCAACAACAACGGCATCACTTCAACTTTCTTTCGGAGCGGCTCGAAGTTCATGGTGCGCACCGATGGTCCGGATGGGGCGCTTCATGATTACGAAATCAAATATACATTCGGCGTATATCCGCTGCAGCAATTTCTCGTCGCCATGCCCGGCGGACGCTGGCAAGCATTCGGGATCGCGTGGGACAGCCGCCCATCCGGGCGCGGGGGACAACGGTGGTTCGCTTTGTATCCCGGCGAGAAGATCACATATAGGGAGTCCAGGCATTGGACCGGCATCGACCAGAACTGGAACTACATGTGTGCCGATTGCCATTCTACCAACCTGCGCAAGAACTACGATGCTCGCACTCGCACGTTTTCCACTTCCTGGTCGGAGATCGATGTATCGTGCGAGGCCTGCCACGGTCCCGGTTCCAATCACGTGTCGTGGGCGAAGAAGCAGGGCGATTGGAAGAACCTCGACGCACCCAAAGGCCTGACGATCGCACTCGATGAACGCAAGGGCGTTGCATGGCGGATCGATCCCGCAACCGGTAACGCGCGTCGAAGCTCGCCTCGTTCATCAGAGCGGGAAATTCAGATGTGTGCGCGATGCCATTCGCGGCGCGGCGAGATTCACGAAGACTACGTCCACGGCCAGCCGGCGGGAGACGACTATCGCGTGGCGCTTCTCGAGGAGGACCTCTATTACCCCGATGGGCAGATAAAGGAGGAAGACTACGAATACGGCTCTTTCATCCAGAGCCGGATGTTTCATGCCGGCGTGACTTGCAGCGACTGCCACGAGCCGCACAGTGCCAAAATTCGCGCCACCGGCAACAACATTTGTATGCAGTGCCATTCGGCACAAAAGTACGATTCGCCCAAACATCATTTCCACAAAATCGGATCGGCAGGCGCACAGTGCGTCGAATGCCACATGCCAACGCGCACATACATGGTCGTCGATTTGCGTCGAGATCACAGCATCCGGATTCCGCGGCCCGACCTGTCGGCGAAGCTGGGCACTCCCAACGCGTGCAACAATTGCCACACGGACAAATCGGCTCAATGGGCATTGGATGCCGTGGACAAGTGGTACGGCCACGCGCCCGAAGGGTTTCAGCGCTTTGCTGAGACACTGGATGGCAGCTCAGCCGGCGCACCCGGAGCACAGCAAGCGCTTGAACGCTTGGTCGCGGACACTGAGCAGCCGGCGATCGCTCGCGCGACCGCGCTCTCTATGCTTGCCAGCTACGCTCTGTCTCCGACCGACGCGGCGGTTCGCATCGGAATCGCAGACGATTCGGCGCTGGTGAGACGCGCTGCGGCACGCGCGCTCTCAAACTCCGATTCCGGCGCTAGCGCAAGCACACTGGCGCCGCTTTTCCGCGATTCAGTTCGCGCCGTGCGGATCGAGGCGGGAGAAGTGCTTGCCGGGTTACCCACAGACAACTTATCCGCAGACGTAGCTGCTGCTTTCAGCCGGGCCACCGATGAGTACATAAGCGCGCAGGAATTGAATGCGGATCGTCCCGAGGCGCATCTCAACCTGGGGTTGCTGTACGCCAGGGAGAATCATTTCAAGAAGGCGGAGGCGGAACTCAAGAGCGCATTGTCGCTCGAACCAAGTTTTGCGCCTGCAGCGGTCAACCTCGCCGACCTTTTTCGCGCACAGAACCGGGATAAAGAGGGGGAACACGTCCTCAAGGACGCTCTCGGTCAGTCGCCGAATGACGCGTCGCTCGAACACGCGCTCGGTCTGCTGATGGTGCGTGAGAAGCGCAGTGCGGAAGGGCTCAAATTTCTGAGGGCAGCCGCGCGCAGCGATCCGGGTAATGCCCGCTACGTTTATGTCTATGCCGTCGCATTAAATGACGCCGGCGAGAGGGGCGTCGCAATCGAGACGCTGCAGCGCTCCATCAAAGCGCATCCTTACGATCGTGATTCACTCGCCGCGCTGGTGAACTTCCTGGAACAGTCTGGCGATCCGGCCAAAGCGCTGACCTACGCGCAGCGGCTGGGCGAGCTCGAGCCGGATAATCCACAAGTTCGGCAGATGCTGAAAGAGCTAAACGAACATCGGCATCGCTGATCGTACTATCGAATCGAGCTTCGTAAATAATGTCCCACGAGGAACATATTGTACCTTAGTACAATAGCCAACCTGCGGCTGCGCGTCGCACAATCCGCCAGTAAGTGATCGACGCATCGCGGACGGTTGGCTCGCGAGGCTGCCGGGACGCGGGTCGTCTATGCCACCGAGCTTAGAAAATTTCCGAGAAAGGCGAGAGAACATGAAGACAGACGAAGGCCGCACAAATCGATTGCCTGCGATGTTTGTGATGCTGGTTAGCATCACTCTGCTCGCCCCAGGTTTGGCGATGGCGCAACAGCAGATCACCGGTGTGCTTGGCTCGGCCAGCGCCACAACGACCATTAGCGGGAAACAGCTCCCGCCGCCCGATCCGAAATTCGGTGGCGTGATCAAAGAAAACGCCGCCCAATCAAAGGCGTGGTGGGCGCCGCGTGTGGTGCCGCCAAAGGGTGCCCCCAACGTGCTGTTGATCATGACCGACGACGTCGGTTTCGGCGCGCCGAGCACGTTCGGCGGCGTCATCCCGACGCCGGCGCTCGACCGGATCGCCCACGACGGCCTGCGTTACACGAATTTCCATTCGACCGCGCTGTGCTCGCCGACGCGCGCTGCGCTGATCACCGGCCGCAACCACCACTCCGTAGGATTCGGGGTGATCTCGGAACAGTCGACCGGCTTTCCGGGCTACAACAGCATCATCCCGAAGGACGCCGCGACTATCGGCGAAATCTTGAAGGAGAACGGCTACAGCACATCGTGGTTTGGGAAGGACCACAATACGCCCACATTCGTGGCGAGCCAGGCTGGGCCGTTCGACCAGTGGCCTATAGGCATGGGCTTCGAGTACTTCTACGGGTTCGTTGGCGGCGACACCAGCCAATGGGAACCTAATCTGTTCCGCAACACGACCGCGATCTACCCGTACGTCGGGCACCCGGGCTGGAACCTCACCACCGCGATGGCCGACGATGCCATCGACTGGATGAACCAGCTCAACGAGATTGATCCCGGCAAACCGTTCTTCTGCTACTACGTGCCCGGCGGAACCCACGCACCTCATCACGCGACACCGGAATGGATCAAGAAGATCAGTGACATGCACCTGTTCGACAAAGGCTGGAATGATCTGCGCGATCAGATCTTCGCCAATCAGAAGCGGCTCGGAGTGATTCCGCAGGATGCGAAAATGACGCCCTGGCCCGAGAACCTCCTCAAGAAGTGGGATGCCCTGACGCCGGACGAGAAGAAGATGTTTATCCGGCAGGCCGACGTCTATGCGGCCTACCTCGCGTACACCGACCATGAGATCGGGCGCGTGATCCAGGCCGTGGAGAACATGGGCAAGCTCGACAACACGATCATCATTTACATCAGCGGCGACAACGGCAGCAGCGCCGAAGGGACGCTCGTCGGGACGCCGAACGAAGTAGCCATGTTCAACGGCGTCAACGTGCCAGTAGAAGATCAGTTGAAGTATTTTTACGACGCGTGGGGCTCAGATCAGACCTACAACCACATGGCGGTGGGATGGACCTGGGCGTTCGACACGCCGTTCAGTTGGACCAAGCAGATCGCGTCGCACTTCGGCGGTGTCCGACAGGGGATGGCGATTTCGTGGCCGGCACGCATCAAGGATAAGGGAGGCACCCGCTGGCAGTTTCACCACGTGATCGACATCGTGCCAACCTTACTCG
>Ga0187817_10000483_pt1 | contig 17066 bp, 11 predicted proteins | sample NC_wetland_sal_i_17_FD_132431 | JGI IMG/M metagenome (GOLD analysis project Ga0187817, IMG submission 132431) | Wetland sediment microbial communities from Neuse River Estuary, North Carolina, USA - SO4_2 | ecosystem: Environmental > Aquatic > Freshwater > Wetlands > Sediment | place: USA... | reverse complement strand
CGACCGGCCGGAGAATAAAAATGCGTGACGGATTCATTTCCCCGGAGTTCCTGAGTTGCCTTTTCCTGAAGGCGGGCTGGCGGAACCCGGTGCCGGCGGGGTCTCTGTTTTCTGCGGCTGGTTAATCGGCGCGGCGGGTACCCGCACTTCGACTTGGCTGCCTTCCTGTAATTTATCTTGACCGTCGGTAACCACTACTTCGCCGGGGGAAAGCCCGTTCGCGATGTTGGCTAGATTCTCTTGCGTGAAGGCAATCGTCACCGGGCGGATGTCCGCAGTTTTGTCCGGTTTTAGAACGAAGACATAAGTACCCTGGGGTCCTCGTTGAATCGCGGCCGCTGGAATCACCGTGCTGTCCTTGCGAATCTCGAGCAGAAGGTGAATATTCACAAACTGGTTGGGCCACAGTTCGTTGTTCTTGTTGTCAAAGACCGCCTTCAGCCGTCCCGTCCCGGTGGTCTGGTCGATTTGGTTGTCGATGGTTAGCAACTTGCCCGTTGTTAGTTTCGTTTGATTGTCCTCGCTGTAGGCGTCTACTTCCAGCTGTGCCTGCGCCATTCGCCGTGACACCGTTGGAAGCTGGTCTTCTGGCAGCGTGAACAGAACTGCGATGGGCTGAAGTTGAGTAATCACCAACAGAGCGTTGGTATCCGTGGCATGAACAATGTTGCCGGGATCGACCAACCGCAGACCTACGCGCCCGCTGATGGGGGAGGTGATGTGGCAATACACCAGGTTCAGCTTCGCGTTGTCCACTGCGGCTTGGTCGGTGCGCACCGTTCCGTCGAGTTGATCCACCGTAGCTGCCTGGGTGTCCACCTGTTGCTGCGACATCGCGCCGGAGTTTTGCAGCAGACCCTTATAGCGCTCGTAGTTCAGCTTGGCATCACGCAACGTGGCCTGGTCTCGGAATAAGTTCGCCTGTGCCTGATCCAGAGCGACCTGGTAAGGGCGGGGATCGATGACCGCAAGCAGGTCACCCCGGTTCACATACTGCCCTTCCTTGAAATTTACCTGTACCAGTTCGCCATCCACTCGACTCTTGACGCTGACCGTGTAAAACGCCGAAACCGAGCCCAATCCCGTCAGGTAAAAAGGCATGTCGCGACGCTCAGCTGTGGACACGGAAACCGGTACTGCCTGTACGGCAAAGGCCTTGGCGGAGGACGGCTTCGGGTCGCTACCTCCACAGCTCAGTAGCCCCAGGCACACCCATACAGTCGTACCCAACAGCAGGATTCGTACACTCAAAAGACGCGCCGATCGCAGAGGTCGCCACTGTACTGTTTGGCGGCCTAGTTGCCACACGGCGGATACAGTTCTCATTCGTAACCCTCGTCTGAAGAAATATAGATATGAATGCATGCGGGCAGCCCGGCGAGCCAGAAGCCCTATAGTTTGGACGTTAGAGTGCCGGTCCGCGTTGCGAAATCTTCGCCCATCCGGAAGCTCTCGCTTATCACTAAATCCCGCCGAATCAATTCTATTCCAAAGCTGTTCCGGTCTGAAATTCTTTACAAATTTTTACTGGAAGCGCCAAACACCGCGACTAACGATGCCCGACGTATTTGCGAGGTTGTTTGATATGGAGGCCGCCGCCCCCCTCACCCTTCTAGTAGACTGCCAAGTGGCTATGCCAAACATCGAAATCGAAGCCTTGGCCCACGAACTGCGGGCGGCCCGCGAAGCAGGCCACATGGTTCCTGTTCCTCCCTCGTCGCGCCCCGGGTTTGATATCGACGCGGCCTACGCCGTGGAGGGCACGCTCAAGCGCTGGCGTGAAGCCAGCGGTCACCGCGCAGTCGGTCGGAAGGTCGGCTACGCCAATAAAGCCATGTGGCGTGTGCTCAAACTGGAAACGCTGGTTTGGGGACATATGTATGACGACACCGTCTATTACGCACTGGGCAACTCCGCCACGCTCACGTTGTCTCACACCCGTTCCCTGAAGATCGAACCCGAGATCGTTTTCGGCTTAAAGCAGACGATCGCTTCACCCGGACTCGATGCCGCGGCCGCACTCCAGGCGATCGATTGGATTGCGCTGGGATTTGAGATCATCGACTGCCCGTATCCCGATTGGAAGTTCCAACCCGGCGATTTCGTCGCATCCTTCGGACTTCACGCAGCCCTGGTGATCGGTGATCGCCTGCCGGTCCGCGCGGAACAAATCCCCAACCTCGCGGAGGAGCTAACCCGCTTCAAAGTTCGAATGTCGAAGAACGGCGAGTTTGTGGAGGAGGGATCTGCCAAGAACTCCTTGCGAAGCCCGGCTTTATGCCTGGCAGAACTTGGCGCAGCGATTCTGCGGCGGACGCCGGATGAGCCTCTGGCTGCAGGAGAGCTTGTCAGCTCCGGCACGCTGACCGCGGGGCATCTCGTACAGTCGGGCGATCGCTGGACCGCCGAGCTGGAAGGTCTCGCTCTCCCGCCGCTGACTCTGCAGCTGCTGTAGCGTGCTAAGGCCGACGCTAGCTTCCACCCATGTTTCTCACGTATATTATTCGACCTGCTGCGCCCCATGCCCGAACCCAAATCCAAGCCGGTGATCACCATTCGCGACCTGACCTCTTTCGATGATCTTGCCAAGGTCGAAACTGTCGAGAAGGAAGTGTGGCAGCTTTCGGCTCGCGATACCATTCCGCTGACTCTCACCGTTGCTACCAAAGAGGCCGGGAGCATTTGGCTGGGGGCCTTCGATGGCAACCAGCTCGTTGGGTTTGCCTTCGGCTTTCTCGGGATCGAAGACGGTCGGCTCAACCTGCACTCCCACATGCTCGCGGTTCAGGAGCCCTATCGGAATCTGGATCTGGGCTACAAACTCAAGCTGGCACAGCGCGAGCGTGTCCTGGCCATGCGTATCGGCGAGCTGCGGATCAATGTGATCACCTGGACCTTCGATCCTCTCCAGAGCCGAAACGCCCATCTCAATTTCGGCAAGCTGGGCGTGATTTCCGATTCATACAAGGTGGATTTTTATGGGAAGGAGACTTCCAGCGTTCTACACCGCAATAGCACTGATCGTCTGTGGGTGAAGTGGCCGATCACCAGCCGCCGGGTGCAGGATCGGGTGCAGGGAAAGGACAATCGCTCGGAAATGCTGGACGCTCTGCGGACGCTGACGCCCTTGATTCGATTCAACGGAGACGGACGTCCCGCTCGTGACGACCTGGCTGCAGCTCTGCAGCGCCAGAGAATCGCCATTGAGATTCCCTGCGATATTTTGTCCGTCGAACAAAAGACTCCGGACCTGGCTCGGGATTGGCGGCTGGCAACCCGCTGGGCATTCACGGAAGCTCTGAACGCTGGTTTCTTTGTCGCCGAATTCTGCCGCACCGTCCGCGGACAGCAGGGACCTGGAGTTTATCTGTTGGAGAAAGGAAAAGCGCAAGAGTATGTACCAGAGCTTGCCTTCTCCTGATCCTACGTGCTCTCCGCGCCCTCTGTGGGCAGGTTGGAGACTCTGGGACTCCTGTCGACTAATCCCCAGTCAGGATTCTCCACGCCTCCCGGCTGGTGGCCATCACGTGCTGCACGCCCTTGACGGCTTTCATGTATTGCGCACGCTCGAAGGCTGAGGGATCCGGGCAGCGCAGCTGGCTCATGCTGCCTTTCATCTGTTGTACCGATTCGTATTCGTGTTGCTCCATCCACTCCAGCAGGCCTTCCTCTATATAACGCAGGTGGCTGATTCCGTTTCTTAGCAGGGTTGAGCAGAGCATGGTGACGTCCGCACCCACCATCAGCAGTTTGATAACGTCTTCTGGCCCGTGCACGCCGCTAGTGGCGGCCAGACTGGCACGGATGCGTCCGAATAGGATGCCAATCCAGGTCAGTGGCAGCCGCAGCGCTTGCGGAGTGCTGAGCAACACGTTGGGCTGGATTTCCAGTTCTTCCAAATTGATGTCCGGCTGATAAAAGCGGTTGAACATCACCAGAGCGTTCACGCCTGTCTGGTCCAGCCGTTTGGCCATGTTCGCCATATTGCTGAAGAAGGGGCTTAGCTTCACCGCGACCGGAATGCTTACAGCTGATTTCACGGTCCTGACGACCTCTAGATAGCCCTGCTCAATCTGGTCGGCAGTGACGTTCGGGTCACTGGGAATTGCATAAAGATTGCATTCGATCGCGTCCGCGCCAGCCTGTTCGATCTTCTTGGCGTAGTCTGTCCAGCCATCCACGGTTGCTCCGTTCAAGCTGGCGATGATGGGAATGCTCACCGCTTGTTTCGCTTTGCGGATGTGGTTGAGGTAGCCTTCCGGACCGACCTTGAACTCTGACGGCTCGGGCAGATAGCTGAGCGCCTCGGCAAAACTCTCGCTGTGTTCGGAAAGCCGGTGGTCCAGTTCCGCACTTTCCTGGCGCAATTGCTCTTCGAACAGCGAATAGAGGACGATGGCAGAAGCACCTGAGTCTTCCAGACGGCGAATGCTGTCGAGTTCTTGTGACAGCGGCGAGGCTGAAGCTACCAGCGGAGTCCGCAGCTTCAGACCCATGTAGGTTGTGCTCAGGCCAGTCATGTTTCCTCCTCGAACCTGGAAGACTTTGTAGAACCCGGTCTTGGGAAGCTAGTCCGCCGCCTTCGACGGCTCCTTCTCGACCTTCTGTTGCGACAGATACTCATAGAAGCGATACCGTGTCTCGGCATCTTTCTGTGCCGCAGCCCACAGCCGTTTCGCGTCTTCTGGCTTGCTCTTGGTGAGCATCTTGAACCGTGTTTCCATGGACAGAAAGTCTTGCACCTTCTTGGTGGGTGCCCGCGAATCCAGAGTCAAAGGATTCTCGCCCTGCTCGACTCGCTCCGGGTTGTAGCGGTACAGCAGCCACTCGCCCGATTCCACCGCTACCTTTTGATCTTGCATTCCTGTCGTCATGTTGATGCCATGCGCAATGCAGTGCGAGTACGCGATGATGAGGCTTGGTCCGTCGTACGCTTCGGCTTCGAGGAACGCCTTCAGCGTGTGCTCGTCCTTCGCGCCCATCGCCACGCTCGCGACGTACACATTCCCGTAGCTCATAGCGATCAGCCCGAGATCCTTCTTCGGACCCGGCTTTCCTCCGGCCGCAAACTTCGCCACTGCTCCGCGTGGTGTGGACTTCGACGCCTGCCCGCCGGTGTTGGAGTAAACCTCGGTGTCGAGTACCAGCAAGTTCACGTTGCGCCCGCTGGCAATCACGTGATCCAGCCCGCCATAGCCGATGTCGTAGGCCCAGCCGTCTCCGCCCACGATCCAGACGCTCTTCTTCACCAACATGTCGGCCACCGCCAGCAACTGTCTCGCTTCCGGCGAATGACTCTTCTGCAGCCGTTCCTTGAGAATGTCCACCCGCTGACGCTGCTCGAAAATGTCGGCCTCGTCTTTCTGTGGCGACGCAAGCAGAGCCTCGGCGAGTTCGCCGCCGATCTGCACGGCCAGCAGCTTCACCAGCTCTCGTGCAAATTCCGTTTGCTTGTCGATCGAAAGCCGGAATCCAAGTCCGAATTCGGCATTGTCTTCGAACAGGGAGTTCGACCATGCCGGCCCACGGCCATCGGCGTTCTTTGTCCAGGGGGTCGTGGGCAGATTGCCGCCGTAAATCGATGAGCACCCGGTCGCATTGGCGATCACCGAACGATCGCCGAACAACTGCGATAACAGCTTCAAGTACGGCGTCTCGCCGCATCCCGAGCACGCACCGGAAAATTCAAATAGTGGCTCCTGGATCTGCTGTTGGCGAATCGTGCCCGCCTTGATCTTGCGCCGGTCCAGTTCTGGAATCTTGAGGAAAAAGTCCCAGTTGTCATGTTCCGGCACACGCAGCGGCGGTTGCGGCACCATGTTGATTGCCTTCAGCCGGGTTTCCGCTTTGTTCTTTACCGGACAGATATCGACGCAGATTCCGCAGCCGGTGCAGTCTTCCGGCGCCACCTGGATCGTGTACTTGAGCCCCTGCCATTCCTTGTCGCGGGCCTCGGTGGTTTTGAACGTCGCAGGCGCTCCCGCCAGCTCTTTCGTGTCGTAGACCTTGATCCGGATCACTGCGTGCGGACAGACCATCGCGCACTTGCCACACTGGATGCAGATCTTGCTGTCCCACTCGGGAATTTCCAGTGCGATGTTCCGCTTCTCCCACTTCGCCGTCCCTGTCGGAAACGTTCCGTCGGCGGAAAATGCGCTCACCGGCAGCTCATCGCCGCGGCCGGCATAGATTTCACCCAGCACGTTTCGCTCGAAATCCGGAGCTGATGGAGAAAATGGCGGTGGCATCTCAATCGTGCTGGTCGCCCCCGCCGGAACCTTGACCTCGAACAGATGAGCCAGAGTCTCATCCACCGCGCGCATGTTTTTCTGAACGATTTCATCTCCCTTGCGCCCGTAGGTGTCACGAATCGACTTGCGGATCGCCTCAATCGCTTGCTCACCAGGCAACACTGCGGAAATCGCGAAGAAGCAGACCTGCAGGATGGTGTTCATCCTGCTTCCCATGCCCGCATCGCGAGCTACCTGGTAAGCATCGATGACAAAAAACCTCGCTTTTTTCGCAATAAGCTGTTCCTGCACTGCCCGCGGCAGATGGTCCCAAACCTCGTCCTTGGGGAACGGGCTATTGACCAGGAACGTGCCGCCGGGAACCAGGGCGCTGAGCATGTCGTAACGCTCGAGGAAAATCCATTGATGACAGGCGATGAAGTTGGCTTTGGAGACCAGGTAGCTGGAGCGCATCGGCTGCGGCCCGAAGCGGAGGTGTGAAACCGTCGCCGCTCCCGATTTTTTTGAGTCGTAAACGAAGTAGCCTTGCGCGTAATTGTCTGTGTTTTCCCCGATGATCTTGATGGAATTCTTGTTCGCCCCGACCGTGCCATCGGCGCCCAGTCCGTAAAAGAGTGCTCTTACCACGCTGTCGGGTTCGGTGGAGAATTCGGCGTCATAGTTCAGGCTGGTGTGCGAAACATCGTCATGGATTCCGATCGTGAAGTGGTCTTTCGGTTTCGCGAGCGCCAGGTTGTCATAAAGCGCCTTCACCATAGCGGGAGTGAACTCTTTCGACGACAACCCGTAGCGTCCGCCCACCACCGTGGTGACGGTCGTCAGTCCGGAGAATCCATTGTTGGTTCCTTCGGCCAGCGTCGCCACCACATCCAGGTAAAGTGGATCGCCAATCGCTCCCGACTCCTTGGTGCGGTCCATAACTGCAATCTTCTTAATGCTTTTCGGCAAACAGCTCAGGAAATGCTTCACTGAAAACGGGCGGAACAACCGGACCTTTACCAATCCGACTTTCTCTCCGCGAGCATTCAGATACTCCACCGCCTCGTGAGCCACTTCCGCGCCGGAGCCCATCATTACGATCACGCGCTCCGCATCCGGTGCGCCGACGTAATCAAACAAGCGATACCACCGGCCTGCCAGCGCTGCGAACTTGTCCATTACCAGCTGAACTTTTTCCGGGCACACCGCGTAGTAGGGATTGGCTGTCTCCCGAATCTGGAAAAACACGTCGGGATTTTGTGCCGTACCGCGCAACACCGGATGATCCGGCGACAGCGCACGTTGTCTGTGCTCGATTACACGATCCATATTGATCATGGAGCGGATATCAGCATCACCAAGCACTTCGATTTTGTTCACTTCGTGCGACGTGCGGAATCCATCGAAGAAATGCAGAAAGGGGATACGGCTCTCGAGCGCGGCCGCATGGGCAATCAGTGCCAGGTCCATTGCCTCCTGTACCGAGTTTGAGCACAGCATGGCCCAACCCGTCGTGCGGCAGGCCATCACGTCGCCGTGATCTCCGAAAATTGAAAGGGCATGCGTGGCCAAGGTCCTCGCCGAGACATGAAACGCCGTTGGCGTGAGCTCACCTGCAATCTTGTTCATGTTTGGAATCATCAACAGCAGGCCCTGGGACGCCGTAAATGTCGTTGCCAGCGCCCCGGTCTGAAGTGCTCCATGGACCGCTCCTGCCGCGCCGCCTTCACTCTGCAGTTCGGCCACATGCGGCACCGTACCCCAAACGTTGGCGATACCTTCCGAGGCCCACTGGTCGGCCCACTCTCCCATCGGCGAAGACGGAGTAATGGGATAAATGGCGATGACTTCGTTGACGCGGTATGCAACGTGAGCGACAGCCTCGTTGCCATCCATGGTCTTAAACTTGCGGCTCATGATCATCCTTAACCTACGGCACAGTTCTGTAGGGCACGTGGGGCACACGCTCCACTCAACCCTCCCCCGACCGTGTCTAAATCATGCCTGCTCAGGAGCTTCACTGCCGCAACCTGGCTCACATACAGGTGTGATAGCCGTCACATGGAGCAGACAACCACCTTTACGCTGTAGAATCTGCGATTGAGTATCGTTGAACTCTAACCCCGGGTGAGGAATTCCTATGGCAGAGAAGGCGGTTGTAGCCGAAACCAATATTGATTCCATCCTACAAGAGCAGCGCAAGTTCGAATGTCCGGACCACTTCCGCGATAACGCACACGTCAAGTCCCTGGAGCATTATGACCGCATCTACCGTGAGTCGGTGGAGCAACCAGAGACGTTCTGGGGACGCCTCGCCGAAGAATTGCACTGGTTCAAGAAATGGGACAAGGTCCTGGAATGGAACAACCCCTGGGCCAAATGGTTTGTCGGCGGCCACATCAATCTTTCCTATAACTGCCTCGATCGTCACGTGAAAACCTGGCGTAAGAACAAAGCCGCACTGATCTGGGAAAGCGAGCCCGGCGAGTTTCGCACCCTCACCTACCAGCAACTGCATCGGGAAGTGCAGAAGTTTGCCAATGTGCTCAAGTCGCTGGGTGTAAAGAAAGGTGACCGCGTTGCCATCTACATGGGCATGACGCCGGAGCTGCCCATCGCCATGCTGGCCTGCGCGCGCATCGGCGCGCCGCACACCGTGGTGTTCGGCGGTTTTGCCGCGAACGCGCTGGTTGACCGCATCCACGACTCCCAGGCCGTCGCTGTCATCACTCAGGACGGTTCGTACCGGCGCGGATCCGAAGTCAAATTGTTCCCCGCCGTCGAAGAGGCCCTGAAGTCCTGTCCCTCGGTCAAACACGCCGTGGTTTACAAGCGCACAGGGTCGCCGATCAACCTGCAGTCCGGGCGAGATCACTGGTGGCACGAGTTGATGGCCAAGGCCTCTGATGAATGTCCCGCCGAACCTCTCGATGCCGAGCATCCGCTTTACATCCTCTACACTTCGGGTACCACCGGCAAACCGAAGGGCGTAGTTCACACCACCGCCGGATACTCTATCGGCACCTACATGACCATGAAATGGGTGTTTGATCTTAAGGAAGAAGACACCTACTGGTGCACCGCCGACATCGGCTGGGTCACCGGTCACAGCTACATCGTCTACGGTCCACTGCAGTACGGTGCCACCAGCCTCATGTACGAGGGCGCTCCCAACTTCCCTGAACCGGATCGCTTCTGGGACATCATCGACCGCCACAAGGTCAACGTTTTTTACACCGCTCCCACCGCGATTCGAACCTTTATCAAGTGGGGCGACGAGTGGCCCAAGAAGCACAAAATGGAGAGCCTCCGCCTGCTCGGCACCGTCGGCGAACCCATTAATCCCGAAGCCTGGATGTGGTACCGCGAGGTCATCGGCCATAACCGCTGCCCCATCGTGGATACCTGGTGGCAAACCGAAACCGGGCACATCATGATCGCTCCCATGCCCGGCGCAGTTGCGACCAAACCCGGCTCCGCAACCCGCCCCATGCCTGGGGTTGTGGCCGAGATCGTCAGCATGGACGGAAAGCCTGTGCCCGACGGCTCCGGAGGTTTCCTGGTACTGAAGCAGCCTTGGCCCGGAATGCTCCGCACCATTTACGGTGATCCCGATCGTTACGTCCGTCAGTACTGGTCGCAGATTCCCGGCATGTACTTTACCGGTGACGGCGCTCGCAAAGACAAAGATGGCTATTTCTGGATCATGGGACGTGTGGATGACGTGCTCAACGTTTCCGGACACCGCCTGAGCACCATGGAAGTGGAGTCCGCACTCGTTGCTCACGAGGCTGTCGCTGAAGCCGCTGTCGTCGGCCGCCCCGATGACCTTAAGGGCCAGGCGATTTCCGCGTTCGTTACGCTCGAACGGGGACGTGTACCCACGCCCGAATTAAAAGAAGAACTGCGCCGCTGGGTCGCGAAAGAGATCGGTGCCCTCGCTAAGCCCGACGACATCCGGTTCACTGACATGCTCCCCAAAACGCGCAGCGGCAAAATCATGCGCCGCCTGTTACGAGAGCTTGCCACCAACGGGGACGTGAAGGGCGACATGACGACGCTGGAGGATTTCGCCGTCATCGCAAAGTTAAAAGAAAGCGACGAGGTGTAACCGGCGATACCTGGTCAACGGGGAATGGCGGCCTCCTCTACGCCGTGGCCGCTGCAAACCACGCCCGAGGGCTGAAACTTCGAGTGGTTGCCTTTCCGTTTTCGTCGAAGCCGCACAGGTTCGCCTTACTGACCGATATCTCGTCTTGCGCGAGGGCTTCGGCGACAACTCCTTCGATCCGCCATTCGCCTGCAGCAGGGTCCGAGCCAGGACGCGGACCAGCTGATTGGGCGAATCCAACGCGCGAACGAGTTCGAGTCCGGCACGCTGTTCGCCCGACTGTGCCCACACCATTCCACATAGCACCAGATAGTTGTCGTCGTACATCCGGCCTCCTCTGTGACCTGATCCTGCTATGTGGTTATACGCAGCAGGGAGCCGGTGGGATGCACCCCTTATGTCAATTCGTTGTCAAAAGTGCGTGACGAGAAATCTCGAGGACGGCGTCACTGCTCAGCCGCGGGCACTGGCGGGTTGGACACGCGTTGTGGCAGCCCTAAAGTAATTTCTGCAGCGCGGTCCGCTGGAGAAGATTGTTCTCCATCGGGACTTCGAAGTGAGGATTTCACTGCGGCCAGGCCCTCGAGCATGGTGGCTCGAGCGGGTCCTTCTGGAAGGATTTCCCTCAGCTTCGCGACTACCGTTCCCGCAGTGAACTCTCGTTGCACCAGCTCGGGCACGACTTCTTTGCCCGCGATCAAATTCACCATGGCAAAATGCGGAACCTTCACAGTTGAGCGCCCCAGGAAATAGGTAAGCGCCGTTACCCTGTAAACCATGACGAAAGGCGTTCCCATGACCGCCGCTTCAACCGTTGCCGTGCCACTGCCAATGATTCCGGCGCGGGAGTGAGCCAGGGCAGAAAGAGTCTCGGGCACCAGGTGAATCGGAGGGCGATTGCCAATCAGACTCGCCAGCCATGAGCGGTCGAGCGTGGGTGCAACCGGCAGAAGGAATTCGTATTCTGGACCGAAACCCGCCGCCGATTCGAGAATCGTCGGCAGATTCATCCGCACTTCTTTCATTCTGCTGCCCGGCATCACGGTGATCCAGGTTTTCTTCGGATCCAGTTGGTGCTCAGCCGCGTAGTCAGTGCGGGTGATCTGCGGTTTTGGCAGATCAGCCAGCGGGTGACCGACGAAAGTCGCATCAACGCCTCGATCCCGGTAAAACTTCTCTTCAAATGGAAAAATCACAAGCGCCTTGTTGACGTATTTGCGCAACAGGCGGACCCGTCCCTGGCGCCAGGCCCAAAACTGTGGGCACACGTAGTAGACAACCGGAATGCCGCGTTTGCGCATTTGGCGTGCCACGCGCCAGTTGAACGCAGGCGAATCGATGACGATTGCTAGGTCGGGCCGCCGCTTGTCGGCCTCGGCGATCAGTCGATGAAACAGGCCGTAGATTTTCGGCAGGTGACCCAGAATCTCCGTGATGCCGACGACCGCGAGATCTTTCGTGTCGACGACCGTATCGCAGCCGGCCGCGCGCATGCGGTCTCCGCCGACCCCGAAGAATTCGAGTTCCTCGTGTGGGGACGGGCGTCCCGCGAGCCTGCCCTGAGCGAAGTCGAAGGGTCCAGGCTGACCTGCAAGGTCAGCAGCGCGGCGCAGAGCCTCGATGAGCTGCGCACCATACATTTCACCGGAAGCCTCTCCTGCGGAGATCAAGATTCGCACGGAGGACATTGTAACGTCTGCACCCCGGTTGACCTGAAACTTCAAACATCTGTCATGTTGAGCGGAGGACTAAGCTTCCCGCAGCGAAGCTTATCCGCAGTCGAAGCATCCCTAATAAGTGCCGGGAGTTCTAGTCATCCGCGCTGGCGGTGACCTGAGGGCCGGCGGGAACTTCCTGATCTTTGTACTGGAGTTGATAGAGCTTGTAGTAGATTCCGCGCTGCGCGAGCAGTTCTTGGTGTGTGCCCATTTCGCGGACCTGCCCTTTGTGCATCACGATGATCTTGTCCGCTCGCTGAACGGTAGAGAGCCGGTGCGCGATGATCACCGAAGTCCGGCCTTCCACCATGCGGTTCAGGGCATCCCGGACCCGGAATTCCGTCTCCGTGTCCACACTCGATGTTGCCTCATCCAGAATCAATATCCTTGGATTGTGCGCCAGGGCCCGGGCGAACGAGATGAGCTGCTTCTGCCCGGTGGAGAGCGTGCTGCCGCGCTCGCGCACTTCTTCCGCAAAGCCTTGCGGCAAGCTGCGGATGAAGTCTCCCAGGTTTACATCTTCGGCGGCCTTTTCCACGTCTTCATCTTCGATCCACTCAGTTCCCAGCCGGATATTCCCGCCCACGGTTCCCGTAAATAAAAATGGGTCTTGCAGGACCACGCCGAAACGACGGCGAAGATCGGAGAGGTCCATCTCTTTCACGTCCACGCCGTCGATTGTGATCGCGCCTTTTTGCACGTCATAGAGCCGCATCAGCAGCGAGATAATCGTGGTCTTGCCAGCGCCCGTGTGTCCGACGATGGCGACAGTTTCTCCGGGTTCGATGGTGAAGTTGACATCGCGCAGCACCCAATCCATCTCCGGCGCCTGTGGAGAACGGCCGCCCCCGCCCGTCCGGGCCGAGCGAAGCTCGGCAGATTCCGCCGGAACATTCCGATACGCAAACCACACCCGATCGAACTCAATGCGGCCCGGTCCATCCGGTGTTTTCGTGACTGCCGGCGACGTGATCTCGGCCGGCGTGTCGAGCAGTTTGAAAACGCGCTCGCTCGATGCCATTGCCGACTGCAGAATGTTGTACTTTTCGCTGAAGTCCTGGATCGGGCGGAAGAAGCGCTGCGCATATTGGATAAACGCAACCAGCACGCCCAGCGTGGTGGTTCGCCGAATCACGTCCTGCCCACCGGACCAGATCACGCTGGCAATGGCGATAGCCGAAAGAATTTCGACCACGGGGTAGTACACCGCGTGCGCCATGATCGCGTCTTTGAACGCGTCCATATGGACCGCGTTCACTTCGGAGAACTTGTCAAACGCGCGCTGCTCACGATTAAACAGCTGCACCACCGTCATCCCGCTGACGTGCTCCTGCAGGTAGGCATTGATACGCGCGATGGCAACGCGAATCCGGCGGTAGGAATCTCGCACCTTGTCACGGAAAATCTTTGTGGCATACCCGATCACCGGCAACACCGAGAACGTGATCAGCGCCAGCTTCCAGTTCATGCTCAGCATGATCCAGATAATCCCGGCGAGCACGAATATGTCCTCAAATATGGAGACCACGCCGGAAGTGAACATTTCATTAAGTGCGTCCACGTCCGTGGTGACACGGGTCACGAGGCGGCCTACAGGATTCTTGTCATAAAACCCGATGTGCATGCGCTGCAGATGGCGGAAAATCTGGCTGCGAAGATCGAACATCGTCATCTGGCCGGTCCACTGCATGAAATAGGTCTGCATGTACTCCAGCAGAAAGCTGCAAACCAGCAGCCCGACATAAAAGGCGGCGATCTGGGCAATGCCCCGATACGGATTCCGGCTCAGCACGAAGTCGAAAATCGTGTGCCTGGGAACCGGGGCCAGGTAGCGGTCCACAACTACGGCGGTCAGATATGGCCCGAGGACATCTGCGCCCGCCTTGAGAAAGATGGCAACGAGTGAAATTCCCACTTGCCAGCGATACGGGCGCAGATAAACGAGTAGCCGCTTCATCAGCCGGCTGTCATACGCTTTACCCAGGACTTCTTCTTCGTGGTGGGAGGCCATGCGTTGCTACGTCTAAAGATACCTTAAATAGATGGGGGAGGGAGAGAGTGGGATGGAAAAGTGGGATGGAAAAGGTTCGGCTATAGACCGGGCTGCGTAGGCCCGGACGCCGCGTCAGGGCGGGCAAGCGTAAGCTTGCCTGACTACGCAATCTTTCTCAGCACCAGCGCCGAGTTCTTTGACCCGAAGCCTACACAGTTGCAGATCGCATGCTCGATCTGGCTCACGCGGCCAATATCGGGCACATAATCCAGGTCGCATTCCGGGTCTGGGACCTCAAGGTTGATCGTCGGCGGTACCTTTGCGTGCTCCATGGCGATCAGCGTCGCAGCCAGTCCGGCCGAACCGCACGCCCCCTGCGCGTGCCCGATTTGCGACTTCAGAGCCGACATGGGGACCTTACCGGCCTGTCCTCCCAGCGCCAGCTTCAAAGCTCGCGTCTCTACCCGGTCGTTCATTTCGGTCGACGTGCCATGCAGATTCACATACTGCACATTGTCGGGAGCAATGCCAGCTTCCTCGAGAGCTAACGCGATGGCCCGTGCCGGCTCTTCAGGTGAATCGCTCATGCGCACGCGATGAAACGCCTCGCAAGTCGACCCGTAGCCGGCGATCTCAGCGTAAACGTGGGCGCTGCGTGCGCGGGCGTGGTCGTAGTCCTCAATGATGAACATCCAGGAGCCTTCGGCGAGCACGAACCCGTCGCGGTCCGCAGAAAAAGGTCGCGAAGCCCGTTCCGGAGCATCATTCCAGGACTGGGTCAGCGCCCGTAGAAGCGTGTAGCCCTTGATGATTCCCGGCGTAATCGGCGCATCCACTCCGCCCACCAGAAACATGGGTTGCACCCCGGCCTGAATGTGCTGGTAGGCGTAGCCAATCGCGTCCGTGGATGAGGTGCAACCTGCCGTGACTACGTGGCTGTAACCGCGAAACCCGAAGCGCATGGAGACTTCGCTGGGAATTGTGCCCATCGTGCCGCTGGGAATACAGAAGATGCTGACCTGCTTGACATGCCCGGAGTGCCACAGCCGGTATTGCTCCTCGGAAAATTCCTGTGCCCCCCCGCCGGTGCCGAGGATCACGCCAATCTCTCGCTTTTCATCCATCGACATCGCAGCGGGATCGAGCCCGGCATCGCGGATGGCTTCTGCAGAAGCGGCTATCGCCAGCGGCACCACTCGCGAAACGTGCTTGCGCTCGCGTGCATCCACCCAGGCCAGTTCATCGAACTCAGGAATCTCGCCCGCAATGCTGACCGGCAGCTCGCCGGGGTCGAAGCGCGAGATACGTTTCACGCCGGATTCTCCGGCAAGAACGGCACGGCAGAAGTCTTCCTTGCCGACGCCGTTCGGGCTGACCACTCCCATTCCGGTGATGACCACGCGCGGAAGCATTAGGCCTCAAACTTTATCAGATGTCATCGTTGAGCGAAGTGTGGCTTTTGCGAAAGCCTACGCGAGTCGAAGGATCCCTATCCAGGCAATCACGCTTGGGATGACAGTCCAAACCTTCCACGACTAAATGAGATGCCCGTTCCAGCATCAAAGTCACAGTAAATGGGATAATCATTCTCGATGCCGCTCGGTCTCTACATCTCGGTCCCGTTCTGCCGTACCAAGTGTACCTATTGCAACTTTGCCTCGAATGTTTTTTCTAAAGCCGTCTTTCAGCGCTACATCGACCGGGTATGTCAGGACATGAACCGGGCCTCGGCCACGGCGGACCAGATGGGCGGGCGCTTCGAGCGTGAAGTTGACACCATTTATCTGGGTGGCGGGACTCCCACCGTATTGGATATAAGCCAGCTGGAACGGCTATTTGTCACGATTTCGCAAAATTTCGATGTCCGGCCGGATGCGGAAGTCACTGTCGAATGCGCGCCCGGCACCCTGTCTCTTCCCACAATCGAGGCTCTCCGCCGCCTCGGAATCAACCGCGTCAGCCTTGGTGTGCAATCCTTTGTCGACCACGAAGCAGCCTCGGTCGGCCGCCTGCACACTAAAGCGACAGCGCTCGAAGACATCAGGCACTTGCGCGAGGCCGGGATTTCCAATCTCAATATCGATCTCATTGCCGGACTTCCGCACCAGACCGCCGATAGCTGGAAGCTCAGCCTTGAAGAGACTATCGCCACTCGGGCCCCCCACGTCAGCGTGTACATGCTGGAAGTGGACGAAGATTCCCGACTGGGCCGGGAACTGATCGCAGGCGGCACTCGGTATCATGCCCACTTTGCCCCCGACGAGGATCTCACTGCCGACCTCTACCTGATGGGCTGCGAACAACTGGAGAATGCTGATGTCCCGCCATATGAGATCTCGAATTTCGCGCGTAGCGGACACCAATCACGTCATAACTTGAAGTATTGGACGCGGCATCCGTACCTGGGCTTTGGCGTCGATGCGCATTCTATGTTGAAGCCTGCATCGGCTAAAATCGGCCCTGGCGGCATAGGGGCTGTACGATTCTCCACTACCGATTCTCTGGAATCCTATGTTGCTGAATCGCCGCTAAAGCGCCTCGTGGTCGATGAGCAAGCCGCCCTGGAGGAAACCTTCTTTCTCGGTTTGCGGCTCAACCGCGGCGTGGATCTTGAGCAGGTGGCGGCAGAATTCGGCATGGACGCCGTTGGTAGGTTCTCTGCGACCATGGCCGATTTTGTCGAGACGGGACTCGTCGAGCAGGCCGCAAACGTGATTCGCCTTTCGCAACGGGGCCGGCTTTTGTCAAATGAGGTCTTCGAACGCTTCATTTCCACACGGGAGGAAGTGAGTCCCTGAGGGCGAAGGCCACCGGAATTCACTAGGTCACTAGGAAAAGAAGCTGGGGCTAGGGACATAAACCGAGTTATAATCCCGCCGCACCAGCTTGTACCTGCGAGGTATTCCATGGGTCTCTATTCTCACTACGACGGCGCCCACACCCACCCAGTTAACCGCGCTCTACATATGATCGCGATCCCGGTTGGATTCTCCTCGCTGGTCGTCGTCTGGTAT
>Ga0187817_10000482_pt1 | contig 17071 bp, 13 predicted proteins | sample NC_wetland_sal_i_17_FD_132431 | JGI IMG/M metagenome (GOLD analysis project Ga0187817, IMG submission 132431) | Wetland sediment microbial communities from Neuse River Estuary, North Carolina, USA - SO4_2 | ecosystem: Environmental > Aquatic > Freshwater > Wetlands > Sediment | place: USA... | reverse complement strand
CTCTTCGGGCGAGATCATCGGAGCCCTGGGACAGCGGGCCGACGATATCGGCAAGATCATCGAAGTCATTGACGATCTGGCCGAGCAGACCAACCTGCTGGCCCTCAACGCCGCCATCGAAGCGGCCCGCGCCGGCGAACATGGCCTGGGCTTCGCGGTGGTGGCCGACGAAGTGCGCAAGCTGGCGGAAAAATCGGCGCAGTCCACCAAGGAAATCTCCGAGCTGATCCAGAGCATTCAGAAGGAAGCGCGCAAGGCGGTCGAGAATATGGACCGCTCCACCACCATCGTGAACGAAGGCCTGGAACTGGGCGGCGAACTGAACGCCGCGCTGCGCAAGATCTCGAACGTGGTCACCGAAGTCTACAAGTTCGCGCAGGAAATCGGCGCAGCCACCAACGAACAGTCGCACGGCTCGTCGCAGATCGCACGCGCCACCACGCGACTGAACGAAATCACGCACGAAATCAATTCGGCGGTGGAAGAACAGGCTTCCGGAGCGCAGGCCGTGGTCAAAGCCATGGAGCGCATGCGGGAACTGGTGCAGCAATCCACCTCCGGTTCGACCGAACTGGCGGCGTCCTCGGAGCAGATGTCGAAGATGTCGCGCGGCTTGCTCGAATCGCTGGACCGCTTCTCCCTGGAACAGGAATCGCGCAACCTGGCAGGCGGAGAGTCGTCCGCTCGCGGGGCACGCCGGGCCGCTGCGGGATCGCAGTTCTGACCGTCGCGTCGGAGGAGCCTGAACCAGAGTTTGAAAAAAGGGCTTGAAAATTATGAGCCGTGAACTTCATATCGTGGGCTTTCAGGTGGGCCGCGAGACTTATGGCGTGCCCATCACTTCCCTGCACGAAATCGTGCGGGTACCGGAGATTACCGCTGTGCCCGACGCACCCGATTATCTGGAGGGCGTCATCAACCTGCGCGGCAAGATCGTCTCCGTGATGGACCTGCGCAAGCGTTTCGGAAACAAGCAGGTCGCGCTCAAGAAGCAGAACCGCATTCTGGTGGTCGAGTACGGAGGAAGACTGGCGGGGCTCATTGTGGACTCGGCCTCCGAGGTGCTGAAGATTCCCTCCGACGCCGTGGAACCTCCGCCCGCGGCCTTTCAGGACGGCGGACTGAATTGCGTGACCGGGCTGGGCAAAGTCGCCGGACGTCTGGTGGTGCTGCTTGACATGAGCAAGCTGCTGGCCCCGGGCAGCCTGCAGGCAAAAAGCGAGAACGGGGAAAAGAAGGCGGCAGCGAACGGTGAGGCCCGCGGAGCAGCAGCGCGGTAAAGCAAAGTTTCAAGGTTTCAAAGTCACAAGGTTTCCAAGACTTTGAAACGTTGAAACCTTCGAAGCCTTGAAACTTTGAACTGAGAACGAGAATAAGCATGAGCGCATCTGGAGCAGCACCTGCTCCCATATTGACGGAAGCGGAACTGAAGCTATTGCAGGCGCTGGTCTACCAGGAGTGCGGCATGCACTTCGACGAGCGCCGCACGCACTTCCTCCAGGACCGCCTGCTGCGCCGCCTGAAGGAATGCCGCGCTGATTCTTTCTACGCCTACTACCGTCTGCTGATCAGCCATGAGGGCAAGGACGAGCTGGCCAAGCTGCTGGAAAACCTGACGGTCAACGAAACCAGCTTCTTCCGGCACAAGGCGCAGCTGGACTTGTTTCAGAAGTTCGTGCTGGAAGAGTTATTCAGGCAGAAGAGCGCGCGGCGCGAGTACTCGATCCGCATCTGGAGCGCGGGCTGTTCCACCGGACAGGAACCGTTCACGCTCGCCATGCTGGTCACCGACGCGCTGGCATATTACTACTTGCGCAATCCGCTGCCCATGGAACTGCCGCTGCCCAAGCCTCTGGTTCCGCCCCCGTGGCGGGTGGAGATTCTGGCCAGTGACATCAATTACTCGGTGCTGCGGGCCGGGCAGGAAGGCACGTACAGCGAGAATCAGATGGCGATGGTGGACTACGGTTACCGCCTGCGCTATTTCGACAAGGTGGGTGATCGTTACGCGGTCAAGAAAGCGCTGAAGGAAATGGTGCACTTCGACTTTCACAATCTGAAGACGGAGTACCTGCCGCAGCGCAATGACGTGATCTTCTGCCGCAACGTGATGATGTACTTCGATGAAGCCGAGCAGAAGCGGCTGATCGAAAAGTTTTACCGCTGCTTGAACACCAACGGTTACCTGTTCGTTGGACACGCCGAGAGCCTGTTGGGCCTGACCAAGAAGTTTCAGATGGTCCATAAGGACAGCGGCACGGCGTACCAGCGGGTTGAGGTGCGGGAGTAACGAATGACGAATTCCCCCGATGAACGTGGCGCGGAACTGCGGGAGCTCTTCTTTGAGACTTCCCAGGAACTGCTCCAGGCGCTGAACGAAGAAGCGCTCAAGCTGGAAAAAAATCCCGGCGACGAGGAAATCGTGCGCGTCATACGGCGCACGGTGCACACTCTGAAAGGCGATTCGGCGGCCTGCGGGCTGCGCGAGCTGAGCGAACTGGCGCACGAGTTCGAAGACGCCCTTTCGCTTGAAGGCACGGCTACCGAGACCGCGGTGGCCGAGATCGCTTTTGCGTCGGCCGACCTGTTTGCCGAGATGATCGCGGCTTATCGCGGCGGCCGCAAGCTGCCCTCGACCAGAAGCTTGAGCAAGAGAATCCACGATTTGACGGCCGTACCCGCGGCCAAGAAAACCCGTCGCACCAGAAAGACTGCGGCCAAAGCATCCGCGCCCCGGGCGGCCGCAAAGTCTGCGGCCGACTGGACCGAGTACGAAAAACTGGCCATGACCAAGGCGCAGGCCGGCGGCCTGGCGGTGTATCAAGTGGTCGCCAAGATTGATCCGCATTGCGCCATGCCCATCGCCGGGCGGCAGTTGATTCACAACGCTCTGGGCAGCGTGGGCCAGGTCCTGGCGGTGCGTCCCGATGCCAAGTCGCCCGCGGCATCGAAGCAGGTCGAATTCGTGCTGGCCAGCGCGCAGACGGTCGAGCAGATCGCAGCCAAAGGACGCATTCCGACCATCGCTGAAGAAGTAAGCGCGGAGCTGATGCTGGCGGCCGCGAAGAAAGCGGAGTATGCCAGCGCCCTCGCTGTGGAAGACGACGCCGGGGAAAGCTCGCCGGAAGCCGAGGCGAACGCAGCTTCCAACCCAGCCACCTCCGTCGCAGGCCCGGGCACCGAGCCCGCCGGGATCCGCGCGGCGCAGGACAACGTCCTGCGCGTGGAAGCCGGACGCATTGACAGCGTGCTGAATCTCGTAGGCGAGCTGATCATCGGCAAGTCCATGCTGCAGCAGGCGTTGAATGAGTTCTCCAAGCGTTATCCGAAGGAACTGCTGCGGGGGAAGTTCTCCGATGCCATGGGTTTCCAGGCGCGGGTGCTGAACGATTTGCAGCGCTCGGTGATGAAGATCCGCATGGTACCGGTGGATCAGCTGTTCCGGCGCTTTCCGCGCATGGTGCGCGATGTCTCGCGGCAATGTGGCCGCGAAGTGGAACTGGTGGTCAGCGGGCAGGACACCGACCTGGACAAGGGAATTCTCGACGCCATCGCCGAGCCCCTGACTCACATGGTGCGTAATGCCGTCAGCCACGGCATTGAACCCGCCGAAGAGCGCCGCCGCCTGGGCAAGTCGCCCCACGGCATGGTGAAGCTGAACGCCTATCACCAGGGCAACCAGGTCGTGGTGGAAGTCACCGATGACGGCCGTGGCATTGATGCGCAGAAGATTCGCTCCAAGGCAATCGAACTGGGCATGACCACGGCGGAGGAAGCCGCGCGCCTGAGCGAAATGGAGACCCTCGATTTCATCTTCCGGCCCGGCTTCTCGACCGCCGACGAGGTCACCGAAGTCTCCGGGCGCGGGGTGGGGATGGACGTGGTGCAAAGCGTGTTGCACCGCCTGAAAGGCTCGATCAGCATGGAAACGCGGCCCGGACAGGGCACGACCTTCCGGCTGAAGCTGCCCTTGACCCTAGCCATCATCAAGGCTCTGCTGTTCTGGGTAGAGCAACGGCTGTACGCGATCCCGCTGAACGCCGTGGTGGAGATCGCGCGAACCGCCGAATCGGAAGTGCATCAGGTGGACAACTACGAGGTTCTGCAGCTGCGCAATCAGGTGTTGCCGCTGCTGCGCATGGGCCGCCCGGCCGCCGATGACCGCAAGTGCAAGCTGTTTGTACTGGTCATCCTGGCCGGGGAAAGAAAATACGGTTTGATTGTGGACGCGCTGGAGGGGGAAGAGGAACTGGTGATCAAGGCCCTGGATGACCAGACCTTCTCGACCGATCTGGTGTCTGGCGCCTCCATTCTGGGCGATGGGCGTGTGGTGCTGATTCTCAACCTGCCGGCGGTGGTGGAGCATGTGGCCCGCTGGCGGCCCGAGGAAACGGGACAGGCCAATTCCGGCCTGTTACTGACGCACACCGACCGCCTGCGGCTGGCCATGACCCCAGCCGTCGGAGGCCGGGCATGAAGAACCGTATACGCGTGCTAGTGGTGGACGATTCGGCGCTGATGCGCAAGCTGATTCCGCAGATGCTGGCCGCCGACGAGTCCCTCGAAGTGGTGGGGACGGCGATGGACGGCACCTTCTGCCTGAAAAAGATCGAAGAGCTGAAGCCGAACGTCATAACTCTGGACCTGGAAATGCCGGGCATGAACGGCATTGATACGCTGAAAGAAATCATGCGCCGGGAGCCGGTGCCGGTCATCGTCTTCAGCTCCCACAGCACCGAAGGTGCGTCGGTCACCATGAAAGCCCTGGGGCTGGGTGCATTTGATTTCGTCACCAAGCCCAAAGATGCCTCCGCCCACATGGCGGAGACCGCCCGGGAATTGATCGCGAAAGTAAAGGCGGCGGCCGAGTGCAAGCTAAGGCCACGGCTCTTGGCGGGGACCCAGCCCAAGCGGGAGAAGGCTTCGGTCTCATCGTCCAGCCCGACCAAGGTCGTGGGCATCGGCGTTTCCACCGGTGGTCCGCAAGCTATGGAGTATCTGCTGACGCAGTTGCCGGGGGATTTTCCGGGGACGATTGTCGTGGTGCAGCACATGCCAGACGGGTTCACTGACATGTTTGCGCGGCGGCTCGATGAAACCTGCGCTCTACGGGTGAAAGAAGCGCAATCCGGCGACCTGCTTCAGCGCGGACGCGTGCTGATCTGCCCGGGAAGCCGTCACATGAAAGTCAAACGGCTGCCCCTGGGAGACATTGCGGTGCTCAACGACGAGCCGCGGGTGAACGGGCATCGTCCCAGCGCCGATGTGCTGCTGCGCAGTCTGGCTGAGGAGTTCAAGACTCAGGCCGTCGGTGTCCTGATGACCGGCATGGGGGACGATGGTGCTGAAGGCCTGGGTGCGGTGAAGAAGGAAGGTGGCATGACCATCGCGCAGAGCGAAGACTCCTGCGTGGTGTATGGCATGCCGAAAGCGGCGATCGAACGGGGATATGCCATCCGGGTGATCGCCCTGGACGTTCTGGGTGCGACGCTGCAGGCGATTTGCGGCCGGGGGGCGGGATCCGACGTGGGCTCCGCCGGCCGGGCAGTGCGCGCCGGAAACTAAGATCAGACCCGAAACCCGTGACCAGCGTGATCTGGCCGGTGGGGTACCGGGCATGATATGCAGTCGAAAGGGGAGAGTGTTATGGAGCAGTTTGCACCAGTAAAACGCAGCAAGGACGGGCAGCCGGTCCGCTATTTGATCGTGGACGACTCCGTGTTTGCCCGCAAGAACCTGGCCCGCATGATCGAATCGTTCGGCGGGCAGGTGGCAGCCGAGGCCGGGGACGGCTTGACCGCCATCAGCGAGTTCGACCGCACACATCCCGACATCGTGCTCATGGACATCACCATGCCGCAGATGGAAGGCATCGAAGCGGCTGAACGGATTGTGCAACAGCATCCCGAAGCGCGCGTGGTGATGGTGTCCTCGGTCGGCTACCAGGAAAACATCGTGGCTGCGCTGCAGCGCGGCGCCCGCCATTTCGTGCAGAAGCCGGTGAAGCCGGAAGTGCTGTACGAAGTCATCAAGTACGTGCTCGGTGAAGATGGAGTAGTGGCCAGCGCGGCTGGAGCAGGAGTGTAACTCGATGAAGATGGAACTGATCCAGCCTTTCATCAATGCGGCCGATGCCGTGTTGTCGCAGGGCATGCAAGGCGCCACCCGGGTGGGCAATCTCACCATGGAGGAGGAAGCCTACCGCCGCAAGGGCGTGGCCGGCATGGTCGCGCTGACCGGTGATATCGAGGGCCGGATCATTCTCGATCTCGAGCCGCACACGGCGGTGCGCGTCGCCAGCCACTACGCCGGCGCCGAATTGCCCGAGTCCGACACGCTGGTCAAAGAAACCATTTTCGAGCTCGCTAACCAGGTCGTGGGCAACGCCATTTCCGCGCTCAACGACCAGGGCTTCCATTTCCGCGTGCATCCCCCGCTCCTCCTAACTGCTCAGGAGGGCGACAAAACCAGCGAGGATACGGAAGCGTTGGTGATCTGCTTTGAGACTCCTCTGGGCAGCGTTTTCATGAACGTCGCCCTGCGCTACAACCGCAAGCGGTTGGCCGATCACGCGGCGATGGGAGCTTAGGGGTCAGGCGTCAGTGGTCAGGGGTCGGTGGTTGGACGTTAGCCCTTAGTCGTGAGTTCTCAGTTCCCAGCCTTCAACTGCCGGTTCTCATCCGTCCTTTTCCGCGCAAAAGGGGCTTGCACCAACATGGAAGAGCAGCGCTTTAGCGCCGCGTAGTCTATTAGCCAAGAACCAAGGGGCTTCAGCCCCTGTGGTCGTTCCCAAAAAATCCCAAAAGGACACCGCCCTCCTGCTGAGGCAGTCAACGAGCGTTATCGCCTTCCATGAGAAGGCCGGTCGGAGTCAACTTGATTCTCCGTGGTTTTTGTTGGTCAATGGTTTGTCTCCGGCTGACGGGAATTGACATTGTTTTGTTACGGAACGCAGTCCGTCAGGGACGCCCAGGATGAAAATTCGTTCACACTATGCGCGGTGGTGGAACGATGGTAAGCTCTTGGCCGTTTTTGCGGTCAAAAAGGAGATTCCGGATAAGATGCGAATGCCCCGATCCCTCGATGTGCTCCAGTTTGTCGCAGCCTTCCTGATACTCACCAGTGCATCCGTTCTCAGCCAGAAAGAGACGACGCTGTACGACATTCACCCGGGACCCGGCGATCCGAGCTCGCCCTACGGTGGGTTGACTCCGGACGAGCACGGGAACTTCTTCGTGACGATGTATCAGGGGCCGGGCGGGGTCTTCCAGCTTCTCGCTCCAACCACAACGGGTGGTTCGTGGACCTTTAACGACATTCACATATTCAATTTGGCAACCGATAGTGGCGAGCAACCGACAGCCGGGAGGGACAGATCATCACCGGGATGGACCCGAAGCCGTCTTCGACTCCGTCGCGGCAGGCGCTTGGGGCGGGCAATCCATCGGCGATCATCGCAAATGGGTATATCTACGTGTACTACGTGGATTGGAACACGAGCTATCCCGATGCGATCTATGTGGCGCGGGCCCCGGTGTCGTCAGACGGAGCGCCCGGTTCGTGGGAAAAATATTACAACGGGTCGTTCAGCCAGCCCGGCCTGGGAGGCCTGAGTACGGCAGTGCAGGGCCGGCCCACGGAGAACGATATCTTCTCCGGAGCGCCGGCGGTTTCATACAACACCTATCTCCAGAAATACCTGATGGTGTTTGATTCTGCAGTCGGATGGCACTACGCCACTTCCGCCGATCTCGTCAATTGGACACTGGACAACCAGATCTTCACGTTCCCCTACAACCTGACTACGCTGACGACTGGCGACACGTGGTATGACTATCCAACGCTCATCAGTCCGGAACAGAACGACGATCGCACCACGAGTTGTGCCGGGTTCATGTACCACACACGAGGCGTGTGGAATACGACACCGCAGACAATGTACCGATTCACGGCGACATTTCCATAAGCGGGCGCGAAATGTTTCGATCATTCAAGAGAGTCGGGCTTAATCGGTGAAGTTTCAAAAAGCAGACCACACCTTGCTTTGTCGAAACTGTTGCGATTGCGCTCATCGACCCTCCCTGGGGTTTTGAGCGTAAGGGCCTGTCATCGCCAGCTACGTTCTGACTGCTATAGAATTTCCGATCAGTGACAGCCAACACCCAAGCCTTTCAGGCGAATGCACTCGCTTCGAGGCACGCTCTTGCGTTGGTCACGTTCACAGCCGTTCTTGTCATCATCGTCATTCTGAGTGGACCTAAGGCGTGGGCGCAGGGGCCACCGTATCAGACCGACGATCCTGTACCAGTCGACCTACATCACTATGAGTTCTACGTATTTGGCGCCGCGGACGGAACACCGGTGGAAATGGACTCTGTCGGGCCGGCCTTCGAGTTTAACTGGGGCGCATTGCCTCGCGTGCAGTTCCACGCGATACTTCCGTTCGGGGTAGTAGCGCCGCTTAATAATCCGGTGTATGCGCCCAGCGGGATTGGGCCGGCCGAGTTCGGACTGACGGACATGGAGTTGGGCGCGAAGATCGCCTTCATCAAGGAGAGTAAACACGTCCCGCAGATCGGCTCGTTCACCATGTTCGAAATCCCCACTGGCAACGCGGACAAGGGACTAGGCGTGGGCAAGGTCTGGTACAAGATACCGATCTGGCTACAAAAGAACGTGGGCAAGTGGACGTTTGACGGCGGCGCGGGCTATCAGGTGGTGCCGCATGGCGGGTTCCGCAACTTTCCATACACGGGTTGGCTGGTGAAGAAAGAACTCAGTGAGCGGCTCGAGTTGGGTGTGGAGGTCTTCGCTCATGGCCGCGAGGGAAGTGCAGCCGCGCAAACCGAGGCCTCGACCATGGTCGACGTGGGCGGCTACTATCACTTCAAGCACCATCCCGGCGAGCAGTTCCTGTTCTGCTACGGTCACTCCGTCGCCGGACAGACGGAGAACTACGCATACGTGGGCATGTACTGGACTTGGGGGAAAGATAGTGGCGGCAAGAAGGAAGGACGGCGCGAAGGATTATTCCCTGGTCAGTTGAATCGGAACGGATTTTGACGTGATTCTGAGAGGCTCTCTCAGTTCCTCCCCGCAAGCCAATCGTCAGAGCTGGCAAAAAATCGGTTTGCACTCATTACTGCAGCCTACCGTCCCGAACGACATTCGATCTGCTACGCCAGCAACGTCATCTGCGGGCCTGCTCCCACGTCTTCCGCCGGATCGGCGAACTTCCTCAACTCCGGATACTTCTGTATCAGCGTCGGCGGGGCTGCGACTCTTTTGCCGGTCACCATCGCCCTCAACTCCAGCGCGTTCACGCCGGCTTTGCTCTCGAAGTGATTATTGGTGATGACGTAGGTTGTCTGCGCTTTCTCCGCCACGTTTTCGATTCGCTCTTTCCAGCCTTCCAGTTCTTTCTGCTTGTAAAGATAGTTGTAGCGATCGTTGCGATTGTCGGAATCGAACCACTGGTCGTAATTGCGTCCGTGCAGGCGCACGTAAGCGATGGGCGCAGTGACATGTTCAGTGGGAGCAAGTGAGCGCCCCACGAGCGGCTGGTCAATATTGCAAAAGGCGACGCTTTTCTGGGTGAACGAAGTCAGAGTAGCGGCGTCGTTCCAGCTGGAGTGGCGCACTTCGACCACCCGTGGATACTCGATGAACTGGCGCAGCAGCCGTTCCAGGTATTCGCGGTTCAGCGAAGTGTTCTTGAAGGACACGGGAAACTGAATCAGCAGCGCGCCTAGCCGTCCCTCGGTGGCCAGGGCATCGAGGCCTTCGCGAGTGCGGATCTCATCCTCGTCGGTAGGTCGAATCGTCGCAGCAGAAGTAGGCTCCATAACCGCGAGCGGCGAATGGGTGAAGGCGCGATAGAGCTTGGCCGTGAACAAAAAGCCGGGGTTCGCCGCCGCGACTTTGCGGCACCAGAGCTTCGCCAGTTCCGGCTTCAACGGTCCGTAAAACGAGGTATTGATTTCCGTGGTGTCGAAAAAGCGCGCCAGGTATTCCAGCGGATGCGTCTTCCGGCGCTGCATTCCCGGCGGATAAAAGATGCCGTCCCAGTCTTTATAAGACCACCCCGCCGTACCGATGCGGACCTGATGCGAGTCAATTTCGGCCGGCCGGACTGATGCCGTGGACTCCATGCGCGGAACCGCCTGACGGAGAGCAGGCCAAGGGTAGCACAACATCTAAGTCCAAAGGCGGAACTCGCAAAACGCTCATTATGCTTTACGTAACGCGTAAGGCAAGTTATAGTGGGCTGTGATCGTCAGCTATCGTGACAAGCGAACCGGAGATTTCGCGACTGGCAAGCAGGTCAAGGCGTTCTCTGGCAGCCAGCATGCCGCCCGGCTGAAACTTGACCGTCTTGAAGCTGTGGCCACGCTGCGCGACCCGGCGGCGTTGCCAGGCAATCGCTTTGAAGCTCTAAAAGGTGACCGGAAAGGGCAGTATAGCGTTCGCATTAATGACCAGTGGCGCATCTGCTTCGAGTGGGCACAAGGCGCGCATGGTCCCTCGAAGGTCGAGATTGTTGATTATCACTAGGAGAAGAATATGGCCGTCGCAGCAATTCATCCCGGTAAGCACTTGGCAGAGGAACTTCGTGAGTTGGGCATGAGCGCTGCCGAACTGGCGCGGCAACTGCAGGTGCCCACCAATCGGATCACCGCGATCCTGAACGGACGCCGGGCGATCACTGGAGATACGGCGCTCCGCCTTGCCCATTTCTTCGGAACCACAGCGGAGTTCTGGCTGAATTTGCAGAGCCTCTATGAAATTCGCCTTGCCGAGCGGAAGGTGGGCAGATCCATCCAGGCTCTGCCGACCCTGAAAAGCGAACGTGCGTCGGCTTAGAGGACCTAGCCGATGGTGCTACGCTAGAGACGGACCCGGAGGTGAAATTGCCTGCGTCCATGGAACTCGGGATTAGCGCGGTCCTTGGCCTCTTGTTTGGCGGGATGATTGTCTGGCTGGCGCTGCGTTCGCAGAAGGCTGCGCTGTCGGTCCGATTGTCACTGATGGAAAAGGAGATAGTGTCGGGAAAGGCCGATCTGGCACGGCTTTTGCTCGATCAGAGACAACTCGTCGAAAGCCGCGCCAGGCTTGAGTCCGCCCTCGATGCCGAGCGGAAAGCCAACGCCGAAAAGATCGAATTGCTCACCCGCGCCGGGGAGGATTTGCAAAATGCGTTCAAAGCGCTTGCCGCCGACGCGCTCAAAAGCAACAATTCTTCGTTTCTGCAGATCGCGCAGGAGACGCTGAAGCGCTTTCAGAGCGAAGCCAAGAGCGATCTGGAGGCTCGCCAGAACGCGGTCGCCGATCTCGTCGCCCCCGTGCGCGAGTCGCTCAGCAAAGTGGATGCCCAGATTCAGCAGATGGAGGTCGCAAGAGGCGAGGCCTACGGCGACCTTAGGGCGCAGGTGCAGTCGCTCATCGCGACGCAAAGCGAGCTCCGCTCCGAAACCGGCAACCTGGTGCGCGCCCTGCGCACGCCGAATGTCCGCGGGCGTTGGGGCGAAATTCAATTGCGGCGCGTGGTCGAAATCGCCGGCATGTTGCCCTACTGCGATTTCGCCGAACAAGAAACGGTAACCGGCGAAAGCGGACGCCTGCGCCCCGATCTGGTGGTGAAGTTGCCTGGTGGCAAGAACGTTGTGGTTGACGCCAAGACTCCGCTGCAGGCCTTTCTCGATGCCTTCGAGACGACCGATGAAGAGACCCGGCGCGCCTGCCTGGCCGCTCACGCCCGCCAGGTGCGCGAGCACATGAAGACCCTCAGCGGCAAGAATTATTGGGAACAGTTCGAAGCCACGCCGGAATTCGTGGTCATGTTCCTGCCGGGAGAGACTTTTTTCAGCGCCGCGCTGGAGCAGGATCCGGGGCTGATCGAACAGGGCGTGCTCCAGCGCGTGATTCCGGCCTCGCCCACAACTTTGATCGCGCTGCTCAAGGCCGTGGCCTACGGATGGAATCAGGAAAAGCTGGCCCGCAATGCGCATGAAATCAGCGCCCTGGGCAAGGAACTGCACGAGCGTCTGCGCCATATGGCCGGTCACATCACGGCCGTGGGCGCTAACCTGGATCGTGCGGTCGAGTCCTACAACAAAGCCGTGGGATCGCTGGAAACGCGCGTACTGGTTTCCGCCCGCAAGTTCGTCGAACTTGGGGCGCAGGCAGCGGAGGATATTCCGGAACTCGAACCCATCGAGACCTCGTCACGAACGCTGGCCTTCGACTGGGATGAAGAAGCTCCAGAAACTACGCCGGGCGAAGAGCGCAAGGCGGGCTAGAGTCTCTCAACACAACTCCAGACTCTTGCCTGTCTGCGGTGTAATGTTTCTCCGCCTGAGCTTCCTCAATTTCGGAACCTGCCTACGAAAGCCGGAACCCTCGAAATTCTGCTTCCAGGTCTCCCTTTCGTGATTCCGCGTAACTGCAAGACAGTCAAGGGGAAACGGATACGAAATACCACAGGAATATCCCAAAAGGCATAGTCTGCGTTCGAAAATGCATCTATAATCCCAGAAGTGGTTTTATCTGCTGAACTTAGCCTTCCCAAATCGGGGCCTGACATGGCAGCGAAGTTGCTCATCGAGGATCGGCGGGGTGCCGTAACCCCGCCTCTCCAGCCCCCTGAGGGCGCGGGGTCATTGCCGAAGCCCATGAATCGGGAAAGCCAAGTTCGCTTCGTTGCAGTCCTCCTGTTCCTGCTGACTTTGGGCGCGGTAGTCTTCGCCGGCTTTAATTTTCAAGCAGAGCGCAAGGTCACGGCTCCCGACGATGGCGTGGGGTGGGTCGAGCGCGCTGGCCACCTGGTCGCCGATGAGGTCGAAAGCAACGGGCCCGGCGCCAAGGCCGGAATCAAGCCCGGAGATCAGCTGGTTGCGGTCAATCATCAGGACGTCAAGAACACGGCGGGGCTCGAGCGCCAACTGTACCACTCCGGCATCTGGTCGAAAGCCGTCTACTCGCTGATTCGTCAATCGGTCGCACTCGAGTCCAGCGTCATCCTGGCTCCCGCGGACCGCTCCTTGAATAACTGGCTGCGGCTGATTGCTCTCATTTACCTGGGAATTGGCTTGTACGTTCTGCTCCGCCGCTGGACAGCGCCAGGTTCGACGCACTTCTACATCTTCTGCCTGGTTTCGTTCATTGCCTACTCGTTCAAGTACACCGGGAAGTTCAACGATTTTGACTGGACGATCTACTGGAGCAATATCGTCTCCTGGGTGCTGCAGCCGGCGCTGTTCCTGCATTTTGTTCTGACCTTTCCCGAGAAGCGGGAGTTCGTGCGCAAGCACGCGTGGGTCCTGAGCCTGGTCTATGTGCCCGGAGCACTCCTGCTGGGCATCCGGTTGATAGCGATGCGCCTGCTCGAGGCTACTGGCCGGCTGAGCCGGGGCATGGACCGTCTCGACATCTCCTACGGCGCGGTCTTCTTCTTGCTCGCTGCCGCCATTCTTTGGTTCAGCTACCAGCGGGCCAGCACTACGATCCTGCGCCAGCAGCTGAAATGGGTTACTCGGGGCACGATTCTCGCCATCGCGCCCTACACGCTCCTCTACGTATCTTCCTACGTGTTTCCCCACGCCATGGCCTGGCTGCCGGAATGGGCGATGAAAGTGTCGGTGCTGTCGCTCGGCTTGCTTCCGTTGACGTTTGGCTATGCCATCTTCCGCTATCGCCTGATGGACGTGGACCTCATCTTCAAGCGCGGCGTGGTCTATACGTTAGCCGCCGCAACCGTGGCCGGCTTGTACTTCGCTTTGGTGGCGGGTGTGGCCTGGCTGGTGCAGATGCAGAAGCCGGCCAGCGGCGCCACGGGATTGATTCTGGCCGTGGTGGTTACGGCCTTGTTGTTTGACCCGGTGCGCAAGTGGATTCAGGACCGCGTGGACCAGTTTTTCTACCGCACGCGCTACGACTACCGGCGCACGCTGCTGGAGTTCGGCCGCGAACTCAGTTCCGAACCCGATTTGAAGACGCTCATCTCTTCCGTCCTCGACCGGCTATCGCGCACTCTGGGCGTGGACCGTCTGGGTATCTTCCTGAACACAGGCGAAGAACCGGAGCGGTTTGTGCTTTCCAAATTGTCCGGCGTAGCGGCGCCGGCCAATCTCGATCTCACCTTTCTGAGCGTGCCCCGGCCGGAGCAGGCCGGGCACCTGTTCTTCGAGAACACGCACCAGGTGCCGCGCGAGACGGAGGGCTCGCAGCAGGCAATCGCCCGCCTCGATTTCAATTACTACATCCCCTGCCGCGCGCAGCAGAAGACGGTCGCGGTTCTCGGGCTGGGAAAAACCATCAAGGGCGACCTGCTTTCCAGCGAAGACGTTGAGTTGCTGGAGACGCTTGGGGGTTACCTCGGCATCGCCATCCAGAACGGGCGGCTCTACGCCTCGCTGCAGCAAAAGATGGGGGAGTACGAGCGTCTGAAGGACTTCAACGAAAATATCGTCGAGTCCATCAACGTCGGCGTCATGGCGCTCGACATGGAAGACCGCATCGAGAGCTGGAATGCGCAGATGGAAGTGATGTATGCCCTGCCCCGCTGGCAAGCGCTTACCCAGCCCCTGCGCTGCGTGTTCCCGGCGGAATTCGTCGAGGAGTTCTACCGCGTCCGGCAGAATTCGGGGATCAACAACCTGTACAAGTTCCGCCTGAAAACACCCGCGGGCGAGATGCGGACGCTCAATATCGCCATCGCTCCGCTGGTGACGCGCAAATTCCAGGTCGTCGGCCGGCTGGTGATCATGGACGATATCACCGAGCGCATAGAACTTGAGGGGCAGCTTTCCCAGGCAGACAAGCTCTCCTCCATCGGGTTGCTGGCTGCGGGGGTGGCCCACGAGGTCAACACTCCTCTCGCAGTGATCTCTTCCTACACCCAGATGCTCGCCAAGCAACTGCAAGGCGACACGCAGAAAACCGGCCTGCTGGAAAAAATCACCCGTCAGACTTTCCGCGCGTCGGAGATCGTCAACAACCTGCTGAACTTTTCGCGCACCAGCGGCACTGAGTTCACCGAAGTGGATATCAACAAGGTGATCTCCGACACGATGGCGCTGCTGGAACACCAGTTCAAGACCGCCAGGATTCAGGTCCGTTCCAACCTGGCTCCGGCGCTTGCTCCCATACAGGGAAATTCAGGCCGCTTGCAGCAGGTTTTCTTGAATCTGTTTCTCAATGCCAAGGACGCTATGCCCGACGGCGGCACGCTAAACGTGACGACGACGAATGGCGACTTTGTGGGCGCTCGAGTTTCCGACACGGGCTCCGGTATCGCCCCCGAACACATCCAGCGTATTTACGACCCGTTCTTCACGACTAAAACTGCGCCCAAAGAAGGTCAGACCCGCGGAACTGGCCTGGGTCTCTCCGTGACTTACGGCATCATCCAGGAACACGCGGGCAAGATTCGGGTGGAAAGCAACCCTGGGGCGGGGACCACGTTTGCCCTCGATTTCCCTTTGAGCAGGAAGGCGGTCCATGTCTGAGGCAGCAGTCATTTCGCGGGGAGTGGTGAACGGGAGTCCGTCCCCGGCGGGATCGGTGCTTATCGTTGACGATGAGGCCGAGATTCGCGAATCCCTCCAAACCCTGCTGGAGATGGAGGGCTTCGAAGTTGAGACCGCGGTCAGCGGCGAAGAGGGCCTGACGCGAATCGGAGACCGTCCCTTCGATCTGGTGCTCCTCGATCTGGCTCTGCCCGGACGCGATGGCATGGAAATCCTGGCCGACATCCGCACCCACGACGCGCGCCTGCCGGTGATCATGATTACCGCCTACGGCACGGTTGAAAACGCCGTGCGCGCCATGCAGGCGGGAGCGGTCAACTTCATTCAGAAGCCGTGGGATAACGAAAAACTGCTGGCCGACGTACGCAGCGCGGTGGGCTGGCGCCGCGCGGAAGAGGAAAATGTCCAGCTCAAGCCCGCCCTCAAGCAGCGCTATAACTTCGAGAACATCGTGGGCAAGAGCGAGCCCATGCTCAAGATCTTCGACCTGGTCGCGCAGGTGGCGAACAGCCGCTCGACCGTGCTACTGCAGGGCGAGAGCGGGACGGGCAAAGAAGTGATCGCCAAGGCGATTCACTTGAATTCTCCGCGGCGCGACAAACCCTTCGTTCCCGTCAACACCGGTTCGATGCCGACGGATTTGCTCGAGTCCACCCTCTTCGGCCACGTCAAAGGAGCTTTCACCAGCGCCATCGCCTCCAAGAAGGGCCTGTTCGAGGTCGCCGACAAAGGCACGCTCTTTCTCGACGAGATCGCCACCATGGGGCTGGAGACGCAGGCCAAGATTCTGCGCGTGTTGCAGGACCGGAGGTTCATGCATCTGGGCGGCATTCAGGAAGTCCAGGTGGACGTGCGCATCATCGCCGCCACCAACATTGACCTGCGCCAGATGGTGCGCGAAGGACGTTTCCGTGAAGACTTGTTCTACCGGCTCAACGTCATCACCGTAGACCTTCCTCCTCTGCGCCAGCGCAAGGAAGATATTCCCCTCTTGGTGGAGTTCTTCCTCAAGAAATACGCGGAAGAAAATGGACGTGCGGTGCCGCGAATTACGCCCGAAGCATTGCGCCCGCTGATGGCCTATTCCTGGCCGGGCAATGTCCGCGAGCTGGAAAATGTAATCGAGCGCGCGGTGGTGCTCTCTTCCGGCCCGGAGATCGCCATGGATCTTCTTCCCGATTCCATGCTGGGACGCGGCTCTGCGTTCGCCATGCACGACGTGCCTTCCGACTCCTCGCTGTTCGAGATCGTCGAGGACTGGGAGCGCCGCGTTATCACCGATATGCTGGAACGCTGTAACTGGAATCAGACCGAAGCCGCCGAACGCTTCCACGTGCCTCTTTCCACACTCAATCAGAAGATCCGCCGGCTCAATATTGAGATCAAGAAGAAAGGCCGGTAGGAGGCAGTTCTCAGTTCTCAGGCACATCCATCCTGTTTCCTGAAGGCCGCAACGAGCAAGCAAGGTTACCGTTGGAAGTTGACCACGCTTAGTTATGAAATCCGTGCTGCGAGGACAATTGTTGAAACCAGGCGATCTAGCG
>Ga0187817_10000481_pt1 | contig 17079 bp, 10 predicted proteins | sample NC_wetland_sal_i_17_FD_132431 | JGI IMG/M metagenome (GOLD analysis project Ga0187817, IMG submission 132431) | Wetland sediment microbial communities from Neuse River Estuary, North Carolina, USA - SO4_2 | ecosystem: Environmental > Aquatic > Freshwater > Wetlands > Sediment | place: USA... | reverse complement strand
GTTGCCTCTCATCAACGGCGCTGGGTTCGCCGAGGATGCGGTATTGCTCAAGAATCAGGAGTACTGGGAGATTCGCAATCTGGCGATTACGAACACTGGGGCGACTCCCGGTGTGCGCCGCGGGGTGAATCTTGTCGCGGAGAATTCCGGAGAACTGCACCATCTTTATATCGAGGGTCTGAACATTCGCGACGTCAACGGCAGCGAGAAAGACAAGGCGAATGGCGGGATCAGCTATCACGCCATTGGCGACGCGAAGCCCAGCCGGTTTGTGGATCTGCGCATCGAGGGCAACACGATTTCGCATGTCGATCGAAGTGGCATTTTTGGCTGGTCGACACATTGGACTCGCTCGAAGTGGTATCCCAGCCTGGGCGTTATCATCCGCGGCAATACCCTTCATGACATTGGCGGCGACGGGATTGTGAACGTCGCCACCGACGGAGCGATCGTCGAATACAACGTTGTCGCTCACGCCAGTCAACGCTCGCAGGATTACAACGTCGGCATCTGGCCGTGGAGCGCGGACAATACGATCATTCAACACAATGAAGTCTACGGAACTCGCGGACAGCACGATGCGGAAGGTTTCGATTCCGACTGGAACAGCCGGAATACGATCATTCAGTACAACTACAGCCATGACAACGAGGGTGGATTCCTGCTGATCTGCAATGAAGGATCGCAGAGTCCGAACGACAGCGCGGGAAACGTGGGCACGATTGTCCGCTACAACATCAGCCAGAACGATCATCATCGTGGAATCAAGCTTTCGGGTCCGGTGAAGAACACGCTGATCTACAACAACACGATCTTTGTTGGGAAAGGAGAAAACGTGGATGTCGTTCTGCACACCGACTGGACTGGTTGGGCTGCGGACACTTACTTCTACAACAACATTTTCTATGTGGAAGGTACCGGGCGATTTTCGTATGGAGTGTCGGGGAATCCGGACGGGTCCTATGTGACTGCGCCGGGTCCAGGAAAGAGTACGAACAATGTGTACGATTACAACTTGTATTACGGGCTGAAAGCGGCCGACGATCCGCACGCGCTGAGTGGGGATCCACTGCTGGTCAGTCCCGGGCACGCTGGTAGCGGCCGGCTCACTGCGAAGGGCTACTCTCTGCAGGCGAAGTCTCCTGCGAAAGATTCAGGCCGGGTGATCGAAAACGGCGGCGGCAAAGATTTCTTCGGTGTAACTGTTCCTCAGTGTGGCGGAGTGGATCGCGGGGCGGTGGAAGCTTCGGATTGTGGAAGCAGGTAGTGCGGGTTTCGTATGGATATCCGGGAGATCGCAAAACGCGCGAGAGTTTCGACGGCCACCGTGTCGCGGACGATCAACCGCATTCCGACTGTGAATCCGACGCTCGCCAAACGCGTGTGGAAGGTGGTGGATGAGCTTGGCTACTATCCCAACATTCAGGCGCGCGCGCTGGTGTCGGGGCGGAGCCGCATTTTTGGGCTGATCGTATCCGAGATTATCAATCCGTTTTTTCCGGAGATTGTGCAGGTGTTTGAGACCATCGCGGTGCAGCACGACTATGAGATTTTGTTGACCTCGACGGTGCACGATCCGCTTCGGATGGAAGCATCGGTGCGGCGGATGCTGGAGCGGCGCGTGGATGGCGTCGCGGTCATGACCTTCGGCATGGAAGAACTTCTGCTCGAGGATTTGAAGGTGCGCAATGTTCCTCTGGTCTTCGTGGACGTTGGTCCGGACCGGCCGAGAGTGAGCAACATTCGGATCGACTACCTGCACGGAATCCGGCAGGCAGTGCAGCACCTGGCGGCGTTGCGACATCAGCGGATTGCGTTCATTACAGGTCCGCTCAATCTCAAGTCCGCAGCTGCGCGGCGCAACGCTTTCGTTGAATCGATGAAGGAGATCGGATTGGCGGTGGCTCCCCAACTTATTGTTGAAGGAGATCATTCGCTGGAAGGAGGGCGGAAAGCGATGGCCGCTCTGCTGAAAGGGCAAGCGCGGCCGACCGCGATTGTGTGCTCGAACGATATGACCGCGATCGGCGTCATGCGGCAGAGCTACGAAGAGAAGATTTCGATTCCGCGGGATTTGTCGGTGATCGGTTTCGACGACATACGGCTGGCGCAGTTTATTCTGCCGCCACTCACCACGGTGCAAATGTCGCAGTCGGAGCTGGCCAGACTGGCATTCCATGCTCTGCTGTCGGAGGTGCAGCGCAGAACTCCGGCGCCGCATGGGACGGAGTACACGCTTGAGACGAAGTTGATCCTGCGCGAATCGACGGCGATGGCTGCAGCTTAGGAACGTGAAAAAGGGAATCATCAGGAATTCTGAGATGCTATTGAAGATTCCCGTTGGCGAGGGATTGGTTCCGCTCGACGATTACTACCTGTGGTGCGATCACCGGGCCAAGCAGGAAGCTGCGCTGATCACGGAGCTGGCGCGGATAGCGAAGCTGCAGGCGATTGAGTGGTGCGGCGGTGACGTTCTCGCCGGAGGGCGATCAACAGAAAACTTACGACGAACTGTACTCTCTGTACCGACGGATCTATTTCTCCTTCGGGAAGCTGGGTGCGCCGGCTGATTTTTCAGATGTCCTGCCGAAATCGATTCAGATTGCCCGACCGACGCTGAAGCAGTAAGGCGACTTCGCACGGTCGAATCCACAGGGGCCGAATCTTATGAGCAGAGGCTGTCTCCGATTCATTTTTTCCTTATCCGTGGCAACGGCGGTTGCGGGCTTTGCACAGACCAACCGTGTCTTCGCGCCCGACGAAATGGATACTGTTCTTTATGGCGCCGCCTACTATACCGAGTACATGCCTTACGAGCGTCTGGAGCAGGACGTCCAGCTCATGCAGAAGGCTGGCCTCAGCGTCGCACGACTGGGCGAGTCGAGTTGGGGCCTGTGGGAACCGGAAGATGGGCGCTTCGAATATGCATGGATGGATCGCGTCATTGATCGCATGCACCAGGCGGGCATCAAAGTCATTTTGGGTACGCCCACCTACTCCGTCCCCGCCTGGATGTACAAGGAACATCCGGAAATCTTCATTACGCGCTTCGGAGGGCAGACGATCACCTTTGGATATCGTCAGAACACAGACCTGATGAATCCGACTTATCGTTTTTACTGCGAGCGGGTGATCCGCGAACTACTAGAGCACTACAGGAATAATCCAGCCGTGATCGGCTGGCAGATTGACAATGAAACTTCCTCGGGGGCGGCGGCGAATCCCGACGTGCAGGCGGGATTCGTGAGCTATTTGCGGAAGAAGTTCGGCACTGTCGATGAATTAAACAAGGTTTGGCTGCTCAACTACTGGGGCCAGCGGCTCAATGACTGGACCGAAATTCCTCCGCAGGAAGGGATCATCAATCCGGGGTGGAAGCTGGAATGGCAACGTTACCAGCAGTGGATGACAACCGACTTCCTGGCGTGGCAGTCGGGCATTGTGAATCAATACAAGCGGCCCGATCAATTCATTACCCACGATCTTGCCGGTCCCCCGCGCTCCGAGGTCAACGAGCGCGACATTGCCGACAGCATGGACGTGATGGCGGTAAATCCATATCACGATACGCAAGACTCATTCGACGGGCTGGGGTCGTCGATGGCGGGCGACTACACCCGCTCACTCAAGAGAACGAATTATCTGGTAACGGAAACTAACGCGCAGACAATCGGTTGGGATTCGAAAGATCAGTTTCCGCCCTACGACGGGCAGTTGCGGCTCGACGTGTACACCCATTGTTCCACCGGCGCAAACATGGTCGAGTACTGGCATTGGCACTCGATTCACAACGGGCAGGAGACCTACTGGAAGGGCGTTCTGTCGCACGATTTGGAGGAGAACCGGGCCTATGAAGAGGTAAGCCGAACCGCGCACGAGTTGCAGCGTATTGGGCCGGAGATCGTTGGCCTTGCGCGCTCCAACAAGGTCGCAATTCTTTACAGCGATGATTCGTATTACGGTATCGAGTTCATGAAGTTCAGCGACAAGGTTAACTATCGCACCATCATGAACCAAATGTATGAAGTTCTCTATCGCAACAATGTGGGCGTGGATTTCATTTTTCCCTCGAGCACGAATCTGTCCGACTATAAGCTCATTGTGGTGCCTCCGCTGTATGTGGCGAGCGATGCGCTGTTGAACCGGCTGGTGGAGTATGTCCGTGGCGGTGGCCATCTGGTGATGGCACTCAAGAGCGGATTCACCAACGAGTATGACTCGGTGCGTTGGAGCATGGCCCCGGGGCCGCTGCGCAAAGCCGCAGGGTTCCGCTATCAGGAGTTTTCTTCGCTCGCACACCCGCTTGCCCTCAAGTACGATCCGCTCAAAGCAGGCGCAGACAACAAAGTATCGGAGTGGGCGGAAATGCTGATCCTGGAAGGCGCTCAGGCGCTGGCGTACTATGACCACCCGTTCTTTGGGAAGTATCCAGCCATCACGCGCAATCGCTTTGGCAACGGAACACTGACGTACGAAGGCACGGTACTCTCAGACACATTACAGGCGAGGGTGTTGCTCGACGAGGTTCAGATCGCAGGCCTTGCCGGGCCAGATCAGGAACTGCCAGCGCCCATACATGTCAAACACGGTACAAACCGCAAAGGCCGTCTCATCCACTATTACATGAACTATTCGAGCACTCAGCAGATTGTCCGGTATCCGTACAAGCACGGTGAGGATCTTTTGACGAGCACAGCGGTAGCGCCAGCTCAGTCCCTGACTCTCAAGCCGTGGGATCTCATGATTATCGAAGAGCAGTAGTGCGTGCTTCTTATCAGCGACGGAGTTCCAGTTGTAGCCTGCGGGGGGACTTTGAACGGAAGATGTGGCCACAAACGGCTGTCGACGCTCGGTGTTTTGCTGCTGGTATGTTTTCTGGCGCGAGTATGGGCTGATCCCGTTCTTCCCCACTTGATCACCGATCACGCGGTGTTTCAGCGGGATCTACCGGTTCACGTGTGGGGGGAAGCCGATCCTGCGGAAGCGATTACGGTCACTCTTGCGACAAGTACAGCCCGAACGAAAACCGATCGCGCGGGGCGCTGGAGCGTGGTTTTGCCTGGCATGCCCGCTGGAGGTCCGTTCACCTTGACCGTGGCCGGAAAGACTACTCTGTCCGTAAGAGATGTGTTGATCGGCGAGGTATGGGTTGCGTCGGGCCAGTCGAATATGACGTTCGCTTTGTCCGGTTCTGCTGGGGCTGACAAGGAACTACCTACAGCCGATTACAACGAGATGCGCTTGTTTATGGTTGGCAAGCGCGTTGCCCTGGCCCCGCAGTCGGACACGCTCCCTGCGACCTGGCAAGTTTGTACTCCCGAGTCAGCCAAAGAGTTTTCCGCGGTTGCCTATTATTTTGCCCGCACTCTTCACCAGAAGGTAGGAGTGCCCATCGGAATCATCGAGAGCGCTTGGCCAGGCACGGGGATCGAAGAGTGGAGCTCGCCTGACGAGGCGCAGCGGGATCCGCAGATCAGGTCTATCTTTGATGCGTGGAACCGCGGTGCCGGCAAAGGCTTCTCAGATTCCCGAGCGGCGTTCGACCTCGAATTTGACGATTTCGAATTGCTTTCCGATCCTGCCAAGCCCGGACAGCCGCTCAATCTCGCTGATTTCAATGATGGCAGCGCTCGCAATTCCTTCGGCGGTTACTTCTCCTACGATTTTGGTGAGGCGCCGCAAACGGCTTTCGAGCTGACTTCTCCCGGTCATGGTGGGAAAGGTTTCGCAGTTCGCGTGAGTGGGCAAATGGATGCCAGCGACGATCCGCGGCTGGTGATGAGGATTCGCCAGGACCTGTTACCGGTGGATCTGTCAGTCTATGCGGGAGTGCGCTTCTGGGTGCGGGGAGAAGGCATGTTTCGCTTCAAGTCCTTGCAGCCGAGCATTCGCGATTGGGACGACTACGCCGGGCCCGGGTTACAGGCATCCGGCGAGTGGACGCCGGTCACCCTCTGGTTCCGGGATCTGCGGCAAGAGGGCTGGGGAGTACCGCAGGATTTCACGTCACGATCGTTAACCGCCTTCGTGCTCGAAACCATGCCGGCATCAGGCTATCCCGCGCGGCCGGCATCAGGACTTTACAACGGCATGATTACGCCGCTACTCCCCTATCCGTTTCGCGGCGTGATTTGGTACCAGGGTGAAAGCAACGCGCTTCAAGCTGCACAGTACCGGCGGCTCTTGCCTGCCCTCATTCAGAGCTGGCGCGCGGCATCGCACCAACCGGAGATGTATTTCCTAATTGCCCAGCTTCCCAATCATGGCGCCATTCCCAGCACGCCGGCGGAGTCCGCGTGGGCGGAGTTGCGCGAGGCGCAATTGCTGACCGCTAAGAGCGTCCCGAACACGGGACTGGCGGTGACCATCGACGTTGGCGACCCCAATGATCTCCATCCGCACCGCAAGGCGGAAGTCGGTCAGCGCCTGGCGCTTTGGGCACTGGGGACTACCTACCTCCAGCCACTTGTCTACTCTGGTCCGCTGTACAAATCCATGACGGTGGAAGGCGGATCCATCCGGATTCGCTTTTCAAACACTGGTAGCGGCTTGGTCACCAACGATGCCGGACCTTTGCGAGGGTTTGCAATTGCCGGCGCAGACCGGAAATTCCATTGGGCGTCCGCTTCAATTGACGGAGGAACGATTGTCGTTTCCAGTCCCGAAGTGCCCGCTCCCGTAGCCGTTCGTTACGCCTGGGGCGACAGCCCGGAATGCAATTTATTCAATGCCGAGAAACTTCCCGCCTCGCCGTTCCGGACGGACGAATGGGTAGCATCCCCCGAGGGCGTTAACTAGGGGCAACACTCCACAGAACGCGACGAAAGGAATTGTTGCACGGACAATGTTTCTCGGTGTATTCGGTCATCAAGAACCTTATTCACAAACGGGCTTCTGGGAAAGTGAGTCTGATTGTCATCACCAGCCTTAAGGTCGTCGAGGATAACCCTTGCGGGATTTCACGGCGCCATGCTCGGCCTGACGACTATGGGAATGCCAACAGGCTTCTACCCTGTCGAGATAGCATTCTGTCGCAGTGGAAACCGACTCAGAGCCTGTCAGCTTTACCAGCGAAACGAATTCCAAGGAACTGTTATTGGACCCAATCGGAACACAGATTGTTTCTGTTTTGGGGCAAAGTACAGCCCCTATATCCCACGTAGGGGACAACGGCGAGAAACTCTCAAGAAATCGCACTGCTCAATCTTCGTTGGGTCCAATTAGAGTCCTGTTGTTCGGCAATCGGCTCGCCGACTGACGCTCGATCAGCCATCTTTCTCAGATGAACTGCTTTGCGCCCACGCAGTGTGCGAGGAGTGTGCCTCTCTTGGTGCTAAGATTTTCGTAGGGGTCCTCACCGGAGCAATTCAGTGTCCAGTTCCAATCCTCATGTAGGGAGAACATTGCGAATCATTCGGGGATACGGAACTGCTGTTCTCTCCGTCTTCGGAGCACTGCTGATTTCACATTGGCCGGTCCTCCACTTGGAATCTGCGCACGTATCGTTGTTTCTTTGCGCTGTTATGCTCAGCGCGTGGTTTGGCGGTGTGGGCCCTGGACTAATGGCTGCTGCTCTTTCCGCGGCTGCTTTCTACTATGGCGTTCTACCCCCGGTTGATTCATTTGCTGCAAAGCCTGCAGAGATGGCACGATTCATCATTTTTGTGGGGTCCGCCTTGTTTGTTGGTTCCTTGAGCGCTGCGCAAAGGAGCGCTACGGAATCCGTCAAGCGGGCACGCGACGATCTGAATGAAACAGTTCAAGAGCTCAAGAAAACCAACGATGCGCTTGGCAAGAGCGAGGCGTATCTAGCTAAAGCGCAGACACTGAGTCACACGGGAAGTTTCGGCTGGAACGCTTCGACGGGAGAACTCTTCTGGTCAGAAGAAACATTTCACATCTTCGGGTACGAGCGAACGCTTAAACCGACTGTGCAAATGTTCCTGGATCGAGTCCATCCCGAGGACCGCAACCTTGTGCAGCTTGCGCTAGACGGAGCATCCCAAGCCAAAGATCTGGATTTAGAACATCGACTGCTGATGCCCGATGGTTCTGTCAAGAGAGTCCAGGTTCTGGGCCACGCCTTAAATCACGAAGCGGGCGAAGCGTCTTTTATTGGAGCAGTGATGGATATCACTGCCACGAAAAATGCGTTTGAAGAAATTCAAACATTAAGAGACCAGTTATATAAGGAGAATCTCGCTCTTCGTGAAGAGATCGACATTTCAAGGATGTTCGAAGAAATTGTCGGTTCTTCACCTGCGCTTCAGGCCGTCCTCTCGCAAGTTGCGAAAGTGGCACCCACCGATTCGACAGTCTTGATTACGGGGGAAACTGGTACGGGAAAAGAACTTATCGCCCGCGCGATTCACAAGCGATCGCAGCGCTCCTCGCGGGCTTTTGTGAGTGTCAATTGTGCGGCAGTTCCACGCGATTTGATTGCCTCCGAACTGTTTGGCCATGAAAAGGGGGCTTTTACGGGTGCGACTCAGCGACGCTTGGGACGGTTCGAGTCGGCGGACGGCGGCACGATCTTTCTGGATGAAGTGGGCGAACTGCCGCCGGAGACGCAGATCTCCCTACTGCGGGTGCTGCAGGAACGAGAATTTCAGCGTGTGGGTGGAAGTGAAACTCTTCACACTGATGTGCGGGTATTAGCTGCCACCAATCGGAACCTCGAGGCTGCTATCGCTGAAGGCAAATTCCGCGATGACTTGTTCTATCGGCTGAATGTGTTCCCGATTGAAGTTCCTCCCTTACGTCAGAGGAAGGAAGATATTCCCTTGCTGGTGCAGTATTTCGTTGATCGCTACGCCAGCAAAGCCGGCAAGGCCATAACGGGCATCAACAAGAGAAGCCTAGAACTTCTTCAGTCTTACGCATGGCCGGGCAATATTCGGGAACTGCAGAACGTCATTGAACGATCGGTAATTATTTGCGATTCGGAAAACCTTTCGGTCGATGAGAGTTGGCTTGGCAGACGCGCCCGTTCCAACGATTCGCCAATTCAGCCGCTGTCCGAGAAACTTGCTACCCAGGAGAAAGAGATGATTGAGGCGGCACTGGCCGAGAGCAATGGCAGGGTATCTGGGCCTTCGGGAGCTGCCGCTAAGCTCGGCATTCCACAGTCAACCCTCGATTCCAAGATCAAGTCCATGAAGATCAACAAGCTGAAGTTCCGAAAGAACTAGCTTGCCCACTCCTTTTTTCTGCTCCTAGCGGGCGCGAAGATTTTAGAAAACCCCGAACTGACGTCGCTTCCTCACCTATCCAGAAAGACCTAGGCCCTGTTGATCGCGGCCGCGCGATCACGAGATTTCGGAAATTTTCGAATTATCGCGCCCCCCGCCTCGAGTGAACCCCATTATTTTCAGCGGCTTCGCGTTTGGTGATCGTTTTGCAAATGGAAGAAAACGAAAAGTTCACAGCGTGACTTTACGAATTCAAAAATCGACCGACCGAAACATGGTTGTTTTCGCATTGACAGGTCGGATCCAGACGGAGCAAGTGAAAGAGTTGAAAGCTCTCTTGCAATCTGAATCAACGGACCGCGACATCGCTCTCGATCTGAAGGAAGTGAAGCTGGTGGATCGAGAAGCCGTGCGGTTCTTGCTAGAGACCGAGGCAGAAGGAACGGAGCTCAGGAACTGTTGTGCGTACATCCGCGAGTGGATGTCGCAAGAAAAACACGGAATGCAACTCCGAGAAGCCGAAAGCCGGCGGGGCTAGCCCGGCTGAGGGAATAGATATGTGGATCGTTCGACTAGCATTGCGTAGGCCGTACACCTTCGTGGTGATGGCCATTCTGATTCTGGTGATGGGCGTGATTTCAATCTTGCGCACGCCGACCGACATTTTCCCCAATATCAACATCCCGGTCGTGAGCATTATCTGGAATTACAACGGGCTGGTTCCGAAGGAAATGTCGGACCGCATCATCAGCGTCACCGAGCGAAGCCTCACGACCGTCGTTGACAACATTGAACACGTCGAGTCTCAGTCGTTGTATGGCATCGCGGTGGTCAAGGTCTTCCTGCAGCCAAACGCCAGCCTAGACCGCGCGATCGCACAGATCGCGGCCAGTTCGCAGACTCAGCTTCGGCAGTTACCTACAGGGACTACTCCACCTCTGGTTATCGCGTACAGCGCATCGAGTGTGCCGGTCATGCAGCTTGCGCTGTCCGGGCAGGGGCTGGCTGAGCAACAACTCAACGACTACGGACTTAATTTCATTCGTACTCAACTGATTACAATTCCGGGAACGGCGGTTCCATACCCATACGGCGGCAAACAACGCCAGGTGCAGGTTGATCTCAATCCGGCTGCGCTGCAGTCGAAGGGTCTTTCCGCATTGGATGTTGTGAATGCGATCACCTTGCAGAATCTGATTCTGCCCACAGGAACTTCGAAAATCGGAAGCAAGGAATATGACGTCGACATTCCCAACGCGGCGCCTCAATCGATTGCAGATCTGAATCGCATCCCGATCAAGACCGTCGGCAGCACCACGATCTACATGAAAGACGTGGCCTGGGTCCGCGATGGTTTTCCCCCACAAACCAACATCGTGCGCGTCAATGGTCAGCGCTCAGTACTGCTTACCATCCAAAAGGCCGGAGATGCCTCGACCCTGAAAGTAATATCGGGCATCAAGTCTCTCCTTCCGCAGATCGCCTCAACAGTTCCTCCGCAGTTGAAAATGCAACCGCTCGCCGATCAGTCCATCTTCGTGCTGGGAGCCATCAAGGGCGTGGTTCGCGAGGCGCTGATCGCCGCATGCTTGACCGCAGTGATGATCCTTATTTTCCTCGGGAACTGGCGAAGCACGCTCATCATAGCTACTTCGATTCCGCTGGCCATTCTTACGTCGATCATCGTGCTTAGCATGATCGGACAGACGATCAACATCATGACGCTCGGAGGACTGGCCCTCGCCGTAGGCATCCTCGTGGATGATGCAACCGTAGAGGTAGAGAACATCAACCGCAATCGCGAGGCAGAGCCGGACAAGAATCTCGACGAAGTAGTTCTCGACAGCGCCATGCAGATTGCAACTCCGGCCTTCGTGTCCACTCTCTCGATCTGCATAGTATTTGCGCCGATGTTTTTACTATCGGGCGTGGCGCGCTATCTGTTCTTGCCTCTGGCCGAGGCGGTCGTTTTTGCCATGCTGGCCTCCTACTTTCTGTCGCGCACGATCGTTCCCACGATGGCGAAATATCTGTTACGCGGACAACAAGTAGGTGGGCACGCCACCAGCCGGAACTTCCTCGTCAAACTTCAGCAGAAATTCGAATTGGGCTTTGAGGCCTTTCGAGAGAGCTATCACGGATTGCTGGAGCGTTGCCTCCACCACCGGCGAGCCTTCCTGATCGCTTTCTTTGCGGCCTGCCTCGGTTCCCTTGCGATTGTAGTTCCGTGGCTTGGTCAGGATTTCTTTCCCAGCGTCGATGCTGGCAGTTTCAAGCTTCACCTGCGGGGGCCGACGGGAATGCGTATTGAAGACACAGCCTTTCTGTGCGACCTCGTAGAAGATTCGATCAGGAAACAGATTCCGGCGGCGGAGGTGGACAGTGTCATCGACAACATCGGGCTGCCGTATAGCGGCATTAATCTCTCTTACAGCAATTCGGCGCCGATCGGAACGTCGGATGCCGACATCCTGGTGACTCTGTCAGCGAAACACCATCCGACTGACGACTACGTCAAGCAACTTCGCCTTAGCTTGGCCAAGGATTTTCCCGGCGTGACGTTCGCCTTTTTGCCATCCGACATGGTCACGCAGATTCTCAACTTCGGATTGCCCGCTCCAATTGACATCCAGGTAATCGGCAACAATCTGGACGGCAACCGCGCTTGGGCGAGCCAATTGCTGCAGAAGATTCGCTATGTGCCGGGTGCGGCTGATCTGCGCGTACAGCAGCCTTTCGACCAGCCGTATCTGCATCTGAGAATTGAGCGCACGAAGGCCCAGGAGCTTGGCTTCTCCGCGCATGACATCGCACAAAATCTTCTCGTATCTCTGAGCGGTAGTTTTCAAACATCGCCTACGTTTTGGGTCGACCCCAGAAATGGAGTCAGCTATTCGATCGCGACCCAGACTCCGCAGTACTACGCGAACACGCTGCAGGATCTCGTGAACACACCGATCACCGGAAGCAACCCGTCGGCGACGCCCTCGCTGATGGCAAGTCTGGTCTCCGAGCAACGTGGAACCGGCATGGGTGTCGTGTCTCACTATAACGTTGCGCCCGTGATCGACATCTTCGGCTCGGCGGAAGGTCGAGACCTCGGAGGGGTCTCGAGGGATATAAACAAAATCATTGATTCACTCCGCGGCCAATTGCCCCGTGGATCACGGGTCGTCATCCGCGGCCAGGTGCAAACGATGCGGTCGTCCTACATTGGGCTGCTTGCCGGGCTCTTGTTCGCGATCATGCTGGACTATCTCCTCATCGTTGTGAATTTCCAGTCGTGGCTCGATCCGTTCATCATGATCTCCGCATTGCCCGCCGCGCTGGCCGGAATTGCCTGGTTCCTCTTCATTACGCATACGACGCTGAGTGTGCCGGCGCTGATGGGAACGATCATGTGCATGGGAGTGGCCACGGCCAACAGTATCCTGGTCGTCAGTTTTGCTACAGAGCAGATGGCGCAAGGCAAAGACGCGATTTCAGCTGCTCTCGACGCAGGCTTCACCCGCTTTCGCCCTGTGCTGATGACGGCTTTGGCAATGATCATCGGAATGGTTCCGATGGCGCTCGGGCTGGGCGATGGCGGCGAGCAGAACGCCCCGCTGGGACGCGCAGTCATCGGCGGCCTGATCTTTGCAACTGTATCGACACTGCTGTTTGTCCCGACATTTTTCAGCATGCTGCATGGCTCTCCACGCAAGCACGGCCAGGTAAACGATCAGGTACTGAAAGAGAACATTGGTGAGTGATATGACACAAAGTGAAGTTCACGAGCAAATCGAAGTCTTGACACCCGCTCCTCAAAAGAACACACCGCGTGTGCAGGCGAGCCGGCGGTGGTTGGTCTCTGCGCTGTGCGCGCTCGCCGTGATCGGAGTACTGGTCGTCGGAATCAGGTCTCGAGTGAAAGCCGAGACGGCTCTAGCGGCGGTTACGGCGCAGATGGCAGTGCCATCTGTTTCTGTTGTGGTACCGAAGCGAACGGCGGCGGCCGAGGAAATCGTCCTCCCCGGCAATATACAACCATTCATCTCTTCTCCTATTTATGCACGTACTGATGGCTATGTGAAAAAGTGGTTTTTCGACATTGGAGGGCACGTGAAGTCCGGCGACCTGCTGGCCATCATTCAAACCCCTGAGGTCGACGAGCAATTAGCGCAGGCCCGCAGCACACTGGCCACCGCACAGGCCAACCTCCAACTGGCGCAGATCACGAGAGATCGGTATGAGTCATTGTTAAACAAACATGCTGTTGCCCAACAGGACGTCGATAACGCGGTCGGCACCTACTCCGCCAATAAAGCGATTGTCGATGCGGATACGGCCAATGTTCGTCACTACGAAGCGTTGGTGTCGTTCGAGAAGGTTTACGCGCCATTCGACGGAGTTATCACGGCGCGCAATACGGATATCGGCGATCTCATTAATTCCGGCAGCAACACGGCACCCAGGACTGATCTCTTTGACATCGCTCAGACACGCACCTTGCGCGTATACATCAACGTCCCGGAAGAGTACTCGCAGGGTATGAAGCCGGGGGAGACGTCAGCAGAAATCGCTCTGGCTGAATTCCCCGGCAAGCGGTTCCCGGGAAGGCTGGTACGTACGGCGGAAGCGATTAATGCAACCACTCGCACGCTGCTGGTGGAAGTTGATCTGGATAATCCTGACGGCACTCTTCTGTCTGGATCGTATGCGGAAGTCCATTTGAAGGTTCCCGCGCAGAATTCAAGGTATTTGCTTCCGGTAAGTTCTCTGATCTTTCGAGGCGAAAAGTTGCAAGTGGGTGTAGTGAAAGCCGGAAAGGTTGAGGTCACCGACGTAATTCCTGGCCATGATTTAGGCGATCAGATCGAGATTGTCGCCGGGCTTCAGTCCGACGATCAGGTCATCACGAATCCACCCGATTCGCTCGTGTCTGGGCAGGAAGTCAAGGTTGTGCAAGCCACGCTCCCGGGAGATACGCGATGAAGCCCTTCCGAATGCAACCCAGTCCTCATATCCGCTGGTTAGGTTCGCTCGTCCTTCTGGTTGCGACTCCTCTGCAGTTTACTGGCTGCGCAGTGGGTCCGAAGTATAAGGTTCCTCCAGTTCCTGCTCCGCCCGCGTACAAGGAGATGGGAAATTGGAAGACCGCGCAGCCGAACGATCAGAAGTTGGGCGGAAACTGGTGGGAGATTTTTCACGACCAGCAGCTGAACGCTTTAGAACAACAGATTGATGTTTCGAACCAAAATCTCAAGGCGGCTGTGGCTCAATATCAGCAATCCAGGGCCGCTCTGCGGTATGTTCGCGCTGATTATTACCCCACTGTGACGGCGGATCCATCTGCGACTCGCGAAAGGTATTCCAACAACCGCCCGCCTCAGAGTTCAACTTTTGACGGCCTCACCTTTAATGATTTCGTTTTGCCGGTGAATTTCTCTTATCAGGCGAATGCCTGGGGAAGAGTAAGCCGCAATGTCGAGTCTTATCGCGAACAGTCGCAGGCAAGTGCAGCCGATCTGGCCGTGGTGAATCTGAGCATGCATGCCACTCTGGCGATCGATTACTTCGCGGCGCGCAGTCTGGACGCGGAAGAAAAGCTGCTGCAGGACACGGTCGCGCAGTACGAACAGGCATTTCAACTCAATGAGGACCGATACGAGGGCGGCCTTGCTTCGGAAGTAGAAGTGGAGCAGGCCCGGACGATATTGGAAACCACAAGGGCCCAATTAATCGATGTTGGCGTGGCGCGCGCTCAATATGAGCATGCGGCAGCCGTTCTCGTCGGCAAAACCCCGGCGGATTTCACTCTGCCGCCGCTGCCGCTCACCACTCCGCCTCCACCCATTCCTGTTGGGATACCTTCGGAGTTACTCGAAAGACGCCCTGACATCGCCGCAGCCGAACGTCGCGTCGCTTCCTCGAACGCTCAGGTTGGCCTCGCAAAAACTGCGTACTATCCTCTGGTGAATATTCTCGGTACGGGCGGGTTCGAGAGTGGAAGCATCACGACTCTACTTCAGGGCCCAAGCGCTCTGTGGTCCGTAGGAGCGTCTGCTGCGGTGACGGTTTTTGATGTGGGGCGCCGGCGCGCAGCCAACGATCAGGCCAAGGCCGCATACGATTCTGGGGTTGCATCCTACCGACAAACGGTTCTGAGCGGCTTTCAACAGGTCGAAGACAACCTGGCCGCGCTGCGCATTCTCGAACAGGAAGCGGGAGTGCAGGCGACCGCCGTGCAAGCCGCAGAACGGTCCCTCGAACTCTCAAACACTCGGTACGAGGGTGGGGTTACGAGCTATCTTGAAGTCATCACTGCTCAAAATGCGGCTCTCAGCGATGAGGTCACAGCAGTCAACATTCTGGGACGGCGCATGGCCAGTGCAGTATTACTAATTCAGGCGTTAGGTGGAGAATGGGACACCGGGAGTTTGCCGCAGCGGCCCGAGTGCTGCGGAAAGCTGGTGCCGAGCGCCAATTGATATTGGAGGATGATCATGAATAAGAAAGAGGTCTCTGCAACTCAAGCTGGAGAAATTTCTCTAGGAAATGAGGTCGCAGTTCATCGTCTTGGTTATGGAGCAATGCGTCTTACGGGCGAGGGTATTTGGGGCCCACCGAAAGATCGCAAAGCGGCATTAGCAGTTCTGCGCCGTGCTGTCGATCTGGGCGTCAATTTTATCGACACCGCGGATTCCTACGGGCCGTACGTGAATGAAGAGTTGATCGCCGAAGCGCTATTCCCGTACCGCGCGGGTCTGGTCATTGCGACCAAGGGTGGATGGGAGCGTCCCGGGCCCAATCAGTGGACTCATAACGCTACTCCATCTCATCTTCGCAAGGCAGTGGAGGGAAGCCTGAAGAGGCTGCGCCTGGAGCGCATTGACGTTTATCAACTACACATCCCGGATCCTGTGGTGTCTTTTGACGCCTCGGTCGAAACCTTGGCGGAATTAAGACGTGAGGGCAAAATTCGCAGGGTCGCCTTGTCCAATGTGACGCAGGAACATATCGAGCGTGCGCGCCGAATCGTTCCTATCGTCTCCGTACAGAACCGTTACAGCTTCGCCGACCGCGAATGGGATTACGTGGTGGACTATTGTGAGCGCAATGGAATCGTGTTTATCCCCTGGTTCCCACTTGGAGCGGGCAGGATCGCCGGTAAAGTTCTCAATCAAATAGCACAAGCACATCACGCTGCCCCAACCCAGGTTGCTCTTGCTTGGCTGCTGAAGCGATCCCCGATGATTCTGCCAATACCGGGAACTTCCTCGATCGAACACCTGGAGCAGAACGTTGCCTCCGCCTCACTGCGCTTGAGCGATGAAGAATACGAAAAGCTCGCCGGGGTGCCGGAGCTCGTCGGGGCACGTTGACGGTACTATTCTAGCTTGTTTCGTGGAACGTGCTGCCGCGATGCAGCCGGGAGAGAGGTGTATTAGACCGTGCGACTGACATTCCATTAGTCATTATCCTGGTCCACGCGATCCTGCCGGCGGATTACTGTCTGCAAGCAAATCCCATCTGATTCAGTAAACGCTCCCTTACAGAGCCCGCGGGCAGGTCGACAACGATCTGTGAACGAATCTTGTTGGGGAGTCGGAGCGCTATTGGAACCAAAGGGACCCTGATTTCAGAAGGAAATCTGGGTAACTGATCGAAAGATATGGTAGGCACGAGGAGACTCGAACTCCTGACCTCTACCGTGTCAAGGTAGCGCTCTAACCAACTGAGCTACGCGCCTACATTGTGTTTTCAAGCACTTGCCGCAACCGACGTTCCCAGCGCGGGGCCATCCGGGGCCAATAAGGATTTTACCACGCGGCCTTGTGCCTGGCGCTTGGTTGGCATGAGTCCTTGCGTGTAAACATCCAGCGTGATTCTGCTGTTTGCGTGTCGC
>Ga0187817_10000476_pt1 | contig 17146 bp, 13 predicted proteins | sample NC_wetland_sal_i_17_FD_132431 | JGI IMG/M metagenome (GOLD analysis project Ga0187817, IMG submission 132431) | Wetland sediment microbial communities from Neuse River Estuary, North Carolina, USA - SO4_2 | ecosystem: Environmental > Aquatic > Freshwater > Wetlands > Sediment | place: USA... | reverse complement strand
GGAGTTGTATCGCAAAGCGATATATCGGACAAGGTGGCGGCGGAGAACAAATGCCCGGCCTGGATGCGGGTTTCGGAGATCATGTCGCGGGACCTGCTGGTGGTGCATCCTGAAGTTGCGCTCGAGGAATGCCTGCGCCTGATGGAGAAGCACGGCGTCTTTCACCTGCTCGTTGAGGAAGAATCGGGCCGCTTTCTCGGCATGATCTCGGTCGCCGACCTTCTGCAAGTCATCGCTTCGGATCACAAGGCCCGCGCCGACATGTTTGAAGCCTTTGCATTCCCGCAAAGATAGGAAAAGACAAGAGCGGTGAAAAGGGAAGCGGGACGGGAACCGCTCTACACCCTCGTGAGGGCCTTCATCAGCACGAGCAGGCGCGTACGTGCCGCCGGCTCCATGGCCGTGAACACTCGATCCCCATGCCCTTGCCCGGCTGGCTGTCGCAGACTAGGGCGCGGGCTCGCACCTCGCCGCTGCAAAAACCAGCTTGATCGAATCCCCATTGGGAGAGGGCTCCGGCGTCGCGATAAACAACCCCCCCGACGGCCAACACGCTGACCGTGGAGACGTTACACTTACACAAATGTTCCCAGGCCACCGGCGTCCCTTTGGGCATTGGCACGCGCGCATATCTTCGAACTTTCTTTTTGGAGGACATAGGACCTCGCTTATCGCTAGATTAATCCATCCCGTAATCCGAAAACGTAAGTCCGCGCTGGGGCTTGCCCTAAGGGGGACCGTGCTAAAGGTCAGAGTGCCCCGAACCGAGGATGCAGGGGGCCAGAGTATTGGCAGGATCGTTCATACAGGGCTCCCAGGTCGCCATTCAGTTACCGTTGTGCGTCTACGCAACTCGCCTTTGACCAAGCCTTGCTCCGTGTTCGGGGTTTCGATAATCTCAAAGTCTGTGAATCCGACCATGTCAAAGCCCGTGAAAAAGGCAGCCAAGAAAAATGCGTTGCCGGTTTGCCTGATTTCGCCGCACCCCTTGGTGCTGAGCGAATTCGAGCGGGTTCTCGCAAATCCCGATTTCAAAACAGTTTCGAGGCATCTGGAATCGACGCTGGGACCCGATTTGCGGCATTTGCCGATCCCCAAAGCCACCGTTTACGTCGTGGACGCTCATGTGGCAAGGCCTGCGGCTGGGGCGCTGCTTTCAAATATCCTCGAGCAGCACAGCGAGGCCCGCATCATCGTCGTCGCCGATAAATTCGATGCCGCGGAAAGTTACTCGCTGCTACAGATGGGCGCCAAGGGATTGCTCAGCTACAGTGAAGCGCAGAAGCAGCTTCCCCGCGCGCTTCCGCTCGTCGCCAACGGCGGGTTCTGGGTCCCTCGGTCCGTGCTTTCGGGGTTTGTCGACTCGGTCCTGGCCGGGTCGCACACGCGCCGCCTGAAGGTGGACACGGCTGCGGATTTGAGCCGCCGGGAGCAAGAGGTTTTGAATTCGCTGCTGGAAAATTTGGCCAACAAGGAAATCGGGAGCAAGCTCAATATCTCCGAGCGAACGGTGAAATTTCACGTTTCAAATTTGTTGAGCAAATTTGGGGTCCGACGCCGGGCCGATCTCATCCTGCTGTGCTATCAAAAGCGAAGCACCACACCCTAAGTCTTGCCCTCCAGGCAGTCCAATCTCATTTTCTTGATGAACGCCCGCACGCGCGAGAACGCCGATGGTGTATCGCGTGAACGATGGAATTTGCTATAGTCGGCTCGGCGTTCGCGCAAATCAGAATACGACTGGAGCCGCACAAAGCATCAATGCCCACCGATCGCAGACCGGAATATTTCAAGGGCGCTCAACTTCGCGTCGGAATCATTGGTTGCGGATACGTGGGACTTCCGCTGGCGCTGCGGTTTGCCGAAGCCGGGCATCGTGTGACCGGATTTGACACCGATCCCGCGAAAGTCGAAAAATTGAACCGCGGTCATACCTACATCCAGCATATTCCGCAAAACAAAATCCAACAGTTCGTGCAATCTAGGCATTTTGTGGCCACCACGGATTTTGCGCGCCTCGCGGAAATGGATGCGATCCTCATCTGCGTGCCAACACCACTCGATCAGCGGCGCGAACCGGATCTTTCCTACGTGAAGGGCACGGCGCAGGCGATTCGTCCTCACCTGCAGCGCGGCCAGCTGGTGGTCCTGGAATCGACAACGTATCCCGGAACGACCGAGGAACTGGTCCTGCCGGTCCTGCAGGAGACGGGGATGAAGTGCCCGCCCGCACGCGGCCCTGACTATGACCAGATCCCAACGGATTTCTTTCTGGCGTTTTCACCTGAGCGCGAAGATCCCGGCAACAAGCAATACGGTCTGGCGCAGATCCCAAAGGTTGTAGGCGGAGTCAATCCGCCTTCGGGACGGGCGGCCTGTGCCCTGTATGCGCAGATTGTGTCCAGGGTCATTCCGGTCAGCTCGACGCAGGCGGCGGAGATGACCAAGCTGCTTGAGAATATTTTCCGGTGCGTAAACATCGCCCTGGTGAACGAGTTAAAAATGCTGGGCATGCGCATGGGAATCGACATCTGGGAAGTGATTGACGCGGCGTCAACCAAGCCTTTTGGCTTTATGCCGTTTTATCCGGGTCCGGGCCTCGGCGGACATTGCATCCCGGTTGATCCGTTTTACTTGTCCTGGAAGGCGAGGGAGTACGATTTTGCGGCCCGCTTCATTGAATTGGCCGGAGAAGTGAACACAGCGATGCCGTATCACGTGGTGGATTCGGTCGCGGCGGCGCTGAACGAACGGCAAAAGCCGCTGAAAGGTTCGCGCATCATGGTCCTGGGCGTGGCCTACAAAAAAGACGTGGACGATCTGCGCGAGTCGCCCTCATTGAAGATTATCGAACAGCTGACCCTGCGCGGCGCCAAGGTGGACTACAACGACCCGTTTTTTCCGCAAATCCCCAAGCTCCGGCACTACAACTTTGAGGGCATGAAATCCATGCCCATGGACAGCAAATCGCTCGCCGGATATGACTGCGTGCTGATCGCCACTGACCACACCACGTACGATTATTCCATGATCGTGGAATCCTCGCAGCTGGTGGTCGATACCCGCAATGCCACGCGGCGTATTGCAAGGCATCGCAATAAGATTGTCCTCGTATAAGACTGATTGCAAAGGCCTTGCGGCTCTCCGTTCGAATGGTTACTCATTGAAACAATTAGCCTTGCGCGCCATTGCCCATTTTGGACCACTTCCGTAGCATAGACTGTAATGCCCGCAGTGAATTCATTTCAGGTAGGTCCCGAAACGGGACGTCGACGCAGTCAGCGGGTGATTCTCACCCTGTCTGTAACGGTTCGCACCGAAGGCGCTCCCAAAGAGAGTTCCTTCGAAGAAGAAACGCAGACCCTTCTTGTGAACCTGCATGGAGCTCTCATCCTGCTGAAAGGCAAAGTTGCGAAGGGTCAAAAGCTTCGGCTGACGAACCGCCGCACCAAAGAAGAACAAATTTGCCAAGTCGCTACGGTGTCCCCGGGGACCGGGGGCAAGGCTCAGGTTGGCGTTGAATTCTTGAAGCCCTCGCCGGATTTTTGGCGCATCTCATTCCCGCCCGAAGATTGGGTCATGCCCGAACCGTCTTCCGCAACTTGAGGCGACGGATCAGGCCTACAGCCCCGCACAGGTTGAGGCAGCGAGTGGCCGTGCCACTCAAACCACAGGAAATCGAAGGATTGGAATTTCAGGCGCGCGCTTAAGGCATGTGCGTGAGTTCAATCCGCGCAGTGCCGAAGGGGATTTCGGCCTCGACCAGGACCGGCGTGTGCGCCTCGTCCCTGGTTATCCACAACCAAAACTTCGTATCCGTCTGTTCCTTGCCGTGATCGAACAGCTGGACGGCGATGCGGAAGGCCGGAAAATTGCCCGCTGGCACGCTAATGGTTCCCTGCGGCGTGTCGATTCGCGCTACGACATCATAAAGGCGCCGGCCGTCGAAGACGGGGGCGTGCAACTCGGGTGTATGCTGCCAGTCCGCGGCGCGCAAGTTATAGAGAAAACTGATCGCGTCACGAGTTCCAGGGAGCACGCGAAGCGCGGTGACATCGGGTGGAGCGGGATCGCCCTCCGTGGTCATACGGTACAAATTCGTTTGCGCTTTTCCCTGCTCGTGGAGATACATCTCGTATTGCAGTGAGAACAGATTGACCGCGGAAGTGTAGGAATCGAACTGGTCGTCGATGGCAAACAGCGTGCGCGTGGTGTCCACGGTGTGCGCAATGGCGCGGAAATGCCAGGCGGGGCGCCCGAAAAAATTGCGCTGCTCGATGACAGTGGTTTCGATCTTGGCGGCATTCACCGCATATTTTGAGAACAAGACGCGGTATTCGAGAATTTCCCCCGAGCGAAAGGGCACAGGAACCACGACCGGCGGCGCGGGAGCCGCAGAAGGTTTCGTATGCTTCTTCGAGGGCTTGGATTGCTGCGCCAATCCCAGCGAACCAAGAGCCAGCCCCACCGCGACAAGCGGCACGATGGAAGCCAAGCGATGAAATTTTGCCAGTATTCTCAACAATTCGTTCGGTTCGGAGCGGCGAAGCCGGGTCGCGCCGATCCTTTCCAGCATGCTAACTTAGACGCCGTGATGCCACGCATCGTGCACGCTATATTCAGGGTACAGAAAAAGGAGGCCGGAGACCAGTTATGTCGGCCCTGTTGTTTAGATGCGTGCCGCGAGGATCGCGTAGTTCAGAAGCACCAGTAGTGCGGCAGGAACATGTTCCGGATCGGCATCAAAGGGGTCAATCGATGCGCTATCTGGTAACCGGCGGGGCGGGATTCATCGGCTCGCATACGGTCGACGAACTGTTGCGCCGCGGCCACGACGTGGTGACGCTGGATGATTTGTCCACAGGGAAGGCCGCGAACCTGGCCCAGGCCAGAACAAAAATTAAATTTTTCCAATCCAGCATCACCAATTTGGACGCTATGCGCGAGGCCTGCCGCGGCGTGGACTGCGTGATTCATCTTGCGGCGCAGACTTCTGTGCCACGTTCGGTGAAAGATCCGATCGAGACAAATCTGATTAACGTGACCGGAACGTTGAATGTTCTGGTGGCCGCGCGCGACGCGAAGGTGAAACGCGTGGTATTTGCGTGCTCCTGCGCGGTGTACGGGAAAACCTCGGTCCTTCCGATTCGAGAGAGCGCCGCGCTGGCGCCGATTTCCCCCTACGGCCTTTCCAAGCAAGTGGGCGAGGCTTATGGCCGCGTGTTCCAGAAAATGTACGGGCTTGAATTTGTCTCGCTGCGCTACTTCAACGTATTCGGCCCCAGGCAAGATCCCAGCTCTCCCTATTCCGGCGTCCTTTCGGTATTTAACGCGGCCCTACTGGCAGGAACGCAACCCACGGTGTACGGCGACGGCGAACAATCGCGCGACTTTGTCTATGTCGAGAACGTGGTGCAGGGGAATTTGCTGGCCGCGGAGGCAAAAGGCGCGGCCGGCCTCGCCATCAACATCGGCACGGGAAATCGAATCACGTTGAATCAAACGCTCGCATTGCTTGAAAAAATCACGGGACGCCCTGCCCGCGCAAAATACGCCGCGCCGCGTGAAGGAGACATCCGCGATTCCCAGGCGGACATCGGCCTCGCTCAGGAAGCCCTCGCATATCAACCGCGTGTCGGATTTGAAGAAGGACTGAAGCGTAACTGGGAGTGGTTCTACGGAGCCCAGAATACGCCGAGCCGTGCCTAGCGTTAGGAACGCGTGGCGCCTTAGCGGAATCGGCTGGTCGGTCCGCTCGACAAATGCGGAACCAATTCCGTAAGGGTGTCGACGACCAAGTCCGGCGGGTACTTCGTGAAGTGGTGGCTGCCGAATCCATAGGTCACGCCGCAGACCCAGGTGCCCGAATTGCGCGCCGTCTGCACGTCGACTTCGGAATCGCCGACGATCATCACCTGCTCAGGAGCCGCGCCGAATTCGCGCAGTATCGATTCGACGCCCATGGGGTCGGGCTTCTTGCGCTCGAAGCTGTTGCCGCCGTACACGAAGCGAAAGTGGCCGGCTACACCGAGCTCCTGAATAATGCTGCGGCTAACGCGCACTGGCTTGTTGGTATAGACGGCCATCGGCATGCCCATGAGCGCGTCGAGCGTTTCGCGGACGCCGGGGTACAAAACGGTGTTGTCGAGTTTGTGCGCGGAATAATACTTGATGAAAAATTCCAGACCGCGCGAGCATTCCTCCTCGGAGGCAGCGCTGCCCAAGGCTCGCGCGATCAGGGCGGGGGCGCCCTGCCCCACGTAGCTGAAAATCTGCTCGTGCGGCAGCGGATTTCGGCCGAGTTCCGCAAGAGTGGCGTTGACGGAAAAGGCCAGGTCGAGTTTGGAATCGATCAGCGTGCCGTCCAGATCGAAGATCAGCGCGCGTACTTCGGAGAAGCGGGTAATTTGGTCTTCCATGAAGCTAAGTTCCTCGGTCGGTTGCCGGGCAAGCGCAAATCCTTATATTGAAATCAAGGGCTTGCTCACCAGGTGTTGCCCGGACCAAATCTTGCGGCCGCAAAAGCAGACAGGCTGCCCTTCATTGCCGCTCAGAGTAAAAACCTGTCCCACTTAAATCTTATCCGGCCTTCCTCGAAACAATAATTGTAATATAGAAGGTTCTCATCCATGGGCGTAAAGTCCCCGGGGGAGTTTGTGCGCGGTACGGAGTTTTTCTAACAGGAGGCAGTGCGAATGGCGGAGATTTTTCCTTTTCGAGCGTACCGGTACAACCTGGCTCTGGCGGACCCCGCAAAGGTGTTGACGCAGCCCTATGACAAGATCACGCCGGCCATGGCGGAGAAGTACGCGGCGGCAAGTCCTTACAATTTGATTCCGGTCGAGAAAGGAAAATCGCTGCCTTCCGACACGCCGGCGGACAATGTGTACACGCGTGCCGCGAAAACGCTCGACAAGTGGATTCGGGACAAGGTGATCGTGCAGGACGCCGCGCCTTCGCTATACGCCTATTTTCAGGAGTATACGGTGCCCGGTACAACCGAGCGGCGCGTCCGCAAAGGTTTTATCGCCGCGGGGAAGATCGAAGATTACTCAGCGGGCATGATCTTCCGGCACGAACAGACATTGTCAGGACCGAAGGCCGATCGCCTGGAATTGCTACGGCACACGCAGACGCACACAGGGCAACTCTTCATGCTCTACAGTGATCCCGCGGCGCGCATCGATGCGCTGCTTGACGCGGCTGCGCGATCGAAGGCGGGAGTCGATGTGCGCGACGAGTACGGCGTAGTGCACAAGCTCTGGCCCGTAACCGACGCGCATTTCCTCGAGACGATCCGGCGCGAAATGGCGGACAAGAAACTCGTGATCGCGGACGGACACCACCGGTATGAAACGGCGCTGGCTTATCGGGACGAATGCCGCGCGCGCGCGGGACGCGTCGATCCGGGAGCGCCCTATGAAAAAGTGATGATGACGCTTTTCAATACAGCCGGGAAAGGGCTGACGATCCTGCCGACGCACCGTGTCGTCGCAAACGTCCCGAATTTTTCCTTTGACGGAATCCGCGCCGCGCTGGCGAACGCATTCGATGTGCAGTCGTTTCCATTCAACTCAAGCGCGGAGCGTCCGAAAATGTACGAAAAATTTCGCCACGATTTGCTGCGCGGCCAAGCGCAACGAGCCGTCGGCGCGTACGCAGGCGGCGGCGCATTCCACATTTTCGTGCTGAAGCAAGACGCCAATCTTGACCAACTCTTGCCCGGTGTTTCCCCGGCGCAGCGGCGTCTGGACGTTGCTCTTCTGCACCGGCTGATTCTCGAGCGCGGCCTGAACATCACGCAGGACGCGGTGAAGACCGAAAAAAATATAACTTACGAGCGAGAAATGGATACGGCCGTCGGCGAAGTGGACTCAGGGCGCGCGCAGATTTGTTTCTTGTTGAACCCGGTAAGCGTGGAGACCGTGGCGGAAATGGCCATGGAAGGGGAAGTCCTGCCGCAAAAATCCACGGATTTTTTCCCTAAGCTGATGAGTGGAATAACGATGTACCGCTTGAAAGAGTGAATTTGAAATCCCAGACAGGCCCGCGAAACATGACAACTTTGGCCCGCAAAGTGGTCTTCTCTGATGGCGTTGCGATTCAAGCAAGCGCTGTGCTGGCTCGGCGTTTTTTGACCGCCCGGTTGGGATATGATATTCGGATAGCCGTTAGCCTTTCATATCTAGAAACAGGATCGAAACAATTCGATTTAGGATATTGACCCCGAAGGTTTTAGTTCTTATCGTGGTTATGTTCCAGATTCCTTAGGATCATTCATCTTTTGGGTCAATTGGCGCGTGGCATACCCATTTCTTAGGTGGCGATTTGGGACAAGACCTTATCCATCCCGTTTTTGCTGGAACCCTTCGCAGCCCGCTCCCCGTCGCGGGCTGGAACAAATTTCCCCGCAAGTGTGTCCACGAAGCTGATCCGAAAAGGCGAACCACAGGGGGAGAAATGAAGTTGGCGAATAGTCTTGTGCGGGCCGTGATGCTGTTGTTGGGCGTGCTCGTTTCGGTGGCCGCTTGGGGGCAGACGAGTAACGGCACGCTTGTGGGTTCGGTTGTCGATCCTGCCGGAGCCGTGGTGACGAAAGCGACGGTATCCGCCGTGAGCCCCGAGTACGGCCTTCCTCACGAGACGCACACGGATTCCGTTGGGACGTACCGGCTGGAGAGCCTGCAACCGGGGACCTATGACGTGACCATTTCGGCTCCGTCGTTTGAAACCCTTACGGTCATGGGAGTCGTCATCAACGGATCGCTTACGACAACCATTAACGGTAAATTGAAACTGGCCGCGGCCCAGCAGATGATCGAGGTGCAAGCCACCGCGGCGCAAGTGATTGATACGCAATCTGGGCAGCTTGGCGGGAACATCAGCCAGCAGGAAATAGCGGAGCTCCCGTATTTGAGCTTAAACCCGGCAGAACTGGCGATGACGCTTCCGGGAGTGGAAGACTCTCCGGTCGGCAAGGGAGTGATATCAGCGGAATCTGAAACAAACGGAATCTCATTCTCCGTGAATGGCACCCGCCCCCGTGGCAACAATTTCCTGATCGATGGCCAGGATGACAACGATTACAGCCTTACTGGGCAGGCATACCAGCCGATCAATTACGGCGCGATCCAGGAAGTCGCGATCCTGACAAACGCTTATAGCGCCGAGTTCGGACGCGGCGGCGGATCGGTTACCAACTACATCTACAAGAACGGAACGAACAATTTTCATGGCGAAGTGTGGGAGATCAACCGGAACTCCGCGCTGGCGGCCATTCCCGCTCAGGACGCAATCGCCAACACTGTTACCAAGAATCCGTACGACAACGAAAATGCTTTCGGATTCGACGTGGGCGGCCCGCTGATCAAGGACAAGCTCTTCTTTTTCGGCACGGCGCAATGGGATCGCGAGCGCCAGGATGCCACCGGCGACGTTTTTGATCTGCCGACAGCGGCCGGGATCGCGACGCTGAAGTCATTGGAACCAAATCCCAATATTTCGCTGTTCCTGGCGGCAATTGGCTCCCTCGAATCGCCCGGCCTGTCCGGTGTGACCGACATTCCGCTTGGACTGGACCCCAGTGGAAACGCGCGTCCCTCCGTTGAGATCGGAAATTTTCAGCAGCAAAATATCAGGGCGGCTTCCAACGCTCTTACCTGGAATTATCGAATGGACTGGCAGATGACGAACCGCGACGTACTGACCGGAAGCGCCCTGCGGAACAACCAATCCATTACGCCCGACGTATTTGCGAATCTCGATGCGCTGCCCAATTTCCAGACGCAGCAGGAAGGCCCGTCGGAAATTTTCCGGGGGCAATGGGCGCACACGATTTCGTCGTCCCTCGTCAACGAATTGCGATTGTCCTACACGAGCGTCAATTTTGCGTTCGCTCTGACCCCGGCGACGGCGTCGGGCCCCCTGGCAAATACTCCTTATATCCAATTCGGCAGCGACATCAATTTCCCGGCCATCGGAGTGAGTAACGAATTCCCGCAGGGAAGGGCGCACCAGGCCTGGGAGGTTCAGGATGCTCTGAGCTATACGGTCGGCCGCCATACCATTAAGGCCGGAGTGGATGTCACCATTCTAAACCTGGACGACACGCTTGCGCTGAACACGCGCGGATCGATTCTGTATAACTTTGGCGGGACAGACAGCACCGGTGCGACATACAGTTCGCTCGGGAATTTTATCGACGATCAAACCGGCCAGGATCCGGGAACCATTTCCAAGGGCTTCGGAAATCCAAACCTCAACACGGGCGCCACGATGTTTGCTCCCTTTATCGAAGACACTTGGAGAATCAAGAACAACCTGACGGTGACTATCGGCCTGCGTTACGAATACTGGGGCGCCCTGGCAAATGGCCTGGCCTTCCCATCATTCAATACGAGCGCAGGTGTCGGTCTTCCGAACGCTACGGATCCCTCGTTCGCCACCAACACTGCTGCGTTCGACAGTTTGTTTTCCTTCAAACAGATTCCGGATAAGAGAAATTTTGCACCTCGCCTCGGCCTGGCCTACACACCGCACTGGGGCCGATTCCTCTTCGGGGACGGCAAGACAGTGCTGCGCGCCGGATACGGAATTTTTTATGACGGGCTGTTTACAACGATCACGGATCAAACCGCGGAATCGCAACCGAATACTCTTGGCGGATTCATACCCTCGCAGACGGGACGCGGCACTGCGAACGCATCCACATTTCCGGGGATCGGCCCGACACTCAACACCTCATTTTTCTTGGAATCGATGGCCAGCAATCTGCACAACCCATTGACGCAGCAGTGGAATGTGAACGTGCAGCGGGAATTGCCGCTGGGTCTTATCATGACACTGGCATACGTGGGAACGAGGGGAGAACATCTTTTCGCCAACCAGGATTTCAATCCGGCGGTTGGGGTCAACGCCTTCAATCAATACATTTATACGAACCCGAATTTCGGAGAAATTGGCATTCGCACGAACGCGGGAGATTCCTGGTATAGCGCTGGACAAGTAGAGGTCGAACGAAGAATTCACACTCTTGTCTTGCGCGCGGCTTATACCTATTCGAAATTCATGGATGATACTTCGGACATAACTTCTTTAACAGGTGGAACCCCAACATTTCTTGGAAGCACCTATTCGCAAATCTTGACCGACCAGCATTCGGATTGGGGCCCCTCCGCCTATGACCGCCGCCATCGGTTTACCGTCGCGTATGTCTGGCAGGCCCCTTACTCTCATCACAACGCGTTCCTTCGGGCTTTGACGGACAGGTGGGATTGGTCGGGCATCGCAACGGTTGAATCGGGAACGCCAAATACTGTGGAAATTGGATTCGACAACATCATAAATGGCCATGTGAATTCGCGTCCCGACCTTGCCAATCCGGCCGCGCCCCTTACGGCTCTCGGAGTCGACGGTGGGGATTTTGGCGTCCCGGGTTTTGTTCCTGGGATGTATTACCCCTTTAACTGCTGGGACTTGGGCACTTCGCCTTGCGCAGCTCAGCCATTTAACACAATCCATTTCGTGGTGCCGAATGGCGGTCCCGGAAACGTCGGCCGCAATTCGCTTTTTGGCCCGGGACAAATCTATTTCGACACAGCTATACAGCGGGATTTCCCGGTCCATTTCTGGAAGCTCGAAAATCAGACGCTGTCCTTCCGAGCCGACCTGTTTAATGCCCTTAACCACCCGAACCTTTTTACGCCTTCCTATATGATGACGGACATAAATTTCAACAACACGGCCATCACCATCAACGGCGGTCGCGAGATCAAACTCTGGCTGAAATATTCATTCTAGGCGGCTGAAGATTGTTGTGATCGGAATGTCGCGACAAAAAAGTCGCCGCCGGTCCATGGCCAGCGGCGACGGTCAAGGCATCAGATAGCGGAACTACTTGGAAAAGCTGGCGATGGCCGCCGATTCCGTGGGATAGACGTCAAACACGGTCACCAGCTTGGTGACCTGCAAGATTTCCTGAAATTTCGAGCCGAGGTGGCAAAGCTTCAGAGACGCGCCTTGCGAACGCGCGCTGGTGTGCGCGGCGACCAGTGCGCCCAGCCCGGAGCTATCAATATACGTGACGTTATCCATGTTGAGGACGATCTTTTTTTGCCCCGCGGCCAGCAGTGACTTTACTTTTTCGCGCAGCGCGTTGCTCTCTTCGCCAAGCACAATGCGCCCTTCCATCGCCACCACGGCCACCCCATCCACCACGCGGTCGGTCATTTTCAATGCCACGGTCCATCCTCCTCACGAGAGCTTTCCTGTAAAGTTGAACGTTCAGCGCCGGCAAAAGGCGGCGTCAATAATAGTCCGAGCAGGACAGGTAATACCCGCACTTCCCGCAAACCAGCTTGCAACGTTTCGGCTCCAGCCGCTCGGAACAGACCGGGCAAAAACTAATGGGATGCTCCGCAGCCCCCGGCTGATCGCACGAATCCGCTCGAAGCGCGCTACGATTCGCGTCTGCATGCGTGGTTCGTTCCACGGCCCGAAGGTTATAGCACAACCCGGGTGACGTGGGAAGGGCGGTAGCAGGAGGGTGACAAACAACTGGATGCTGGCTCAGTTTGGCACTGAATGCAACAAACGGCTGTCCGCCCACAGTGTGGGCGGCCTCTACGATCCCTCAAGGTGCCAGCGAAATCGATAGCGGGGCAGGCCGATGTGCGCAATTCGCATCCTGCGCGCAGATCACTGCAACCGCTTCATCTCTGAGCGCATCTGTTCTAGCAGGGAAGAGAGAATGATTTCAAGGGTCCAACTGTTCACAGCGGTCCTTGCGGGGGCACTGATTTGCTCCACGGCCGAAGCGCAAGTGCGCAACGGAACGTTCCCAACTCGTCACTCATCCACCCACTCGAGACCCACCGCGAAGGCATCGGCAAATGTATCGCCTGCGACCGCAACAGGGCCCCAATCAAGCCAAGTTGCCGGCGTGATCCAAATTTCACCGAGTGGACGTATGACCTCGGGATTCGTTCCCGCCACCAATTCGTTCAGTTTTGATAGTTTTTCGGGCGTCCCTGGTTTGGGATTCGATTTCCCGCACCTTGCGGCAGTCAGCGGGGCGCTGCGCAATAACCATCAGCCCTTCGGGCACAATGGCCTGGGCGGACAGGGTGGCTTTGTTCCGATTTTTTTCGGCGGATATCCCTACTACTATGATGACCTTGGCTCCGATCAGCAGGACCAACAAGCCGCGCAGGCGCAGCCGCAAATCATCGTGATTCAGCAGCCCGTTCCCGCGCAACAGGCAGCCGACTCGGGAACCGACGCAGGGAATGTTTCCGCATCCCAACCGGAATCTGAAGTTTCCGCATCAATCCCCGATGTGGGCAATTTCATCCTTGTCCGGCGGGACGGGCGAATTTTGTTTGCGTCCGTGTTCTCAGTCGTCGGCGCGCAATTGCAGTACGTCACTCCGGAAGGGATTCGCCATACCCTCGCTATGGCTGACCTCGACTCCGACGCCACGCAGCAGATGAATGAAGCCCGCGGAACCACGGTGCAGATTCGGAATTAGCCTGCCCCAATTGCCGGACCATCTAATCATCTTCCATTGCAAATGAACTTGAGGTTGAATTTGTAGCGTCGGCTTCCCGCCGGCATTTTCTAGTCATACCAAGCGCAAAATGTGGGTGAGACGCCAGCGCTACAAGAACCGTACGCCCCTCCTTAAATCCGATTAAGTAAATTTTGTGACTAGGCGCGTCGGTTTTCCTGCTCGACTATTTCGAGGTTTGCAGCGGGTGCGGCATGATGTAACCGGCCTCCTGCGGCAGGCCGGCGCGCTCGAATTGAACGGTGATGTGCGTGATATGGAAATCCTGTTCCAGCTTGGCGCAAACCGCCTGCAGAATTTTTTCGCTTTCGTCCATGTGCATGTCGGGAATGCGCACGTGGCAGGAAAGCGCCACCATATCCGTCCCGATCGTCCAGACATGAATGTCGTGGACTTCCTGAATGCCCTTGATGGTCAGAATGGATCGCGCCACGGTCTCGACCTGAATCCCTTTTGGCAGGCCCTCCAAGAGGATGTTGGCGGATTCCTGCAAGAGGCTCTTGGTGGACCAGAGGACCATCGCGGCAATGCCCACGCCGATCAGCGGATCGAGCCATTGCGCGCCCGTCATTCGAATGGCGAAAGCTCCCACCAGGATTCCGATGTTCGAAATCGCGTCGCCGAAGTTGTGAATCAGCAGGCTGCGGAGATTTAGGTCCCTTCGGCTGCGCACCAGCGCGAGCGTAATCCCCCCGTTGATGGCCAGGGCCAGCAACGAGACCCCGATCATCCAGCTCTCATGAACGGCGACGGGATGGAGGAATCGCTGAAACGCCTCATAAAAGAGGCCGAGCGAGACCAAAACCAGCAAAATCGCGTTGGTAAACGCCGCCAGAATGCCGGCGCGCTGGTAGCCGTAGGTGCGTTCGTGGTCCGCTGGCCGCGCGGCCCAGTGCACGGCAATCCAGGAAATCAGCAGCGTGGGGATATCGGAGAGGTTATGGAGCGCGTCGCTGACCAGGGAGATGGAATGGCCCAGGTAGCCGCCCAGAAGCTCCGCCACGACCAGCAAGAGGGTTGCGGCCACCGCACCGGCAAGCACCCCGCTGGTCATTTCCTCATGAGAGTGCGAATGGCCGGCGCCCTGCCCAGGCGGGTCGCAATGCGCGTGGACATGCATCGGTCCCATTGTACCGGGAGTCGCCCCCGATGGGACAGTCCAACCTTGAAAGGGCGTTGAAATGGCGCTATTTAGTGACGCGTACAGTTCACGCACATGTGCGCTGGAAGATAATTGACTTACCTGGGGGCCCTCCCTAGTATGAAAAAGATCATCGATTCGAGCTTCCGTGCCTTCCACTTACTCTATCGCAGCCGAACCCGCGGCCAAGCCGTCGCGCAAGGTCGCCCGTGAGCCATCCGCCACGCTCCGTTTTTGGGGTGTGCGCGGTTCTACTCCCACGGTGGACAAGGCCACTTGGCGCTACGGCGGCAACACGGCCTGCGTGGAGTTGACGACTCCCGCCGGGGCGCGCGTGATTCTAGATTGCGGGACCGGGCTGCGAATGCTCGGCCGTCACCTGGAAGCTGCGCAGGAACCGCAGAAGCACGAACCGCACATTTTCGTGACGCACTACCACTGGGATCACATCCAGGGCATCCCGTTTTTTTCTCCCCTGTACGCGGAACAAAACCGTTTTCATTTTTACAGCTTCCGGTCGGAGTACCTCGGGGCGGGCAGCTTGAAGCGCGTGTTTGAGGCGCAAATGGCGTACCCGTATTTTCCCGTGGACCTCAAGGCGATGTGTGCGAAGCGCGAATTTACCGAACTGAGTGGAGGCGACGAACTGAGCGTTCCCGGCGCGCGCGTGACGGCGCGCTGGCTGCATCATCCGCAAGGATGCCTCGGCTTCCGCTTTGAGACTTCCGCGGGAACGGTCGTCTACGCCACGGACAATGAGCCGGGCGATCCGAAGCTGGACAAAAGTTTGCGCGAACTTGCGGCGGGCGCGGATATTTTCATCAACGACGCTCAGTTTACCCCCGAGCAATTGGCCGCGGAGCGCAAGGGATGGGGCCATTCCTCCTGGCTGGAAGGCGTGAAAATCGCCGAGGAAGTGGGTGTCAAGAACCTCGTGCTGTTTCACCACGATCCGGATTCCGCCGACAAAGCGGTGGACAGCATTCTGCGCTTCGCGCGCGGAAGGTTCGAGAATGTGTGGGCCGCGGCCGAGGGCATGGTGATGACGCTCGGAGAAGAAAATCTCGACGTCGTTATTCCGGCCTCTCGCGAAGGACAGCGGCGCGATGCGCATTTTCGCGCGCGCATCACCGGCTACACGGATGCCGGCCACGAGTTTGAAGAGGAAACGGTGATCAGCGATCTCACCTTGCATGGCGCTTTGATTTACCTCGACCACAGCCCCAAGCTGCAATCCGAACTGCAAGTCCTGCTCGAGAACCCCGGCATCGACGGCGCATCCAACAGCCCGCTGCGCCTGCGCGGCTACGTCGTGCGCATCGAAGCGCAAGCCGAAAAAGAGCGCACCGCCGTCGGGATTGTGTTTACGGAGTAGCTGGAATGGCTGGAAGTTGGCACCTCAAAGGTTAAGACCTCTCTATTATTCGTTGGTTCAAGCGCCTCGCTTTTTCATACACAAAACGCCACTCACAATTCTCCAGTTACGATCTTTTCGTTGAATGCTTGACAATATGAACGAGGCACGTTGTATTAGGTCCGCACACGGATCAACAGCAAAATCTTGAGATTGAAATTATTGGAAGAACATTCGGGGGAACGTGTGATGAGAATTCTGAAGATATCGGCCACGTCGTTGTTGGGGATGGCATTCGTGCTGGCCAGCCAGTGCAGCGCGCAACAAGCGGGAAAAGATGCTCCGATGGCTCCGCCATTTACATCGGTGCCAACATTTTCCACGGCCAACATTGCGCGGCAGGGACATTTCTATGTGGGCGGGAAGTGGGTGGGCGAGCCGGGGCATGAAATCATGCGCGGGGCCATGTATGTGGAAACGTGGGTGCCGAAGAAAATTCGATTCAAGTATCCCATCCTGTTCGTGCAGTCGGGCGGCGGTGAAACGAATGTCGCTTTGCTGCAGACGCCGGACGGTCGCCCGGGATGGGCCTACGATTTCGTCAACCGCGGCTACGTTATCTACATGATGGATCTTCCGGGACGCGGGCGCTCCGCATATGTGCCGGGCGTAGACGGCGACTTGATACCACCGCGATCCGGCCCCTTGATGGAAGAGGTTTGGTCGGGCGCACGTCCGCCTTCGACGCCGCAGAGCAGCTGGCCCCAGGCCACGAAGCACACGCAGTGGCCGGGCGACGGTCCGAACAAAGGGAAAATGGGCGACCCGATTTTCGATTACTTCGCCAAGACCGACTCGCAGGCCCCAACGGGCAAGGACATGGAACAGCTTTCAGCGGACGACATTGTGGCGCTCGTGGATTTGATTCACGAGCCGGTTGTCCTGCTGCTGCACTCGGGTGTGGCGCCTTCCGGATGGCTGGTGGCGGATGCGCGGCCGAAAATGGTGAAGGGCATCGTCGCCGCGGAGCCCGTCGCGCCGCCAATCGTAAATGCGGAACGAGGCACGACCGGCCCGGGGCGTG
>Ga0187817_10000475_pt1 | contig 17210 bp, 12 predicted proteins | sample NC_wetland_sal_i_17_FD_132431 | JGI IMG/M metagenome (GOLD analysis project Ga0187817, IMG submission 132431) | Wetland sediment microbial communities from Neuse River Estuary, North Carolina, USA - SO4_2 | ecosystem: Environmental > Aquatic > Freshwater > Wetlands > Sediment | place: USA... | reverse complement strand
CGAATACCGCCAGCTTGATCGCGAGAGGCAGCGGGCGTTACGCCAAAAGACCTATCGCATCGCCAGCATGATGCGCGAACAGGGGACGTTGCGTGGCGCGCGAAAGTACCTCGAGCTGAAAGGCATTCCCTACCGGGAGTCGCTGGATCCCGCCAGTGGCAATCGCGAGCTCACCATCCCGCAACAGATCACGCTCTCGTACGATCCCGAGGGCCGGTTTCTTTCGAGCCGCCCGCCTTCGGTCGGCGCCGGCGGCTAGCCTGCTGCCGGTGGAGCTAAGCTCAGAGGGCAAATAAGCCGATAGACCTGCGAGGCCCCACAAGGCCAACCTGGCTATGTTTGCGATCATCGGGATTGTCATTGTCTTCGGCGCCATCGTCGGCGGTTATCTCATGGAGCGTGGCAACCTCATGGTGCTGGTCCAGCCGGCGGAATTGCTGATCATCGGCGGAGCCGCGCTGGGCACGATGTTAGTGGCCAATCCGTTGCCCGTCATCATTCGCATCTTCAAGGGTTTCACCGGTGTATTTCTTCCCAGTCCATTTTCCAAACCGTTCTACTTGCAGCATCTGAAGATGTTGAACGAATTGTTTCACTATGCCCGCAAAAATGGCGCCGTCAAGCTGGAGGCGGATATCGAGGAGCCGCACAAGAGCGCGCTGTTCAAGAACTATCCGGGCTTTCTAAAGAATCATCACGCACTGTATTTCGTGTGCGACACGCTGCGCATGTACATCAGTGGCGGCGTGGGCTCCTTCGAACTGGATCAGATGATGGAGCTGGACATGGAAGTGCACCACCAAAGCGCGAGCGTTCCAGTCGCCTCGCTTACGACCATCGCCGACTCGCTGCCCGGCCTGGGTATTGTGGCCGCTGTCCTTGGTGTTGTGATCACCATGGGGGCTTTGGGCGGGCCGCCCGAAGAGATCGGACACAAAGTGGCGGCGGCGTTGGTAGGGACCTTTCTGGGCATCCTGCTGTGCTATGGCTTTGTCGGTCCTCTGGCCTCCAATATGGGGAAGCTGAACGACGCGGAGGCGCAGTTTTATCACTGCCTGCGAGTGGCGGTAAACGCGTTTATTCGAGGCTCCGCGCCTATCCTTGCCATCGAGTTCGCCCGCCGCACCATACCCGCCGAGTTGCGGCCCACGTTCCAGGAGATGGAGCAATACTGCAAACGGGGTGGCGCAGCGCCGGCTCCAGGAGCAGCGGGGGGTGCGGCACCTGAGCCCGCCGCGGCCGGCAAGGAGAGCAAATAACTGTGCCCGAACCAGAGAATTCTGCGGCGCCGGTCATCATCATCAAGAAAAAACAGAACCACGGCGGCCATCACGGGGGCGCCTGGAAGGTAGCGTACGCCGATTTTGTTACGGCGATGATGGCTCTGTTCATCGTGCTCTGGCTGCTCAACACCAACCAGAAGATCCAAAAGGCTATATCCAGCTATTTCAAAGATCCCTCCGGTAATGGCAAGCTGATGGGCAGCGCCATGGCCGGCTTGGGCGAGAGCGTGAACGTCACCAAAGACGACATGGGCCAGCTCAAGGAAAAGCTGGAACAAGCGATGAAGACGATTCCGCAGTTTCAGCAGATGAAGAACAACGTCGAACTGACCATCACCAACGAGGGCTTGCGCGTGGAATTGCTGGAGAACGAAAATGGCATGTTCTTCGAAAGCGGCAATGCTCATCCCACAGACCGCGGCGAAGAGTTGCTGGTGCGGCTAGCCGCGGAACTGGGCAAACTGCCTAACACTCTGCTCATCGAAGGCCACACCGACGCTAAACCATACTCCGGGGACGGCACCTACAGCAATTGGGAGCTATCCGCCGACCGGGCCAACTCGGCTCGCCGCCTCATGCAGGCGAGCGGGTTGCGCCCCGCTCAAATCGGGCAAGTCCGGGGATTCGCCGATCAACGCCTGCGCACGCCGCAGGATCCGACCAACGCCAGCAACCGGCGTATCTCCGTCATTGTGCAATACCTGAACGTGAGCCAAACTCCAGCCGCAAAGGAAGCTCCGGCCGCAAAGAAGGAAGAAATGCCAGCCGCAAAGGCGCCGCCTCAGCCTGCCAAAGCTGGGCATTAACTGAAAGAGGGGTTCCGGGTGTCAGCGAACCAAAAACACTGACACCTTTCCTTTTCACATCCTGTGACCCGCTCTATACTTGAAGAACCGGCAGGAGGTGGACCTCGGTGCTACGTTTAGCAGCGGCGGCATTTTCCGCATTAGCTCTGCTCTCGGTGTCGGGAGCCTGGGCGGGTGAGCACACTAGCGCGGCGGCATCTTGCGCCGTGACCAAACCCAACGGCAAGATGCCCGCCGGGGTTGCCGTGAACTCGGACTCCTACGGAAGCGATGCCCTCGGAACGCTGCTCTGGCCTCAAGGGAAGGTGGTGTTCGTGCCCGGCGGCTCTGGGTTCATTCTGGAAGATGGCTCTCTCAGCATGAAGTTTCCGTGGTGGCGAGGGGTGACTGGGAAATTGACGATCACCGGCCGAAGGCTGGACGGAGCCGCGCCACCATTGCGCGCACGGATTCCGGGAGGCTATGGAGATACCGGGTTTCAGGCTTCCGGCATCATCTTTCCTACAACGGGATGTTGGGAAGTTACCGGCAGCGTGGGCGAAGCGAGCCTGACGTTCGTCACACTTGTGGAGAGAGTGGCGTCGGCAAAGTAACTCACGTCCGGCAATGCTGGCTTTCGCGCGGCGCACTATAGCGCACGTTCAGGTGCGGCGTCTCCATCTGCTTGTGGCCCTGATTGCGCGATGTCAAACAGCTCTCCAAAATGCCGCTTACGATGAGCGTGCGCTCCACCGGATAAGGCGCTTTACCGGTCGTGAACATCTCCTCGACTTTACCGATCAGGCAGGCTGAGTACGTCACATTCGGTTCGGGCGTCAGCAGAAACTGCGTCGATTGAACGCCCAGTTCCTTCACGCGAGCGGCAAAATTAAAATCCGCCACCACGCCATTCAACATCAGCAGCGTGGCTTTGAGGCCATCGGCGTACTCGATAAAATATGCCCACGGATTCCTGGCCAGCCTGGCAAGTTCGCCGTTGTGAACTAGGTCTTGCGTGCGGCCGTCTTTGACGGTGAGACCTTGCGGCGTGTCGCTGCGCGAGAGCGCCGCGGTCAGCAGTTCTCTCGACCAGCGGCCTGCGTCACCGGCTTTCCACACGGCATCGTCTTCGATCAACTGCACCGCCTTAACGCCCGTCTCGCCGTTCTTGCGCCTCTCGACCATCGATTGGAGCGCCTCGAGCGCGTGGTAGTCCATGGCGTCCGACTCGCCCTCTCCCACCATGAGCGCTTCTTCGATTTCACATCCGAGCGGCAATTCGATGTCCGGCAGTCGCCAGGTAACGGGCAGAGACGAGCCGGCCAGCACCGGAAAGCCGAGCCGTCTGGAGGCATCCACCATCCATTTGGCTTTTTCGAAACTGTACGAGAGGTTCTTGTCGTTGAAGACCGGCACGGCGCGCCCGTCTTTTTCGAATACTTCCACGCATTGCTTGAACCATTCGTAGCGCGGGTAGAGGATTTGGCCCTTTTCGTTGCGAGGGTAATCTCCGTGCTCGCCGATGATCATGACCGCGTCGACCGCCAGCTTGTCTCCGCCGCATCGGAGCGCTTCCGCGATCGTGGGGTACACCTGAAATCCGAATTCGCGCGCCCGCGTCGCGCTCAGATCGCCTTCCGGCTTTTGATCCACGTAGAGCGACACGATCTTCATGTCCGGCCGATGCCACCGGCCCTGGCGCGGATACCCAACGAGAATCCGGTCGGCCTCATGCTGGGCGTGCGAAAGGTACCGATAGACCGTTGTAATGACTGCGATCCGTTGGGGCATCACGTTCTCCAGAACGTCGATTCCTTCGTGGGCTGGTAACCGATGGCCAGGTGCGGCGTCTCGACCCGCGCCTGGTTGCGGTAGAGGCTTTCGACACCGGCGGCGGTCAAACCTGTGGTGAGCAGCGTGCGTTCCACCGGATACGTGGGTTTTCCGGTGAGAAACATCTGCTCCATGCTGTTGACCAGCGGGCTGAAAAAATTGGCGAGTGTAGTGCGCCCATCGGGCATGGGTAGATACAGTTGCGTGGAGAAGGGTTCAGCGCGGCCATCGATCCGAGCCGCGAAGTTGAAATCCCTGACCAGGCCCTCCAGCAGGAGCATCGTACACTTGAGGCCGTCTTCGTGCTCGTAGTGATAGGCCACTGGGTCATTGACCAGGCGCCGCATGTCGTCCGCGGTTGGGAAGATATCGTTGAAGCTCGGGCGCGCCGGTTTTAGCGTATGGCTGCGACACAACGCAGCTTCCATCAAATCACGCGGCCAAACTCCTTCCTGATACGCGTTCCAGAAATTCTTGCCGCGATACGCCCGGACCCATTTCACTCCGCTCTCGCCGCCGTGGCGGCGCTCGACCATGCACTGAATGGTCTCCAGACCGTGAAAGTCGTAGCTGTCCACGCCGCCATAGCAGACCGAGACCGCTTCACGGATCTTCGCGCCGGCCGGCATCTCGACCGACGGCGTGCGCCACGTGACCGGCAGGCTGGAACCGGCCATGAAGGCAAAGCCCATGCTGCGGGACGTCTCGTACATTTCCTTCGCCCAGTCCCAGTTCCACGAGAGGTGCTTGTCATTGAAGATGGGCACGGAGCGCCCGCTATCGCGAAATACCTTGACGATCTGCTCGAAAAATTCGTAGCGGGGATATTTCGTTTGTCCCTTTTCATTGCGCGGGTAGTGGCCATGCTCGCCGACCAGCACCACGCCATCCACGGCGAGCTTGCTGCCCCCCAGTGTCAAGGCGTCGGCGATCGTTGGGTAGATCTTCATCTCCGGGTGGCGGGCCGCGCGCTCGCGGCTTAGATCATCGTTGCCGACCTGATCGACGTACAGCGCAACCAGATCCATTGGCGGATGGTGATGCGTGCCGTTCCATCCGTAGCCGTCGAGAAAACGGTCTACGATGTGCTGCGAGTGCGACATGCGGAAGTAGATGGTGCAAATGGCAGCCAGCTTCGGCCGGGCCGGGGCGGGCTGCGCCGGCAGCAACGAAGCAGCTCCCGCGATGAACTCTCTTCTGGAAACTGGCATTTGCTTTCTTGCCGCCTATTTCTTCAAATCCACGACCGCATAAACGTCCATCGTGGGAATCGTAAACTCCGTCCCTCCGTCAGACACCGCATAGTCGGTGAGCGCGACGCGCGGAACTCCGAATGCCGCCAGCGTGCCGTGCGCATACTCGCCACGAACGCGCACACGCAGCCCGTCCACCTTTCCGCCGCCGTAATTGATGAGATGGACGCGGACGTGAGCGGCATCTCCGTTCAGCCTGCCGAGCACGACGTCGCTCCCATACAGGCGCAACAACCGCTTCTCATCGGTCAGCTTCTGGCGCACCAGCGTGGCGAAGGCAAATGGATCTGCGGCCGCCTCCTTTGAGAAATCCGGCGAGCCGATTTGTATGTTGAGATCGAGCGTGGGATCGGGCGCCGCAACGACGCGATACAGCAGGTTGCGCCGGGCCATCAGATTGAGCACTTCGCCAGTTTCGTCCGATCCGTCGTCAATGATTCCGACGTTTGCCATCGCCGGCAGGGCCGGGCCGTCAATGCTCTTCAGGAACGCCAGCATCTTTCCGAATCGAGTGAGGTCGCGAGCATCCGGATGAATGACGGCGGCGACACCGTTGGCATATGCCTCGGCCGGGGCCAGCGCGGCTTTCCGCCAGGGCACGTCGTAGTAGTAGGTGTGGCTTCCATCGCGCGCAAAGCGCCAGCCGTTCGAATCCACCCAAGGAGCGCTGGTGGCCGCGGTGACATCCATCTTGTATTCGACGCCGGGCGGCGGAACCTTCACGAACTTCGCCGGATGGAACGCCTGGGCGTCAAAGCCCTGGCCTTTCCAGGCAGCCACCTGATCGGGGGGAACATAGAGGCGCTCGACGCCGGCTTGTTTCACCGCGTTCGCCGTCGAAACACCCTGGTCCCAGTAAAGGGCCGGCAGCAATGCCGCCGCGACGAAGACGAGCATCAGAGTTCGATCTTCCTGACCTGAATTTTGCCGATGTCGTACACCCCCAGTCCGAGCGTGGATGCGTACTCAATGTGCCCGGGCTCGCGGATGAATCGGTTGATGCTGGGATTGTCGTCGTAATTCCAGCCGGGTTTGACGTTGGCCATGGAACGGTCCCAGACCGAGCTGGCATGCTCGGCCGCGCGCTTGTTGTCGATTACGTCCAGCAGCAGGCGGTCAACGGACACCGGATCGGTGCCGACCATCATCTCTTTGGGGTAAAACCGGAATTTGCGCTTGAACGAAAACGGGCCGCCGTGCCATACGCCGCGCAGCCCATCCATGATCTGGAGAACGGTGCGGGAGCGGAGCGGCTCGACCTCGGCCAGAGTTCCGATGAACGAATAGGTGTTGGTTTTGAACCCGGAATGGGAGCGCGCCACGTTCGAGAAACTCCCGTAGGCAATGTTCTTCAGGCAGCCGGTGACGCCTGCCGCCCCGTGGTCCTTCATGTTCGGTACATTGATGATCTTGCTGAGCGGATCCACAACCAGGCGGGCGAGGTTGGAGCGCGTATCTTCTTCGCCGAAGAAATTTACGTCGACATAGGTGCCCGGATCGTACCCGGCAATCGAGCCGCGTGACTGTTCCGCCGTCCAGATGTTCACGCCGTGCGGGACGAAGCGGTCGTAGTGTACGCTGTCCACTTGGTTGCGGAAGCGCTCGTAGATCCAGACCTTCTCGGGCTTCACGCCCACTGCGATCACGTTACGCACGATTTCAGCGACCACCTCCGGCGTGGACATGATGCCGGGCGCTCCCGAACAGTTGACCTTGATCCCGACCACATCGGACGGAGTGAAGAACCGAGCCCAGCTATCACGCGCATCTTTATCGCCGGTGATCGCGCACATTCCCTGCGCGATCATTTCGCGGACCACGGTCGCGTCCACCTTTTCCGACTGCTCGTCGATGCACTTCGCCGCGTGCACGCGCGCCACCTGGCCCGGGTAGGGTCCCGGCATGCCTGGATGAGCGGACGGTGGAAACCGGCTCACAACGCGGTACTTCGGCAAGTCCTCGTGCAGGGTGGCAGCAAGGGCGGCAGGCGCAGAGGCTGCGGCCTGCAAGAAGGTTCGGCGGTCCATATGTTCGATCATACGCCACGGCGCGCCGGGAGATTCCTCGTGGCGATGGGGGGGTGTTGGCAGGCGTCCGCGAACCGAATCCTAAATCCCAAATCCCAAATCCAGAATTCCACACGGCATTCCGTTCGTGGAGACCAAAAGTCACAGCTTCACGTGCCGCAGCCTGAGCGCGTTCGCGATCACCGAAACGGAGCTGAACGTCATGGCGGCGCTGGCGATCATGGGGCTCAGCAGCAATCCGAAGAAGGGATAAAGCACGCCAGCAGCAACTGGGACGCCCACGGTGTTGTAGATGAAGGCGAAAAACAGATTCTGGCGGATATTGCGCATGGTCGCGCGGCTGAGCTTGCGGGCGCGCACAATGCCGCGCAGATCGCCGCGAACGAGCGTGATTCCGGCGCTCTCCATGGCGACGTCGGTCCCGGTGCCCATGGCGATGCCAACCTGAGCCTGCGCTAGCGCAGGAGCGTCATTGATGCCGTCGCCGGCCATGGCGACGGTTCGTCCTTCGTGTTGAAGGCGCTTCACGATCTCAGACTTCTGATCGGGTAGCACCTCGGCGTGAACCTCATCGATACCGAATTGGCGGGCCACGCTCTCGGCAGTCGTGCTGTTGTCGCCGGTAAGCATCACCACGCGAACACCGTCACGGTGCAGGAACTGGATGGCTTCGGCGGCGGAGGGTTTGACCGGGTCCGCAATTCCCAGCAGGCCCACGACGCGTCCTTCGATGGCGACATAAACTGCGATCTGCCCCTCGCGCCGCAAGACATCGGCGCGGCCGGCGAACATGCCGGGATCGATCTCCAGCTCGCGCATCAGTTCTTCGCTGCCGACGGCCACCTGCCGCGATTCCACTCCACCCGTCACGCCTTTGCCGGGAATCGAGCGGAAGTGCCCCGGTTTGGGAATCTCCAGCCCGCGCTCTTCCGCGCTCCTGAGGATGGCGGCGGCCAGCGGATGCTCGCTGGCGCGCTCGAGACTGGCGGCGAATCGGATAACATCAGGTTCGCTGCGTTCCGCCATGATCGAAACCACGCGCGGCTTGCCTTCGGTCAGCGTGCCCGTCTTATCGAACACCACGGTGTTGACTTTTTCCAGAACCTCGAGCGCTTCGGCATTGCGGATCAGGACGCCGGCAGTTGCGCCGCGCCCGGTCCCGACCATCACAGACATGGGCGTGGCCAAGCCTAGGGCACACGGACACGCGATAATCAGCACCGCCACGGCATTGACGAGCGCGTAGGCCATCCTTGGCTGCGGCCCGAGCACAGCCCATACGACGAAGGCGATCACCGCAATCAGAATCACCGCCGGGACGAAATATCCGGCAATGACATCTGCGACGTGCTGGATGGGCGCGCGGCTGCGCTGCGCTTCCGCCGTCATGCGCACAATTTGTGCCAGCAGCGTGTCGCTGCCCACACGCTCCGCCCGCATGATAAAACTGCCGGTTGTATTCACGGTGCCGCCCGTGACGTTGGAGCCCGCTGATTTTTCGGCGGGGATGGGTTCGCCCGTCACCATGGATTCGTCGACCGTGCCGGACCCTTCCAGCACCACGCCGTCCACCGGAATTTTTTCACCGGGCCGGACACGCAGGCGATCCCCGGCGTGCACCTGGTCGAGCGCAATGTCTTCCTCGGCTCCGTGATCCCGGAGGATGCGCGCGGTTCTCGGCGCCCGGCTGAGCAGGGACCGGAGAGCGCTGGATGTCTGGCTCCGAGCGCGCAGTTCGAGCACCTGTCCGAGTAGCACCAGCGTTGTAATCACCGCTGCAGGTTCAAAATAGACCGCCACCTCGCCGCCATGCCCGCGAAAGGACTCGGGGAAGATAGAAGGCGCAAGCGTGGCGATCAGGCTGTAGAGGTATGCCGTGCCGGTGCCCATGGCGATCAGCGTGAACATGTTCGGACTGCGGTGCACCACAGACGCCCAGGCCCGCTCGAAGAACGGCCACCCTCCCCAGACCACGACGGGCGTCGCCAGCGCGAGCTGAATCCAGACGGCAAACGGCGCGGACAGAAGATGTTCCGCAGCCCTGCCGGAGAGCATCGCGCCCATGGTCATCAGCAGAATCGGGGCGGTGAGGGCGGCGCTGGTCCAGAACCGCCGCCGCATGTCGATCAGCTCCGGGTTCTCTCCCTCTTCGAGCGCGACGGTCCGCGGCTCTAGCGCCATACCGCAGATGGGACAGGCGCCTGGACCGCTGCGCACCACCTCCGGGTGCATGGGGCAGGTATAGCCGGAGGCCGGCGGGGGCATGGGCTCCGCCACAGGTGGTTCACCGGTATATTTCTCGGGATTCGATCGGAATCGGTCCAGGCAGGAAGTGCTGCAGAAGTAGAATGTTTTTCCGCGGTATGGATGGGATCCGGCGGCTTGCGCGGGGTTGACCGTCATGCCACAGACCGGATCTTTGACCGGCTGGCCGACAATGGCAAACGGAGAACCGCCGCTTTGGCCAGATGGGCTCATCTCATTCATGGTGACACAAGGGTTGATGTGCGAAGTGCCGGGTACGATTCCGAGGGCAGGGAACACCAGCCGGCCTCCAGGGCCGCACTCCAGGGCGCGATTTGGAGTGCGGCTTCTAGGAAAGCCGTTACGGACAGCCAGGTCCTTGGGGTAGGGTGATCGTGCCGATTACATCCTCCGAGAGCGTATCGATCAGCCGTATCACCCTGGGGTTGACGATGCTGTGTGGGTTGCAATCTCTCTGCCAGATCTCAGTGGCTCGGCCGAAGACGGGAAATCAAATGGTTACAGCAAAAAAGCGGCTCGCCGGGAAAGGTTGGAACTATCCAAACGGATAGCCGGGCTATCTGAAAGATGAGTGAGGGATTCGCACCTCCCCTCACGATGCCGTATATTGGTGGGTCGGCCCCGGATATGACCCACAGGCTGGTCGCAAGAGATGGCCCCCTGAAAGGCTCGGTTTATGTGCTCGACGACAGCGAGTTTTCGGTCGGGCGAAACCCATCCAACCGCTTGTCTGTGAGCGATCCGTCCATTTCGCGGCAGCACTGTATCATCGTTTCCCAAGCCGGCCAATACCAGATTCGCGACCTGGAAAGCCGCAATGGCACCTTCGTAAACGGGGTTCCCGTGCGGGAGCGTACCCTGGCTGACGGCGATGAGATCCAAATCGGCAACTCGCTTCTCCTCTTTCTGGCTGAAGAACAGCCCGCAGGTCCAGGTGGCACCACGCCGGTGCGCCTGGATGAGCGAAGTGTCCTCACGGGAGCCACGGTGGTACTCCGCAGCGAGGATTCCCGGTATCTGCAGCCCGAAAAAGTTTCCACCGTTCCGTTGCCGGCGCTGCGGGTGGCTCGAGACCTCAAGGCGCTGCTTAAAATCAGTACGGCCATCAACTCGGTGCGAAAACTCGAGGTGCTGGCGCGCCAGTTGATGGAGTGCATCTTTGAGGTGGTTCCTGCAGCTCATGGCGCTATTTTGCTCACCAGCGGAAATCCGGAGGATTTCACCGCCGTCTTTTCGTGGGACCGCAAACAGGGGCCGGCAGCGCCGTTCCCGGTGAGCGCCACGCTGGTGCGCAAGGTGCTGCAGGAAAAGGTTGGGGTTTTGAGCGGGGAGGCATTCGATGACTCTGCGCTCCGGCCATCCGCAGGCCTGACTCTTTCCGGCACCCGGTCGCTGCTGGCGGTCCCGCTGAAGGTTTTCGAGCGGGTGCTCGGCCTGATCTATCTGGATACCGGCGATCCCAACGCCCAACTCGACCAGGACCATCTGGAATTGATGACGGCCATTGCCGCCATTTCCGCCGTGGCCCTGGAAAACGCCAGGGAGGTGGAGCGCCTGGAAGATGAGAACCAGAGGCTGAAAGCGGAGATCAACATCGAGCACAACATGGTGGGCGAAAGCGCACCGATGCGCGCGGTCTACCGCTTTGTTTCGCGGGTCGCGCTGACCGAGGCGACCGTCCTGATTACCGGCGAAAGCGGCACCGGCAAGGAACTGGTGGCGCGCGCCATCCACCGCAACAGCTCCCGCGCGACCAAGCCGTTCGTCGCCATCAACTGTGCGGCGCTCACCGAGACGCTGCTCGAAAGCGAATTGTTCGGCCACGAAAAAGGAGCGTTCACGGGCGCCGTGGCGCAGAAGAAAGGAAAACTCGAGGTCGCGGACGGCGGCACCGTGTTTCTCGACGAGATGGGCGAACTGGCTCCGTCTCTGCAAGCCAAGCTGTTGCGCGTTCTTCAAGAGCGGGAGTTTGAGCGCGTGGGTGGTACCCGGCCGGTGCGCATCGATGTGCGGATCCTCGCGGCCACCAATCGCGACCTGGCCGAAAGCGTCAAAGCCGGCGCCTTCCGGCAGGATCTCTACTACCGGCTCAACGTGGTTTCCATCGAGATGCCGTCGCTGCGGGAGCGCCGCGAGGACATTCCGCTGCTGGCCGCTTACTTCGCAGCGCGCTCCGCCGAAAGATCCAAACGCCATGTGCGCGGGGTCTCTCCCGAGGCCCGGGTCTGCCTCATGAATTACGACTGGCCGGGCAACGTGCGCGAACTGGAAAACGCCATCGAGCGCGCCGTAGTTCTGGGCTCTTCGGAGTTCGTTCTGCCCGAGGATCTGCCGGAAGCGGTGCTCGAGACCGAACGGCCGGCCGGCGTGTCCATCGCCCGGTACCATGAAGCCGTGGCCGACGCCAAGAAGCAGGTGATCCTGCGCGCGGTGGATCAGGCCGGCGGCAATTACACGGAGGCCGCCAGGCTTCTGGGCGTGCACCCCAATTACCTCCATCGCCTGATCCGCAACATGAATCTGAAAACGGTGCTGAAGTCTGTGGGTTAAGCTTCGTGGGGCGGCCCCCCTGGTAACGCGACACAACCGGGTCCGGCTTCCTGGGGTGTCCGAACAGGCCGACGAGGGGGCGTTCTTTTCGAAATATCTGAGCGGCTTCGGAAATTTTTGGACGGCATGTACGGTGTCCTGCGGCAAAAGGCCGCAGGTCCCCGCCAAAAGCGGGCGTGGCCCTTCGCTACAAGAAACCATCCAAGGAATCGAGCAGCCTGTCGAGGTTGTCCAGCAAACGATTGGGCGGCGCCTGGATGACGGCGCGCACCAGAGCGGCCTCGGGCTCGGGCAGATGCTGCAACAGGCGTTTTTCACCGGGATGCGGCTGGCGGGCGAGAGCAAACCAGATGTCGAAGTAACTTGCCAAGACAGCGGTGGTGCGGTGCTGCACGCTGACTGCGTCGCCGCGTCCGAGCGCCAGCTCGATTTGCCTGTGGTAAGACGATTGATTTTTTCGTAAGATCGGCCAGTTCTTAGCGACGATGGCGCGCTGCAATGCTTCCGGGTAGGGAACTCGTGCACGCTGCTGTAACTGCTGGTACCAGCTTTGCGGGTCGTAGAGGGCTTGCGAGTGCAGCACGTTGTACCAGAAGCAGGTCGAATAGCCGATGGACGCTTCATGCCGGACGAGCACGCGGTCGAGCTGATCTTCGATCCAGGCCGGGGAGCGAAACATGACATCGAGATGGGCGCCGGTGGTCGCGTCGATCCACTCGTCGCCAGGCTCCCAGAAGCGGTTGTCGATCTCGGCGCAAGGGCCAGCCAGGGCGCGGCGGAAGTCGATGGGCACTTCGGCCGTCGCGTAGACATAAAGATCAAAGTCGGAGTTCGAAGTGTTGGAAGCCGCGGCACGCGAGCCGGCGAGCGCCACGGCGATTACGGCTGAATGATTTCCAAGTTGCTGCGCGATTTTCCGGACCTGTTCGAGTTGGCCGGGCACGGAATTAAGCCGGCCCCGGCACGACTGTTGCAAATCGGTGTTCCGGGCGCGGTGCCGCGGGCCGAAAGCAGGCGATGCTCAGGGTGGCGACGTTGCCGCCGAGGCCCTGCAACTCCGATTCAACGATGCCGCGCACCTGTTCGGGCGATCCGGCAGCGCGGAGATTTACCAGCAATTGATGCTGACTCGCGGGCGAGGCATCGAGCGCTCCTTCGACAGCCGGCTCCTGTCGGTTCGAGCACAAAGCGGCTTTAAGAAAGCCAGCCGGAGTCTCGTCCGTTGTTTTTAAGTGGACGATCGGGATGCCAGCCGCGGTCAGACGTTGGTCCAGGCGCTCAAGGAACGGACCAAGTAACAGCGCCGGCGACGTGGGAACATCCAGTTCCACGGTCGCTTCCAGGTTCAGCCAGGCGAGGGAAGCTTCGGCGCGGGCATATTGTTCGTAGTCGATCTGGAGCACGCGCCCTCCCGCCGCCAGTTTTCCGGAAAGCAGCTCATCGAGCCATGCCGCGACGCCCTGCCCGGTCTTGGCGCTGAGTTGCCGCGCGGTGGCTCCAGGCAGATCCGGTGCATCGGGGTACAGATCGGACTTGGTGAAGCAAACGAGATCCGCTTCCTCGAGTTGTTTGCGAAATAGGAATGCGAGGTCAGCATCCGCTTCGGGCTGGAGCAGTTGCTGTGCGCGAGCAGGGTCGACAAGAACGGTGAACGGTGCGAGGCCGTAAGCCGGATAGGCGCTGCGAATGGGCTGCAGCGTTGTGGCGGAGATGTCCGTGCAGCTGCCCACGGGCTCGGCAAGGATTACGTCGGGTTGGTGAGTCCGGAGCGCGTCAACCACTTCCATGAGCGCCGAGAAGCGGCAGCAGAAACAGCCGCCGGTTACTTCGCCGGCAGCCAGACCTCGGGATTGGGCGAGCCGCGTATCCACGAGCGAATCACCCTGGTCGTTGAGGATGACGGCAGCGCGGAAACCGCGGCGTTCCAGCTCCCGCGCGGCGGTGAGGATCAGGGTCGTTTTTCCGGCTCCGAGAAAGCCGCCGATGAAGGCGAGAGTGGGGCGGGCGCTCATGCTCGCACCTCCAGTTGAAGTTCACCATTTTCCTCGATGCTGAGCGGCTCATGGAACCGGAAGACAGCGCGCTGGTTGCGGCGTTCGACTTCGTGCGCCACGGGCTTTCCATTCAAGCTGGCCGATGTCGCGCCGCTGCCGGCTTTGATCTCGCAGGACCGGCAAGGCAGTTTGCCGGCGAGCACGCGCAACGAGAATCCCGTGGCTCCGCTTTTGGGATCGATAGCAAACGTCCCCCAGCCAGTTGCGGTTGACCAGAAGCATTGAAACCGCTCCGGGCCTAGGCGGGGTGCGGCCACGACGGCGGCGTCTGGCCCGTGATACCGGAAGCCGCTGAGAGCGACGAGTGCCGACCATGCCGACATGGCGCGGGCGTAGTGGTGGCCGCACTCAGCCTCATCCCATGGATTGCGCTTCTCGCCGTCATAGCGGGCACGGGTGCTCTGAATGCACTCGATGGCTTCGCGAATCATTCCGGCGTAGATCATGAGCGTCGCGGTCGAATATTCGAGGCCCGTCCAGGATTCGGCGTAGTAAGGAAACGGAATGCGGGGGCGTTTGGCGTGAGCGTAATCGCAGACGACGATCCCGGCCTCATCATTCAGCGCGTAGGTTCTCTGCACACTGTCGTGGTCAGCCAGAGAGCGCTTGTAGTTATACCGGTAGATGGATTCGAGCGTTTTGCGAATGTTGCGCGGCTCGACCAACGGTCCGAGGCCGGTCATATCGGCCAGATACTGTCCAATCAACTGATCGATGAAGCAGCCTTCGCCAACCTGGTATTCAGGCTTCTCGGTATTCTCGGCGCCCATTTCACTGCGCAGCGCCGGCGCAATCTGGTCCTTGGTGAAACCACGCACCTGCTGAATGTAAAACTCGCCGTTAAAAAGGTTGGCATCGATCCAGCGGCTGCCGCTTTGGAAGAGCCGGCGGTACTCGGTGGCGGAGGCGGTGTCGCCGAGCGCTCGCGCCATCTCTTCGCAGGCTCGCAGCGCGCCCAAATAGTAAATTCCGCACATGGGGTTGGGACCGAAGAACTCGACGTCATAGGTGTTATGCTGCACGCCTTCGAGCACGCCGTCGCGGTTGGCATCCCAGCCGCCGGGCGCCCAGGCGAATTCGAGAGCCTTCTTCACACGCGGCCAGATTTCGCGCAGCCAGGCGGTGTCGCCAGAGAGCGTCCAATCGAGGTACGCGTGCAGGATTTGGCCCATTTGCCCGTCGGCAGCGGCAAATCCGGATCGAGCCTTCCCGTCGGGAAGAAGCTGGCGGAAGTGCATTGCGCCGGCATCATCCATTGAGTAGCCGAAGGCTGATTTTCGCAGCGAGCGCGCGAGCGATGGGAACAGATGAGCCGTAGCCGTCTCGTAGTTCCACACGTGCAGGCAGTTGCCGAAACAGCAGCCGCTTTTGTCGTCCACGCCTTCGAAGCCATGGAATTCGCCGTCGGCGGTGCGAAAGCACGTGGTGGTGGCGAGAGTCGAGAGGTTCGCGCTGGCTGCGTCCTTGACTGCCGCAGGCAGGGTGCTGTCGCGCATCGCGCCGGCAAATGATCGAGTGCGAGATTCGAGCCGTTCCAGGTTCGTGGCCGCATAATCGGCTGCGGCCCAGGCGTCGGCGAAGCGCTTTGCGTAATGGTTGCCGATGACGGTTTTCTCGTCGCCCCTGGGAGCGCTCCAGCCGCACCATTCAGGCGTGCGATTCGGAAAATGCCAGGCGAGAAGAAAGGTGTAACTCGCCGATTGTCCCGGTGCAATGGCGCGCTGGAGGGAAAGGGCTCCGACGGCACTGCGCGGATCGGGCTCGTCGCCGAGCTTGCCGTCATCGGAGAAGTCGTCCCAGAACAGCATGGGGGCGTTCCACCAGCGGCTTTGCGGCCAGCCGCGCCAATGTGTGAGATGACCCTCGCCGATCTGCGCAACACAAAGCGCAAAGCTGCCATGCATCGCGTCGTAAAAAGGAAGGCCCGGGTTGCTCATGAGAAGGCCGGCGAGGCCATTCGATGAACGGAATTCGTTCTGGCGAGTATCGGTGCGGAGCCTGGCCACGTCGCCGCCGGCTGCGCTAAGGGTGATGGGATTCTCGATCGAGAAGGCGACGGAAACCTTCGCCGGCTCGCGGCCGGGATTCATGACGTGGTATCGCAGCACGGCCACGGGAAGTCCCGATTCTTCGGCATCATGCGGAATGAAAGGCGAGAAAGCGTCGAGAGAAACCCTCACCGGAAGCTTGCTGTCTTCGAAGTCGATATGCGCCAGCGGGAACTCGCCTGTGAATTTTGCCGTGGCGAGGCGGCTCAGGCCGGGCACGTTATCCGCTCCAAGACCGTCCTGACCGCCATAGGGCGGCAGGATGCGCGCTTCGAGAACATGCGCCACTGGTTTCGAGTTTCCCGACTGCGCCCAAATTGACGGAAAAGCGTAGGACGGCGACCAGCCTTTGTTGGGGCGGTTGAAAATTTCCCAATCGCGAAGTTGGCCCCGGCCGCCGAGGCTCAGGCTGCCGGCCGCAACTCCACCGAGCGGGAAAGCGATTTGAGAGAGTTGGCGGCGCGCGAAAACGCGCGGATAGCGAATGTCTGAACTCTTGGCGGACGCCGCAGTCTCCTCCGATTGCGCCCGCCCCGAGGTTTGCGCGGGTTTCGCCAATGGCGCGCCTGCAGCCAGCGCTGCCTGACGAAGAAAAGCACGGCGCGGGGATCCTTTCTTGGAGTCCATCGCTCTAATGTATGACCAGCACGGCCCCGAGTCCACCGGCGGCACGGAGTATTCTAATCGAGTATGCAGTCCGCAGCGGCGGCCGAGCTTCAGAAGGAAGCGCAGCCCTCCAGGGCCAGCGCGTGGTCGGCCTTCTGGCAGACGCTGATTCGTTACCAATCTGACAAAGTGAGCCCGTGGCTGGCAGCGCGGAACACGATTGGCGTGGCTCTGCCTTTGGCTGCTGGTGTCGCGCTGGGCAGGATCGGGAGCAGCCTGGCCATGAGCACGGGCGCGCTGAATGTGGCTTTTTCCGATAGCCAGGAGCCTTATGCGCAGCGCGCCCGGCGTATGTGCGCCGCGAGCGTGCTGGTGGGTGTCGCCGTTTTTGCGGGCGCCTTGAGCGGCCGGAACCATATCGCTGCCGTGCTTGTGGCGACCCTGTGGGCGCTGGCGGCGGGCTTCCTGGTGGCGGTGAGCACGGCGGCAGCGGACCTGGGCGCCAT
>Ga0187817_10000474_pt1 | contig 17222 bp, 18 predicted proteins | sample NC_wetland_sal_i_17_FD_132431 | JGI IMG/M metagenome (GOLD analysis project Ga0187817, IMG submission 132431) | Wetland sediment microbial communities from Neuse River Estuary, North Carolina, USA - SO4_2 | ecosystem: Environmental > Aquatic > Freshwater > Wetlands > Sediment | place: USA... | reverse complement strand
GTAGAACAACGTCTGTACGCGATCCCGTTGAATTCAGTTGCTGAAATCGCACGGGCTCACGAGTCGGATCTGCACCAGGTCGACGGCTGCGAAATATTGCAATTGCGCAATCAGGTGCTTCCTATGATAAGGCTGGGCGGCCCAGTGGCGGAACCAGCCGGCCAGGGCTCAGGAAAGATCTTCGTGCTGGTGATGAGCATGGGTGAGCGCAAATTTGGCCTGCTGGTAAATGCGCTCGAGGGTGAAGAGGAACTCGTCATCAAGGCGTTGGATGATCAGACGGTCGAGACCGATTTGGTGAGTGGCGCGTCCATCCTGGGCGATGGGCGCGTGGTTTTGATCTTGAATCTCGCGGCGCTGTCCGCACGCTTCTCCAAGCTGCGGCGCGAGCCTGAAAAAGGACCTGCGTTCGGCTTGTTGCTGTCGCAGTCTGAGCGCGTGCGCATTGCCCAGAGTGCCCCAGGAGGCCAGGTATGACGACTCCGGTGCGCGTGCTGGTTGTGGATGACTCTGCCCTTATGCGCAAGCTGATTCCACAGATTCTGGCCACGGATAACTCGATTCAGGTGGTTGGCACAGCCATGGACGGGAATTTTGGCCTGAAGAAAATCGAGGAACTACGGCCGCAGGTCATTACGCTGGATCTGGAAATGCCGGGCATGGGGGGACTGGACATGCTCAAGGAAATCATGCGCGGCCATCGCCTTCCCGTGATCGTCGTGAGTTCCCACAGTACCCAGGGTGCGTCAGTTACGCTCAAGGCGCTGTCGATGGGAGCCTTCGACTTCGTCGCCAAGCCGACCGATGTTTCGGCCCGCATGCCGGAGATTGCGCGCGAATTGATTACGAAGATCAAGGCTGCGGCCCAGAGCCGGGGAATCCGGTTCTCGTCGCCGACCGTTCCAGCTGCGGCCCCATTAGAGAAGGCCGCACCCGACACCAAGAACCGGCCGACCCGAGTCGTGGCCATCGGCGTTTCCACCGGAGGCCCGCAAGCCTTGCAATACGTGTTGCCGCAGTTACCCAAGGATTTTCCGGGAACGATTCTGATTGTGCAGCACATGCCGGAGGGCTTCACGGATATGTTTTCCCGCCGCCTGGATGAAATCTGTGCCATCCGGGTCAAGGAGGCGCAATCGGGGGATTTGTTGCTGGCAGGGCGGGCTCTAGTGTGTCCCGGCAGCCGGCACATGAAGGTTAAGCGCCTGCCCTTGGGGGATGTCGCGGTACTCAACGATGAGCCGCGAGTAAACGGACATCGCCCGTCAGTGGATGTGCTTTACCGGAGCGTGGCCGAAGAGTTTGGCAATCAGAGCGTCGCCGTACTCATGACCGGTATGGGTGAAGATGGCGCGCAGGGGATGAGTCAGGTAAAAGCGGCGGGTGGTATGACCATCGCCCAAAGCGAAGAGTCTTGCGTGGTCTTTGGCATGCCGAAAGCTGCCATTGAACGAGGTTATGCAGTTCGAGTCGTGGCCCTGGAAGCTCTCGCCAACACTTTGCTGGCACAGTGCATGCAGGACCGCAAAACAACAGTAGAACTCAGCGAAGGCGGCAAAGCCGCTGGAGCTGGAAAAGACTTTCCGGCAAGAAACACATGGTGCCGGGAGAATTGAGCAAGAGGAGGTCGTTATGGAGCAGTTTGTTCCAGTAAAGCGTTCCAAGGACGGTCAGCCGGTCCGCTACCTGGTAGTGGACGATTCCGTCTTCGCCCGTAAGAATCTGGCACGGATGATCGAAACATTCGGAGGCCAGCTTGCCGGTGAAGCCGGAGACGGCATGACCGCCATCAGTGAATACGACAAGACCAACCCGGACATCGTGTTGATGGACATCACGATGCCCCAAATGGAAGGGATCGAGGCTGCCGAGAAGATCGTGCAGAAACATCCCGAAGCGCGTGTGGTCATGGTGTCTTCCGTCGGATATCAGGAAAACATCGTGGCAGCGCTCCAGCGCGGAGCACGGCACTTCGTACAGAAGCCGGTAAAGCCGGAAGTGCTGTACGAGGTCATCAAGTACGTCATGGGTGAGGATGGAACCGTGGCTAATGCCGCGGGCGCGGGGAACTGAAATGAAAATGGAGCTGATTCAGCCTTTCATCAATGCGGCCGATGCCGTGCTGGCGCAGGGCCTGCAATGTTCCATGTCGATCGGAAACCTGCACATGGAAGAAGAGGCCTACCGGCGAAAAGGGATGGCTGCCCTTATCTGGGTGACCGGCGACATCGAAGGAAGAATTATCTTCGATCTCGACCCGGAAACCGCGGTGCGCGTGGCCAGCAAGTTCGCCGGCACGGAATTGCCGGAGTCGGACGAACTGATACGGGAGACCGTGTTCGAACTGGCAAACCAGGTTACCGGCAACGCCGTCACCGTGCTCAACGATCAGGGCTTCCACTTCCGCGTCCATCCCCCCGTGCTCCACACCTCGGATCATGGGCCCAAGAGCACCGAGGACACCGAAGCACTGGTGATGTGTTTCGAAACACCCGCTGGAAATGTGTTCATGAACATCGCGATGCGGTATAACCACGCCCGGCAGGCAACGACCGTGGGTCAATAGCCCCCAGGAATTGTTGATTATTGAATGTTGATTGTGGGTTACGTCTGATGGACGCAGGCGCGAGGAAGTCAACAACCAAGAATCGACAATTCCATTACGGTCCCGCCAGCACGAACACCGGGTTTTGCAAGGGCGGGTTGGTCAACGGTGGACCAAAAGCCCCTAGGGGCGCATTTACGTCCACCAGCAGCGTGTCATTCGAAGTCTGAATGATCCCCGTATTTCCCGCATCGCAATTTCCCACATAAGCCCTGGAGCTATCCGCAGCCGCAGCCATATACAGCTCGAATGGTGTCGCCGCACACCGAGGCTTAACCGAAGTCAAAGGAATAGCACGCTTAATACTCATATCGATGGCATTCAGCACAGTAACCTCAGAGGTCACACTACTGGCGTTCTGAGACGCAACACCGGAAACGTAGATGCGGGTTCCGTCCGGCAGGGCCGCCAGGGAAACTGGATTGGCGACTGATGCCTTCATTGCCGTGAGCTTGTCCGTCGAAGCATCCAGAGCAAACACCGTGTTGCTGGTCCGATTGGTCACATAGACACGGTTCAGTATGGGATCGTACAGCATAAAGTCCGCACCCACGCCAACTGAGACGGGGGTACCCACCACCGTATCCGAAGCGGGGTCAATCGCAGATACGAAACCGCTGGTCTGATCCAGCACGTAAACTCGTTGACTGTCTGCACGCGCTACCACCCACACAGGTAGGATCCAGGGTGCAGCCGGGCTCGCAACAATCGGCGGGTTCACACTCTGGTCGATGGTGTTGATGCTGAGCACCGAACCGGGACTCACGCCGTTCCCGGATGTCAGGACGTAGAGCTTCTGGCCGTTGGGAAGCTCAGCCATGTTGACCGGAGATTGGCCCAACGTGATGGTGTTTGTGACAGCATTGGTGAGCATCGAAATCGCCGAAACCGTTCCGCTTCCGCGATTACCCACGTACACCGTCGCGCTCTCGGTGGACGCTACGAAGTCAGGAGCTGAACCCGCGGGCAAACTTACCGTGGTGACGTTTGTCGGGCTGGATGGCGAAAACACCGATACCGAGTCGTCGACACTGTTGGCCACGTAAACTCTGGTGCCATTCTGCACCAGGGCCGCATGCACGGGCATTAAGCCTACCGTCGCTTGGGAAATGGCGGTGTCCCCAGAGACATCGATCGTTGTGCTCGCCCCCGGATTACTTGGGCCGTTAGTACTTATTACCACGACCACGTGATTAAAACTCGGGTTGGGCTGACTGGGGATAATAGGATTGGCCACCGGGCGGTAATAGTCGCCACAACTGATACAAAGCAAGAAAAGGAAAAAGACGGAGGCACCACGGGCCACGCGTACTGCCGTCATCGATACACCAGCCATGTCTGCATAGGAAACGAGAGAATTGCTTATTTTAATGGCTGGCCGCGATCTGCGCCAGAACCCAGCACTGGGCAATTATCACTTAGCAGTGAATCCCTGAAGGTTAGGGTCTGAGGACGATTGGGGAGTTGCCTGCCGACGCGGGAATCTGGCAGGGTGCTGGATCTTGATCTCGGAAGGAGTTACTGCTGGGCCAGGGGTTCGCCAAAAGCCAGGTGCCAAAGCCAGCTGCTGCTCTACGCTCCCCCACGGGATCTTTTTCCCGCAGCGGCCTCCCGGGTGGCAGCGGCAGGCTTTTTCTTCCCTTCCATCTCGGCCAGACTCTGTTTCAAAGCGGCCATCAAGTCCACGACCGGAGCCATCTTCTTAGGCTTCTCGACTTCGGCAATCTTGCCGCCTTCCAATTTGGTTTGGATAAGATTCTTCAGATTGTCCTGGAACGTGTCGTGGAATTTCTCTGGATCCCATTCGGCTGCCAGGGCTTCTATCAACTGGTGAGCCACTTTGACCTCCGCATCCTTCAGCTCGACGTCCGGTGCGCCAAAGCCTTCGACCGTGCGAACCTCTTCCGCGTAATACATGGTATGCAGCATCAAACCGCCGGAATGCGGGCGCAGGAAGACTGTGTATTCACGGTTGTGCATGGTGAGCTTGGCAATTGCGACATACTCGCTTTCTTCCAGGGCCTTGGTCAGAAGTGCATACGGCCGGCGTCCAGCTTCATCGGGAATCATGTAGTAGGACGACTCGAAATACACTGGATCCACATCGCCAGTCTTCACGAATTCCAGAATCTCCATGGTTTTCGCCGTCTTCGGCTCGATCTTCTTGATTTCTTCTGGCTCGATTACCACATACTCGTCTTTGCGATACTCGTATCCTTTGACAATTTCGCTGCGATCCACCACTACGTTTTCCGCGCTGCAAACGTACTGCTGTTTCAGACGTGAGTTGTCCGTACGATGCAGCATGTTGAAGGAGATGCCGGAACTGCGTGCGCCCGAGAAAAGACGCACCGGCATGGAGATCAAACCAAATGTAAGATAGCCAGACCAAACGGAGGCTGCCATAGTTCACCATTAACGGCACCAGCGCCAGAGCTGCGCCGCGACCGTGAGTTTAAACTACAACGGATGATTTGATGCACCAAGGTTGCGACAGTAACCCAGGATACAAGCACGATCTGGTGGAGGGGGAGTGGCTCGAACCCCATATATAGTGGACCCTGTGTAACGGCCCTCGAAACGGCTGTCCAGTCCGATTTCTGAATGCTTAGCTTGACCTCAAACGCGGAGATTTCGGTGGGTGTGGGGTTAGCGTCCCGGCTAGGGATTGCGATTGCGGTAACGCTGCTTTTCACTCTGCTCGCGCGGTGGCTTCGGGGGGTTAGCGTTTCAGGGGCGGTCGCAGGGGCCACGATTAGCTTTCTGCTGTACGTCGCGGCCGGCCCGGGGGCATTCGTCGCGCTTGTCTCGGTTTTTGCGCTGACCTGGCTGGCCACTCGTTTCGGATATCGGTGGAAGCAGGAATTGGGTACAGCGGAGAAACAGGGGGGCCGGACCGGCTCGCAGGTTCTGGCCAATCTTGCCGCGGCCGCCGCGTGCGCCGGGCTTTTCGCACTGAGGGGAAAATCGGCCTTCCTCCTCGGTACTGCCGCAGTCTTGTCGGAGGCGACCGCGGATACCGTTTCAAGCGAACTGGGGCAGGCTCAGCGCAAGAGAGCGCGATTGATTACGACGTGGGAAGTTGTAGCAGCAGGCACGGACGGCGGGGTGAGCGTGTTTGGAACTGCCGCAGGAATTGCAGCCGCGATCCTCACAAGCCTGGTGTGCTCCCTCGTCAGGCTGATTCCCCTACGGCGGATTGGCATTGCTGTTTTTTCGGCAATCCTGGGCATGGTCGCGGATAGCTATCTGGGCGCCACACTGGAGCGGAGAAAGCTGCTGAATAACGATTGGGTGAATTTTCTCAGCACTCTGGTCGCGGCCGGGATTGCGATCCTTCTCGCCTGACGCTGCAACTTTTGCCACGCGGCCATGTCCTATGGTTCCTTGAAGCCATCTTTGTGGCAGGCGAAAATCAAAGCAGCTGGCAATCGTATCCCCGCATCTGATTTAGAAAGTTCATGAGGACTCGAACATTTATTATCGGTTGCATACTGGCCGTAGCGGTGTTTCTGTTCGCGCAGCACCGTCAGCAGCCAGCGCAATCCTACGGATTTCGTGAAGTCGTTGACCTGACACACCCGATTCGTTCACAGGTGGGTGCCTACGAACTCGCGGATCAGTCCGCTTCCCACACCAGGAAGATTCCGGAACACTTCGCTACGAGTCTCGACGCGCCCGCTGATTTTGCACATGGGCTGTGGGCGGTGGATCAGATTCCCGCGGATCGAATGGTTGCTCCCCTGGTTGTCCTGGATGTGACCGCGAATGCGGCAGTCAATGCCGATTACCAAGTGTCGGTGGAAGATATTGCCAAGTATGAGCAGGCGCACGGCCAAATCCCGTTACATGCCGTGGTGATGGCTCAGACGGGATGGGAGTCCCGGTGGAATTCGGCCAACGCATACCGTAACGCCGACGCCAAAGGGATCATGCATTTCCCTGGCTACTCGTTCGATACCGCCAGGTTTCTGGTCGAGGGTCGCAGTGCCCTCGGACTCGGGATTGATACGCCCAGCATCGACTACGGCGCTTCCCAGAACCTCCCGGTCCGTCAGTACACCTTGTCCCACAGCCTCTATCATCTGGAAAATGTTGCCAACCTGGAACACGCTCCGGCCACCGGAGGGATGGTGTTGGTCGCTCCGATGAAGCTGGAAGGTGGCTCGACTGGCCCGGTGCGGATTCTGGCACTCGTCCGCTGATAAAGTTCTGCAGCGTCCCACGCTCCGTATTCATCTCAATCACAGCTCCTGAATGAAGACCATCCATTGCAAATAAAATGGAGATGAGATGACCGACCCACGTTATCCAATTGGAAAATTTACTTTCACCGGCCCCACCGACGAAACCCAGCGCAAGCAATTGATTGATGCCATCGCTCAAGCGCCAGCCGCACTGCGCACGGCGGTCAAGAATCTGTCTCCGCAGCAGGTCGCAACGCCATATCGCGAAGGTGGCTGGACGGTGCGTCAGGTGGTACACCACGTGCCGGAGAGCCACATGAATGCGTATATTCGGTTCAAGCTGGCCCTGACCGAAGAGGAACCGACCATCAAGCCATACCTGGAAGACCGTTGGGCGAACACGCCGGATGTTTCGGACACTCCGCTGGAGACATCACTCACCCTACTAGACTCCTTGCATGACCGATGGGTGCGCTTGTTGCGCTCCTTGAAGAGGGAGGATTGGAAGCGCACCTTCCGCCATCCTGAACTGGGCACGGTCTGCCTTGAAAAGAACCTGGCGCTGTATTCCTGGCACGGACGCCACCATGTTGCGCACATTACGGAGTTGAGGAAGCGGATGGGATGGTAGTTATGAAGTAATGCCCAGTTGCCACAGGATATAGCTCACCGCCTCCCGTAGCAGCGCCTCAGCCCGTTGCCAGGCCGAATGAGGACGAGAATCCGGACGTGGCGATACGTACACCTGCACACCCTCGTGCTGCAGCAGTTTGCGTATCCGAAATACGTGATAGGCATCACTCACCGCAACGCAGGTATGCATGTGGTTTACCCGCATGATGACTGCGACTCGCGCGGCCGATTGTGCTGTGTCGGAACCCCGCGTTTCGGCGATGAGGCTGGCGTCGGGCACCCCTCGATGCATGAGGTAATCGTGGCCGACACCACCTTCACTGTAACTGGGATCAGCGGCAGCGCCACCGGTCGTGATAATCACCGAGGATACACCGTTGTGAAAAAGCTCGAAGGCATGGTCCAGGCGAGCACGGTAGACCGGCGACGGTCGGCCGGAATACTCCGCCGCACCGAAAACCACGATCGCGTCTGCCGGGTGTAGATCCTGCTCGGAGGCCGCGCGCTCAACTTGGACACAGATTGAAGCCAGGTAAGCCAGGACCAAAGCTGTGGCCGACATCCAGAACCATAGCGTGTGGTGTTTTCGGAAGGCTGGTGTGGCGTCCGCTTCGCTCATCCTGCGAAGAACTCGGAAATCTCCCGGGCGGGAATGGCGCCCTCCCGCATGATTTGCCAGCGGGTTTCCTCGTCGGTCAGGTCAACGATGGTAGAAGCGACTTCCCGCGGCGAAGTCCCCCCGTCCACAATAATGGAAATGCGCCCCTGAAGTTGTTCCAGGACCGCTTCGGCAGTGGTGCACTCGGATTCCCCGCTGAGATTAGCCGACGTCGCAGTGATCGGAATCTGTGCCGCCTGCACCACCGCTAGAGGGATCTTGGCATTGGGTACCCGCAGCGCCACATGTCCCGTGTTGGCGGTCACCTTCAATGGCAACCGCGAGGCAGCTTTCACAATGATGGTCAGCGGTCCCGGCCAAAACTTCCGCGCCAGCCGATAAAACTCTTCCGGCAGAGGCTTGGCCAGGTCCTCGGCCTGGTCCACGCTTTCAATCAGCAGAGACAGTGGTTTGTGGCGGGAACGGGATTTGATATCGTAAACGCGATCTACGGCCCGCAAATTGAACGGGTCAGCGGCCAAACCGTAAAACGTGTCCGTGGGCATTCCCAGAATTTCACCGGAGCGAATCTGATCGGCGGCATACCGCACCAAAGAAGCTTCCGGACTCTGGCTGTTGATCTTGAGGATTTCCGGGCGCACACCAATCCTTTGAATGTTCTGGAACCGCGAAACGTAACATACCACGGCCCCCCGGCGCAAGGGCAGGAAACGCGTATGATTCTGGCAGGAAGGCAAGACATGGCGAGGGCCGAACCCACCCGACATCCCAACTTACGCGACCGCTTGAGACCTATCGAGGGACGGCATAATGCGCTGGTTAAGGAACTGCGCAAGACTTTTGCCGCCGGCGAACCCAATGCCGACGGCAACTGTGCCGTCGAGGGCTTGCATCTGGTCGAGGAAGCGATCCGCAGCGGCCTCAGGTTCCGCGCTGTGTTCTTCAACAACTCGGCGCAAAACCTGGCGGAACGACTCTTGCCCCAGCTTGGCGCCCACGTCGAGACTGTAGTTCTTCCCGATAAGTTGTTTGCCGGCACAGTTCCAAGCGAAGCACCCCAGGGTGTAGCTGGACTTGTCCGCTGCAAGTCGTTCACGTTGGAGGACATATTGCAGAAATCGCAAGCCGGGCCGATCCTGGCCATCGCCGGTGTGCAGGACCCGGGTAATCTGGGTACGATCCTGCGCTCGGCCGAGGCTTTTGAAGCCGGTGGCGTACTTTTGGCAGAAGGCACGGTAAGTCCGTTCAACGCCAAGGCCGTGCGTGCCTCCGCCGGATCGGTGTTTCGGCTCCCGCTGGCCAGGGTCAAGCTGCAGAACGCGATGCCAGACATTCGGGAACAAGGACTCCGCCTGGTCGCAACTTCTTCTCATAAGGGAACACCGCTGCACCAGGCGATCCTTGCAGGTCGATTGCTCATCTTCATTGGAAATGAAGGAGCGGGCCTGCCGCGCGATTTGATGTCCAAGGCCGACGAAGTGGTCGCTATCCCGCATTCGCCGAAAGTGGAGTCGCTCAATGCTGGTGTGGCCGCGAGCATTATTTTGTATGAAGTATGGAGACAGCGGAGATGACAATTCTCACCACAGAGACACAGAGACACAGAGTCACAGAGTCACAGAGAAAACGCAGAAACTAAAGATCCGAGAACTAGCCCTATCATTGGTGCAGCCATCGAAGTCTCTGTGGTGAAATAATCTTGTATGAGCTTGTTCCAAACAGTCCCGAGCGGTGACAGTTCGGCCGATCGCAGCCGGCCTCTGGCGGACCGTATGCGTCCGCGGACCCTCGATGAGTTCGTCGGCCAGGAACATTTGGTCGCTCCGGGCAAGCCCCTCCGCGCCCAGATTGAGCGCGACGACACCGGCTCGCTTATTTTCTGGGGGCCTCCCGGGACGGGCAAGACCACCCTGGCGCAGATCATCGCGAATATGACCAAAGCTGAATTCATTGAGTTCTCTGCCGTGCTTTCCGGCATCAAGGAAATCAAGCAGGTCATGGCTGATGCCGAGCGTGCCCGTCAATATGGCACGCGTACCATCCTCTTCATCGACGAAATTCACCGGTTCAACAAAGCCCAGCAGGACGCCTTTCTGCCCCACGTAGAAAAGGGCAACGTGCGCCTCATCGGCGCCACTACCGAGAATCCATCCTTCGAAATCATCTCCGCCTTGCTGTCCCGCTGCCGAGTGTACGTCCTTAAGCCGCTAGCCGAAGAACACATTGTCCTGCTGCTGAAGCGCGCATTGGAGGACTCTGAACGCGGCCTGGGGAAGATGAAGCTCCGCGCCTCCGACGAAGTGTTGGCCAAAATAGCCGCCTATTCCAGCGGGGATGCGCGCAGCGCATACAACGTGCTGGAAGTTGCTGCGGGACTGGCCAGCGGGCCGGCTAGTACCCAGACTAGGTCAGAGATCACCGATGCCATCATCCACGATGCCTTGCAAAAGCGGATTCTGCTCTACGACAAGGCGGGTGAAGAGCACTACAACCTGATCTCAGCTCTGCACAAGTCAGTCCGTAACAGTGATCCCGACGCCTCGCTTTACTGGCTGGGGCGCATGCTCGAAGCCGGCGAAGATCCGCTCTACATTGCTCGCCGCGTAGTACGCATGGCGGTGGAAGATATCGGCTTGGCCGATCCCAATGCGCTTTCGCTATGTATGGCCGCCCGAGACGCGGTGGATTTTATCGGCATGCCGGAAGGCAATCTGGCGCTGGCACAAGCGGTCGTCTATCTTGCGCTCGCGCCTAAGTCAAATGCGCTGTACACGGCATACTCCGACGTTCAACAGGATGTCGAAAGTACTGCCGCTGAGCCAGTTCCGCTGCACCTCAGGAATGCGCCTACCGGACTGATGAAGGGCCTGGGATATGGCAAGGGCTACCAGTACGCACACGATGTCGAGCAGAAGATCGCCGATATGCAGTGCCTGCCGGACAACCTGCGTGACCGGGTGTACTACCGTCCTACGAATGAAGGCGTGGAAAAACGGATTCGCGAGCGGATGGAAGAAATCAAGCGGATCAAGACGCGCTCACCGAAATCGCCAGCTTCCTGAGAGGCTAACCAAATCGCGCCCGGTGCTCCTTGAGAATGCAGCGGTCCATGATCACAAGAATTCCGTTCTTGCGTGCTTTCTCGGTGGCTTGTTCGTTGATCACGTCTTCCTGCATCCAGATGGCGGGGACCTTCAACTGGATCGCCTGATCGACAACCTCACCCACAAACTCAGACCGGCGAAAGATGTTCACAATGTCGATTTTCTCGGGCACATCCAGCAGCGATGGATGCGATTTTTCGCCTAAAGCATCTTGAATTTGCGGATTGACTGGAATGATGCGGTACCCCTGGGTCTGCATGTAGGCCGAAACTCCGTGGCTGGGACGCAGAGGACTGTTCGACAGACCCACCACGGCAATGGTCTTGGAACGCTTCAGAAGTTCCGTAATGGGATCGGACTGTGACGATGAGGCCATAACCGAAGTCTATCGTAGCTGGGCATTTCGTTCGAGCCCGGCTTCCCCGGTTAACCGTGAAAGTGATTAACTTTTCTTGGTCGTATCCAGTTTCTGGCGGAACATCTTCGTGGCCAGTTTGCGAACCGTATCGGAGACTTCCTTGTTGCCGGCAAGATTTCTGAGGTCCTGGATGAGCAGGTGTTTCAGCAACCCCAGAGACACGTCGATGGGAGTTCGTGGGTTGGATGCAAGATTCCGGATGACGGCGTATTGCTTGAAGAAGCGCCGTTTCATCGGAATGGCTCGCAGTACGGCTTCCAACACATTTTTCTGGCTGGCAAACTTCTCAACTTCGCCGTCGGTGACCTTCGGCGATTCCAGTACGGCCAGCGCCACGACCTTGGTGCCGTCGCGGATCAGCAGCGACCGTTCTTCCTTGTTTCCCTTCATCGCCAGGTTAATGCGACCCTTGACGTCCAGGAGTGCGATCTTCTTCAGCGCACTTCCCTTCTCATGGGCCATGCTGACGAACGATTTCTTCTTGGGTGCAGCAGGGTGGGTAGTTACCGGGGCCACTCCGCCCGCCGGCGATGCCCCGGCCCCGGCTGACATGGCGGCTGCAGTCTCGAGTTCAGCCGGCGCTTCGGTAGCCGGAGACGGCAACTCTTCGTAGGTGCCTCCAAGTGGCTGAAATGGTTTATTACCCTCCGCAGCGATCTCGGCGCCGTGCTCGGACATGAAAGCCATCACAGTCTCGTCAGGTACGTCTGCCGATTCGTCCAGGTGATCGGATGCCACGGCGTCACCTTCCGGCGGGATTTCTGCGGTTACGTCCACTGCTCCGTCGGATGTCGATGAGTTGCCTGCGGGCACAGTTCCTGACTCAGCCCTCATTGCCGATAGCTTTTCACGAACACTGCGCGCCCCGATGTCCGTAAGATTTCTATTGGCAGCGAGCATCTCCAATACTTCTTTCGATCGGCTAGCCCGCGGACTGTTGAGCAGGATTTCGGTCTGCTCACGGGTGGCAGACACTGCCAACCTCATGAGAAACTTCTCGCTGACTGACGGGTTTTCGAGCAACACCGGCAACAGCACCGGCCTCAAATTTTCCGGATCAATCAGGTAATCCAGCACTTCCTTCGGAGTCGCAGGGTCAGCTGCGGCGTCGTGGGAAGACTTCTCGTCCCAGCCGGCGAGAGTAAGCCGCGCCTGTGGACCAAAGACTTTGTTGTGGTTTACCAGATAGACCAGGATTTCGATCATTTCCTGCGGAGGCACCAGCAACGCTCCCCGAGCGGCAAACAGCATCATGTTCGACGGGAGTGCAGATTTCCGGATGGTATCGATCATGCGTGGCATAGATTCTGGTTTTCTCGCTCCAACAGACCTGAACAATAAAGGATCACGCAGAACATAGGGGTTTCGCTAGCATTTTCGTGCGGGGTAACGTTACCAAGGGAACCATTGAGAGGGTACGGCGCGGCCTGAGATCAGACTATCGGCGCCGGCTCTAGCTCTTTCCAACCGCCGATTCCAGCTCACTCACGACACGTCCCAACTCCCGAACCAGCCGATTCGTGCCTTTGCGCCGGAATTCTCGCAACAAGGTCCTGTAGTACCAAACAGTGCCCTCCCGTTTTCCGCTAAAGCGTTCCCAGATGGCTTCTCCAACTTCGTAGTAGTCGGTGAGAATGTGCCGGGCATTGTGCACCTTGTCAGCAGAGGAAACCAGGCGGACGTCGGCATCGGCGGTTCGCAGGCGTTTTATGTAGGTCTCCTTCCGTTGTCGCCAGGGCGGCTTCGGGTCTTGATCGGTGTCCGTACAACCTTCGACCACGTGGGCCACGCGCTTGCCGAAGCGGCGCCGAACTTCCCTAAGCATCGGAGCTCCGCCACAATCTTCGACCACATCGTGCAGTAATGCCGCAATGGCGAGATCCTCGTCGCCGCCAGCTTCCAGCACCAGCCCGGTGACGCCCATTAGATGGGAGATGTAGGGAGCGGGTGTGCCTTTGCGAATCTGGCCGGCGTGCTTCTGGGTTGCAAACAGCAATGCTCGCTCAAAGCGGCGCGTGAGCTTGGGGATCTTGTCGTTCTTGGTTTTCATGGTTGAGGAAGACTCGCGAGGACTAGCCCTGCTTCTCTCCCCTTCTCATCCTTAAATAGGCCCGGATGAACGGTTGCAAGTCCCCGTCGAGCACGCGGTCCACATCGCCGACCTCCGTTTTCGTCCGGTGGTCTTTGATCAGGCGATAGGGCTGCAATACGTAGGATCGAATCTGCGAGCCGAAGTCGATGTCGAGTTTGGAATCCTCGATTTTTCTGGTCGCCTCCCGCTTCTTTTCCATTTCGTGCTCGTAGAGTTTCGAGCGCAGCATGCTCATGGCGCGGTCTTTGTTCTTGTGTTGCGAACGCTCGTTCTGACAAGCGGCTACAAGCCCGGTGGGAATGTGCGTGATACGCACGGCGGAATCTGTTGTATTGACGTGCTGCCCGCCTTTGCCGCTGGAACGGTAGGTGTCAATGCGCAAATCGTCCGGCTTGATCACGACTTCGATGCTGTCGTCAATTTCCGGAGAAACAAAGACGCTGGCAAATGACGTATGCCGCCGCTTGGCCTGATCGAACGGCGAGATGCGCACCAAACGGTGTACTCCGATCTCGCTGGTCAGCAGGCCGAAAGCATAGTCACCATTGACGGCAAACGTCGCTGACTTTAGGCCCGCCTCTTCGCCGGGCTGGTAATCGTAGAGCACCGTCTGGAATCCCTGCCGCTCCGCCCATCTCAAATACATGCGGAGCAGCATGTCGGCCCAGTCCTGCGATTCTGTCCCACCGGCGCCGGGGTGAATGGTGACAATAGCGTTGAGTCCGTCGTTCGGGCCCGAGAGCAACGTCTCGGTCTCCAGTCGATCGACCTTTTCGCGCAGAGAATCCATCTCGCGGCGCAACTCGGCAGCTACCGATTCTCCCTCGCGTGCCAGATCGAAATAAGTGGCAATGTCTTCGGAGCGCCGGGCCAGGTCCGCCTCGGTAGCCACCATGTCTTCCAGGCGCTTCTTCTCGCGCATAACCAGCTGAGATCTTTGAGGGTTGGACCAGAGATTCGGGTCGGAGGCCTGTTTCTCGATTTCGGTCAGTTGCTGACGTAGCTTGCCAGCGTCAAAGGTACTCCCGAAGTTCGCGGACTTTTTCTTTCAGCGCAGCGTATTCCTGTTCCAGTTCTTCAACCATGTCTATCGCTCTGCCTTCTCAGGGATTCCGAGGCGCCAGATGAGCGCCACTGCAGAAATTATCGCACACAGGTAGGCGAACCAGTCTCCGTGACGGGTGTAAAACGTGGTTGCGATCGACAAGGCATACGGAGCTTGTAGCGCGGCCCGCACTTTGCGGGGCAGGGTGGCTACGATACGCCCATACGGGTCAACCGAAGCTGTGACCCCGGTATTGGTATCGAGCAGCAACCAACGGGCGTCTTCCACCGCACGCATGCGGGACTGCTTCAAATGCTGAGCATAGGCGCCGCTGTCGCCGTACCATCCGTCGTTGGATATATTCACCAGGACCTGGGCTCCTTGGGCAGCAAACTGCCGAACCTCATCCGGAAAAATCGACTCATAACAGATGAACACCCCGAGCCGAGTGCCATCCGCCTCGAGTGGTGCGCGTGAGTTGCCTCGCGAGAAGTCGCCGACCTCTTTGGTCAACCCTCCCGCAAACCCAAACATTCGTTTAAAAGGTACGTATTCGCCGAAGGGCACGAGATGAACCTTGTCATAGCGTGAAACCCATTCGCCCGAGGGACTTACCAACCCCGCGGAGTTGTAAATCGCCGTCGGTTGCGCCCGGTTCTCACTAAGACCGCGAGACCCGATGCTGCCGGTCAGCACCCAGGCATTGGTTTGGCGCGCAAGATGGCCCACCGCGCCGCGAAAGAAAGGGTCAGTGGCATAGAACGGAGCGGGCGATTCCGGCCAAACCATGAGATCTGGATGTGACGGCGGCCCTGAAGTCGAACTTGCGCTGCCCGGGTTCTGGCTGATCTCAGTCAGGTCATGCAGCGTCGCCGTGAAGTAATCCGTGGTCCAGTCCGCTCCCTCGAGGATAGGCACGTTCGCCTGGACAAGAGTTGCAACCCTGTCGCTTACCGAAGTGGGTGCGGGAACCAGGCGTCCCGCCTGCAGAACCAGTACCGCCGCGATCACCGCAAGCAACAGCGGCTTTCGCTTCTCGCGCGGAACCAGAAAAGCTGCCGTCCAGGCTGCATTTACGATCATGATTTCGAATGAGAGACCGTAAACACCAGTAACGGTTGCAATGCGAGCAAGTGGAATGTTGTCCACCTGCGTTGTCCCGAGAAGGTCCCAAGGGAAACCTGTGACGCGGGTGCGAGCAAGTTCCACGGCCACCCAGAGGAGCGGAGCAAGTACCAGAGCTCTGCGGCCGAAACGGCTATCTCCCGCCAGTAGCCCGATCAGCAGTCCAAACAGACCGTGGTAAATCGCGAGGTAGAGACAGAAGAGAACCAGAATTCCTACCGCCGCCGGCGCATTCACGCCGCCGTATTGGCGCATAACCTGGTAAATCCAGTAGCAGGTGCCGGCATACCAGAGGATTCCGCACACATAGCCGAGCAGGAAGGCCTGGAGCGGCTTGGCAGGGAGCAGTTTGATTCCCGCCCGAAGCTGTAATGTGTCTGGCTGCCGGGCCCGCAACAAAGCCAGCAGCAGCGGCGTGACGGCCACCCAGCACAGCATGTAAAGGTTCGGGAGCGGGAAGACTAGAATCTGCAGCCCGGCGGAAAGCAAGACCAGAAGCCAGGCGCTCTTGTGAATCTGACGCACAGGCAAGGATAGCAAAGACAGGTGGCTAGTGACCGTTGGGCCCCGGTTTCAAAGACAACCGCTCGCGCACAAATTCCACAATGTCATTGTTTATATATCTTGGCGGCTGAATGCGAAACACCGGACGACTCGCGACCGGCTTCAGCGAAATCCCGCTCCATGCCGATTTGCCACCCGAAGTCACCGGTTCATGCAGAATCACCGCATCGGCGAAGTCGAGAAACTCCTGCGCTGATCTCTTAAAGTCCGCGGTCGCCGGATCAAGCACCGTGAGGTATAAGTCCGGACGAATGAACTTCAGGATACTGTTCGACTCTAAAATCGCATTTTCTGATTCTGCAAGTCGCTGGCGAATCACCGGCATCGCCTCTGCCAGGCGGCCTTGCTCCGTCCGCACCCACCACGCCCGCTGAGCACCGGCGACAAGAAATCGCGAGGTGTCCGATTCACCCGAGCGGTCTTTTTCTTCTGACACCGCCCAGGTGTGATCATCGGTGGCGCAGTGGCAGGATTCGCCGTTCTGAGAACAAACCCCGTGGCCGTACTGCGTGACCTTCAGCGCGGTCCATTTGTGCTCCGGCAGAGCTGCGATCAGACCAGCAACCACGCTGGTCTTGCCCACACTCCGGGAATGCCCGCCGATGACTACAATGGCCATAAAAACGACTTAGGTCTCAGTAGCGCCGGCATCCTGCCGGCTGTCGCGAGGGCGTCCCCGTCCTCGGCTCTGAGAACGAGACGCCAGATAGCCGCCGGGGACGGCGGCGCTACTCTTTCTTTGCCAGCCTCGCCAGGGCTGCCAGTTGTTTCAAGTACTCACGCACAGGTTTTGCGGGAGTTCCCCAGAACGCGATTCCCTTCCCCCGCAG
>Ga0187817_10000473_pt1 | contig 17225 bp, 11 predicted proteins | sample NC_wetland_sal_i_17_FD_132431 | JGI IMG/M metagenome (GOLD analysis project Ga0187817, IMG submission 132431) | Wetland sediment microbial communities from Neuse River Estuary, North Carolina, USA - SO4_2 | ecosystem: Environmental > Aquatic > Freshwater > Wetlands > Sediment | place: USA... | reverse complement strand
CGACACACTCAACGGGACGTTGAGTTGTGCAGCGGATTTTTCCAAAAATGCCCTGCACGGGCGCTGCACAAACGATTGATTTTTCGGGGCTGGCATCTCTATGTTCTGGCTTTCCGAAAAGACCATGTGTTTCCTCCGAGGTTTACGAACGAGGGAAGCTAGCGCTACGGCTTGTCCTCCGTGCGACTATGCGAGTGAGAACGACCCTGTTAATTTCCCCGACCGGATCACATGGAAACGAGACCAATTCGGCAGCCTGCCGGCAGCAACTACTTACAGCACTCATTCGGAGAGTAGCGGTTTGGGTCACAACCAACTGTGACGTGCCTCATGGCGTTTGTGCTCGCCAAAGTACACGCTCTTACATGAAGGAGGGATGGGGAGGTCCTCCTTTGGTCTGAGTCAGCGTGCCGCCGGAGAGCGCTGGCGTTTTCTTCACTTCCAGCCCGGCAGTACGCGCGAGTTGCTGGTCTTCACATTTTCTAGTGGCCGTCAAAGAATTCTGGCCAGGTCTGGCCATTCGCGCCTCATCGACCTTTGATTCGGACTGCAGACTCTTATGCCTTCTAACCTTTTCGTTTGGAGAACCTTCAATGCTGCATCTCGACACTGGTAATACAGGTTTCATGATTTTATGCACCAGCCTGGTCATGCTGATGACGCCCGGTCTCGCGTTTTTTTATGGCGGTCTGGTAGGACGCAAGAACGTGCTCGCCATCATGATTCAGAGCTTTGTCTCCTTGGGCTGGACGACGGTGATCTGGTATTTATACGGCTACTCTCTGTGTTTCAGCGGGGACTGGCACGGGGTCATCGGCAACTTCCACAACGCTTGTCTGCGGGGAATTGGCCTCAATACCCCGTCTCCTAATGACACCATCCCCGCCATGGTGTTCATCGCATTCCAGATGATGTTCGCCATTATTACACCAGCGCTGATCTCGGGTGCCTTCACCAACCGGGTCACCTTCAAAGCTTACATGTTGTTCCTCACCGCCTGGCTGACCTTCGTTTATTTCCCATTTGTGCACATGGTGTGGGGCGGAGGCTTTCTGCAGCAATGGGGTGTAAAGGACTTTGCCGGCGGAATCGTAGTTCACAACATTGCGGGCTTTGCTGCTCTGGCGTCCGTTTTGTATGTGGGCAAACGCCGTGTCCTGGACCGTGGACCGCACAGCATACCGCTGGTGGCGCTGGGCACGGGACTGCTGTGGTTCGGATGGTACGGCTTTAACGCCGGTAGCGAGATGCGTGCGGACTCAGTGACCGCCACCGCATTCCTCAATACCGATGTGGCCGCTTCGTTCGCTGCTGTCGCCTGGTTAATGACGGCGTGGTTCAATGAAAAGAAGCCTAAGTTCCTGGGCCTGCTGACTGGAGCCGTCGCCGGACTGGCAACGGTGACTCCGGCCGCGGGTTTCGTCTCCCCGACCACTGCCGTGATCATCGGCATAGTTTCGGGAGTGGTTTGCTATTACGCGATCGAAATGAAAAACAAACTGCACTGGGATGATGCGCTCGATGTTTGGGGAGTGCACGGCGTGGGTGGTTTTCTCGGCATTGTGATGCTGGGAATCTTCGCCAACCAGCAATTTAATCCCGCAGGCGCGAACGGATTGCTCTACGGCGATCCGACGTTCCTCTTGAAACAAGTCGTTGCGGTTACCTTCTCGTCGGTCTGGGCGTTCGTTTTCACCTACGCCATGCTTAGGATTATCGATGGGTTCACAACGGTGAAAGTCAGCGAGATGACGGAAGAAATTGGCCTGGATGAATCCATCCACGGCGAGCACGCCTACGAGGAGGCCTTCCACAGCGATGATCTGGCACATGTAGTAAACCAGGCTCATGCGGAGGAGCCGCTAGCGGGCCGGAAATGAGGGGAAAGGGGCTTTGGCGAGCATCATGCCGGTCCCGGGGGGAAACTGGTCATGGCAGGGGTGATGGTGACGTCGACCGATGTCCCACCACCGAAATTAATCCCTTCGAGTCCCTCTCGCGAAAGTGCAGTCCAGATTCGGTGGATCGCTTCACGCTGCGCTGCGACCTTTGAGCAAGAGGTGGATACGACTTGTACCAGCGTTACCATCTTCAGACCAGTCCCGCACCGGACATCGAAGCGTTGTCTGGCCGATTTTGTGTCCGGGTGAAGAAGCAGGGCTTAGCCTCGTTTCTAATCAGAGAACTGATTCACTATCGCGGAAACAAGCAAGTAGTTCTGAGCCGTCCCTGTGTGTACGGCGTCTTTTCAGGGCCGGTGGGCGGCTTCGCCCCTCGCGAGCATTTGTGCGTGGGCTGCCTGCGCTGTGCGACTCAATATCCTGAATTTGTACAGATCTACCCTAACCCCGACCATCAGTATCTAGGGGACTCGTACTTCACGCCGGAGTACGTGGAGACGATTCACTACGAATCGCGAACAGGGAGGGTACCCGTGAAAGGCGCTGGCTTCCGAGGCCCGTTCGGAGGCCTAGGCTGGAATGGGATGTGGACGGACATGTCCGAGATCGTGCGTCCGACGCGCGACGGCATTCATGGCCGGGAGTTTATTTCGACCGCTGTGGATATCGGTCCGAAGCCGCCGTTTCTCACCTTCGACGAGCAGGGTCGGCCGAGGGGGCAGATCCCGGGAACGCTCTCCATTCCAATCCCAATTTTGTTCGACTCTCCACCAGCATCGGTCCTTTCGAAGAAACTCCTGAAGATTCTTTTGGCAGCAGCGCAGGAGGCAGAAACTCTGCTCATCTTGCCGGCTTGGGCGGTGAAGAGATTTGCACTGCATGGACAACCAATCGTTCCGCTTGTCGCTGCCAGAGATGGAGATGCGGTCAGGGAACTTGTCTTTGAGCCGCGCATGATCCAACTTGATGGCTGGGACGAACAACTCTATAGGCAAGTTCAGACGTGGTTTCCCAGGAGCATCATCTGTTTGCGTCTCGATCGCGTTTTGAAGGAGGAGCTTTTACAAAGCACCCGCTCGGGGATCCGCGTGTTCCATTTGGCCGCCAATTATCACGGGCGCGGCCGAGATGGGCGGTTTGTGCTGGATCTCATACGTGAGGCGCACAGGACCTTCGTCGACGTGGGCTGCCGGGATGAGATGACTCTTCTGGGGGGTGGCGGAATCGTTGCTGCGGAGCACGTTCCTAAAGCCATTATTTGCGGCTTGGATGCGGTTGTATTAGACACACCCGTTCTGGTCGCCCTGCAGGCCCACTTCAGTAGTGAATGTGCAGATCGCTACACGAGCCAGTTCAGATTGCCAACAACGCTCCAGGCCAATTGGGGTGTACAGCGCGCTAAGAATCTGCTGGCTTCTTGGCATGACCAACTCCTCGAAGTCCTGGGGGCAATGGGGCTACGGGAGGTCCGCAGACTCCGTGGTGAGATTGGGCGCGCTATGTTCGAGGCGGATTTGGAACGCGAAGCGTTTTCTGGGATTGAAGGCTATGGTCGCTAAAGATAAGAGCGCCGAGCAACTCATCATCGAGAAACATACTGAGTGCTTGCGCCGAGGCTTTCGCGTTTGGCCAGAATTGAGCTACGGCAAGATGCCTGCGCTGGGAGACTACCGGTGGACGGCGGACCTTATCCTGTCCACCTGGCTACAGGCCGAAACCGGAAGGCCGCCGACCAACGGACTGGAATATCGCGTGGGTAATTCCGGCGGCGGTTTCGATGTGCTCGATTTCAAGTTTCTACCCAAGGATCGCTGGCTTCCTGACGAAGTGCCGATTGATTTGTCCGTCCAGCTTAACCGGCGCACTTACGATCGGCAGATCGAAATCACCATCCCCTTCTATGGGGCCGGTATGTCCTACGGCTCGATCAGCGAACAGGTCATGCTCGCCAGGGCCAAAGCGGCCCAAGCCTGGCACACCTTCACTTCAACCGGGGAAGGAGGATATCCGGAATCGCTCGTCGCTTATAAAGATTACGTCATCACCCAGGTCGCGACGGGCATGTTCGGTGTCAGAGAGCAGACGATCCAATACGCGCCCATCATCGAGTTTAAGTATGCCCAAGGAGCCAAGCCTGGTTTAGGAGGGCATCTGCTCAGTGACAAGGCCACCGTGGCCGTGGCTACGATGCGCGAGTCGGTTCCCTTTGTCAGTCTCTTCTCACCCTTTCCGTTCCACAGCGTTTATTCCGTCGAGGATCACAAGAAGCACGTGGATTGGGTCAAGACGATCAATCCCGAGGCACTCGTATCCGTGAAGGTTTCGACCCCTACAGACGTTGACATGGTGGCAGTGGGCTCTTATTACGCTGGTGCACACATCCTGCATATTGACGGGAGCTACGGCGGCACGGGCGCAGCCCCGGAAATTGCCAAGAAGAACATCGCCATGCCCATTGAGTTTGCGATTCCCCGGGTCCACCGCTATCTGCTCGGGGAGGGTATTCGAGACGAAATTGTCGTCATGGCCAGCGGTGGAATTCGGACAGCGTATGACGTAGCCAAGGTGATTGCTTTAGGTGCGGATGGTGCTGTGCTAGGCACAACAGAGTTAGTCGCGTTGGGCTGCACCCGGTGCAGCAATTGCGAACGCGGCCGCGGTTGTCCTTTCGGACTGACGACTACCGATCCGGAACTCTCGCAATTGGTCGAGCCCGACTGGGGCGCTGAACGTCTTGGCAGGCTGTATCAGTCCTTCCGCTTGCAGCTTCGGGAGATATTGCGACGAGTAGGCCTTCCGAGCATTCGCCATCTCAGGGGCAGGACGGATCTGCTGGTCTATTGTGGGCAAGCAGGAGCGCGGTGATGAACGAACCGGAGATCGTCGAGAAGATCATTAAGTCCAGGCAGTCTCTCATCCCCGAAGGCAGCGCAGGGTCATCATTCCGCAAGGCTGAGGCCGAGGGCGGCTGCGGCGTAATCGGGATCGCTTGCAGCGAGAAGATACCGGGGCACCATTTGCTCCAGGCCTTAAAGCAGATGCGCAACCGTGGCAACGGGAAGGGCGGTGGCATTGCGGCAGTGGGACTCATCCCGAAAGAACTAGGTGTCTCTCAGGAGGTTCTCGAAAACGACTACCTGGTTACTGTCGCCTATCTCGATCTCAGTGCCAGGCCGGAAGTCGAACGTAGGTACATCGACTCAACCTTTGAAGTCGATCATGTTCGCTTAGTGCCTTGTGCCGACGAATTCAGTACAGTTAAGTCAAACCCTCGACCTCCAGAAGTTTTTCAGTATTTTGTGCGGGTGCAGCCTGAAGTCATCGACCGCTTCCGGCAGAGCAATGGTCTGCGAGCAGAAGCCGTGTCGCCAGCGAGCATCGCCGACGAGATTGTCTACCAGAACAGCTATCGCTTGAATCATGCGTTTTACGCTTCTACAGGCGACAAGCGAGCTTTTGTCCTCTCACACGGAAAGAACATGCTCGTGCTCAAGATGGTGGGCTACGGCGACGACGTGATCCGCCACTACAAGCTTGAGGATTTTCACGCTCACGTCTGGATCGGCCACCATCGTTATCCGACCAAGGGCAGGGTATGGCACCCTGGCGGTGCGCATCCTTTCGTGGCGCTCCATGAGGCCCTGGTGCATAACGGCGATTTCGCCAACTATTCCTCGATCTGCGAATACCTTGCGCAGCGGAACATCTACCCGCTTTTCTTGACGGATACCGAGGTTTCTGTGCTGGTGTTTGACCTTTTGCACAGAACTTACGGGTACCCGCTCGAGTACGTAGTCGAGTCTTTGGCGCCGACCAGCGAACGGGACTTCAGCCTTCTCCCTGAAAACAAACAGCAGATCTACCGCATGCTCCAGACCGTGCATATTCACGGCTCGCCCGACGGACCTTGGTTTTTCCTCATCGCGCAATCCATGCAAGCGGATCGGGCCCACCGCCTCATCGGAATCACTGACACCAGCATGCTGCGGCCCCAGGTCTTTGCCTTGCAGCACGGTGCTGCCTCTATCGGTTTCGCAGCTTCAGAGAAGCAAGCTATTGATGCGGCCCTGGAGAGCCTGTCTTTAGAGGATGCGCGATTCTGGACTCGTGCTGATCTTTACTGGAACGCACGGGGAGGTAGCCACACCGACGGCGGAGCTTTCATTTTCACCGTCCAGTCCGATGGGAATGGTTCTGCTCGGCTTGTGTGCACGGACAAGTTTGGTCGGCCCATCCGGGTGAATGACACCCAGCAGCCGGACACGAACACGCGAGTCACTGTTCCTGCTGCGCCCAACGTCCCAGCCGATCAACTATTCGCATGGGGCAAAGAACAGTTATTGGCATGGGACTATGACAAGCTGCTTGGGTTTCTCAAGTGGCTGGAGGGCCCGGCGCAGAAGGATGATGATCGGAGACGGGCCCTCGAAGTACTCACACTCCTGATGGACCGCCGCTATCCCACGGGTGTTATGCGGCGGAGTTGCTTGCTCGCGTTCTTTGATCAGTGCCTGGCGACCATCGTCGGGTCCATCCGCCAATCCCCCTCCGAAGCCTATGCCTTCGCGAGCGCAGAGGAGCCATCGCCAACACCCTCCGGAGAGAGGCAGACAGTTGTTGTAGACGCTCGCGGTTTCGCCCCCGAAGGGAAATGCTCGCTAGCCCTCGAAATCGTTCGGCTCTATCGACTTGGTTTTCGGAACATTATTTTGGCTCACGCCAAAGGTCATCGGTTCATCGCCAATGGCCTGGGGTGCGGCACGAAGGAAGTGCGAATCGATGTCTATGGCTGCTCGGGGGATTACTTGGCCTCCGGCATTGATGGAGCGGAGATTTTCGTCCACGGCAACGCACAGGATCAAGTCGCGCAGATCATGAAAGAGGGAAAGCTCGTCATCTACGGCGATGTCGGGCAGACTTTTCTGTATGCCGCAAAAGGCGGGCAGGCGTTCGTGCTGGGTAATGCCGCGGGTCGGCCTCTCATCAACGCTGTTGGCAGACCCCGAGCAGTAATCAATGGGACCTGCCTGGATTATCTGGCTGAATCGTTCATGGCTGGCGACCCACTTGAAGGCGGCGGATTTGTCATCGTAAACGGTATTACCCTCACTGACGAGGGACAAATCATGGAGTTGGATACACCTTACCCCGGGGGCAATCTATTTTCGCTCGCCTCGGGTGGGGCGATTTATATCCGCGACCCTCGTGGCAGGGTCTCTGAAGACCAATTGAACGGCGGCGAATTTGCTCTCCTGGAAGAACGCGATTGGGCAACGATTAGACCCTATCTGGAAGAAAACGAGCGGCTGTTCGGGATTCCCTTGGTACAGTTACTCGAGGTCAACGGAAAGCTTCTGCCTCCCGATCAGGTCTATCGCAAGATCCGACCGAAGGCGATCGGAGTGCTCCAGGCAGAAGAGGCCTGGGTGAAGCTGCGGGTGTAATACCTATGGCATTACTCCACCATGAAGATTGCCTAACATTTGCGCCCGCAACCGGCGCATTGTTCCGCCCCATACCGGCAAGCAGCGCCACGCAGAGCGGCAAAAAGAAAAAAGCAGCATATCGGCGGGGGTGCCCTGCAAGCCCCCAGCAACTTTGTGCGGAATTCCCACACGCAAGAGGGGAGAGCTGTTTTCTCTGGTTGTCATAGATCCCAGCGGCCTGCTCGAGCTCTGGCGAAGTCCACGCTGGGCAGACTCAACCTAAAGGAGCACCATGAGCCTACAGGTCGCGGGTATCGAGGTTAATCCGGCAATCATCGCGCCGCTTGATCCAGGGTTCCTGTCGGCCTCCTTATTTACGCGGAACTATCGCGAACTGGTCTCAGGTTCCGGAGGCGTGTCGCTTCGGCTGGCGCTGGAGCGGGGCGACGGTTCGATCTCGACGTTCCGCATCGGCGTCTGCGCCCTGCGCCGCCCGCGTCCGGGCGCTCGCCGCCTACAAAGATTTCCTCCTCTCTGGAGAGACGCCGAACCCGACACCCCCATCCTGAAACAAGCCAAGGCCGAGTACGCGGAGATGCAGTAGCCGGAGTCGAACCGGGGCCCTCTCGCAGTCTACCCATTCGGAAAGCAACTACGTCGCTTTACGTCACTTTACCCAAGGCGCCTGCTTCGCGTACCGCAGGAACCGGCGGAGGTAACGCTAGGTCCCTAGGTCTAGTCTGCGGTGCGGCTTGATTTTGTTCGGTCTCGACTCCCCGCCGTTTACATCGTAGATTTAGGAGTGACAGTGACACTATCAGTATGATGTGGGAGTGGGAGAGAGGGGTTATCCCTACCTTCCCGTCCTGCCGATTTGTCCCCGCCATTCCTGACTTTCTTTCATAAAGCCCCTCGTCTTCCCCGACTGGCTACAAACCCAGCCGCTCTCATGACGCGCGAAGCCACTTTCTTGTCACTCGGCTTCCTGATGTCCAGCCCGAGCCGGTCGTAAACATCTCTTGAACCGATCATCTCCGGGAAGTTCCGAGCAATTTTGTTTCTCCGCTCGAAATCAGATTCTGGCCGTCTCTTGACAACCAGCCCGGTCGACATCCTCGGCCGGATGGGCGGCGGATTGCCCCGCTTCAAGTCGGGGTTGTCGATGACCGATTGAATCTTGCTCTTCAACTCCGACAGTGGCCAGCCGTTCGGGTCATCATCTCGAACCGCGCCGTAGTCTGCGACATACTGCGAGAGCAACTCGGCCGGAAGCCTGTCCCTCGCCATACCGGCGTTGCTCAATGTTCGAGCCTTGCTGACCAGGTACCTGTACCGGTCTACTCTTCCGTGCTTGTCATACCCAGTCAGCCTCCGGCGCTCTACAGCCTGTCGTGGGCGACTTCCTTCAGAATCTCTCTGGCTTCAACCCTGCGCCGGCGAGCCGCAGCAGCCATCTCATTCCTCAAACGCCTGCTGTCAGCGACGAGCCAATCGGCGACCCAATTCGGACAGTCGGCAATCGGCAGTCCGTTCCCAGTTCGGACCTCATTAGTGTCCGGTCTGACGCATCCTTCGCTGCGCATGGATCGACGCGGCTTAATTAAGATGGACGCACTGCTTCATAGTCGGGCCACTAGTTCGACTCGGGGCGGGCGTACCCATCCGCCCGAAACGTTCCGCCAACCGTCCCAGAGCGTCTTTAGAGCCTCCCGCAAACGTCCCGGAAGCGTCCCCGCAGTGCCCAAATGCACACGAATGCACCCCCAAATATGAATTAGTCCATGCTTGGAAGAGGTGCCCGTCTTTATGCAACAAATGTGCAACGTTGTCAGTATGTGATTGATGGGCAATGAGTTAGAGATGCGCCACGGTCAATGGACCGCTGGGTTGTGACTGTCCTGCGGTCGGATAGTGTGGCAGGCGAGCAAATAACTTACGTTCCGTTTAAACCCTCGATTGGTTGAGCGGGCGTTTGAGGACCCAGGCGTGATCAATATGAATCCGAGTTTGGAGCTGGTGCGGGCGCTGGCCGGCGGCGCCTCGGTGGATCCCAAGGGAAATCTGTATCTTGCCTGGGCGGGTTACACGCGCAGCAGCGTCAGCACAGGGCTGGTGAACCTTTACATCAGCAAATCGTCCGACGGCGGCAAGAGTTGGGGCACGATGGTGATGGATGTTTCCGGCGCGCCTCCGGACTGTGCGGCTTACCGCTGCGAGTGGGGATATTTGGGAGCGCAGATCACGGTAGCCTCGGACGCGGCGGGCACGGTATATGCGTTGTGGAACGCGGGAAAAGCGGCCAAGAGCCCGGAGAGGATTTATTTCGCGTCTTCTACGACTGCGGGTGAAACCTGGTCGCCAAAGACATCGGCTTCAGATGCGCCGGAGGAGGTAGAACATGCCTTCCCGGCGCTGGTGGCGGGGGCGGCGGGCGACGTGCGGATTGGCTGGATGGATTCGCGGAATGCCCCGCTGTGGAATACCTACTATCGCAGCTCGACCAACGGCGGCGCGACCTGGTCGGCGGAAGCCAGGCTCTCCACGTATGTTCCGGGCTACCGCTACATTCAACCCAAAGGCTTCGGCTTTCCTTTCGGCGATTACTTTGAGATGGACATTGACAGCCAGAGCCGGACACAAGCGGTCTGGGGCGAAGGGCTGAATTTTCGCTCGCCGGGATCGATTTGGTATAGCAGCGGGCGGTAACGCCCAGCTCCACATTCCCCGGACCGGCGTCGTTCCGATCGTAGCAAGGAATCTGGCGCGTGGGCCAGCATTCTGAATTATGGGTGCTTCCTCGCAGGTCCCGTGACTTCTGCTTCGCCGAACACTCGTGGCCTCGGCGGGGGAGCAGTCAGTGAGCTCATTCCTGCATTGTATTCAGGGATTTTCCGCCGAACAGTACGACCGGTCGTGCTATTATTTGATTGTTCGGCATTCGTGCCCGCCTACTATGCGACAAAAGACAGGAAACTTGAAACGAGAAGCTAAGTGGGTAGAGGGTCACTCGACAAAGGGCAGGCAAACGCGTAGCGAGATTCTTCGGGTGGCGGCGCAGATTGCTTCCAGTGAAGGACTCGAGGGCGTCTCCTTGGGACGTTTAGCCGATGAGGTTGGAATGAGCAAGAGTGGTCTCTTCGCTCACTTTCGTTCCAAGGAGGAATTACAGGTCGCCGTGGTCGAGACAGCCCGCTCCATGTTTATCGAGGAAGTCATCCGCCCGGCCAACGCAGTACCGAGCGGGCTCAGGCGACTACGCAAGCTCGCTGAAGCTTGGTTGTCCTACGCGGAAAGGGAGGTTTTCCGAGGCGGCTGTTTCTTTGTTGCTGCCTCTTTGGAATTCGACAGCCGGCCTGGTGTCGTAAGAGATCGCATCACCAAGATCATGGGAGAATGGCTCCAATTGCTCGAGGACGAAGTCCGAAAGGCAAAAGCAGGTAACGAACTCACCGCAAATGCAGATCCTGTGCAGTTGGCTTTTGAAATCAACTCACAGATGATGGGCGCAAACTGGGCTTACCAGCTGCTAGGGAATCGAAAGGCGTTTGCCAGAGCGAAAAGGGCGATCATGGAAAGGTTAAGCAGTTTCGGGACGTACATCACGCAGAATCCCGGTTTATCGGCATCCGTCACAGCACATCGAGCCGCTAGCCAGTGAGGGATATGTGCGGAACGATGTTGGAGTGCTGCAGTGCTTAGTTGCGGCGACAAACACTTGCCCGGCGAAAGAATAGGGATTCCAAACAAGGCTCTGGCTGTGCTAGGCCTAATAAAGCCATCCCTATTGCCACTGCTCGTGGTGGCTATTTTGTGTCTGCTGCCGCTCTATGCTCAAGATCCGTCTTCCTCAGAGGACATCCCAATCCAGCGCTGCGATGGTCTGCCTTTCATCAAAGTCCTAATTAACCACTCAGAGATGTTCTTCCTGCTAGACACAGCCTCGACCACGATTCTCAACTTGGAGTCATTTCCCTCAGGCCCGTCCAGGCGAGTGCCTGTGACCACCTGGAGTGGCACAACTACCACCAACGGTCGCGAGATCTCACTGCCGGAAGTGGAGGTGGGAAGCTATCGGCTTCGTGATCTGAAGTTGCCAGCCGTTGATCTGAGTATGATTGAGAAAGCCTGCGGCGGTCGGATTGACGGCATTCTTGGCTTCGATCTTCTTGACAGGCTGGGTATCACGATCAATTGGAAGCGTCAGGTTGCATCGGTCGACATGTCCCCCTTGGATCTTCGGGCGAGGTTTGCTGCGATGGAAGAAGCCATGCGTCCCTGCCAAGAAGCATTTCATCTGGGCAGAAGGGATATATTGAAGAACTGTTTCGATCCTGCAATCGTCTTGTATACGCCGAACGGAGAATTCCGCGGCCTACAGCAAGTGATGGATTACCTCGAGGAGCACTATTTGCGGTTTGCCCCAAGAGTGCGCTTTGAGCCGACGCTTCGCGATATGCAAAGTCTTGGCGATGCACTGTGGTACTCGTACGACTACACGATTGAGTCTCCGAACGAGCATGCCGTTGGGCATGGTACGGCGATGTGTAAGCGAACGGGCGGGCGCTGGCGCATCCTGAACATGAATAATTCCGTGTTCCTGCAAGAGGCTAGTCGCATCGAGGGGCGAACTACTTCTGCAGTTCCTCCCACATCCCGCTCACACATGTCTTCAACTCAGCCGTGAGCTTGTCGTACGCCGCCTCGGATGCCTCACTTTCGGGCGGTGGGAGAATCGGCTCGCCAAACTCTATCTTGAGCGGCGCAAGCTTCTGGAAGAAATTCTTGCCGCGCGGCCAGGCTTCATAGAAGCCGTCAATCGCGACCGGCACGATTGGGACCTGCATGTGAATCGAGAGGATGGCTGCGCCTTTCTTGAAAGTCTTGGGCGTCCCGTCGATCGACCGCTCGCCCTCGGGATAAAGAATGAGAATTCTTCCCTGCCGCAACCCAAAAGCTCCTGCACGCATGGCGGTAACCGGGTTGGCATCTGGATCTACCACTACGACCCGCAACCAGCGCGCCAGTCGGCGCATGAATCCTTCGCCGAAGATTTCGCTCGTGCCTACCGCAAAAGAATTCCGCAGAATGTTTTCGGGCAGAACGCCGGCCATGACGACCGGATCGATGTAGCTCTGATGGTTGGAAGAGAGAATGAAGGGGCCCTGTTTGGGCAGTTTCTCCAGTCCGCTAACGCGCAGATGAAACAGATCACGCGAGACGATCTGCACCACTCGCGATACCAGATACCAGAAGGTCTCGATGCCGGGTTGCGGCCGCACCAGCGCCAGCACATCGGGATCGGTCGGTTCCTCTGCCAGAATCGCTTTCCATCCGGCAAATGTCGCCTGCTTGCTGCCCGCACCGCTCGCCGCGCTTTGCAGCACTGCATCCACCAGGTCGCGCACCATGTAGATCTCGGCTAGCTGCACTTCTTCGACGTTGCCGCCCAGTTCTTCTTCAATCTGGCTTAACAACTCGACGCGCTGCATAGAATCGAGTCCGAGGTCGAGCTCCAGACTATGCTTGGGCCGCAAGCTCTGCGGCGCAGTCCGCGCTGCCTCGCACACAATCTTCAGCGCCCGCTGCACATCCGGTTGATCGAGCCACGCCATCTCGTCGGCGGTCAAAGGCCGTTCGGCGGTCAGGTCGGAATCGTCCGTAACCCGCCGTGCCTGATTCGCCTTCACACGCTTTTCCACCTCGAAGCGCTTGATCTTTCGTGTGGTCGTGCGGGGCAAATCCTCCTGCCAGATGTCGTAGCTGCCAATGCGCTTGGCGGAAGCAATCTGCTGAGAGAGGCCTTCAATGTCGAAGCGGATCACTTCTTTTGCGTTGACGATCTTCCGCTGCCGCAACACATCGAAGTTCGGCACGATCACCGCATGCAGCCGGTCGCCTCCTTCGCCGGGCTTGCCTTCCAGTCCCATCACCGCAATTTCCTTGATGAAGGGCGACTTCAGGTAGTGCGCTTCGATCTCCTCGGGATACACGTTCTTCCCGTTGCTCAGCACGATCACTTCTTTCTTGCGCCCGATGAGAAACAAGTTGCCGTGCGAGTCGAAGTAGCCCAAGTCTCCCGTGAAAAACCATCCGTCGCGCAGCACCGCCGCCGTGGCGTCGGGACGGTTCCAATAGCCTTTCATCACAACCGCGCCCCGCAGCGCGACCTCTCCCACCGCAGGACCACCGTCTTCCTGCGGCTGCGGATCGACAATCTTCGCCTCCACTCCCTTCATCGCCTGGCCTACCGATCCGATCACGTTGTTCTTCGGGGAATTCGCGAACACGGCTGCGGTCGTCTCGGTCAGTCCATAGGCCTGCAGCACGTCGATGCCGAGGGCGTGGAAGTCGCGTGCAATCTCCGGATCGAAGCGTGAACCGCCCGTCGCCAAGTAACGCATTTTCTTTCCCAGTGTTGCGTGTATCTTGCCGAAAAAGATCGGACCGGCGTTGATCCCAACTGTGCGCAGCGCACGGTTGAGTTCCATCAGACTCTGGAATATCTTCTGCGTGACCGCACCGCGCTTTCCGACCTCCTGGAAAATCCGATCGTGAATCAGATAATAAAACTGAGGTACAACGGCGAACGCGGTGATATTCCGCTCTTGCAGTGCTCGCAACAACTCCGTCGTATTGAGAGTCTCGAGATACACCACGCGCGAGCCCTTCACCAATGGCAGAAGCAGGTTGGCCATCTGAGCCAGCACATGAAACATGGGCAGTACGCCCAGCAGCGCGTCGGCGGGGCCGATATCGACCCAGTTGAACACGGCCTCTACTTCGCCTAGAAAGTTGGCGTGGGTAAGCATTACGCCTTTGGGATCTGCGGTTGTGCCTGAGGTGTAGAGCAGGCAAGCGATGTCATCCAGCGGGGAGTCTGCGGATTGGAACTGCCCGGGCCCGGCATCAAAAATCGCCGGGAGATTGCCCAGCCACTGATCGCGGACCGGGGCATCCGCCATGCGGTCCGGGTCCATGAGCACAAGTCCCAGATGAGCTTCGGCGAGCGCCTCGCGCGTCACCGGCACGTGCTTCGCATCGCAGAAGAGCAGGGAAGCGCCGCTATCTTTCAGAAGCTTCGCAACCTCGTCGGCGTGCAACGCCGTATCCAGCGGAACCACCGTGCACCCGGCAGCGATCGTACCCAGGTAGGCCGCCACCCACCGCGGATGGTTGTCGGCGAGAATAGCGAGCCGTGACCCGCGTTTGAAGCCGTTGTCCGCAATCCAGCGTCCGACCGACTCTGCCATTCGACGTAACTCGGCGTAGGTGCAGCTTTCGATGTGGTCGTGGCGCTGAAGTTCGAGCGCAGGATTGCTGGGCCAGCGCTCCGAGCATTCCACAAAACGGTCGTAGAAAGTGGGCATCGGTCGTGGGGAAATGGAGTCTGCCGAGCGCACACCTTTCCTGGAGCGAACTTGTGCCCATGATTCATTTTTGCACGGCGAGGTCGAACGTCTGCTCGCCGTGGAAGACCGGGCGGGAACTGGGGTACCCTCTTCGGTTGTGCCCCCATCGTGCAATCGAGCGATGTTGGGATGGTCGAGGCTAGCCAGAAGCGCCGCAGCATCTCCCTTGCTCCAGCGGGAAAGCAATTCGGTGATCGGATACGACGTGGCAGGGCGCATAGCCACTCCGTGCCGCAAGGCAGGGCCTCCCTTGGGTGTAAAGGGGAATACTCCTCTGTTACTTGAATTTGACTGTAGATTCGGGAGGTGCCCTGGTCAGCGAGGGCATCCCCGAGCCGACCCACCCAATGCTTCGAAGTTACGCTTCGGACAAAGCGTTGTCAGTGACGTCTGACCGCCATATCCCAACAACTTCGCTGGGACGCACGGGTTTCAGTTCTGGGTTCGTTATTGCCACTTCTTCAGTTTCCTGTTAACCGATTATCCAGAAAATTGGATTATTATCCAGTAAACTGGATGCTTACTGCCGAAGCTGGTGCCGAACGGCGGAAGAAGACCCAAATAACCCCACCTGTTGGGACTCGTAACCGCACTAAGGTTCACAAGTGACTCAGTTACCACCAAGCCATCACTCATCTGCGTGATCACGATCACAATATGGTTCTTCCTGGCAACAGAGTTGCTGTACCCAAAGGGGCTTTTTGGCCAGACCCTGAGAGAGTCTTTTCAAAATCTGGGGTAGATTGTTTTGCAAGTCTCTGCGCACGAAGGCGAAGTGCAGCGGTAGGCTAACCTCACGAAGTGCTTTGGGTCGCTGCCAAGGTTAAAGTAACGGAACCAAGCTCGCGTCAAGGACTCGCTTCTACCTCTTGTCACCGTATCCCCTGATAGCACTGGGTGCGGCTGCCTCTTATTCCGGGGCTCACAAATAGCCTTATTCGAGATGGGTCAAGAAACAGGGCTCTGACAAGTGTCCTGAAGGGAAGTAGACAAATGTTGCCCGATACCAACTACCGCCGGCGCGGATTGCGCTTCAATGCACTGGTTTCGATCTCCCTGCTATCTGGTTTGCTTTGTGCCACTGTCATGTGGGCGCAGACCACAATTTCTACCGGAAGTATTCAGGGTGTCGTCACGGACCCCTCCAGCGCGGTAGTGAGCGGCGCAAAGATATCGATTAGCAATAAGGCTACGGGCCGCGTGATTACGACCAAGACCACGTCTGCGGGAGCATATACCTCGGGGGCCTTGACTCCGGGTGATTACACATTGCGGGTCGAAGCTCAAGGATTCAAAACATCAGAGATTGCGGTAACCGTGCAAGTGGGTGTGACCGCGCCGGGCAACGTCAAATTGGAGGTCGGACAAGCCTCTCAGGTGGTCGAGGTGCAGGCCACCGCGGTTACGGTGAACACGCAGCAGGCGACGGTGCAAGGGGTTCTGACCACGCAGCAGATCGAGAACCTGCCCATCAACGGCCGGAACTTTCTCGACCTGGCACAATTGGAACCGGGAGTGCAAATCCAGGACGGCGGGAACTTCGATCCTACCAAGAATGGTTTTTCTTCCATTTCATTCGGCGGCCGGGAGGGGCGCACGGCCCGCATTGAAGTGGACGGACTCGATATCAGCGACGAGACGGTAGGCACGACCACGCAAAACGTGCCGGAGGGCGCCATTCAGGAATTTCAAATTCAGCAGTCGTCGCTCGATCTCTCCACCGAGCTCACCTCTTCCGGGTCGGTGAATGTGACGACCAAGTCGGGCACGAATGCCTACCATGGCGAGGGATACTACTTTTTCCGCGATCAATCCCTGGATGCCAACCTGCCCGGCGCCAGCGATCATCATTTCCAGCGCAACCAATTCGGGGGCAGTTTCGGCGGGCCCATCCTGAAAGATAAGCTGTTTTTCTTTATGGACGCCGAACGGACAAAGCAGGACTTGCTCAATCCGGTTCTATCGAGCGGCCCATTTTCTGCGATAACCGGCAGTTACAACTCGCCCTTTCGCGAAGCTGAAGCGGTCGGACGTCTCGACTGGCAGATCAGCAACAACTACAAGTTCTTCTACCGCTTCTCTTATGATGAGAACAAAGATGTTCTGGCCTACACTCCCAACTCGTTCCAGCCCTTTGCCAACGTGGATCACACGCCCGTGCATGCTATGGGGCTGGATTTCAATACCGGGGGCTTTACCCACAGCATTCGCTTTGGCTATACGAAATTTCGCAATGGAATCGTGGACGCAACCATTGGAACCGGCATCTATGACCCTCTGCCCCGCATTGAGTTGGCCATTGGAAGCGATCCGGATTGCCTTATTCCGGGCGCGGATTTTTTCTGTTCTGGACCAAGTTACCTGGCGCCGCAGCAAACCTACCAGTCCGACCACCAGATCAAGTACGACGGCAGCAAAGCGATCGGCGCACACATTCTTCGCTACGGCGGCGGGTTTAACCATATTTTTGGCGGCGGGTTTGCCAGTTT
>Ga0187817_10000472_pt1 | contig 17277 bp, 12 predicted proteins | sample NC_wetland_sal_i_17_FD_132431 | JGI IMG/M metagenome (GOLD analysis project Ga0187817, IMG submission 132431) | Wetland sediment microbial communities from Neuse River Estuary, North Carolina, USA - SO4_2 | ecosystem: Environmental > Aquatic > Freshwater > Wetlands > Sediment | place: USA... | reverse complement strand
GGTGTCGAAGCTGCTCAAATCGCTGAAACAATTTCCGGAGCGCGCCCATGTGGTCGGGGTTTACGGGCTCGGCAAGTGCCAGCGCCTCATCGCACTGCTGCGCGAGGCTGGCTACATCGAGCCGATCTTTCTGCACGGCGCACTTGCTGCCTGCTGCGAAATCTATGAGACCTTCGGTGTCGAACTCGGCGCGCTGAAGCCCGCAACTGACGCCAAGCGCGAGGAACTGAAAGGCGCGATCGTGCTCGCGCCCCCTTCGGCAATTGCCGACCGCTGGTCGCGACGCATGCCGGATGCGCTCACCGCGTTTGCCTCTGGCTGGATGCGGATCAGGGCGCGAGCACGCCAGCGTGGCATCGAGCTACCGCTCGTGATCTCCGACCACGCCGATTGGCGGGAGTTGACGCGGACCATCCAAGAGACTGGCGCCCATGAGGTGTGGGTTCCCATGGCCGCGAGAATGCGCTTTTGCATCATATTCAGTCGACCGGGCGCGTTGGCCGGGCGCTCGCGCTGATCGGCCGCGAGGATGAGGAATCGTGAAGGCCTTCGCGGATTTGCTGGACCGGCTCGCTTACACGCCGCCGCGTAACGACAAACTTCGTTTGCTCGCCGATTATTTTGCTACCACTCCGGATCCCGATCGTGGCTGGGCACTCGCGGCCTTGACTGACGGCCTGTTCTTCCGGCTCCCGCTTCGCCGCATTTTGGGCGAGATGATTGAAGCCCGCGTCGACCCGGTGCTGTTCGGGCTCTCCCGCGACTATGTCGGCGACACCGCCGAGACGATCGCGCTGATTTGGCCCGGTGGCGATACGTCAGAGCACGCGCCAAAGCTCGACGACGTCGTGCGGACGCTGAAGCGCGCGATGCCGACGGAGGTGCCGGGGCTGCTCGCTCATTGGCTCGATGGGCTCGACGCGACGGGGCGCTGGGCTCTGCTCAAGCTCGTCACCGGTGCGCTCCGCGTCGGCGTCTCGGCGCGTCTCGCCAAGACCGCGCTCGCCGAATGGTCGAAGGTCCCGCTCGCCGATATCGAGGAGGTCTGGCACGGGCTTCGCCCGCCTTATGTCGAGCTATTCGCTTGGCTCTCCAGGCAAGGCCCGCGGCCTGCGCTCGGGGCGACAGCGACGTTCCGGCCGTTGATGCTGTCCCATCAGATCGAGGACAGGGAGCTTGCCTTGATCGAGCCGAAGGACTTCGTGGCGGAGTGGAAGTGGGATGGCATCCGCGTGCAGGCCGCACATCAGGGCGGCGAGAGGCGCCTCTTCTCCCGCACCGGCGACGATATCTCCGGCGCCTTCCCCGATGTAGTGGCTGGCCTGCCGCCAGGCGTGGTGCTCGACGGCGAGTTGTTGGTGTTGCGCCAAGGAGAGGTAGCGCCCTTCAACGATCTGCAGCAGCGGCTCAACCGCAAGACCGTCACCGCCGGCATGCTGAAATCTCATCCAGCGCATATCCGCCTCTACGACATGCTGTTCCAGGGCAAGGAGGATTTGCGCCCCCTCCCCTTGATTGAGCGGCGAGCGCGGCTTCAAGCCTGGCATGTGAAGGCGAAGCCGCCGCGCACCGATGTCTCCGCTATGCTTGAGTTCAACTCGATTGTCGAACTTGAGCGGCTATGGGCAAGCGCGCGGGAGACGGGCATCGAAGGATTGATGCTGAAGCGCCGCGACAGCCCCTATATCGCCGGGCGTCCGAAGGGCCATTGGTATAAATGGAAGCGGGCACCGCTCACGCTCGATGCCGTGCTCATGTACGCGCAGCGGGGCAGTGGCAAGCGATCATCCTACTATTCCGACTATACTTTCGGCGCCTGGCGCAAAGCGGAAACCGGCGAGGCAGAGCTCGTGCCGGTGGGTAAGTCCTATTTCGGCTTCACCGACGTCGAGCTGCTCGTGCTCGACCGCTGGGTGCGCAATCACACCGTGGACAGCTTCGGCCCCGTGCGCCAGGTCGAGCCCAGGCTCGTCTTCGAGGTCGCCTTCGATTCCGTGCACCGCTCGAGCCGACACAAATCTGGAGTGGCCATGCGCTTTCCCCGCATCCACCGCATCCGCTGGGATAAGCCCGCCGAGGAGGCCGATCGCCTCGAAACCCTGGTTGGTATGATCGTGGAGTGATGGTCCGTCAACGGGCTTGGACTTGAAGGTTCGAGGCAGATGCGTGGGCAACCGCGTGAGCGGCAGCTGCCAGAACCGCCTGAATGTCTTGTGAGGTCCAGCGCCGTCGCATTTCCTCGATTTTGGGGGCGGTCATCCTCCTAGCCTGACACCGTCTGGTTTGGAGAGCAGATACCTCGCGCCACACGCCGGGTGTTGGAATCGCTCACTTCAAGTGTCCTCTTGGCGCACCTCTTCCTCAAACTCCGACCCGCATGGAAGCGCGTCAGCGAAGACAAAGCCCCGAGGGCATATACTGGCCTGGCCCTGTCCCCATCGACCGTCAGGAACAGGATGAAATTGACCTCATCCAGGTGTTTCACGAGCGCGATCCCACGAACGCACGGCGCGCCGGGATTTGGCAGGAAGCCAGATCTGCGGCTGGCGCTTCCCTAAGGGCTAGTGCCCCGTGGCGGCCGTCGTGGACCTCACTTCCTTGTCGATGCAGTTCTTGAGCCGCCAATAGTCGCCGCTCGCCTCTGCTGCCTTGGTGCAGGACTCCTGCACCGGAACGGGAAGCTTGTCCCAGGCAAGTGCAATTTCCTTTCGCGTCCGCTCCTGGAAATCGAGGCAGCCGCGCATGATCAGCTCTTGCTTGGCCGAGGTTCCCGCAACATCGGAGCAAATGGCTTCGGAATCGTAGGCTGGTAGCATTTCGGCGTAGGCCGAAGGCGCGCTGAAGATGAGTGCCAAAGCGAGGATCGGGAAGCGTAGCATCGTAAACCTTCCTTTGATCGCAAGAGCCGGTGGCTCGGCTCGTCCTCGATCAACCGAGTGGTCATCCCTGAACCCTGTGGCGATTCCCTTCCCTTTTATTAGTAAGACGCAACAGATGCTGCTTGAAAAGCAAATTCGGCGCTCGTACTCGCCGGCGCCCACGGTTTCCACCGTGATGTTGCCTCGGCGCGACGATACCTGTCCCCTGCCTAAGAGGCCGTTGCTGTGCTAAGCTTGCCCATCAAGAGCTTTTGGTGGGCTGCTCGGTGGCCGGTCGGCGCCTGGCTGCCGATGGGCAAAAAGGTCGCAAGCCGGTGCATCAGCTCGAAGAGCTCCGCGACCTCGCGGCCCAAATGATCCAGGACAGCACGCCATCCGGCATGCCGGGCAACGGGCCCTAAGCCCTAAACGCTGCAGCGAGATCAGAAGCGTGGATGGCCTGCCCTCGGGTCGCAGCCCCAGGGCAGGCTGGGCCCGAGCATGATCAGTTGTTGTTTGCGCTAGAGCTTCCAGCCGGGACCAGGGACGGTGTCCTGGAAGGCTTTCTGTAGCGCCGATCCCCAAGTGTCGCGGATCGATCTGAGATAGGGATCGGTCCCTTCGAGCCTGATGGTAAAGCCGGGCGCCATGGAGTCGCGCCGGTAAACAAAGAGATCGATCGGCGGCCCCACCGATACGTTGGAGCGCATCGTCGAATCGAAGGAAATCAGCGCGCATTTCACCGCGTCATTCAGGCTCGTGCCTGGCTGGATTATGCGGTCGAGGATCGGCTTGCCGTATTTCACCTCGCCGATCTGGAAGTAGATCGTATCGCCCATGGCCTCGATGAAATTGCCGGCATCGTAGATCAGGAACAACCTGAGCTGCCCGGTCTTGAGCTGGCCGCCAAGGATGAAAGAAGCGCTGAAGTCGACGTCGTGCTGCTGTAGATAGCCGCCATCGATCTTGTGCATTTCACGGATCGCGGTGCCGAGGGCGCGGGCTGCGGCAAACATGGAGGCGACCGCCCACAAGTCCTTCTCGGGGTCCCCGCTGTTGAGCCATTCGCCGAGTAGGCTCATGACGCCTTGGGTCAGCGACAAATTGCCGGCAGTGAGCAAGGCAAAGAAGCGCTCTCCCCGCTTCTCCAGCACGTGCATCTTGCGGAAGGTCGAGACGCGGTCGATGCCAGCATTGGTGCGGGAGTCAGAGGCAAGCACCAAGCCTTCATTGAGCAGAATGCCCACGCAATAGGTCAAGCCGTCCCCCTACTGAGCTTGCTGTTGTTGGCTTGGAAACATAACCGAGTAGGTCATGGTTTCAACCCCGCCGCCGCTGCGTACGCCCCGTATGGGGCCGGCCTCAGCATAGTCAAGGCCCGTGGCGGTGCGGATATACGATTCAGTCGCACCGGTGCGGTTGGAGGGATCGAAGCTCACCCAGCCGAGATGCTCAACATAGGCGTCGGCCCAGGCGTGGCTTGCGGCATGGGCCTCGTGGCTGGCGCCGTGGGACAGGTAGCCGCTCACATAGCGCGCCGGGATACCGAGGGAGCGGCAGACGGCGCAGAAGATATGGGCATGGTCCTGGCAGACGCCGCGGCCTTGCTCCAGCGCCTCGGCGCCGGTGGTGTGCACATGGGTCTCGCCCTTGCTGTATTCGACGTCATCGGCGATGGCGAGCATGATCTCGTGTAACGCCTCAATGAGGTCGCGGTTCACCTTGGAGCGGAAGCGCGACGCATAGCTGCGGATCGGCGCCGAGCACACGGTATAGGACGTCTCGCGGAGGTAGAGACCAAGCGGGAGCTCGGCAGGCGCAAGGCCTACTACCCCGTTCGTGTCGCGCGTGCGCACAACGCCGCTTACCTTGATGGCAAGCTCGGTGACCGGCTGCGCCACGGTCAGCGTGTGGCAGCAATTGCCGCATTGGTCGTACCACTGGTGGGTAGCGGCCCCCGGGCAGGAGACTTTCCAACTCTCCACGGCCTGGGTGCGGCCGGAAAGCGGAGTCAGGCGCAAATATTGGGTGCTCGCGACGAGCGGCTCCGAATAAGCATAAGCGGTTGAATGCTCGACCCTGATCAGCATGGCTTATGCTGCCCCCGCCACTGCTGCGGGAATCATGAGGAAATCCTCCTGGATCTGCACGCCGAGCGCGTTGTTGGACTCGATGAAGGAGGTGAGGAATTCGTGCAGGCCGGAGCGGAAGATCCGGTCGATGCGGCCGTATTTGAGCCGCGCATAGGTCTGGCCGGCGAGATTCCGGCACTCAAGGCCTTTCTTGCCGGCGAGTTCGTCGATGGTGCCGATCAGGTTGTGATAGCAATGGTGGAGCGAGCGCGGCATGTCCTCGCGCAGGATAAGCAGCTCAGCAATGCGCCAGGGATAGACGGTGTCGTGATAGACGTTGCGATAGGCGCGGAAGGCGCCCACCGAACGCAACAACGCACCCCATTGATAGTAATCGATCAAGCCACCCACCTGCTCGCCATGCGGCAGGAGCACGTGATACTTTACGTCGAGGATGCGCGCGGTGTTGTCGGCGCGTTCGATGAAGGTGCCGAGGCGGATGAAGCGGAAGGCATCGTCATGCAGCATGGTGCCGAACACCACGCCGCGGAAGAGATGGGAACGCTCCTTCACCCAGTCGAAGAAGTCGCGGTAGCCCCAACGCTTCAGCCCCTCAAAATCGAGGTTCTGCACCTGGAGCCAGGTCGAGTTGAGGCTTTCCCAGGCTTCGCTCGAAATGGCCGAGCGCTGGGCGCGGGCGTTCTCCCGCGCCTGGCGGATCAGCGACCAGATACTGCCGCCATTCGCTGGCTCGAGCGCCACATAACGGATGATGGTCTCGTGATTGAGCTCGTCGTAGAGCTCGCGGAAGCGCCCCGATCCCGGTGCGATAGCGAGGATGGGCTCGAAATGCAACGCTTGCTTGTCGATGGTCGAGGGCAGCAGCGACATGCGGAAGCTCACATCGAGCATGCGCGCGGTGTTCTCCGCCCGCTCCATGTCGCGCGCCATCCAGAACAAATTCTCGGCGGTACGGCTTAGCATCAGCTTCGCTCCAGGACCCAAGTATCCTTGGTGCCTCCTCCCTGGCTCGAATTGACCACGAGCGAGTCCTTGACGAGAGCCACGCGGGTAAGCCCGCCGGGGATCACGCTCGTTTCCTTGCCGGAGAGCACGAAGGGCCGCAGATCTACGTGGCGCGGCACAATCTCCCCATCGATCAGCGTCGGCGCAGTGGAGAGCGCAAGCGTCGGTTGGGCGATGTAGTTTTCGGGATTCTGCGTCACCCGCAGCTTGTAAGCTTCGCGCTCCTCGGCAGTCGAGGCAGGTCCAATGAGCATGCCGTAGCCGCCCGAGCCTTGCACCTCCTTGACCACGAGGTTGTGGAGATTGTTGAAGACGTGCTGCCGCTGCTTCGGATCGCGCAGCATGTAGGTGTGCACATTGTTGAGGATGGCGTGCTCGCCGAGATAAAACTCGATCATGCGCGGCACGTAGCAATACATGGCCTTGTCGTCGGCGACCCCGGTGCCGACCGCGTTGGCGAGCGCCACTCTGCCGGAGCGGATCACCGACAGCAAACCTGGCACACCAAGCGCCGATTGGGGATTAAAGGCAAGCGGATCCATGAAGGCGTCATCGACCCTGCGGTAGATGACGTCGACCTTGACCCGACCTTCGGTGGTGCGCATCCAGACATAGCCATCGCGCACGAACAAATCGCCGCCTTCGACGAGCTCGATGCCCATCTGCTCGGCGAGGAACACATGCTCGAAATAGGCGCTGTTGTAACGGCCTGGCGTGAGCAGCACGACTACCGGAGCGTCATCGTCGCTCGGGGCCACGGCCCGCAGATTTTCGAGGAGCCGCTCCGGATAGTTGCCGACGGGAGAGATCGACTGCCCGGCGAAGGCGTCGGGGAAGAGCCGCATCATGATCTCGCGATTCTCGAGCACGTAGGAGACGCCGGAGGGCGTGCGCACATTGTCTTCGAGCACGAAGAAATCGCGCTCGCCGGTGCGTATAAGATCGATCCCGGCAATGTGGGCATAGACCTGATTGGGCGGCTCAACGCCGTGCATCTCCGGCCGGTAGGCTGGATTGAGCAGCACGAATTCCGGCGGCACGAGGCCCGCCTTGATGATCTCCTGGTCATGATAGATGTCGTAGAGGAAGACGTTGATCGCCTTCACCCGCTGAATGCATCCGCGCTCCACGAGCTCCCACTCGGCGCGATCGAGGATGCGCGGGATGAGATCGAAGGGGATCAGCCGCTCGGTCGAGCCGCCTTCGGCATAGACCGCAAAGGTGATGCCGAGCCGGCGGAACAGTTCCTCGGCGGCCGCCTGCTTGGTGACCAGGGATTCAATGGAGAGATCGTCGAGCAGCCCGGCGAAGTCGGCATAGGCGGGTCTCACCTTGCCGTCGGGAGCGCGCATTTCATCGAAAAATCGGCGGGACGGTGCTGGCGCCTCGCGCACCCGCTCATCCACTGTCTCAGTACTTCGCAAGTCCACTCTGTCCGGTCTCGTAAGCGACCTCTACTCCCGCCTGGGTGCGCTTCTCATTTATGATATGGCATCATCTTATGCCGATGCCGATTGGATAGGCAACGTCCTTGAACGCCTAATTCCTAGGCAAGGCTTCGCACTTTCGCTTCCTCGTTAGTCACATGCTCGAAACCGCTCTCACCGCCTTCACCACCTTCTTTGCGGTGATCGGCCCCATCGATTCCGCGGTGCTGCTCACCACGCTCACGCCTAATGCGACACGAGCAGAGCGCCGAACGATCTCGCTGAAGGCCGTGGCCATCGCCACGCTGATCGTGCTCATCTTCGCCCTGTTCGGGCAGCCGATCCTCAATCAGCTCGGCGTCTCGTTGCCGGCGCTGCAGGTCGCCGGCGGCATCATTCTGTTGATGATCGCGCTCGACATGACCCTGTCCAAGCGCCCGTCGCAAGCCAAGCTCACGGTGAAGGAGAGCGAAGAGGCGGAGAGCAAGGCGGAGCAGCACGCCGAGATCACCGTATTTCCCCTTGCCACGCCGCTGCTCGCCGGGCCCGGCGCCATGACGAGCGCCATCGTGCTCGCCGCCGGCACCCATGGCGACCCCAAGCTGCTCGTCGCCGTGGTGCTCGCGATCCTCGCGGTCATGCTTGTCACGCTCATCTTTCTCCTGCTCGCGCAGGAGATCCACTATCTGATCGGGCTCACGGCGCGGAAGGTGATTGTGCGCGTGTTCGGAGTGCTGCTTGCGGCCATTGCCGTGCAGTCGATCTTCAACGGCATTGCCGCAACACATATCTTCCGCTGAAGCAGGAGCGCGGCTCTCCACTTCCGATCACCGCAAAAGAGGTGGCTTGCCGGGAGGCGAAGATTAAAGGCGGCCGGTTTCGACCAAAATACAATTTTCGATTGGCCTTCCTCGCGCAGCACGAAGGTGATCGGCGCTTCGGCGGTGCGCAGTCGGTACTCGCGCGCCGAGTCCCTGCCGCTCCCTCGGCTCGATTACGGGAAAGTGCGGCGCGCCGTCAGCTTGGCCGAGCCGCCCAAGAATCGCGGTCGTGCCATCGGTCCCCCCACCGCCCTAATGAATTCGAAGGGCACATTCGAAAGGGTGAGGAGCGCGTTGCGAAGACCGCGCAAACTTCCTCGATATTGCCTGCCTCGTCAAAGGCGGCGAGGGACGACGGCAATGTGGCGCTGCGAGGTGTCCGTCAAGGCAAGCGTCATTTGGCTGCCGCTGGCGCGTCGAGCGGACTGGTGCGGGCGCGGCCTGCGAATTTCCTCACCACGACGTAGAACACTGGCGTGAAAATCAAGCCGAAAATGGTCACGCCGATCATGCCGTAGAACACGGCAGTGCCGAGCGTCTGGCGCATCTCGGCGCCGGCACCAGTCGCGATCACCAGCGGCAGCACGCCGAGGATAAAGGCAAAAGAGGTCATGAGGATCGGACGCAAGCGCACGCGGGCGGCCTCCGCCGCCGCCTGGAAACGATCCTCGCCATGCTCTTCGTTCTGGCGCGCGAACTCGACGATCAGAATGGCATTCTTGGCCGCCAGCCCTATCAGCACGACGAAGCCGATTTGCGCCAGGATGTTGACGTCCATGCCACGAAGCAGGAGGCCGCTGACGGCAGCAAGCAGGCACATGGGCACGATCAGGATGACGGCGAGCGGCAGCGACCAGCTCTCATATTGCGCGGAGAGAAGGAGAAACACGAACACGACCGAGGCGGCGAACACAAAGATCGCGGTGTTGCCGGCAAGCTGCTCCTGATAGGCGATTTCGGTCCATTGATAGGAGTAACCTTCCGGTAAGAGCTGCTTGGCGATTTTCTCCATGGCGGCGAGCCCGTAGCCGGTAGAAAAACCGGGCGCCGTGCCGCCCTGGACGGCGGCGGAAGGAAAAAGGTTGAAATGCTCCACGCGATAGGGGCCGGTGATGTCGCGGAAGGAAGCGACGGAGCCGAGCGGCACCATTTCTCCCTTGGCGTTGCGCGTCTTTAGTTCCGAGATGGCATGAAGGTCTTGGCGGAACTGGCCGTCGGCCTGCGCGGTAACCCGGTAGGTGCGGCCGAGGAAATTGAAATCGTTCACATATTGCGAGCCGATATAGACTTCGAGCGTGGTGAACACATCGTCCGCCTTAACCCCCAGCATCTCGGCACGCACACGGTCGATCTCGGCCCAGATCTTGGGCGTGCGCGTGTTGAAGGTGGTGAAGATAGTGCTCAGACCGGGGGTTTGATTGGCGGCCCCAACGATGCTCTGCGCCACCGCCTCGAGCTGAGGCAGCTCGCCGCCATGCGTGTCCTGCACCTCCAGTTTGAAGCCACCCGTGGTGCCGATGCCGCGTACGGGCGGCGGTGACACGCTGATGATGAGAGCGTCTTGAATCGCTGCATATTGTTGATTGAGGCTGACGCTGATCTTCTCTGCGGTCAGGCCTTTCTCCGCGCGCTGATCGAAGGGATCGAGCGGCGTGAAGATCACGGCGGAGTTCGGCGCGTTGGTGAAGGTGGCACCGTCCAGGCCAACGATCGGCACGGCATGGGCGACGCCGGGCGTCTGCAACACGATCTTGGTCAGCCGGCGCGCGACCTCATCGGTGCGCGCAAGTGAGGCGCCAGGCGGCAGCTGGATGATGTTGATGAGATACCCCTGGTCCTGCTGTGGGATAAAACCGGTCGGCGCTCTCGTGAACTCGAACACGGTGAGCCCGATCAGGCCGACATAGAGGATCACCATGATCAGTGATATGCGCACGAGCCGCCTGGTCAGTCCGCCATAACGCGAGGACAGCCATTCGAAGCTGCGGTTGAATCCCCTGAAGAAGGCGTTGATCGGCCGCACGAAAATACTCTGGCGCTCGGGGTGCGGTTGATGCGGCTTGAACAGAAGCGCGCATAGCGCCGGGCTCAAGGTGAGCGAGATGATCAGCGAGATCACCGTCGACGTGGCGATGGTGACGGCGAATTGACGGAAAAACTGGCCCAGGATGCCGGTAAGGAAGACCGAGGGAATAAACACAGCCGTCAGCACGAGCGCGATGGCGATCAGCGCGCCACCAACCTCGTCCATGGTCTTGTAGGCGGCATCGCGCGGGCTCAATCCTTCGCGAATGTTGCGCTCCACATTCTCGACCACGACGATGGCATCGTCGACCACAATGCCAATGGCGAGCAACAGGCCGAAAAGCGAAAGGTTGTTCAGCGAGTAGCCGAGCGCCGAGAGCACGGCAAAGGTGCCGATCAGCGAGACTGGTATGGCGACGATGGGCACGATCGAGGCGCGCCAGGTCTGCAAGAACAGGATGATCACCACCACGACGAGGACCACGGCCTCGAACATGGTGCGGATCACGGCCTCAACCGACTGCGAGATGAAAACCGTGGGGTTGTAGACGATGTCGTAACGGAGCCCGGCAGGGAAGGACTCAGACAGCTTCTTCATGGTCGCTTCGACCTGTGCAGCCGTGGCAAGCGCGTTAGAGCCAGGGCGCTGAAAGATGCCGAGCGGCAGGGCAACCTTTTTGTCGAGATAGCCATTGAGGCCGTAATTAGCAGCTCCCAGCTCTACCCTGCCGATGTCGCGAATGCGCACCACGCGTCCGTCGGCATCGGATTTGACGATGATGTTGCCGAAGGCTTCAGGGTCGGTGAGGCGGCCTTGCGTCTCGACGTTGAGCTGGAAAACGCCGGGCTGCGGAACTGGCGGCTGGTTAATCACACCGGCTGCGACTTGCACGTTCTGGCCGCGGAGTGCGGAGACGACATCGCCAGCGGTCAGATTGCGGATGGCGAGTTTCTCAGGGTCTAGCCAAATGCGCATCGAATAGTCGCGCGCGCCGAATATCGTGACGTTGCCGACGCCGTCGATGCGCGACAGCACGTCCCTCACATGCAGCGTCGCGTAATTGGAGATATAGAGTTGGTCGCGCGAATCGTCGGGCGACAGCAGATGGATCACCAGCATCAAATCCGGCGATTGCTTCGTCACCGTTATGCCGATCGAACGCACCTCATCCGGCAGTCGCGGCTCGGCGATGGCGACGCGGTTCTGCACCAGGACTTGAGCGGTATCGAGATTAGTGCCGAGCTTGAAGGTGACGGTGAGGGACATGTTGCCGTCGCCGGTCGATTGCGACGTCATGTAAAGCATGTTGTCGACGCCGTTGACCTCCTGCTCGATCGGGGTCGCCACGGTCTTGGCCACTATCTCGGCGGAGGCTCCGGGATATTGCGTCGTGACTGAGATGGATGGCGGCGCGATCTCAGGATATTGCGCGACTGGTAAAGCGAAATAGGCGACGCCGCCGATCAGCGTTATGATGATGGAGATCACGGCAGCAAAGATCGGCCGGTCGATGAAGAAATGCGATAGGTTCGTGGGGCGATCGCCCCCGGGCACGTTGTTGGTCATTGTTTCGGTACGGCCGCTGCTTCAACCGTGCCCTGCTCTGGAGTGACCTTCTGCCCGGGACGCGCGCGCAACAGGCCGACTACGATCACATCGTCATCCTTGGTGATGCCGCTCCTGACGATGCGCAGATTGCCGTCGATCACGGGGCCGAGCTGGACCGGCTTCGGCACCACGGTCCCGTCGGGCGCCACGTTAAAGAGAAGTTTGGTTGATTGGTCGGTCACCACCGCCGCGTCCGGCACGAGCATCACCGGATGAAGCTGCGACATCGGCACCCGCACACGACCGAACTGGCCGGGCGTGATGAAGTACTCCGGATTGGGGAAAGCCGCGCGCACGCGGATGGTGCCCGTCGAGCGGTCATATTGATTGTCGACGAAATCGATGATGCCTTTGAGGGGCCAATCCGACTCATCCATGAGCTGGGCCTGGACCTCCACCTTCCGTTCGCGGGCGGATGGGATCTCGCCTCTCGCCACGAGGCGCTTATAGGTCATGCCGTCGGCCTCGCTCACATTGAAGAAGATGTGGATGGGGTCGAGCGACACGATGGTGGTGAGCAGCGTTGGCGTGCCGGTGGTGCCGCCGATCACCAGATTGCCGACGCTGAGTTCATGGCGGCTCGCGCGTCCGGCGATGGGCGCCGTCACCCGCGTATAGTCGAGATTGAGCTGCGCCTGATTGAGCCTAGCAATGGCGGAGTCCCGCGTCGCCGTCGCCGTGTTCACTTGGGCGACCCGCGTGTCATAGGTTTCGGCCGTGGCGTAGCTCTTCTTTACGAGCTCCGCGGTGCGCGCGAGCTGGGACTTGGCGAGGTCAAGATTGGCGTTGGCTTGGGCGAGATCGGCCTTGGCCGATTCGAGCGCGAGCTCGAAGGGCTTCGGCTCGATGACGAACAACAGATCGCCCTTCTTCACGATCTGGCCGTCGGTGAAATTGATCGATTCGAGATATCCGCTGACGCGCGCGCGTATGTCGACGGAGTCCACGGCCTCGAATTGCCCGGTGAAGTCCTTCCATTCGATCATCTCCCTGATCAGCGGTTTAGCGACGGTTACTTTAGGAGGGGGCGGAGCCGCAGACGCCTGCTGACCCGCCTGCCAAAACGGCAGATGCTCCCAGAAGCCCCAATAGCGGTAGAGGAGCACAGCGAGGCCGGCAGCCAGCAGCAGCATCAAGACGCGAGCAACGCCTTTACGCGAGCGCGGAGCGGATTCGCTGGTGCTGGATGGCGAGGATTCGGCCGGCTTATCACTAGGCCGAGGCTGGGGTGCCGCCCGGTCCTCGCCGGTCTCAACTGGCTTTCCGCGGCGCGGACTGCCGTTCTCGTTTCTCTGCGCGTTCATGGTCCAAATCTTACCCCCGGAAGCGGGACGCGTCCGTCTCCCCCCAAAACGCCAGGGCCGCAGCTTAGCCGGGGATGGCCGGAATGCAAAACACCAAGGACTGTTACACACATAGCATGCTGACATGCGCCATACCGCGGCGTGCGGGTTTCTGCAGAAACATCAGGAGAAAATGCCGCCGCAATACCGCTTGGTATTGACCCGTCCCATGCTGTCCGGTGCCAATCACGGTGCCAACTATCCGCGCACTAACCTCACCCTGGCCGCTTGCAGTTGGTAAACTGCAGCGCCAGCAGCCTCTAATGCACTGACCGCCGAACGCCAGTTGTTGGCTTGGCACTCTTCGATGCCCGCGCATGCTTCTCAGATGCGGGCTTTGCCCATGCGGCGGCGGACAGCCTCGCGGACCTTGGCCTGACCTCTCGCTTGCATACTCTTCTTGAGCGCGTCCATGATGTTCACGACCTTTGGAGCCTCTCCACTCTCCGGCGCGCCTGCCTAAGTCCCCGCAGGCCCCCAGCCGAAGAGCCGCTCTGGCCATTCGCACCTGCGACAAAATTGAACGTCTCCTGAATCTGGGCGGCAATATGGGGACACGAATCATTGGTACCATGATGGCTTGAGTGCTTTTCTCACGCAGATGGAGCTGATCATGAGGGTAGCTGACATCTTGCGAATCAAAGGTTCTGTCGTGAAGACAGTGCCGCCGCACGAAACGGCGCTTCTACTCTCAGGGCACCTGCGCGCTGAGCAAATTGGTGCCTTGGTCGTGAGCACCGACGGGAACTCCATAGACGGCATCGTCTCCGAGCGCGATCTTGCCTATGGCCTCGCGACGTACGGAAGCAGGTTACCAACGATTCCCATCTCGGAACTGATGACGAAGGCGGTCGTTGTCTGCTCACCTGAGGACAGCATTACCGATGTGATGAAGCTGATGACGCGGCGGCGCATTCGCCATGTGCCTGTCAAGGACGGCGATCAACTCGTGGGGATCATCAGCATCGGCGATGTTCTCAAGCACCGGCTCGAAGAGTTGCAAGTGGAAGCGGACGTACTTCGGGATTATGCCGTGGCTGCTCGGCACTAGAGTCGGTGCACCTATTGCGCCGGGGCTTATTCCTTTCGGCTGGCTCAGAGCCGTTGATCGGCCAGCCGCGCTGGGCCACGTGAGGACCTTCTCTATCAATAGCGGACATGAGGCTACTACGATCGCGCGATATAATAGTGTCGAAACATAACTTGGTAAGGCGGTTCCGCGGCCACGCCAAGCTCGCTTGTCCAGCGCAATCCGCCCATTCCGCATCAACGTTCCGGAAGAGGCAATCGTGGACCTCCGTCGACGCCTGGCGGCGACACGGTGGCCCCCCGGGAGACGGTCACTGATCAATCCCAGGGCGTCCAGCTGGCTCGGCTCTATTGGGAGAACAACGCCAACAATTTCAACGCGGTCGACATTTCAATCCCTGCTGCCGTGACGGTCTTTCCCGGCGAAATCTACCGTGCGCCACGAAGCTGGTGCGAGCGCAGTTATCACAAGCTGATCTATTTCAACGAAGTCGAGAAGGGCGGTCACTTCGCGGCCTGGGAACAGCCGGAACTCTTCAGTACCGAGATGCGAGCAGCTTTCAGATCACTGCGCTAATTGAAAAGAGGCGTGCCTGTGTTTATCGGGCAGGCCATCTCGATCAGCAACCACTGACTGGTCTCCAACTCGGTGGTGTCGATGGGACGGCCCTGCGCCTTGGGTCCGACGTCCGCTTTGGGTCAGAAGCTGACATTCCACAAGCTGATTAGGCATGTCCGCTTTTCGGCCGAAACCAGACCTCGCGACGCGATCGGTTGAACCTTCGCTTAGTGCCATAAACAGACCTTTGGGGCAGCTTTATTCGGTCATCAACACTTCAAATCCAAACGGGCGCCCATTGTTGGGCGCCCGCTTGGTCACATGACGCTCGCTCAGCCAGCTAATCGCTCGGGTGACCGCCCGCAGGAGACTTGAGTTGGTCCATCACCTGGGTGAGGTTGTAACTCTCCGGCGCTTGCAGTGGCGGGAACTCCTTGAGCGTCTCGAACCAATCGAGCCACAGCTGCTGGCCGATCGGCAACAGGTTCCAGTCGTATAGGAAGGCGGTCATCGGAGCGGCCAGTGCACCCCCTACGCTCATGGCGGTCTTCTGGGAGAGGCCGACTGCCTGCTCGAACGGATCGCGCTTGATGTCGTCGACCAAAGTGAAGTGGAACGGAACCAGCGGCAGGATCCAACCCTCTGCGCCCGGTTGAGACATGGTGTAGTACATTTTCCAGTTCTTGTAGCGGACGGCCGAGGGCGTTGCGCCCGAGAAGTAGTAGAAGACGTCTCGCGCTGATTTGTCAGACTTGCCCGTCAGGTAGTCGATCTGGTTGACGCCATCGAGCGTGGTCTTGACAATGCCGGGGTAGGCGCCCTGCTCAATCTCTTTCTTCAGCCCGTCCCCTTTGGGGCCGCCAACGATTTCCACAAACGTGGGCATCCAATCGAGGGCAGAGAACATCTCGGTGAACACCGTCCCTGGCTTGATAACTCCAGGCCAACGGATGACAGCCGGGGCACGGTAGCCGCCCTCATAAGCCTCTCCCTTCTGTCCTTTGAATGGCGTCACGCCGCCATCAGGGTAGGAGATGGCCTCGGCCCCGTTGTCGGTGGTGAAGACGATGATGGTGTTGTCAAGCTGGCCCATGTCTTCCAGCTTCTTGAGGACAGCGCCGATATTGTCGTCCAGCTGCTTCATACCGGCTCCGTTGACACCCCAATCCTTGCCGCCTTTCTCGCCCAGCATGGCCTCATATTTCGGCGACAGCATCGTCGTGACGTGCATGCGCGCTGGGTTGTACCAAACAAAGAAGGGCTTACCCGTCTTCTTGGGGTCGTTGCGGTCGAGGAAGTCGATCACTTTGGCCGAGATCTCCTCGTCCACGGTTCGCGACCGATCCAGCGTCAAGGGGCCGTCGTCGTGGCAGTTCTGGTTTGCTTCCGTGCCGTCGGAGGACTTGCACCAGAGGACATTGCGCGGAGGCGTAAGGCACGTCGTGGTTTTGGGATCGACGGCACCGGGAACTTCGGGGATGCCGGGGATCGGCGTGTTCTTGCAAGGTGGCGCGACCGTCTGCTCGGTCGGCGATTTGTTAATGTCGGGGAAGCTCACCTGCTGCATGGCGTCAAGGTGGTACAGGTAACCCCAGTACTCCTGAAAGCCATGTGCCGTCGGCAGGGCGGCGGTGTGGTCACCCAGGTGGTTCTTGCCGAACTCGCCTGTGGTGTAGCCAAGATCAAGCAGGAATTTGGCAATCGCCGGAGTGCCGGGTCTCAAATAGGACGGGCTTCCGGGAAGTTGCGGGGGGATCATGCCCGTGCGCAGCGGGTACATGCCAGTGAAAAAGACGTTGCGCCCCGACGTGCAGCTCTGCATGGCATAGTAGGTCGTGAACTTGCCGCCCTCCTTCCCGATGCGGTCGATGTTCGGTGTTTCGCCAAGCCCTATGCCTTCGTGGTAGAGGCCCACCTGCATCCAGCCGATGTCATCGCCCATGATGAACAGGATGTTGGGCTTTTGCGTCTGTGCTGAAGCTGACCCGCCAGCCGCTATGGCGGCTGCGACATGCAAACATGCCAAACCATAAGCTTTGAGGAACTTTCATTGTCTCCTCCTTTTAGTTTTAGTGCTGCTGTGGTCAGTCCCCAAATCATTGCGGTTTCTTTTGGCACTTTGATTTCAATTAGTCGGCCAATCCGCATCCAAGAAACTCTTCTGCGCGAAATTTCCCCAGTCCATTCTAGATTTCGCATTGGGCGAAATTGCCGCAGGTCAGTGGGCGAAATTACACAATCGGTTGCGAGTCGGGCAGGGGCTTCAGTTCGGGCTATGCTTGACTCTAATCGAACGATGTCCTTTTTGATGGCCCATTTCCGAAATGGGTCATTCTGCGACATTAGTGCGGCGCTCGGGGATGTCTGCTCTTGGGGGTAACCCCAGACATTCGGCAGCGTCTAGAAAGAAGCGCACATCTCAGAGAGTAGCTTCCGAAGGCTTGAGGCGTTCTTTAGGAGAAGCTTCACGAGAAGTCGCTCGGCCTTTGCTGCTTCGCTGTAGTGCCC